>Ga0114129_10008800_pt1 | contig 14403 bp, 17 predicted proteins | sample RhiMetdeltSRZDD1_FD_80071 | JGI IMG/M metagenome (GOLD analysis project Ga0114129, IMG submission 80071) | Populus rhizosphere microbial communities from Tennessee, USA - Rhizosphere MetaG P. deltoides SRZDD1 (version 2) (version 2) | ecosystem: Host-associated > Plants > Roots > Rhizosphere >... | reverse complement strand
TTCAATGGTAACCCGCACTCGATCTACCAGCCCGAACTCGTTGCCAGCAATGGCCTAATTCATGAGGCGATGCTCTCGGTCCTCAGAGAGGATCCTACTATATGAAGTGACCCGATCGCCCTGAACCCCTCCCGCCGACAGTGCCTTTTGGCAATATACAGGGCGATTCTGCATGCGTTATTATGACCTGCGACATCGGCTAAAGGAGTATAAGGCATGGCCAGTTCGCTACCTCCCTCAGGATCATCAAAAGGTAATCCCTCTCCGCCACAACAGGCTGGAGCGCAGGCGACCACCTGGGATGTGGAATTGCTTCGGGTGCTAGTCAGTCGGAAAGGTGCGCATGTCGAAGCTCAGTGGGCCATTCATCCCCAACTCAAGCAGGACCTGCTGCCGCACGAATGGCAAGAAATCACCGATCTCATGGGAAAGGTGTCCGACATTGTCGGCAATCGCTTCTCTCAGGTCTTAGCACAGGCTGATTCAGAGCCTCAGAACCATGCGTGATCCCGCGGCTGAGCTGAGTGTTCGGCCACGCCTTCTCTTCAAACATCTCCAATCTCAATCTCGACCTTAAGGTCCTAATAAGGAGCTAATATGGACACCTATTATCATCCGCATGATTTGGGCAAATTCGCAGACATGGGTAAGGACAACAAGGCGCTATGGGATAAATTCATGGCCTATTACAGTGCGGTGTTTGCCGAGGGCGCGTTGACCGAGCGGGAAAAAGCACTCATCGCGCTGGCTGTCGCACATACGGTGCAATGCCCCTATTGCATCGATGCCTACACGCAAGCATCACTCGAAAAAGGATCGAACATCGAAGAGATGACGGAGGCGGTGCATGTGGCCTGCGCAATTCGTGGCGGAGCCTCGCTCGTTCATGGCGTACAGATGCGCAACGTCACTGAAAAATTGTCCATGTAGAAAGAAATGAGGGCGAATGCAGGAACGCGGCAGCATGCTCAAAATCGTCGCTGGCTAGGCCGCAGAGAGCCTGAACCCCGAGGCGGATGGTATTGGGTACATTGAGGGGACAGGCGACTGAGAACGCAGCCAACAGCGTTGCTCAGCATCCTGCTAGAGGTAGGGGTGTTCCGGTATCGCGAGCGTAAAGTACTTACCGCGCTCTTCGTACAGTACGCGTCCGGCCGTCAGATCGCTCAATATAGGATTCAATGCGCCTTCGTCTGTCTCCATTTTGCCGGGAAGCACAGTTAGAATCTGATCCACACTTTTCGACGTCTCATTACACAGCTCAATGACGACCGCGGCCAACCCATCGTAGCGGCGTCGAACGGGCGCTTTGGGATTCCGTCCATCGTAGACGGTCACATAGTCGAGCGCCTTCGAATAATACAAGAACGGCCGGTCATCGGACTTATGCAGTCGCTGCCAATTCTCGACCGTGGCGATCAGTTCTTGGTAGACATGCGGATCAACCGGCCACTGCTCCAGCTCGTATTCGAAGTCATAGGCGATTTTCTTAAGGTCTACCTGCTTCGCATCGTAGATATACTCGTAGGCCATCCCTGGGCCGGTCAGGCGCACACCGTATTCATGCGGCCTTGCAAAATACGGACTGAAGCGCTCTAACCAGAACTTGCCTGTGGCTTCTGGCGGCTGCAAATGGAGCAACGACGGAATGAGCTCGATTTGTCGTCGGTAGTCTTCGCTGGTTTCGCCGGGGAAACCCAACAGAATGTTCCAGGACACGGTCACATGGTAATAGAAACTCCATTTGAGGCAGACGATGTTCTGCATCGGCGTGACGCCCTTATCCATCGCCTTCAGTTGATTCAGGCTCAAGCTTTCCAGCCCCGGTTGCATGCATTTCACGCCACCGGTCGCCAGCGTGCGGATCTGGTTCTTGTGGAGATTGCTCTTGGTCTCGATAAAGACATCCAGATCGCAATGGTCCGCCGCAAACTTCCCGAAGAGCTGATCGATATATTTCATGTCGATGATGTTATCGACCAACCGGAACCGTGCCGTGTCATAGCGATGAGATAAGTACGTCATTTCCTGCGCGACTTGTTCGGGAGATTTGGCACGAAACTTCATGCTTTGCGCATTGAGCCCGCAAAATGTGCAGTGGTGTTTTTCACCCCACCAACAGCCGCGCGAGCCTTCATAGAGCAGAATGCGATCGAGACCCTGCGCGGCGCCGCCTAATTCAGCCAGCAGGTGGTAATAGTCATCATAGTCGGGCGGGCCGGTCTTGGCGAAATCGGAAAAGAGCGTGCTGTTCGGTGTTAAGCGGATTTGCCCGTTCTCCCGATAGGCGACACCGTCAGGGATACCATTTGTCTTGTCTCCCAGTACCTGACGAACGAGAGCGGGAAAAGCCGCCTCGCCCTCGCCCACGACCACATGATCGATGAAGGAAAATGCACGAAAATACTCCATACCCATTTCGCCGTCGTAGTTCGCACCGCCGAACACGATCGTCACGTTGGGATACAGATCCTTGATCAATTTGGCCATCGTGAGGCTCGCCACGTTTTGATCGAATGTGGACGTAAACCCGACGAGCTTATACTGTCCCCAATCGATCGCCGTCAGCGCCGAAGTCAAAAACTGCGGGGCAATCCTCGTCGCGAGTTCCTCGAAGTAGCCAATCGGCTGCCCACTCTGTTGCGCGAGTTGCTCAAAGACCGGCTTGAAGATCCGCGGATACTCGACACGCTTGGGATTCTCACGGAACAGAAGATAGGAAAAGAGCCATTCACCGAACAGTGCCCGCTTTTCGCAGATCATTTCGTAGAGTGGCACGCCAATCTTGTAGGCAAACCGGACGTTCAGGTGGTGGCAATCGACAGGGATGCCTTGCGACTTGAGCAGTGCCGAAAGCGTGCCGAGCTGGATAGAGGGATACTTCGAGAAGCTGAACGGCATGTTGACGAGCGCAACCCGGGCTTTATCGCTCATCTGATGCCTCGTAAGACCATACGAAATATTTTTCTAACTCACAGCGGATCGAAATGGTTCAAACTCCCGATCGGCCTTGGCGGCCATGAAGAAGTCGCTTTCCGTGAGACCGTTGATTTTGTGCGTCCAGATTTCGACCTTACATTTTCCCCAGGCCAAATACAGATCGGGATGATGTCCCTCCGCTTCAGCGACGGCGCCCACCTTGTTCACGTAGGCCAGCGCCTGGGCGAAATCCTTAAACGTGTACAACCGCTCCAGATGACCCTGAGTATTGAGCCCCCAACCACGACCGAGCTCTTTCAACAAGGTCTGAGTTCGGTCATTCGGAAGCGGTGGTACGCCACCGCGACAGGGTACACATTTGTTATCGGCGAGACCCATGGCAGCCTCCTTGACTGGTACAAGAAAGAATATTCTAAAGGGGCTCTTGAGCCAGAAACAAGGCAGAGGAGTCGCTAGTCCGATTCGTCGGGAGCCCCCCCGGACCTGGCAAGATCGTCCATTTTCACCTTGTCCGGATTGAACTTTTGCGCGGCCTGCATCATACGGTCAAAAGCCTCATCGAAGGAGAGGGAAGGAGCATCCTTGGGGCGGAAGCGGAGCGGATTCACACGCGCCACCACAAAACTCTTGAGGTATGGGCTCGTCAGCCCTTTTGCCTTAAGGGCTTCGACCTGTTTGACGATCATGTCGTCGAGGGCAAGCAGCGTCATGGCCCGTCCACGTCGTGACTCGATCGCTGTCCGCATTGGTTTTTTCAGGAACTCTTCGACACGCTTCAGCACCGGGTGATAGGCACCCCCGCTGAATCGTGGCCGTTCTTCGTAACAGAGCCCTAATGTAATCAGTGCCGGCTCTTCAAATTCCAGAGCATAGGTCTCTTCGCTCGCCTCATCGAGCTGTGCCAGCTCTTTATACATCCGGATGACTTCCAGCGCCTTCTCGCGCAGGTTGTGCGCCTTTTCCGTGTTGAGCGCCAGGATTTGATAGGCTGCAGTAGCTTCCGGCACGACAATCCCGACAATGCTCTTGGCCCCCAGAGTCCGCATGGCCGAGAGACGGTGATTCCCGTTCGGCGTCCAATACTTTGCCGCATGATCCGGCTTGGAGGTGCGCACCGCGATGATGGGATCGAGGAAACGCCCGATTTTCCCAATGACACCTTCGAGCTTTCTCACATGAGTGTCAGAGAGATTTCGTTGATAAGGAGTCGGTTCGACCAGTTCGATTGGCAGCGCCGCAAGCACCAACCACCGTCCGCCATAGGGTTCACGATACACGGAGAGCACCTTCCCTCCATCGCGTTCGACTTCCCGATGCAGTTCCGCCACTTCGCCGGGTGGTGCTGCCGATTGCAGTTCCGTAGCCGTCAACCCGGTAGAACATCCGCTCGGCCTGCGCCGCCGTCTGGCCCCGGCGAGTCGTAATGCCTTCGTCTTCTTCTCAGCCATGGGGGAATATGGTAGGAGAGTCGCTCGATAAAAGAAAGGCCTCAGAGGTGCCGTCAAGCCTTCAGCCCAAAACACAGCACATTGGCTGGTTCACTGCCAGTTGTCTCCTCGTCAGTAATATCATCGGCGGCGGAATCTTTACCACGACCGGCCTGATGGCTCGGGATCTAGGGGATCCGTTGCTCATTCTGCTCCTCTGGGCCGTCGGTGGAGCGTTCGCCATCGGTGGAGCCATGGTCTATGGAGAACTGGGCTCTCGGCTGCCACACTCGGGAGGCGACTACGTGTACTTGCGTGAGACCTATGGGTCACTCGTAGCGTTCCTCAGCGGATGGACATCCTTCACAATCGGGTTCGGCGCCGCTGTTGCAGCATCGGCGATCAGTTTTTCCGCTTATGCCCTGCGAGTGATTCCGGTCTCGGATGATGGTGGTTGGTGGGCGAAGGGCCTGTCACTGGGCCTGCTGTGGGTCGTGACGTTGATCCACAGCGGAGGCCTTACCGGCGGTGGCCGTTTGCAGCGACTGATCACTAGTATCAAGGTGTTGGCCATTGGTGCCTTGATTCTTGGCGGCTTATCAGCGAGCACCGCACAGTGGGACCTGCTATCGACGCGATCTTCGGACGCGCACCCGACACCCGGATCTATTGCGATTGCGTTGGTGATCGTTACCTACTGCTATTTGGGCTGGAATGTGGCAGGCTTCATCGCCACGGAAATTGAAAATCCCAAACGTATGCTTCCAAGGGTCATGATCGGCGGCACGGCTTTCGTTGCAGCGATTTATATACTCTTGAACGTCGTGTATCTGTCGGCATTGTCGATCAGCGCATTGGCCCAAGAACCGATTGTGCCGGTGGCCGAAAAATCTTCCGCCGCGTTGTGGGGACCAGCCAGCGGTCGTTTTGTCGCAGCAATCCTTTGCCTCTCCATCGCCGGAGCTGTCAGTGCCATGACCTGGGCTGGTCCCCGCGTGTACTGGGCAATGGCCCATGACGGCATCATCAGCTCCTGGCTGGCACATCGCGATCCTCACACCGGTGTGCCCACTCGCGCAATTCTGTGCCAGACGCTGTGGGCGTCTTTGCTCATTCTGAGCGGCACGTTTGAACAACTGCTTGTCTACAGTGGAATGATCCTGGCCTTCTTCATGGCCTTGACGCTCTCGGCAATTTTCCCACTGCGAGCAAGAGCGACCCAAGACACCACCTTTTACCGTATTCCTTTTTATCCGGTGCTTCCGGCCCTCCTGGTGATCGGGGCGCTGACAATAGTCTGCACGAGTTTCCTTCAACGCCCGATGCAGGCATTGTACGGGACGATTACGGTGTTGGCGGGTCTCCCACTCTATCTGTACTGGAAGCGACGAGACGGGAAATAACGATGGAAAGTGGTATGACCGCAGAATACCACCCGTGAAGGGACTGAATCTCGGGATGCTCAAAAAGGTCTTCCAGCAAGGCCGCAACGAGCGAGGCCCCGAGGCGTATACTCGTTAGTACGTTGAGGGGAGAGCGATGTGAGAACGAAGCTGGAGATCTTTTTCAGCATCCCGCGAAAAAGCGCGGGCGACCTTGCACTATGGTGGGAGGTCGCCCGCGGTCGGCGCTTAGGACGCCGGTTTCCTGTTCTTTTGTTTACGGCCCGATAGGCCCGCGCGATGTCGGCTTATGCAGGTTTCCAGTCGGGGGAGACATCGTCAATCCCAGGCTCTTGTGTTCCTCATGCCTGCTTCGGATTCTCCGGAAATTTCAGGCTGATATCCAGTTGGTCTTTGGTGCCATCGCGGCACAGCCACCGGAGATCCGGCTAACACGACCGACGAGAAACCCGCCCTCTCATCGGCGGGTCTGACAGACCAGGTGGAGTCGCGTCGTTCATGTCCACCCTCCTCTCTTATCGAGTCACCGAGAGACCTGGATGACAGCCGCGCGGTCTGCCCGATCTCTCGAAATTCCATAATACATATTTGGGCCGCACGTTCCTCCTACGCCCATTAGAAAATCGTGTCAATGGGGGTGTGATTTTTTTCTAAAAAATGACGAGCCACCGCATAACGCGTGCCATATTCTCAAATAGGAACCAGGGTTACTCCTAGACAATCTTGAGCTTGGAGAAATCGACGCCATCAGGTAGCGGAGGGGTCTTAAGTCGCAAGCATTCGAGCGCATCGACGACGCGATCCGCGACGACAAGATTTCGATACCACTTCCGGTTTGCCGGCACAATATACCAGGGAGCGGTTTTGGTGCTCGTCGCCGAAATCACATCTTCGAAGGCTTTCATGTAGTCATCCCACAATTTCCGCTCTTCCAAATCCCCCGAATTCCATTTCCATCGCTTTTCAGGATCCTGGATACGCTCCTTCAGCCGTTCTTTCTGTTCTCCTTTCGAGATATGGAGGAAGAACTTCAAAATGACCGTCCCGTTCTCGGCAAGCATCTCCTCGAATTCCTTGATTTGATTAAACCGCCGCTTCGCAACTTTATCTGAAACCCACCCGTGCACGCGTGTGATCAGCACATCTTCATAGTGCGAGCGGTTGAAAATGCCGATGAACCCCTTTGGCGGGACCTCATGATGGACGCGCCACAGAAAGTCATGGGCCAGTTCATCTTTCGACGGAGTTTTGAAGGCCACGACCTTGCAACCCTGCGGATTGACGCCCGACATCACATGACTGATCGTGCCATCCTTCCCGCTCGTGTCCATACCCTGCAATACAATCAGCAGCGCACGGTTGCCATTGGCGTAGAGCCGCTCCTGAAGCCGGCCCACTCTTGCTATGAGCTTCTCGGTCTCCGCTTTGGCGGCTGCCTTGCCATCTTCGTTCTTTTTGTAGTCACCGGTTTCGTCCGGATCGTACTGTTGCAACGACAGGTTGCTATCGTGCTTCACACGATACCTTTTCATAGTGCATTCCCCCTTGGATCCAGAATGGAAAGGTGCGTCTCGGTGCGCCCGAGTGGTGAGAAGCGCGATGCTATTTCGCGACTACGGCTGCTTTGGCACGTCTTGCGCGCAGCGAAATCCTACGTTCGGATCATGTTCGGTAGGATCACCCTTGGTACGGAAGGACGAGCGAAGACGGTAGGCACCGTTAATATACGACCCGCCTCGTTGCACTTTGGCCGTCCCCTCCGATGGCCCTTTCGGATTGATCGCTGGGTTTTTGGAATAAAATTCTTCGTCATACCAGTCGGTCGTCCATTCATAGAGATTGCCAGCCAGATCATGGACGCCGTAGGGACTCTTCCCCTTATCACGATTGCCGATTGCAGAGACGGTGTCGGAGCTTTCTTTCAAGCCAAACACTGCATGGGCTGGCGTCGGTGGATCATTTCCCCAGGGATATGCGCGGCCATCAGAGCCGCGGGCCGCTTTTTCCCACTCCGCTTCCGTCGGCAACCGTTTGCCAACCCAGAGGCAATAACCGATCGCATCCATCCAATTGACCCAGCGCACCGGTTGATCTGGACGGAGTACCGGTGTCTCCTTGTCGGCAAAACCCCAGGGCGGCTCGCTTTGGATGGTTTCGACGAACTTGGCAAAACGACCGTTTGTCACTTCAAACTTATCGAGGTAGAAACTGTCGAGAAAAACTTTGTGGATCGGCTGCTCGTCGTCATCCCCTTTGTCGCTCCCCATCGTGAATTCGCCCGCTGGAATCAGCACCATCGGGGCGCCGTCTTTGCCTATGATCTCGGCGGGAGGTTGTGGCATGGTCGCGGCTTTCGGTGGGGCAGTCCCATTGGGTGGATGCGTCGATTTTGCTGGCGGTTTTGCTGGCCCCGGCAGCGCAGGGGGAATCTGCTCTTTGTTGGCTTCTGGTGAAACTGCGGGAGCTTTGGGAGGGGGCTTTACCTCACTATCTTGAGCGTGTAGTTTCGGCGGGGCAGGGGGAGGAGCGGGAGCCGGACTTCCAGGAGTCTGCACCTGAACTGGATCTGGTTTGGGGGTAGCTGGTTCAGCCGCCAGCGCCATCGCGGCAATTCCGAAGGCGATTCCCGTGAGTGTGAAGATTCGAATCGAGTTCATCCACGCCATACGATGAGCACACCTGCAAATGGAGTTCCTGCTCCCGGGCCTATTAAGAGTACTCAAAGATACGCCAATAAATCCAGAGTGCAGAGGTGTGTGCTCCAATTTGCCTACCATTTGGGGAGGAGTCGTAGGGTAGAGCCTACAGGTAGCGGGCAAGGGGCGATCGGACGGTTGCCGTTAGTGGCCCTAACTCTGATTCATTTGGTAGCCATAGAGCCAACGCGAGGTTGTCTTCCCAGTGTTTCTGACGCTATGCAGAACACCTGCAGAGATAAACAGCTCCTCGCCGACTGCTGGGCGCAGGACCTTACCGCTGATTTCAAACTCTACGTCACCCTCAAGCACCATCACGAGTTCATCCACGGTAGTCTTCCCACGTTTGTCCGGGAGGATCGGTCCAGATGTCGCAGCTGAAACCACGAGACTGCCAGGAGGAGCGCGCTGAATTGATGTCAACCATACGGGTACCATTAAGGCAAGAGAAGCCCTTCCGGTGTTATCCGTTGGCGTCGGTGGACAACAACCTTGAGGCCTCTGATGACTACTTCTTATTACAGCGAAGGTCCGCCTTCTGAAGCTCTGCGATCTTCTGATCATCGAAGGGAATGGGAGCACAGCCATGCCCCTTCTCACAGACGAAGTCAAACTTCTGCGCTGGCTGATGACAACTTAAACACGTGACCCCTTGCGAAAGATTGACGACGTTTTCCCCCCGATCTCTGATCTTGGTGCCTGCCTCGGAGACTTCCAAAGCAAAAAACTCCCAGCCATTTGTTTTGGGAAATTTCTCATGCGGATGCTTCACCATGGCTTCAAACGGAACAAGCTGGAGGATAGTGCCTACCGGATACTCCTTGTCAGGCACACTGTCGCGGAAGATCCGCATCGCCTCTTTCAGTTTTACCGGATCAGCATGCTTGAAGCGCGTATTTCTGACTTTTGGCCAGTCTAGGATGCACCCAAAGGTTTGCTCAGATACCGTGATGTCTTCAGCCGACGCGCTGTCCGGCATAGAAAATCCGAGCCCGGCCGCAAGCAGGATCCCTGTACCTACCCAAGTAGGAATGTGACACCAACCCTTGATGAACTTACCCATGGTGCGTACCCCTCTCTCAGATGAAATGTCGGTTTAGTTCATGGTGAGCACGACGCGAAACCGCGCCTTGCCGCTTAACATGCGCTCATAGCCGGCAGCGGCTTGTTCGAGCGGTAATGTTTCAATCATGGGACGAATCCCCGTGAGGGCGCAAAATTTCAACGTGTCTTCCGAGTCCCGGGCCGTCCCCGACGGCCACCCTCGAATACTGATGGGATCGGAGGAGGCTCCGACGACAAGCAGTTGTCCTCCAACACCAAGCCCATCAATGAGCGCCGACATGGCCTTACTGTCCGGAGCGGTCGCAAGAATAACCGAGGCGCCGCCGAGGCTCGTGAGTTCTTTCGCGACGTTCACAGCATCTGTGTCGAGGTATTGGGCGGCGCCTAGCTTCCGCGCGAGGGGCTCCTTGTCCTTACCTCGACCAATGGCCACGGTGTGAAATCCCATCTTACTCGCGAACTGGATACCAAGATGTCCGAGTCCGCCCAGACCTTGCACGGCCACAAGATCTCCAGCGACTGCTCCACTATGCCGCAGACTATTGAACGTCGTGACACCTGCACACAGTAGGGGGGCCGCCTCTGCCGGAGAAAGCGCGTCCGGAATCGCCGCCACCGCTTCGGTTCTGGCAATCATGTACTGCGCGTATCGCCGTCTTCGTGGAATCCAGTCACTTGGAAGTTCCGACACCCCATGAAATCGCCTCGCCGGCAAGGATCGCATTGACCACAATGTCCGCCATGCCAACCCACACCCACCCTCTGGCCCTTCTTCCACGCCGTCGCGCCCGCGCCGACTTCGTCGATCACTCCAGCCACCTCATGGCCCGTGACGCGTGGGTATTGCAGGCCAGGCCAATATCCCTCCTTCGCAAACAGGTCACTATGACAGATGCCACAGGCTTGCACTTTGATGCGGACCCGGTTCGCTCCCGGTGCCGGGATCTCGCGCTTAACTACTTCGAATGGCGCGCCTGGTGAGGGAATTTGAGCAGCAATCATCTGTGGCATGTCGTCCTCCTCCGCCCACCTTATCGAACGGCTACTTCTTACACTTGGGTGTCGTCGGCTGTGGCAGATCCTCCACCTCACCTGGTTTGTAGTGCGTCTTTCCTCCATGTCCTGCGTGTTCCCCGTGTGGCGTCACATCGAATTCGGCTACGGCCACATGCTTCAACCAATAGCCTTCCTCGCCTTTCGCCCCGTGCATTGATGTATCTCCCGTAGCCGGAGTATTGGTGCGATGGAAATGCTTAAAGCCTGTCTTTCCAGCATCAGGCTGAGACTCGGCGCAAAACCGGCCTTTGACGCCTTGACCGACCCACTGTAATGCTGCCGTGGGGTCGCTCACGGGTTTATCGAACATCATGAACTGAACCCGGCCATTGCCTTCGTCCAGCCACAAATGGTTGGGCGGGTTAGGGTGTACCGGCACAAACGTATAGACCTTTATGAGAGCCGGACCGACATTGTTGGCGACCTCTGGCGAGGCAGCCGGTGCTTCCTCAGCCTGACTGGTGCTGACCCAAACGCCGCCGAGCAACAACATGACACTCATGACCCAGATCTTGGCATGCATAGCAAACCTCCACAGGAATTTTGTTTGAGCAGTCGTCCACCCGGGACTCAAGCCACTAAACATTTGTACTTACGGCTACACCAGTCACACAGATGAAACAACTGGCAAAAGTGACAGGGCAGTAGAATGGATATTTGCGTGGCGCACGATTCCAAGACGAGCAAAAGGACTTGGGCTAGTAGTAATACTAGAACCGAGTTAAAGCAGGTCGCCAATGAGAGAGTGGTTCTTCGTGGGGCTGAGTGTTCTCAGTGGTGCGAGTTGTTCCTTCAGAATTACTATGAGCGGACTTGTCTGGATGCCGAAAGCCGGCTCGGCCTCCTGTTGGAAGCCGAGCCATTAAGTACAGAATCGAAGCTAGTCAATTGCCTCACATGAACCGTCACAGAGACCGCAAGAAATTCAACACATTTTGTTTATCGATCTCATTCAAAGCGTTGAAATTCGCAACGACTTGATTGGCTTCAGAAGGCGGAATAACGCCAGCACCCGCGCTCGCGTGGGCCTGGATGGCTGCCAACAGATCTTTTGTGCGTCCATCGTGCAGGAAGAAAATCCGCGCCCCGAGTCCCCAGAGAGGCGCGGTTCGGAACTCGTCTCCAGCGGCATTGCCCTGGCTAATGCTATCGGCGAGATTCGGTCCCATGTTATGCAACGATAGATCAGAAAAGAGATTCACCTCTTTCCCCTGTAAGGCGGCAACTGATGATTTCCCGGTATGGAGCGTAGGGGTGTGGCACAGCGCACAGCCGGTATTTTCGAATTGCTTTCGACCTTGCACAATTGACCCATTTGAAAAACTGTCCGGGCTCGGCGTCGCAGGAGCCAGCAGTCGCATGAAGACCGCGAACTTCACCACATCGCTCGGCACTTCCAAAGGGTTGAGAGGAAACAAATCACTCGTCACCCCTTGCTCGACGTTATAGGCCTCGCCTGAGAACATCTCGAGTGATTTATTCTGCGCCTTCCAACCAAATCGAGTGATCGTTCCGTCGTTACCGCTCGCGTTTGATCGGCCCGTCATGAAGATGTTCGCTTTTCCCCTAATGCCCAACGACTGTTTGGTGGCAGCATTCGCTTGCAGGTTGGCGAGGATTGTATCGTCGTCGATGGCTTCGATGAGGCCAAGGCCAAAGGTTGGAGTCGGTATGCGAAACGCCACATTCTGCGTTGCCACCGCGGTGCGGAAGTCCGGCTGACTTAAGAAACACCCCGATGCGTCGCTCCGGCCACTGATCGTGAAAAGCGCGTGCACTCCACCGTCTGGGGAGCCATCCGGATTATATTTGAATCGCGCTTCCCGTACGGGACCGTCAGCCGTGATGAAGGATGGAATCTCGTTTGTGGCTCCGGCTTTTTTAGCAACAGCTATTTGAGGATTGAGCGCTGGACTGCTTCCACCAATATTCGGTTGGGCATGACACCCGGCGCAACTATCGAGATTGAAACGCGGTCCAAGGCCTCCTTCTGTGTCAGGCAATGTGCCTTGCACCGATCCCACTTCCTGGAATGCCAATCGACCGATGACGAAGGCCTGTTGCTCAACTGACGTGAGGCCCGGAAGCATTCCGCCCGCTCCATTGGAACCAGGGCGCACCCCGGGATCGCTGGCCGTAAATTTTGCGTTTGGGATTGGACATTGAAGGAGAATGTGACGGCCACAATGAAGACGAGCATTGACACGCCGATCGCGCGACTCATTTTCCCACTCATGAGAGCCTCCTTTCATCCGTTTAGCGTCACAGTCGGAGAAATTCAGTTGCACTAGGGATTGCGATAACTCACGCCGCCGCATTTGGGGTGACCCATGTGGCATCCGAAACGTTAAAGTGAAGGTTGACGCACAGCTCTTCTCAAGCTTCTAAGAAAATCGCGGAACCGCGATGTGCGATCAGCAGCTTGGAAGAGAGGAAAGTAGGAGAGGGGGGTCTGTCTGTGATGGGCTTGAACTATAACGATTCATTTCGTCGGGTCTAAACATGGCGTTTTCACTAGCCGCGAAGCAAAAAACACATGGTTATTTTGTTTGACACTTGGAAGAACCCCGGTTATTGAGCCTTGAGCCCTTAAGCGGATCTTCTGATGTAGGATTAATCCTTAGGCTAGGCGATGAGAACCCGTTATGGCTACCCGACATGCCTGTAGGACGTGGCATTTTGTAGCGGCTGTTGGGGGGGAGATATGTCCGAGAAGGGCAGGCTAAAAAAGCGGATTTCCGGCTCTCCAGGTAGGCATTTCCAAAATGTTGACCGGCGATTTGGTTATTCGCGGACAACTCCCGGGCCATTTATTCGAATAAGTTGGGCTGGCTAGCGTTTTCTTGTTCCGAATGTTTTGGCGCTGGGGAATAAAATTGATGACCGCATTGCTCACAGACATACGCACCAGTCAGATAACCGTTCGGTGTTGTCTCAAGCACGAGGCGGGGATGGAGGCATGAGCCTTCCTGCGGTTGCTCTGCATTTTCGGCGAACTCTGAAGCCATGCAAAGGGAAGATACATGATCCGCATTTTCTCGACAAGAGAATTGCAAGTGATTAATCAAGCGATGAGGAAGATATAGGTATGTGCTACCAACTATTGTGAAGCTTGTTCTCCCCTTGAACCGGGTATAACGGATAGAGCTGCTTTCTGGATCGCCTCATACAACTCATGCACAGCGTTCTCCTTCGTAATGACCTGGAGTGCTCCGGCCTCTAGCATCGCATTTATTTCATAGGTCTTCGCATGCACAGAGAGACCCACCACAGCGATTTGCGGATAGAGAGTTTTGAGCATGCGAGTCGAGGCAATCCCATCGAGTCTTGGCATCACAATGTCCATCAATACTACGGTTGGTTTTAGCTGAGAAACGGTGAGGAGCGCTTCCTCGCCATTGCTGGCTTCGCCTACAATGTGGATGTCCGGATAGGACTGTAACGTACTCTTTAGTCCTTCACGAATCAGGTCGCTATCATCCACGATCAGCAGACGCACGCCAGGTGCTGCTGTATCCATGATTCAATATTGTTTATAAGCTCCTCCTACAGACCTAGCAATCAGCCTAGTTTTGAATGTCGTGTTTAATGAGACGCCTCTTTTGGAATCAAGGCAACAGCATCATTAAATGGGGAGTATCCACCGTTTGTTGACGGTGCGACGCTGGTCAACCATGGTGGTGGAGGCGAGGGAAACCAACCATCGTTGGTGCCCTTGCTCCGCTTTGCAATTCAAGGGGTTGCCTTCGCAGCCTGATTCTCGACCCTCGGTTTAGGAATTTCAGACAGCCCTACCTCAAACAAGAAACCAGCATC
>Ga0114129_10008798_pt1 | contig 14405 bp, 14 predicted proteins | sample RhiMetdeltSRZDD1_FD_80071 | JGI IMG/M metagenome (GOLD analysis project Ga0114129, IMG submission 80071) | Populus rhizosphere microbial communities from Tennessee, USA - Rhizosphere MetaG P. deltoides SRZDD1 (version 2) (version 2) | ecosystem: Host-associated > Plants > Roots > Rhizosphere >... | reverse complement strand
TTGCCGGCGCGCGCCGAGATCATCCTCGAGGGCTTCGTCTATCCGGACGAGACTTTCGCGGAGGGGCCGTTCGGCGAGTTCAGCGGCTATTACGGCCGGCCGAGCGGCGCGACACCTTATATGCGGGTCGAGCGCGTGCGCCATCGCGACAATCCGACGCTTGGCTGCGCGCTGATGGCGGACGGCGCCGCCAACGAATGCGGCCTGTTCTGGGCCGCGCTGCGCTCGGCGGGCATCTGGGCCGATCTGGAGAAGCTCGGCGTGCCGGGCATCCAGGGCGTGTGGTCGATCCCGGAAGCCGCGGGCTGGGGCATCACCGTCGTCTCGATCAAGCAGATGTATGCGGGCCATGCGCCGCAGGTGATGGCGCTCGCCGCGCAATGCACCGCCGGCGCCTACTTCGGCAAATACGTGATCGTGGTCGACGACGACATCGACCCGAGCAATATCGGCCAGGTGCTGTGGGCGATGGCGACCCGCTCGCGTCCGGCACAGTCGATCGACATCCTGCGCGAGACCTGGAGCACCTATCTCGATCCGAGCCTCAACCCGCCGGAGATCCGGCCGTGGGGCTCGAAGGCGCTGATCAACGCCTGCATGGATTATCGCTACTACAAGAGCTTCTCCAAGCGCACCAAGCTGTCGAAGACCGCCTACGACAACGTGGTGGCGCGCTGGCACGAGCTGGGCTTAAGCGGCGCGCCGCCGGCGGTCACGGTGTTCGAGGACGAGAAATTCCCGGAGAACATTCCTTAAGCGCGCGGCGGACGCCTAGCGCGTCGGCTCGATACCAAGCGCCTTGGCGATGGCGGCGATCTGGGCGCGCTGGCGCTCCATCGATGCGGCGAACTCCTGCGCTCCGCCGCGGCTCGGTGTCTGCGCCGTCGCGTTGAGCTTCTCGTCGATCGCCTTGTCGTCGGACACCGCGACCACGTCGGCGCCGATCCGCACGCGCAAATCCGCCGGCAGTGCCCTGGTCCCGAACAGGCCGACATTGCCGTCCATTTCCAGTTCCGGGAAGCCGGCCTCGATGCCGGTCGGGATGTCGCGCAGGCTCGGGGCCCGCTCGCGTCCCATCTGCGCCAGCACGACGATCCGGCCGGCCTCGCGATGCGGCCGCAGGATGGCGTACGACGACGAATAGATCTGCAGCCGATCCTCGGCGAGGTCGTTCACGGCCTGCACGATATCCTTGTAAGGGACTTTCGTCGTCGTGATCTTCGCTGTGTGCGCGAAGTAATCGAACGCCAGCTCGGTAATGCCGGGGACCGCCGCCGAATTGAATTTGCCGGGCTCGGCGCGCGCACGTTTGACGAACTCATCGAGCGTCGCGATCTTCATCGCGGCCGGCACGCCGACCCCGAGGATGGTGCTGGAGAAACGGGCGACCGGCACGAGATCGGCCGGGTCATAGGGCAGCTTCTTGTATTGGTGCGGGTGAACAAGAAAACTCCCACTCGGTCCCCACAGGAAGGTGTGGTCGTCGTTGGCCGACAGCACCGCCTGAATCGCGATCATGCTGTCGCCGCCGGGCCGGTTCTCGATCACCACCGGCTTGCCCCAGCGCGTCGCCAGCCGCTCCTGGATCAGCCGCGCGCCGATGTCGGCGCCGGCGCCCGGGCCGAACGGAATGACGAACCGGACCGGCCGGTTCGGCCAGCTTTGCGCCTGCGCATGCAACGGGCCGGGCCACAGGACCAGAACCGCAAGCGATGCGACGGCCGCTGCCGCCGCTCGGGTCATCGAGTACATGGCGTTCCTCCCACCGAGCCGGATTTTGGCCAACGGTAGGATTTCGCCGAACGAAAGACAACGCTTGCGGTGAGGGCTAACGGCCGTCGTCACTGCGACATTTTCATTCCGGTCGCATGCACGATTGCCGCCACCCTGGCGCGCTGGTCCTCGATCGCGGCCGCGTATTCGGCGGGCGTGAAGCTGCGCAGGATCTGGCCGGCGGCGGTGAGGCGGGGCGCGATCGCAGGGTCGGCCGCGACCGTCCGGATATCGGCGGCAATGCGATCGCGCAGGTCCGCCGGCATGTCGCGTCCGCCGAAGAAACCCAAGAGGCCCTCTGCGGTCAGCTCGGGATATCCCGCTTCCATGGCGGTCGGAACGTCGGGCAGGACCGGACTGCGGTCGCGGTTGGTGACCGCAAGGACGCGGATCTTGCCGGCGTGAACCTGCGGCAGGATGTTTGTCAGAGAGGTGGACATGGCGTGGAAGCGCGCTTCGCTCAGGTCGACGACCGCCTGTGACATCTCGCGATAGCTGACGCGCACCATGTTGAGGTCGGCGCTCTTGTTGAATCCGCCGAAGAAGATTTCAGGCAAGCCCGGCGCGCCGACCCAGTTGAGCTTGCCCGGCTGCGAGCGCGCGAGCCCCACGAGCTCTGTCATGGTCCCGATCTTCAGCGACGCCGGGACGGCGACCGCCAGAAACAGCGCGGAAGTCGAGCCGATCGGCACCAGGTCTCGCGCCGGATCGTAGGGGAGCTTGTCGTGGAACAGCGGATTGATGGTGATCGGCGCCGCGTACGAGAAGAACAGCGTGTGGCTGTCGCGGGCGCCGACAAAGGCCGACAGCGCAACCAGGCCATCGGCCCCTTGCCGGTTCTCCACGATGACCGGCTGGCCCCAGCGCGGGGCCAGGCGTTCAGCGAACAGGCGCGCCGCGAAATCGGGCGCGGTCCCCGGGCCGATCGGCAGCAGCAGACGAACCGTTCGTTGCGGCCACTGCTGGGCGGAGGACGGCGAAACGCCGAGCGCCAACGCGACAACAAAGCCGAGCGCGACGACGGGGGTCGAACGGGTGATGGCGCGCATGACATCTCCTCAGGTTCGAAGGGACGGCGATTGGCGAGCCTCGGGCTTGCGGCGTCCGGCGCCGGGCCGGGCGTGGATTCCGTTTGCTTCAATGACGCGGACCAGGAGGTCGAGCAGCATCACCCGCTCCTTGGGCTCGAGCGGCGCGAGGATGCCGGCCTGGGCGGCCAGGATCCTGGGCCGCATCCGCCGGCGCAGGCTCTCGGCACGCACCGTCAGCCGCAGCTCCCGCGCCCGCCGGTCGGCGCCATTGATGCGGCGCTCGACGAGCCCTTTGGTCTCGAGCTCGTCGACGATCTGCCCGACATTGGTACGGTCGATGCCCATCAAGGCGGCGAGGCGGCGCTGGTCGATGCCGGGGAAGTCATCGATGAGGGCGAGCGCGTGGTAGCTCAGCGGCGCCGATACTTCCTCGCCTTCCAGAATGCCGGCAAGAACGGAGGCGCAGACCTGCTGGAAGCGGCGCGCGAGCGCAAAGGGGACCCGGTGCGGGACGATCGTGCCCGGCGAGACCACGAACTTGGCCCAGGGATATTGCGCAAAGGTCTTCTGCGGCATGGCGGCGGGCCAACAGATCAGAATATTGATGATCAATAATCTGACTATCTTGACCGGCTGTCAAGAGGGCAGCGACCTGTCCCCGAGGCCCGTGCGAATGGGAGGCAGCCCGTCGTCCGGGCGGGCGGGCTCTCAGGGTGCAGGCTTAAGCCCCGCCGCCTGATGGATCGCGGCGACCTTGGCGCGCTGCTCCTCGACCGCGGCCGCGTGCTCCTCCGGCGTCCCGGGGCGGGCGATCACGCCGCTCGCCACCAGCCGGGCGCGGAACGCCGGATCGGCGGCGACCGCGCGGATGTCGGCGGCGATCCGATGGCGAAGTTCGCCTGGCATATCGCGCCAGCCGAACAGCCCAACTGTGCCCTCGAAGGTGAGCTCGGGCAGGCCCTGCTCGGTCGCGGTCGGCACGTCGGGCGCCTGCGGCGCGCGTTCGCGATTGGTCACCAGGATGAGCTTCGCGGTGCCGGCGCGGTGATGCGGCACCAGCGTCGGCACGCCGGTGGCGGCGATGTGCAGGCGTCCCTGATTGAGATCCTGATAGGCCGGCGCGAAGTCGCGGTAGGAGACCTGCACCATGTCGATGCCGGCGCTCTTCTGCAACGCGAGCAGGATGTAAAGCGGCAGCCCGGGCGTGGCCGCCCAGTTCAGCTTGCCCGGCTGCGCGCGCGCCGCCTTGACGAGGTCGGCGACGGAATTTGCGTTCAGCGATGCGGTCGCCGACACGCCGAGGAAATTGTCGACGAGCACGGTGATCGGAACGAGATCCTTGGCCGGGTCGTAGGGCAATTTCTCGTGGATCAGCGGGTTGATCGTGATCACGCCGGCGAACGAGAGCAGGAAGGTGTGGTTGTCGCGCGCGCCGAGGAACGCGCTGACCGCGGGAATGCCGTCGCCGCCCTGCCGGTTCTCCACCACCACCGGCTGGCCCCAGCGTTCAGTCAGACGCTCCCCAAACAGCCGCGCCGCTATGTCGGTGCCGCTGCCGGGTGGCAGCGGAATGATGAAACGCACCGGGCGCTGCGGCCAGGTCTGGGCGTGCGCGGGGATCGACGGCAGGAGGAACGCAAGCAGGAGTGCGGCGGCCGCGGAAGCGGACAAGCGAGCGATCGTGCGCATGACGTTCCCAACTCGTCATGGCCGGGCTTGTCCCGGCCATCCACGTCTTCGGTGCTTCGACTCTAAAGACGTGGATGCCCGGCACAAGGTTTATGCTCGGGCCGGCCGGAGGCCGGACCCGTGTGCCTGGCATGACGCTAGCGCGCAAACCGAACCGAGACGCTGCCGATCGGCGCCAGCTCGAAGGCGACGCCGTCCTCATCCGGCTCGATGAACAACGGCGGCACCACCGAACCGGTGATGATTACCTCGCCGGCGCGCAACCGCTCGCCGAACGCCGCGAGCAGGTCTGCGACCTGCCGCACGATCGTGATGATCTCGCCGGTATTGGCCTGCGGGTCGGCCGTGTGCGCGACTTCGGCGCCGCGCCGGAAGACGCGGCCGATCAGGCTGGCGGTGTCACCGCCCGCGCGCGCTGCATCGCTGGCGCCGAGCACCACGTGACGCTGATAGATATTGCCGGTCAGGATCGCCTCGACGTCGCTCGGCGGGCGATCGAGGTCGGCGAGCTCGATCGCGGCCCCGAGGCCGGCGATGGCCGACTTGACCGCGTCGCCGCCGGCGCCGGGCCCGAGATCCGCGCCCATGTGCACCGCGATCTCCGGCTCCGCCACCGGCTTGACCCAGCCCGCAAGCGAGACCGTGCCGCCGGACGGCACGAGGGCAGGGCGCATCAGGAAGCCGGTCAGCGGCGCGGTCAGCCCGAGATTTTTCATCGCGGCCGGGGCGCCGAAGCCGACCTTCCAGCCGAGCGGCGCCTCGCCCGCTGCGATACGCTCGCGCCGGTGTTCGAGCTGCGCGCGCATGCCGCGCACGATCCGCGGGTCGTCCCAGGGCGCAGTCATGCGTTCAGTGGCTTCCCGGATCGACCTCATAGCCCGAGGCCTCGATCGAGCCGGCCCCCATCCAGCCCCAGATCAGCACCACGTCCTCGGACGACGTATTGTTGAAGCCGTGCCAGCAGCCGCGTGGCGAATAGACCACGTCGCCTTCGCCGGAGGGCTCCTCGCCGAGATCGCTGTAGATGTGGCCGCGACCCTTGAGCACGATGAAGAACTCGTCGCAATTGTGGTGGCGGTGGCGCTCATGCCGCGCCCCCGGCTTGAGCACGGTCCAGCCGACCACGTGGTCGGCTCCGGCGGACGCCTTGTCGATCAGGAACTGGACCTGCATGTCGACCCAGCCGTCCTTGCGCTGCAGGCCTTCGACCTTCGGCACGCTGCGAAGGTTGGTGCGGTACATGGGCGTGCCGGGGCCGGCGGCGGGACGCGGGCTGTCTTCCGTCAGCCTGGCCGCTGTCCGCTTCACGGCCTTGGCCAAGGCCTCCCCGATTTTCTCGGCTTTGGTTTTCATGGCTGTCCTCCGAGGCGCCGATACACTTCATGCGCGGTGACGAAATCCCGATGGTCGATGCCGAGCCCGCGACAAGCGTTCATCATCTCATTGGCGGCGGCCGCGAGCGGCACCGGGCTGCCGAGCTTGCGGCCGAGCTCGAGCGCAAGCAGCATGTCCTTCTGCTGCAACGTCACATCGGCGAGCGGCACTTTCGGCATCTTGCCTTCCAGGATGAACGGCCCGCGATAGCCGAGCACCGGCGAGGCGGCGACGCTCTTGAGCACGGCATCGACCGCCACCTCGCGGTTGACGCCGCCCTTCTCGGCGAGCGCGACCGCCTCGCCGAACGCGATCACCTCGACCATGAGCAGGAGGTTCACCGCGATCTTCATCTGGCAGGCGAGGCCGTTGCCGCCGATGCGGGTCACCTTCGGCCCGATCGCCAGCAGCACCGGCCGCGCGCGCTCGAACGCAGCCTCGTCGCCGCCGACCATGATCGAGGCGTTGCCCTCGCGCACCGTCACCGGGCTGCCGGAAATCGGCGCGTCCAGCATCGCGAGGCCCTTGCTCGCGAACGCGGCCGCGACCGCGCGGCTTGCCTCCGGCGCGATCGTGCTCATGTCGATGTAGATGCCCGGCGCCTTGAGGCCGGCGATGACGCCTTGCTCGCCCAGCGCGACTGCATTGACCGCGGCGGCGTCGGTGACGATCGAGAACACCATCTCGGATCGCTCGGCGACCGCGCGCGGCGTCTCGGCGGAGCGCATGCCGGCCTTGATCAGCGGCTCGGCCTTGTCGCGCGATCTGTTCCAGCCGGTGACCACCTGCCCCGCCGCCATCAGGCGCGGCACGATCAGCTGCCCCATGGCGCCGAGCCCGATGAAGCCGATGTTCATGGCGACCTCGCAGTGTCACGCCCGCTTTCGCGGATGATGACGCCGAAAGGGCAGGAACGCTAGCTGGCCGAGGGGCGGCCGGCAAATCGGTGTCGGGAAGGCTGGTTGCTTTTCTTTGTCCTTGCCCCGACAGTCCTGTTGAACGACCAGCTCGGGCGAATCGTCGCGATGCTGGCAGCCGACCAAGGTCAGATCGGTCCACGGCTGAACCGGGAGATGCCTATGTTGAAAGAAATACGCGGTGGTGCGGCCAAATTCCATCAGGGCATGAAAGACACGGCCGACACGATTGGCGCGCTCCTGGTCGACGCATTTCACCTGCTGGCTTTATTTGCAATTGGCGCGACGACCGTCTGGTCAGCGGGTGCAGCCTTTATGGGAATGGTTGCGCAAGGTCGCGCGACCCTCGGAGACATTCTCCTCCTGTTTATTTATCTCGAAATCGGAGCGATGGTCGGCATCTACTTCAAGACGACTCGGCTCCCAGTCCGATACCTGATCTATGTTGCGATTACGGCTCTCGCCCGGGTGTTGATTGAAATCGTCGGCGCCGAGCATCGGACGGGGACGGATATACTGGTCATAACAGGCGCAATTCTGCTTTTGTCGTTTGCCGTTCTGGTGCTGAGGTTTGGATCGTACAAATTCCCCTCAGACGCTCCGGCGGCTGACCTCGCCAAGAATTAGGTGAAGGCACCGCGCCGTGCCGACGCCCAGTTCGTGGCATGTCGTTGTCATCGACGGGGCAAACGTGTCTACGCCTGCGCCTTGGCGGGCACCCGGTCGGGCCGGATGTCCTCGTAGCCGTTCTCGGAAATGTCGAAGTTGTTGCCGTCGGGATCGATCGCCCGGTATTCGGCATAGAGCCGGTCGGCCGGACGTTTCTTCGGCGCGCGGTAGCCGAACTTCTCGAAACGCTTGACCAGTTCCTCGTTGTCCTCGACCACGAAGCCGAAATGATTGAAGCCGCTCGGCTTGCCGTCCATCTTGTTGGTGTGGATCGACAGGTTCATGTAGCCGTCGGTGAGCGAGATGCCGCCGTTCTGGGCGCGGTGCACGATCTCGAGTCCCATCACGTCGACATAGAATTTCGCCAGCCGCTCCGGGTCGGTGGTGTGGAAGACGAGGTGACGGATCTTGGCCATGGTGCCCTTCCTTTGCGCGATTGTTCTGCGGCGCGATCGTTTTGAATGACCGTCTGGCGAGTATTAGAGCGCATTCATGATCATTGCCGCAAGGAACCCATTGCCCGACGCGCAGGTCGTATTACTCTGGCGCACATAAGTGCCGCCGGGGGGACGGGCTGAGCATGCGCCATGCAGGATTCGTGGTCGCCGCCGCGTTGATCTGCGGCGCGCCTGCGCCATCGCACGCCATCGAAGGCTCGGCAGCGGCCGGTCCGAGCGGCGGGACCGACATCCGGTCCGCGCAGCTTCCGCCGCCCGGATGGTACGGCGGCGGCGTCCTGCTGGTGACCAGGTGGCACGCCTTCGCCGACGGCAACGGCGACCCGATCCCCGCGCTGAGCGAGGCGCGCGTCACCAACCGGTTCGTCTCGCCGTTTCTCCTTTACGTTCCCGAGCTGCAGGTTTTCGGCGGTTCCATTGGCTTCGCCGCCATCATTCCGGTTGGCGAGCAATGCGGGCGCCTGTTCGCGGGCACCTCGACCGTGTGTCGTTTCGGGGCCGGCGATCTCTATCTCGAAGCTGCCTGGTCGCGCTATTCCGGCACGCCGCGGGCGTCGCGCTTTGCGAACGCGTTTCCGATTCCGGAAGGCCTCACCTTCACGCTCGGCGTCGGAGTGCTGGTTCCGGTCGGGCAATACAACGCCGCCGAGGCCGCCAGTCACAGCGTGTCCATCGGCAACAACATCTATGACTTCGCGCCCTGGCTCGCCTTCACCTACGTGACGCCGCCGATTCTCGCCGAGGGAACCGAGGTCAGTGCGAAGCTTTATCTGAACAACTACCTCGAGAACCCGACCACCAAGTATGCGACCGCCCCTTTGCTTGATCTGGACTTCGCAATTTCAGAACGCCTTGGGCGCTTCCAGTTCGGCGTCGCCGGCTTCTATGCCGTTCAGATCGCCGATGACACGCTGGCCGGCGTTCGGATCCCGCCGGACGGCCGGCGCGCAGAGGTCCTCATGCTCGGCGGCGTGCTGGCCTATGATATGCCCGAGTATCTCGCATCCGTAAAAGTGAAGGTGTTGGAGGCGCTCATTGCGAGAAACGTCCCGAAGACGCCCGGCTTCGCGATTACGTTCGCGAAGAAATTGCAGTGATTGCCCTGCTGACGACCATCATGGGGCACGGCGCATGACGCCAAAAGGTGCGCTCGTCTTCCTCGTCCTGGCGATGATCGCATTGCCCGCTTACGCCGAAGCGCAAGTCGCCGAGCCTTTCTACAAGGGCAAACAACTCCGCTTGGTCGTCGGCACCACGACCGGACAGGACTACGACCTGTGGGCGCGGCTCCTCGCCCGCCACATCGGCCGCCATATTCCCGGCCAGCCGGGCGTGGTGGTCGAGAACATGCCGGGCGCCGGCCATATCCTTGCGACCAACTACCTCTACAACGTCGCGCTGCGCGACGGCACCGTGATCGGGATGGTCTCCCGCAACATGACCGACGCTGCGGTGATGAATCTTCCGAATGTCCGTTTCGAGCCGCAAAAATTCAATTGGATCGGCAGTCCGGAGCGCAACAACCGGGTGATGTTCGTCGGCGCCCGTTCCGGCTTCAAGAAAGTGACGGATTTGTTCGAGCGCGAACTCATCGTCGGCGCGCCCGGCGGCGCACAAGGCGTCACCGCCGCGCCGATCCTGCTCAAGAACCTGCTCGGCATGAAGCTCAAGATCGTGCAGGGCTACCGGTCGCCGGCGGACATCGTGCTGGCGGTCGGCCGCGGTGAGGTCGCAGGCTTCGTCAACAGCATCGGCGGCCCGGAAGGCGCGCGGCGGCAATGGGTCGAATCGGGCCAGATGCGCGTTTTGTTCAACATGGAGCCTGAGCCTGTGTCGTGGCTCGGCGCGCCAACGATCTTCGATGTCGTCAAGACCGAGGAGCAGCGGCAGGTGCTGACTTTCTTCGCCGGCAACCAGGAGCTTGGCCGCCCGCTGATGACCACGCCCGACGTGCCGGCCGACCGTGTCGCTGCGCTGCGCCGCGCCTTCGACGCCACCATGAGCGATGCGGCGTTCCGCAAGGAGGCGGCCGCGACCGGCTTCGAGGTGCGGCCCAAAAGCGGGGAAGAGATCGCCGCGCTGGTCGCGGCCGTGATCGCCACGCCGAAGGAGATCGTGCGGAAAGCGGAGCGGGCGTCGGTGGCGGAATAGGCCGCGCGCTTACTCGGTGACGATCTTCACCTGGTCGCCGGGCTTCAGGCGGTCGCCGGGGCCAAGCCCGTTGAGCACGCGGAAACGCTCGAGCGGCCGGTCGACGGAAGGCATGCGGGCGGCAAGGCGCTCAACCGTGTCGCCTTGCTCGACGGTCACCAGCCGGATGCGCAAAGGCTTCGCCGCATTGCTCTCGGCGAGGGTCATGCGGCGGAAGCTGCCGACGGAGTCCCAGAACGCGCGGTCGCTCTCGGGCGTGATGCGCTTGGTGGCGAAGATGAAGCGGTAGACATCACTGCCGAAGCGCACCACGAAAAGCCGGAACGACCATTGGTCGCCCTTGGCGGTGGCGGTGGCGGCCGGAAAGGTGTTGATGGCGAGCTCCTCGACGCTTTTCGCCTCGATGTTCTCGATCCAGCCGGAGTTGAGGTAGTCGGAGAGCGTCTGCTCGGCCGGCACCCGCACCACGTCCAGGCGCAGCGCTTGGCCACCGCCTTCCTTTACGCCAAGAACCGCCTGCGCGGTATTGTCGAGCGAGAAGCCTTCCGGCGCCTGGAAGGTGAAGCCGAGCTTCGGATGCAGGAAGCGGCGACCGCGCACGAAGCCTTCGGTCGGATCCTCGCCGTAGACGAGGCCGTCGACGGCGGCGAGATAGGCGGCGCGGTCGCGGTCGCCGGCGCCCGGCCCGCTGAACTGGCGTGCGTTGTTCTGTGCGTTGCGCACGCGCTCGGGCGTCGCCGGATGCGAGGAGAGGAAGTCGGGCGCCCGCGGGTCGATATGGGCCGGATGCGTGGGCTTGAGCTCGGCATTGCGGCCGAGCGCGCTGAGGAAGCGCACCGCGCCGTAGGGATCGTAGCCGGCGCGCGCCGCGATGCCGACGCCGATGCCGTCGGCTTCGAATTCCTGCGCGCGCGAGAAGCTCGCCAGCGCGATCTTCGACTTGGCGAGCGCGAGCGCGCCCATTTCCGGATCGCTGAGCACGTCGGTGACGACGCGGCTGACCAGCGCGACCTGGCGCGCCTGGTCCTCGCGCATGGCGGCGTGGCGCGCGATCACGTGCGCCATCTCGTGCGAGAGCACCGAGGCGAGCTCGGAACTATCGTTGGCGAGCGCGATGAGCCCGCGCGTGACGTAGAGCTGGCCGCTCGGCAGCGCGAAGGCGTTGACCGACGGCGAGTTGAGCACGGTGATGCGGTAGCGCTGGTCCGGCCGCTCGGAGGCGGCGACCAGCTTCTCCACCGTCTGGCGAATGACCGCCTCGAGCCGCGGATCGTCGTAGGCGCCGTTATAGGCGGCGAGGATGCGCTGGTGCTCGCGCGTTGCCGGCGTCTGCGGCGCTGCGGTTTCCTTCGGCCCCCCGGCGATCGCGGCGTTGCGCGGCGGCTCGATCGACGTGAGACAGCCGCCCAGCATGAGGCCGAGCACGACGATCGCGGGCAGCGCCAGGCGGCCGCCTGCGCTCAAATCCCCCGGCTGTCGTTTCCTCGCGCTCATGGAGTGGTTCGTCTCGCCTCAGTTCAGCTCGGCAACCTCGATCTGCTCGGGCCGGGTCGCCTCGATCCGCGGCCCGTTACGCTCGTCGATCCAGCCGCGCACCCGGACGCGGCGGTTCTCCAGGGTTTTCGGGGTCAGGCCCGCGGCGGTAAAGATGCGCTCGTTACGTTTCGAGATCGTGACCGTCAACGCCTCCGACCACCGCCGCCCGAAATTCATGTAGATCGTCCCGCCGCTCTCGCGGACGGAGACAACCTTGCCCTCTGCAACCGTGAAGCGGCCCCGCCCCGCCATCAGCTCCGCCCAACTCCCGGCGGCCACTATGGCATAGGACGGCGCGGCCCAGAGGCCCAATTTTTGCGCTCTTGCCACACGTTCCTGTGTCAGGAGCTCGGCCGCGCAAGCGGCGTCCCCAACCTGGGCCGAGACCCGGGCGTGACCCCGGGCCAGCAGCTCATGCGCCACTGGCTTGTCCATTCCGTCTGTAATCACATGGACATAGGCGACGATTCGGCGATAGCGGTCGGTGGCCGGGGTGCTATTGCGCAGTTCCACGGTCTGGCCGGCCAGGATCGCCTCGAGCCCTGCCTTCGCGTCTCGGCCGGTGTCGGCCGCCTCGAACGAGGGCACTTCCACGGCAGCGAGCCGCACCTCGCGCCCGCCATCCAGCATGAAGCTGCGGCCATCGAGTACTCGCACCACTTGTCCGCGCCCAACGACTGCAAACCGGCAGGCGCTTGCGGCGGTATTATCCTGGGCGTGGATGGGCAGGCTCAACAGTATGGGGATGCCGGCAAGCCAGCCCCACGCACTCGATACACGCGCGCCCCGCCCCATACCGCCGAGGAAAAGGCCCGATTTGGGCGGCACTGCGGCGGGCGCGCGACAGAACACAGCAAAGTGCGGCTACCGATTACCGTCGCCGTGATTCCGAGCGGAGAATGGCGCGCTGGTATAAGGCACCGCGAACGAAATCCCGGAGCGCAGACATGATTCAAGTCAAACGGCTCGGCCACGCCACGTTCAACACGCCCGACCTTTCGCGCATGATCGATTATTGGACGCAGGTGATCGGGCTCACGCTGGTGGAGCGCGGCAAGGATCGCGCGTTCCTCGCCACCAAGTTCGGCGAGGAAGCGATCGCGCTCGAACAGGGCGACAATGCCAATCTTGCGCGGGCGTCGTTCCAGATCGCGCCCGGTAGCGATCTCGGCGAGGCACAAAAGGCATTGGCGAAATCCGGGGTGACCGGCGAGGTGCGCAGCGACATCTCGCCCGGGGTCAGGAAAGCGATCACCTTCACCGATCCCAAAGGCACCGTGCTCGAGATCTACGCCGACTACCAATTCCACCCGCGCGACCGCAGCGAGCAAGGCATCATTCCGCTCAAGTTCGGCCATCTAGCGTACCGCGTTCGCGATCCGCAGAAGGTGACGAGCTTCTATACCGACGTGCTGGGCTTCAAGGTGTCGGATTGGATGGGCGACCGCTTCTCGTTCCTGCGCTGCAGCCCCGATCACCACACCGTCAACTTCGCCCGTTACGACGAGGAGCGGCTGCATCACGTCGCCTTCGAGGTGAAGGACATGGCCGAGGTGCAGCGCTCGTCAGACTGGCTGGCGCAGAACGGCATCCACCTGGTGTGGGGACCGATCCGCCATCTCGTCGGCCACAACGTCGCCGCCTATCACCGCAATCCCGACGACCAGCGGGTCGAGATCTTTGCCGAGATGGACATGATGCGCGACGAGGAGCTCGGCTATTTCGAGCCGCGCCCCTGGCACCAGGATTTCCCGCAGCGGCCCAAGGTGTGGCCGGCCGACACGCTGCGGAGCTACTGGGGTTTCGGCTCGTTCGGCACGTTTCCGGGCTATCCGTGAAATCAGGAGGTTAGGCCCCCCAACAGCTGGTTCGGGCTGGGCGGCTGACGGCTGGCGTTCGTCGGGCTCAGACCCGGGGGGATGTCGGATTTCCATTGCCTGTGGCAGGCCCGCAACAGTCTATAGCCGCCCCAGGCTGTATGATCGGGACTTGTTTTTGGGGGTCTCCGCCATGAAAAAATTCTTACTCGCAGGCTTCGCCCTTACCGCCCTGTCCGGGCCCGTGCTGGCGGCGGACTTGCCCGCCAGGGCGCCGGTCTACAAGGCGCCACCGCCGGCCGTGGAAGTGTGGTCCTGGAGCGGGTTCTATATCGGCGCCAACATCGGCTACAGCTGGGGCCGTTCCGACACGAGCGTGAACTTCACCAACGGCGCCGGTACGCTGCTGTTCGCGAGCAGCAACAAATTCAATCTCAATGGCGTCATCGGCGGCGGCCAGATCGGCGTCAACTGGCAGAACGGCAACTGGGTTCTCGGTATCGAGGCCGACATTCAGGGCACCGGTCAGAAGGGCAGCTTCGACGTCGTATGCCCGACAGGAGTTTGCGCGGCTCCGTTCGGCATCATTGCCCTATTCCCAGGCGGTCCGGTGACCGCAAGCGTGAACCAGAAGCTCAGATGGCTGGGCACGGTGCGCGGCCGACTTGGCGTGACACTGGCACCGACGGTGCTCGCCTATGTCACCGGCGGATTGGCCGTGGGCGGCGTGACCACCGACATCGCGGTCAGCGGGGCGACCGGCACGACGCCGGTGGCTGCGGCCTTCAGCAGCGATACGACCAAAGCAGGCTGGACGGTCGGCGGCGGGCTCGAAGCTCGCCTTGGCGGCAATTGGACCGGCAAGGTCGAATATCTCTACGTCGATCTCAGGTCGATCTCGGGTGGCCCGTTCGTCACACCGGTCGCAGCTTTGGGCGGCGGCTTCGTGTCCACGAGCTTCAATTCGCGCATCACCGACAACATCGTCCG
>Ga0114129_10008797_pt1 | contig 14405 bp, 17 predicted proteins | sample RhiMetdeltSRZDD1_FD_80071 | JGI IMG/M metagenome (GOLD analysis project Ga0114129, IMG submission 80071) | Populus rhizosphere microbial communities from Tennessee, USA - Rhizosphere MetaG P. deltoides SRZDD1 (version 2) (version 2) | ecosystem: Host-associated > Plants > Roots > Rhizosphere >... | reverse complement strand
GATGCCGATAAAATAGCTCAATTACTGGGCCCCCATGGAAACCAATCCCACTTTCCCTACTGATCTCTAATCTCCGATCTCCATGAAATATCTCCTCGGCGAAAGACTCCACTTCGACTGGAAAGTCGTCACCACCACCATTCTCAGCACGCTCTTATTGATGGTGGATTATTATCATCGCTTCACGCCGGCGAAGTATTGGGACCGGGTCATTCTCTATCTCATCGTCCCATTGTTAGTGATCCTCCTTCTTTTCCGCGAAAACCCGAAGGACTTTGGATTTACTCTCGGTGATTGGAAAGCCGGACTGATCATTACAACCATCGGCATTTTATTCATGGCTCCGGTCATTTATTACCTGGGACGAGGCGACGCATCAATGCAGGAATATTACAAACCCTACACTGTGGGCTTACCCTGGACAACCTTCCTCGATTTGATCGGATGGGAATTTCTCTTTCGCGGCTGGATCTTGTTTGGCTATGCGCGTAAATTCGGGCCGGAAGCGTTATGGCTGCAGGCAGTGCCATTTGCGATCGCGCACATCGGCAAACCGGAAGTAGAGACTCTCTCCACGATCTTCGGTGGCTTCGCTTTTGGCTGGATTGCCTGGCGGACGAGATCCTTCCTCTGGCCGTTTTTGATCCACTGGTTTATCGCCACGTTCATTATCATTGTCGCAGCTGGCTTGATCTAGATGATTACGGTTCGATCCGCTCGGGAAACGGAAGCCGCTCATATACGCGATCTGATCCATCGGGTGGGTATTAATCCTATGGGGCTGGATTGGAAGCGTTTCGTCGTGGCAGCCGGCGATCATGATGAACTGCTCGGCTGCGGGCAGTTAAAGCCTCACGGTCCCGATGTCCTGGAGCTGGCTTCGATTGCAGTCTACCCGGAACATCAAGGAAAAGGCGTTGCACGCCTTATCATCGAGTATCTTTTGAAGGACAGTCCGCGTCCCCTGTATCTCATGTGCGAATCTGGGATTGGACCTATGTACGAGAAATTTGGCTTTCGTCCAGTCACCTACGACGATATGCCGCGTTACTTTCAACGGATCAGTAAACTGGCGGGGTTGGTCACCACCCTGGCGAAGCGGCAAGAACGCCTGCTTATAATGAAGTTGCAGTAAAATTACCCAAATGCAAAATTTGAAGTCAACACTCTATCTTGCTTCGGGGATATTATTCGGATTATTTCTCGCAGCACTCGTCTGGGTGGTTTCACGCAACCCGACCGGCGAGGCAGTTATCCTTCGCCCGGTACCCACAGAAAAACCCGTGATCATTCACATTACCGGTGCCGTGCCGCGACCCGGTGTCTACGCGCTCCCCCAGGGCGCCCGCATCCAGGATGCGATTTCGGCGGCGGGAGGATTTCTGGCAGAGGCGGAAAAGTCCCAGATCAACCTTGCAGCCATCCTGGAAGACGGCGAAAAACTGGATATTCCTTACCTGGAAGGCGCTTCGCCTGTGCTGACGACACCGATTCCGGACGTGGTCACCTCAACGACCGAACTGATCGATATCAATATTGCCTCTGCGGCAGAATTGGAGGCATTACCGGGTATTGGACCGACAACGGCGCAAAAAATCGTGGAATACCGTGAGCAGAATGGCCCGTTCCTGGCGATCGAAGACATCATCAATGTCTCTGGGATTGGGCCCGGCACGTATGAACGCATCAAGGACCTGATCACGGTTGGTTCTTAAAGCAACAGCCCGACGCTGGACGTCGGGCTGTTTTTTTATTGTTCCCTTCCATCCCAGGTGGACCACTTGCGACCATCTTTTGCAAGCAATCCATCGGCTTCGCCGGGGCCCCATGTCTCTGGCTGATAAAAGGCAAGAGGTTGTTTTGCGGCAGGGTCCTCCCATGCCTGGAGAATCGGGTCAATGATCCCCCATGCCGTTTCCACCTCATCCGCTCGGGTGAACAGAGAGGCATCACCGGTGATGGTATCCAACAGGAGGCGTTCGTAGGATTCGGGAATCGCCGTTTTGCCAAAGGAGTCCGCGTAATGGAATTCCATGTCGACGGAGCGCATCCTTGCTATGGTATCAGGGACCTTGGCCTCAAAACGTAAATGCATGCCTTCATCAGGTTGGAGATAAAGCACAAGCATATTGGGCGTCATGTGTTCCTTCGCCCTGGGGAATAACAAATGCGGAGGTTCTTTGAATTCAATGGTGATTTGTGATAATTTTTCCTTTAGATTTTTCCCGGAACGCAAATAGAAAGGGACCCCCTGCCAGCGCCAGTTGTCGATCTGCAGCCGTACTGCCGCATAGGTGGCGATCATCGATTGGGAATTCACTCCCTCTTCCTTGCGATATCCTTCATACTGGGCACGGACGGTTCTCTGCGGGACATCCTCCGCCTTCATCGGCTGAATGGCGCTCAGCACCTTGACCTTTTCATTGCGAAGCGCCGACGCTTCAAAAGATACGGGCGGTTCCATGGCCACCAGGGATACCAGCTGAAGCAAATGGTTCTGAAACATATCGCGCAGCACTCCTACTTGATCGTAAAAGCGTCCGCGATGCTCCACGCCAACTTGTTCTGCCACGGTGATTTCTACATGATCGATATAGTTTCGGTTCCAGAGAGGCTCGAAGATGGTATTGGCAAAGCGCGCCACCAAAATATTCTGCACTGTCTCTTTCCCAAGATAATGGTCAATACGATAGATCTGTCTTTCGTTCAATGCTTTATGGATCTGCTCATTCAGACGGCGCGCGGAATCCAAATCCGTGCCGAATGGCTTTTCAACAACTACGCGCCGCCAGCCTCCGTCTTCAGCCAGTTGCCCGGTTTGTGCCAGCAAATCAACAATCTGTGGAAATACACCAGGTGGAGTTGCCATATAGTAGATACGGTTTCCGGCATCCCCCTCTTTATCTTTCAGTAGGCTCTCCAGTTTTTCGAAATCTGCCGGATTATCATAGCGGCCCTGCTGATAAAAAAGCCTGGAGGAAAAGTTCTCCCATTCCTTCTGCGAGTACTCGAAAGAGGCGAATTGTTTCAGACCTTCTTCAAGATGCGCACGGAATTGATCATCAGTAAACGCGGTGCCGCCATAGCCAACAATGCTAAACTCTTTTGGCATGCGATCTTTGCGGCACAGATTAAATAGCGAAGGCACAAGCTTGCGCTGTGTGAGGTCGCCTGAGGCGCCAAAGATAACAATGGATACCGGTAAATTATTGTTCATAAAACTGCTCCAGCGCCGTCCCCGGCGTTTAATCATGGCCGCCGGCGCCGGCGGCATGAGCCTTAAAGCTTATTCCGATTTCTTGATGGCATGGCCACCAAATTGGTTGCGCAATGCCGCCAGCATCCGCGCGGTGTAATTCTCTGCATCACGGCTGGCAAAGCGCATTTGCAGAGAGAGCGTGATGACCGGCGCCGGCACATCCAGATCAATGGACTCGAATACAGTCCATCTGCCCTCGCCTGAGTCAGCCACCCAGGGTTTGATATCCGTGAGCTCTGTATCTTCATCCAGTGCGCGCGCCGCCAGGTCCAGAAGCCAGGAGCGCACCACACTCCCGTGCTGCCAGATGTGTGAGATCTGGGCGAGATCCAGGGCGAATTCTTTTTTTGCTTTCAGGATGCTGAAGCCCTCAGCGAATGCCTGCATCATGCCGTATTCAATTCCGTTATGGACCATCTTTACGTAGTGACCCGCGCCGTGCGGACCGACGTGACCCCAGCCCTTATCCGGACCTGGAGCCAGCGTCTCGAAAATGGGACGAAGTGTTTCCACAACCTGAGGTTGGCCGCCGATCATCAGGCTGTAGCCTTCGGTGAGTCCCCAGATTCCCCCGCTCGTGCCGCAATCGACAAATTCGATCCCTTTCGGCTCGAGCATCGTGGCATGCAGAACCGAATCTTTGTAGTTGGAGTTACCGCCATCGATCACGATATCGCCCGCGCTGAGCAGCATTGACAACTGTTCGACGGCGTCATGTGTGACCTTGCCCGCCGGGATCATCAACCAGACGATACGCGGTGCGCTCAGTTTGTTCACGGCTTCTTCCAGCGTATGCGCGCCCTCTGCACCAAGCTTGATCGCCTCCTGAACGGTCGCATCAGTGCGGGCAAACCCAATCACGCGATGTCCGCCGCGCGCCAGGCGTGTTGCCATGTTCAATCCCATCTTTCCTAGTCCAACTATTGCTAATTCCATAAAGACCTCCATTTATTTCGCGCCTTGTCATTTACCCAGCGCGATGTATATCTATAATTCCTTTGGCAGCCTGCTCGCCGCCGCTTCGTCTACGAGCCAGATTCGTTCGCCATCTTCCGGTCTGATCCGCTGGGCGGGATATAGCTCTGGATTATATCTGTCACTGAGTACTTCGGCTAATGCTTGAGCCTTCTTTTCACCGGTTGCCATGAAGACAACCATGCGAGAACTGTTGAAGACAACCGGCGTCAGAGTCACCCGGTTTGCAGGGCGATCTTGGTACTGCGCGGTGACAGGCATCGTTGGCTCGGGAACAGCCGCGGGCGAGCCAGGGAATAAAGATGCAGTGTGACCATCCTCCCCCATGCCGAGGAAGATCAGATCAAAACGCGGCCAGTCGAGGGGCGGAGATGCAAATTCCCTTAGAACGTGGGCGTAGTCTTTCGAAGCCGAAACCGGATCAAGCTCACCTTTGACCCGATGAATGTTCGCCTCAGGGATTGAAACAGGATGCAATAAAACACTGCGCGCCTGCCCATAACTACTGCCTGGGTCATCGGGCGGCACGCAGCGTTCGTCGCCCCAGAAGACATGCACTCTTCCCCAATCCACATTTTCACGATACTCCGTAGCAAGCAATTGAAACAGACGATTCGGAGTACTGCCGCCATTGAGCGCGACCAGGAATCGATCCCGTTCCGCGATAGAGAGGGCCGCCTGTTTGACAAAGAGTTCTGCCGCGGCGCGACTCAGCTCTTCCAAATCCTTGAAGAGGTGAATTTCTGGTCTCATACTTACCGAAAACTGTCGCTCGCGATATGAAGTGGAGTGGACGTGAGATAAGCTTTCAAAACCGAATGCGCAGATTGGGTAATGGTGGGGAGCATATATCCGCCCTCATTTGTATTCTCAGCGCTGATCAAATCACCAAACGTGATCCGCGGCGTCAGACCGAAGATCTCTGCGCCCGCGGTCACCTGCCGGATCATTTGGGTTGGAGAAAGTGCTAAGGTCCCGATCATTTCATCGATCAAGGTTTCTGTCAGAACATGTATTAGTACGGCATCTTCTCTCATGGCTATAGCCCCACAATCTCTTCCTGTTTTTGAAACAGGAACCAGGCGGAGGACCGGTCTCCCTTATCGAGCCCGTCTCGGCGCCACACAAGAGACAGGTGGGCCAGGATCTGGTCAATATCCCACTCCGTCAGGCCGGTCCCCCGCTGGTCAGGTTTGTTTTTCAGGAACCCATACATCAACCAGAATGCGCCCGGGGCTAAAATTCGGTCGAGCTGATCCAGGTATTTTGCCCTCCCCTTTTGTACGATCCCATGAAAACAGCCGAGATCAAAGGCAAGGTCAAAAGGACCACTGATCCCATCCAGTTTTGTCGCGTCTTTGACGGACAACTCCGCTTGAATGCCTGCCTCTTGGGCTTTTGCCCTGGCAAGCTTGATGGCGCGCGGCGCGAAATCCACACCGGTCACCCGCCAGCCTGCCCGGGCAAGGGTGATAACGTTTGTACCGGTGCCGCATCCAATGTCTATGGCACGGCCAGGTTTGTGGTTTTGGATGAAATCGAGGAGTTCCGGCGGACTGACGCCTGTATCCCACGGCGGCTGCCCAAAATACCAGTAATGGAAAAGGAAGCGGCGGAGCAGGTTTTGCACGTTTTAGACAAATGTCAGATTGCAGATGGAATTTCCCAGATGGGAGGCCGGATAACTGTCACTTTGACAATTCAATTGAGTTCTTTTACAATCACGCAGCTATTACAAACATCCCATGATAGGAAGGGCTGATTCATGAAAGAGTATACCACCGAGTTTCTTCGCAACATTGCGCTGGTCTCGCATGGAGGGGCAGGGAAGACAATGCTGGCGGAGGCATTTTTGCATGCGACCGGAGCCACAACCCGGCTTGGAAAGGTCGAGGATGGGACCACAGCCTCCGATTACGATGAGGAAGAGACCCGCCGAAATATTTCCATCTATTCGAGCGTCATTCCTGTTGAGCATCGTGACCACAAAATAAACATAATCGACGCGCCTGGTTACACCGATTTCGTAGGAGAAGCCATCTCCGCCCTGAGTGTAGCTGACGGCGCGATTATTTTAGTTGATGCCGTTGCGGGAATAGAAGTTGGGACAGAGCTGGCCTGGCGCTATGCAGACGAATTCAATCTGCCGCGTTTTTTCCTGATCAACAAGATGGATCGCGACAATGCCGACTTTGACAAAACCTACGCCGCACTCGAAGAGTTTGTGCGCGCTCATGGAAAACGGACGATCAAGGTGCATCTGCCCATCGGCGAAAAACAGAATTTCAAGGGTGTGGTGGATATTATCGGTATGAAGTCGTATATGGGGGATGGAAAGACGATCGCCGAGATCCCTGCGGATTTAAAAGAAGAGGCAGAGCAGGCACACTTCACACTGGTGGAAGCCGCGGCCGAGGGCGAAGATGAGCTGATGGAGAAGTACCTCGAGAACGGCTCTCTTTCCGACGAGGAAATGGTGCGCGGCCTGGAAGATGTCGTCTACGCCGGAGAGTTTGTCCCGGTCTTTTGCGCGGCCGGCGGACGCGAGATTGCCGTGGTTCCACTTCTCAACGACATCATCGACCTGATGCCTTCGCCGCTTCACGCTCCCAAGCGCGTAGCCCAGGGCCGGAATGGCGAAGAGGTGCTCAAAGCCTCAGACACCGAGCCCCTGGCAGCCTACGTCTGGAAGACCACGGCTGACCCGTTCGTGGGCAGGATGACCTATTTCCGTGTTTTCTCCGGCTCCATCCAGGGCGATGCACGTGTCTGGAATCAAAACAAGAATGTGGAAGAACGCATGGCGGGTCTGCACTTCCAGCGCGGCAAGGAAGGCATCCCTGCCAAAACCGTGCACGCGGGTGATATTGCTTCCGTCTCCAAGCTGACGGCGACGTCGACAGGTGATACGCTCTGTGACAAAAATCATCCGCTGACGATCGAAAAGCCAAAGTTCCCGGCTGCGTTGTATCGTGTTGCGGTCGCTCCCAAAACGCAAGCCGATGCGGCAAAGATCTCCCCCACGCTTACCCGCCTGTGTGAAGAGGATATGACCCTCACCTGGCAGAATGACCCGATCACCCATGAGACCGTTCTGCAGGGCATGGGTGACCAGCATATTGATGTCGCCGTGCATCGCGCGCAGGTGAAGTTCCAGGTGGGCCTGGCTACGCATGAACCAAAGATTCCCTATCGCGAAGGCATTACTCGGAAAGCGTCGGCACAATACCGCCACAAGAAACAATCCGGGGGTGCCGGTCAATTTGGTGAAGTCCATCTGCGTATCGAGCCGTATCATGAGGGCGATTTTGAATTCACCGATGAACTCGTCGGGATGAATCTCTCGAAGTCTTATTTGCCCCCCATTGAAAAAGGCATCAAATCCACCATGGAACGAGGAGCCTTCGCCGGCTACCCGATGAACAACGTGAGAGTGATCGTCTATGACGGTAAAGAGCATGAAGTTGACTCAAAGCCGGTGGCATTCGAAATTGCAGGTCGTGAAGCATTCAAGCTGGCGGTGCAGAGCGCCGGCCCTGTGTTGTTCGAGCCGATCATGGAAGTACGTGTCACCGTCCCCGATGCGAACATGGGCGATGTCATGAGCGATCTCAATACCCGTCGTGGGCGTGTCCAGGGAACAGAATCGGAACACGGCAGCACGACGATCATTGCCCACGTTCCCATGTCGGAAATGACGCGCTACACGACGCAGATCCGCTCCATTACGGGCGGACGCGGTTATTTCACGATGGAATTGCATCACTACGATGTCGTCCCAACGAATGTCGCGGCGACGATCATCGAGGCCCATAAGAAGGAAATGGAAGCGAAGAAGGAAGAGTAGTAAGTACTGGAGAATAGAAATTCGAAAGGAGATGGTCCGGGACCATCTCCTTTTTGTTTGCAGGGTAAAATTGGCCAATGCCCACCGTTCGCTTCCCTGCTGTGATGAAATACTACGTCGATAACCAGACTGAATTTTCTGTGTCTGCTGCGACAGTGAAGGAAGTAGTGGATCGAGTGATCGAGCAATACCCGTCGATCAAATTTCATCTCGTGGATTCGGAAGGCAAGCTCCGCAAGCATTTCAATGTCTTTGTCAACGGGATACATATCCGGGACCTGCACGGCATGGATACACGACTAACCGAAGCGGATAAGGTCATTTTGATGGCCTCGGCGGCCGGAGGCACCTCGCGCTGAGCGGAGTGAGGGCATGTCTCTTGCCCGAACGCAGTCGAAGCGCGTGCAGGAAGAAAATTTCTCTCTAAACGGGGAGATTGCTCACCTGCATGATTTGCTTGGCAAATCACATCAGGTGCAAGTGGCGTCGTGGCGCCATAAGCGCCGCTCCTCGCACGCCTACAGGCGATTATTAACTTGACAATTCAGGTAAGAACAGTAAAATAGCCGTCATCTTACTTAAGTACTATGAAAACGCTTACCTATTGCTTGTGTCTACGGCGGGACTCGTAACCACCGCCTGAGACGCAAATCCGCAGTCAATAACTCTCAGAACGGTGGACGACTCCCGCGTGCTCTATCTCGCGAGGCGTTTAGTCGCCGTTCTTTTATTTTAGCTATTGGCTGCGTTTGATTTAAGGAAGACATGGCTTTACCCGACTATAAAGTGTACCAATCGAATCTGGACTCGGAGGCAGACTTGACCACGCACGTCGGCAACACACCTCTGCTGCCGCTCCGCAGGGTCGGGCGCGGGCTTCCGCCGCGTGTGAAGGTTTTTGCCAAAGCCGAGTGGTTTAACCCGGGCGGTTCCGTAAAGGATCGGCCCGCGCTCAACATTATTCGCACCGCGCTGGCAAACGGAAACCTCGGAAACGGCAAACGCCTGCTGGATTCGACTTCGGGCAACATGGGCATTTCGTACGCCACGTTCGGGGCGACGCTTGGAATTCCGGTCACGCTCGCGGTCCCGGCGAGCGCCAGTTCCGAGCGGTTTGCCATTCTACGCGCGCTCGGCGCCGAACTAATCCTGACCGATCCTACGGAAGGCTCGGACGGCGCGATCCTGATGGCTCGTCAATTGGCTGCCGAAAAGCCCGATGTTTACTGGTACGCAAACCAATATAACAACGACGCCAACTGGCAGGCCCATTACCGCTCCACGGGACCTGAGATCCTGTGCCAGACCGACGAGCGCGTGACGCACTTTGTCGCAGGACTCGGCACCTCGGGTACACTGATCGGCACGGGCAGATATTTGCGTGAGCAGTTACCGCATGTGAAGATCGTCGCCTTCCAACCCGACGCTTCCTTCCATGGACTGGAAGGTCTCAAGCACATGCCAACCGCCATCAAGCCTGGGATCTTCGATCCTTCGTTTGCCGACGAAACGCGCGAAGTTCGGACGGAAGACGCGCATGAAATGGTTTTGCGGCTGGCGCGCGAAGAGGGCCTGTTCGTGGGGATTTCCTCCGGCGCGGCGGCTGTCGCGGCATTGCGCCTGGCGGAAGAATTGGAAGAAGGCATCGTTGTCACTCTCTTTCCCGACGCAGGCTACAAGTATCTGAGCGACAAATCACTGTGGGGAGCAAAATAATGTTGGTCGTCCCGGATCGTTTGATCGAGCAAATGAACGCGCACGTGGAGAAAGCCTATCCGGAGGAGGGCGCGGGATTCTTGATCGGCGAAGCGGGCGAGGTCAAAGAGATCATGGCGTTGTCAAATTCGCGCGAGGATGGAGCCCGGCATAACCGCTTCCTGTTCACACCGGAAGATTATCTGCAGGCGGAATTGAAAGCGGAGGGACTGGGGCTGGATCTGATCGGCGTTTTCCATTCCCATCCCGATTGTCCCAACGTCCCCTCTGAATACGACCGCGAATGGGCACAACCGTTTTTCTCCTACATCATCACACGCGTGGATAACGGTAAAGCTGTTAACAGCCGCTCCTGGAGATTGGTGGAAGATCGCTCCAGGTACGAGGAAGAAGAAATAGAAATCGCTTAGCCGCGAAGCAGGCTCAGCTAATTACAGGAAATTCATATGACTCAAACTCTGCAAAAAGTGGATCACTCTGCTTTAAAAGCAAACCAACTCTTAATTATTTCGCTCAATATTCTGGCGTTTATTCTTAACCTGCCTATTCTTGCGGCATTTGTGGCTCTGGTCATGGGAATCGGCTCGCTCCTGAAAGTGCCCGGTTTTGGGATTGTGTATAAATCTGTTCTCAAGCCGCGGGGCTGGATGAAACCAGATGTGCTGGACGATAATCCCGAACCGCATCGCTTCGCTCAATTTTTAGGCTTTATCTTTATGACGGCCGGTTCTGTGGCATTATTTGCAGGCGCGAGCGTGCTCGGCTGGAGTCTGGTGTGGCTGGTCGTGGCGCTGGCCGCGTTAAATGCATTCGGTGGATTTTGCGTGGGTTGTGCAGTCTATTATTGGTTAGGTCGCTTTCATCTGCCGGGTTTCACCAAGCAGCCGCCTGCCGGCACGTTCCCTGGCATGAAGCCAAAACTGGGAGCCAGTCAATGAGCACAGAAATCCTGTTGCGTTTTGGGCTGGCAGTCGTTATTATTGGATTGGGCGCGTTTGCATACTGGCTCGTCAACCAGCGCTTACTGATCAGGGCACGCAACAACGCTTTTTCGTTGTTCAACACGCTCCCGAACAAGCCCGTGCTGGTCTACTTCACCACGCCGGACTGCGTGCCGTGTAAGACGATCCAGCGCCCTGCCATCAATCGAGTGTCCCACGTTCTGGGTGAGCAATTGGAAGTCATCGAGATCGACGCCACAGAGCGCCCGGATCTGGCGAAAGCCTGGGGCGTGATGAGCGTCCCAACCACATTTGTGCTGGATACACGCGGAGAAGCTCGCTTCGTCAACAATGGAGTTGCCCGCGCCGAGAAGTTGCTGGAACAGATACAGACACTGTAAATTCTTAAACACCACGGACACAAAGATCACGAAGGAAAACATTCCTTTCCCCTTCGTGTACCTTCGTGTTCAAAAAGAGGAGATCATACTACATGCCCGTTTTACGAATTCCGACCCCCTTACGCGCCTATACCAACGGACAAAGCGAAGTGACCGTCAACGGTTCGAATATTTCGGATGCACTTGGCGATCTGACGACACAGTATCCCGCGCTCAAGCCGCACCTCTTCAACGAAGGCGGTGACCTGCGTCCATTTGTCAATTTGTTTGTGGGTGAGAACAATATCAAGGATCTGCAGGGAGTGAATACACCGATTAAGGATGGCGAGAAGATCATGTTGATCCCATCCATTGCGGGAGGTAGATATGCTGCCTGAACTTTCACGTGACGAGATCCTGCGTTACTCGCGTCATCTGTTAATTCCTGAAGTAGGGCTGGAGGGACAGCGCAAGCTCAAGAACTCATCGGTTCTCATTATCGGGACAGGCGGCCTCGGTTCGCCGGTTTCACTTTATCTGGCAGCAGCAGGTATCGGCCGGATCGGGCTCGTGGATTACGACACCGTCGACTCATCAAATTTGCAGCGTCAGGTGATCCATGGGACATCTACCGTTGGAAAATTGAAAGTGGAGAGCGCCCGCGCCAAACTGTTGGATCTGAATCCTGACATCCGGATTGACGTCTATAACGAACCATACACATCTGAAAATGCGATGCGGATCGCGAAGGATTATGACATCATCCTGGATGGGACCGATAACTTCCCGACGCGCTATCTCACCAATGACGTGGCGGTGTTTCTTGGCAAGCCCAATGTCTATGCTTCGATCTATCGTTTTGACGGCCAGGTGAGTGTGTTTTACGCCAAAGAGGGACCGTGCTATCGCTGTCTCTTCCCCGAGCCGCCACCATCCGGATTGGTCCCTTCCTGCGCGGAGGGTGGCGTGCTGGGCGTTTTGCCGGGCACGATTGGCACCCTCCAGGCGACCGAGGCCCTGAAAGTCCTGCTGGGCATCGGCGAGCCATTGATTGGAAAGCTCCTGCTCTACAACGCGCTGGATATGTCCTTTGATTTTGTGAAGTTGAAGAAGAACCCCAATTGCCGCGTCTGCGGACCCAACGCCGACATCACGGAACCAATCGATTACGAAGAGTTTTGCGGCGTCCCCAGTCATGATCATGAGGAAGGCTCTGCGGGGGAGAGCTGGGATATCACCGTCACGGAACTCGCCGAACGAGTGAAAACGAATCATCTTAAGCTGATCGATGTACGCGAGCCCCATGAGCTGGAGATCTCCCGCCTGCCGAATGCTACCAACATCCCGTTGGGTCAATTGGCCGCGCGTCTCTCTGAGCTGGACAGCGCGGAGGACATGGTTCTCTTCTGCAAGAGTGGTGCTCGTTCCACGCGTGCGCTGGAATTGCTTACAAGCGCAGGCTTCAAGAAGGTGAAGAACCTGAAGGGCGGCATCAATGCCTGGGCAAAAGAAGTGGATCAGAGTCTGCCGATATACTAACCGCGCCCGCAACGAAGTCACGGTGCGCCCTGATTGAAAGATGAAAGATGAAAGAAACTCCCGCCAGATTGGCGGGAGTTATTTATGCAATCTGTTGCAGCAGGCGCAGTTGTGAAAAATCCCCATCAACTTCATAGAACAGGCTGAGCAGTTTGTCTTTTGCCAGTTCCAGTTCTGCATCCCTGTACTGAAATTGATGCAATTCAAATACATCGCCAGACCAGACGGCTCGCCCATTATTCATGGAAGCCAGATTGTCTGCATTTTTTATGACATACGCCTGCCAGGGATCTGTCCAACGCCAGCGCAGGTACAGGATGTAATCCACCCCATTATATTGAATACGACAGTAGCACTGACTCGGAGACCATGTCAGCTCATCGAACCACTCTCCAACCGGAAGCAGTTCAGTTTCATCTTCAGGCAAGTAGGATAGTTTGTCAGACATATCTAAATCTTACCACAGCGAATCAGCGCCGTTGACGATTTTTGTTCGACCCTTAATTCTTTCTAATCGAAATGACGGTAAAATAAATTATCCAAACTCAAGGAGAGAGAATGACAGGTTTACCCGTTTCGCAGGAAAAACGTGTCTTCGATAGCATTCTGGGGGCAATTGGGAATACTCCGCTGGTGAAGCTGGGGCGCATTGCACGGGACTTACCCGTTCCACTTTACGCAAAACTGGAATTTATGAATCCCGGCGGCTCTGTGAAGGACCGCGTGGGAGCGAACATCATCGAGCAGGCGGAAAAACGAGGGGAACTAAAAAAAGGTGGGACCATCGTGGAGGCCACCAGCGGCAACACAGGAGTAGGTCTCGCCATCGCCGCGGCACTCAAAGGCTACAAGACCATCTTCGTGATGCCTGACAAAATGAGTAATGAGAAGATCCTGCTGCTGCGCGCCTTTGGAGCAAAGGTAGTCATCACGCCGACAGCCGTCGCCCCGGAAGACCCACGCTCCTATTATGAAGTGGCTAAGAAATTCGCGCGCGAAACTTACAACGCTATCCTTGCCAACCAGTATCACAACCCCGACAACCCGTTGACGCACGAAATGACGACCGGTCCCGAGTTGTGGGAACAGACCGATGGGCGCGTGACCGATGTCATCATCGGCATGGGGACTGGCGGGACGATCTCGGGGGTGGGCAGATATCTTAAGTCCAGAAATTCGGACATCAAAATTGTGGGCGTAGACATTGAAGGCTCGATCCTCACCGAGATCTGGGAGAGCGGCGGGAAAATCCCCGAGGGGGCTTACCCGAAGACATACAAGGTGGAGGGCATCGGCGAGGACTTCCTCCCCTCCGCCACAGATCTTTCGGTGGTGGATTGGATCGAACGCGCCGGGGATCGCGAATCGTTCCTGTGGGCAAGGCAGCTCGTCCGCCAGGAGGGAATCTTTGCGGGCGGTTCTTCTGGCTCGGCGCTGGCGGGCGCGGTCAAATATTGTCGCAGGTTGTCCGGCGATCGTCTGCCAGTGGTGATCTTCCCCGATTCAGGCTCCCGATACCTCTCGAAGTTCTACGACGACAAGTGGATGCGCGAGTTTGGCTTCCTGACGACGGAATTTGCTGAGACCACTCTGGGCGATCTGCTGCGCGCGAAACCTGACAAGGAGCTCCACGTGGCAACTCTGGGCGATTCCATACGCAAGGTTGTGACGGTCCTGCATCAGAATGGGATCTCTCAGGTGCCGGTGGTCGGCGCAAGGGGTGAGCTGGTCGGCATGCTGGAAGAAGT
>Ga0114129_10008794_pt1 | contig 14406 bp, 11 predicted proteins | sample RhiMetdeltSRZDD1_FD_80071 | JGI IMG/M metagenome (GOLD analysis project Ga0114129, IMG submission 80071) | Populus rhizosphere microbial communities from Tennessee, USA - Rhizosphere MetaG P. deltoides SRZDD1 (version 2) (version 2) | ecosystem: Host-associated > Plants > Roots > Rhizosphere >... | reverse complement strand
CGATTACCTGCTTAAGCCCTTTAATCCGGTGCTACTGAAAGCGAGGCTCGGCGCCAGCCTGGAAAAGAAGCGGCTGCGCGACCAGGTGAACGCTCATCTGTTCCGGCTCGAGCAGGAGCTGGAGGCGGCCCGCGATCTGCAGACGAGCATGCTGCCGCAGGCATTTCCCCCGCCGGCGCGGCACTGCCCGGTGGACGTATGGGGGCTTGTCAATCCGGCGCGGGAAGTCGGTGGCGACCTCTATGACTTCTTCACCACCGCGGACGGATCGCTCTGTTTCTTTGTCGGTGACGTCTCGGGCAAAGGGATGCCCGCGGCGCTGTTCATGGCGCGTACGAAAAGCCTCATCCGCATCGCCACCGAGCTGATGCGCGAACGGGAAGGAGCCGCCGCGTCGCCCGCGGACATCATCGCACGGGTCAATCGCGAGCTGTGCCAGAACAACAACGACATGATGTTCGTGACGCTGTTCTTCGGCATGCTGGCGCTGGACACCGGGGAGGTCCTCTATTGCAATGCCGGCCACAATCCGCCGTATCGCGTCAACGGCGGCACCCCGCGAGCGATCGAAGACGCCAAGGGCATGATTCTCGGCATCCAGCCGCGCGCGGCGTACACGACCGGCAAGCTGGTCCTGGCCCCCGGGGAAACGCTTTACCTTTACAGCGATGGCGTGACGGAGGCGCACGATCCGGGTGGCGACCTGTTCTGCGAGCACCGGCTCGAGGCCGTGCTTCGCACGCATGCAGATCGCGGCAGCCGCGAGGTCGTGGGCGGCGTAACCGAGGCGCTGCGAGGCTTCGTCGGCACGGCCCCGCCGTTCGACGACATCACCATGCTGGCGCTGCGCTGGCTCGACGCCGCCGCATTATGAGCATCTTCGCCGCGCACGGAAAATCAACCGGAGTCGCGGTCGTCTGCCGCCAGAGGATCGCATGAGGGCCCGTATGCAACGACGCGAGTTCATGACGCTCATCGGCGCTGCGGGCGTTGCCTGGCCGTTGCAGGCGCAAGGATTGACCGCATCCGCGCAGCCGTCGACTGCGCCGGTGATCGGATTCATCCACAGCGCGTCGCCGAGCTATTTCGCCCAATTCGCCGGCGCCGTTCGTGACGGCTTGAAGGAGGCCGGCTGGGCCGCATTTCGCGGACGGCTATCGCCAGGCCGGAGTCTATGCGGGTCGAGTCTTGGCCGGTGCGAATCCGGCCGAACTGCCGATCCTGCAGCCGGTCAAGTTCGAGCTTGTCATCAATCTCAAGACTGCGAAGGTGCTTGGCGTGGATATGCCGCAGACGCTGCTCGCGATCGCGGACGAGGTGATCGAATGACGCAGGGTGCGCCGCGGCGCATCGTTTCGGTGACGGCACGCGAGGTGTGTGCATGAGACGGCGCGAGTTCTTGACGCTCCTCGGCGCAGCCGCCGGCTGGCCCGTCGGCGCGCGCGCGCAGCAGTCGAAGCCGGTACCGCGTGTCGGTGTACTGATGACGGTGGCGGAGAACGATCCGGACAGCCGAAGGCGCATCGCCGCCTTTCGGGAAGGGCTGCGGGCGCTCGGATGGGTCGAGGGTCAAAACGTCGCGATCGAGTACCGCTGGGCGGCGGGCGAGGTCGGCAGAATCCAGCAATATGCCGAGGAACTCGTCGCGCTGAAGCCCGACGTGATCCTCGCCAACAGCACCCCGGTCATCAGCGCGCTGCAGAAGCTCACCAAGACCATCCCTATCGTCTGCGCGCTGGTGAACGACCCGGTCGGCCTCGGCTTCGTCGCAAGCCTCTCGCGGCCGGGCGGCAACATCACGGGGTTCACGTTCATCGACCCGGAGCTGATCGGCAAATGGATGGAGCTGCTCAAGCAGGTCGCACCGTCGATCAACAGAGCTGCGCTCGTCTTCAATCCGAAAACGGCACCGTTCTACTACAACTTCATGCGCACGCTCGAGGCCACGCGCGCGTCGATCGAGCTGGGGGCCATGACCGCGGGCACGATGGAAGAGCTGCGGGCGGCGGTCAACGACCAGGATCGCAATCCGGGCGGAAGCATCATCGTCGGGCCCGACCCCTTCACCATCGTCCATATCCGGGAGATCGCGGCTCTCTCGCAAGAGCACAAGCTGCCGGCGATTTCCGTCTACCGACAATTCGTGACCGACGGCGGATTGATGTCCTATGGCCCTGACACGATGGATATCTTCCGCCGCTCGGCTTCCTACATCGATCGCATCCTCAAAGGCGCGAGCCCGGCGGAACTGCCGGTCCAGCAGCCGACGAAATTCGAGCTGTGCGTGAACCTGAAGAGCGCGCACGCGCTCGGCCTCACCGTGCCACCGACAGTGCTGGCGCTCGCCGACGAGGTGATCGAATGAACGATCTGCCGTCGGAGCCGCACGGGAGCGCGGGGGGCGCCGAACCCGCGAACCGTCCTGCTCCGATGCCGGCCGCAAAAGTCCGCAACCGCCTGTTCAGCAAATATGTCGTGCTGTTCGCGGCGGTGGTCACGCTTGCGCTGCTGGCCAACGGCATTTTCGACGTGTGGTTCTACTATCAGGAACACAAGGCTTCGCTGGTGCGCATTCAGCGCGAACAGGCCGAGGCTGCGGCCGCCAAAATCGGCCAGTTCATCAGGGAAATCGAAAGCCAGCTTGGGTGGACGACGCAGTTGCCGTGGTCGGCCGGCTCGATCGAGCAGCGCCGGTTCGATGCCTTGCGGCTGCTGCGCCAGGTCCCGGCGATCACCGAGCTGTCGCAGCTCGATGCCACCGGCAAGGAGCGCCTGCGCGTTTCGCGGCTGGCCATGGACGTGGTCGGCAGCGGCGCCGACTATTCGAACGACCCGAAATTCACCGAAGCCATGGCGCACAAGGTCTACTACGGGCCGGTCTACTTCCGCCGGGAATCGGAGCCCTATATGACGCTGGCCATCGCGGGCACGCGTCGTGACGCGGGCGTCAGCGTCGCCGAAGTCAATCTCAAGCTGATCTGGGACGTGGTTTCGCAGATCAAGGTGGGCGAGCACGGCAACGCCTATGTCGTCGGCGCGCAGGGGCGGCTGATCGCGCATCCGGACATCAGCCTGGTCCTGCGCAACACGGACATGTCAAACCTGGCGCAGGTGAAATCGGCGCGCGCCGGCGCCGCCGGCGAGAGCGCGGAGGTGGTGCAGGAAGCCAAGAACATTCAAGGGCGCGAGGTCCTGACGGCGTCCGCGCCGGTGCCGCAACTCGGCTGGCTGATGTTCGTCGAGCTCCCGGTCGAGGAAGCCTATGCCCCGCTTTACGCCGCGTTGCGGCGCCTCGCGTTCATCCTCCTCGCCGCGCTCGCGTTCGCTGTGCTGTCAGGCATGTTCCTGGCCCGGCGCATGGTCGGCCCCATTCAGGCCTTGCAAGCCGGCGCCGCGCGCATCGGCAGCGGCGACCTTGCGCAGCGCATCTCGATCAAGACCGGCGACGAGCTGGAAGGGCTCGCCAATCAGTTCAACGAGATGGCCGGGCGGCTCGAGGAATCCTATGCGGGCCTGGAAGAGAAGGTGGAGGTGCGTACGCGCGAGCTTGCCCAGTCGGTCGCCGAGCTGACGGCGCTCGGCGAGGTCACCCGCGCCGTAAGCTCGACGCTCGACCTCGAAACGCTGCTCTCCACCATCGTCGCCAAGGCAGTCGAGCTGTCGGGCACGGACGGCGGCGCCATCTGGGTGCTGGACCCGGCAACGGACGAGTTGCACCTGCGCGCGACCTACGGAATGAGCCGCGAGCTCATCGCCGCCATGAGCGGCCAGACCGCGGGCCTCAACACGCTCGTGATCGGCGACGCGGTGCGGGCGCGCGCCCCCGTGCAGATTTCCGATTTGCGCAAGGAGCCGCCGAGCCCGATCTACGAGACGGTGATGAAGGCCGGCTTTCTCGCCGTGCTGACCGTGCCGCTCATGCATCCCGACGGCGTGCTCGGCACCCTGGTCATCCGCCGCAAGGAGCCGGGCGAATTTCCGCGCCACACGATCGAACTCTTGCAGACCTTTGCGGCCCAGTCGGTGCTGGCGATCCAGAACGCCAATCTCTTCGCCGAGGTGGAGGAAAAGGGCCGGCAGCTGGAAATCGCGAGCCGCCACAAGTCGCAATTCCTCGCCAATATGAGTCATGAGCTGCGCACGCCGCTCAACGCCATCATCGGACTGACGGACATGATGGTCGCGAATGCCCCGCGCTTCGGCACCGAGAAGGCGCTGGAGCCGCTCCGCCGGGTGCACCGCGCCGGCACCCACCTGCTCGGGCTGATCAACCAGGTGCTCGATCTCTCCAAGATCGAAGCCGGCAAGCTCGAGCTCAGCCCGGAGTCCGTCAGCATCCCGCCGCTCGTCGACGAGGTCGTCGGCACCGCACGCCAGCTCGCGGAGCAGAACGGCAATCGTCTGGTAGTGGAATGCCCCGCCGACCTGCCCCCGATCACCGTCGATCCGATGCGGCTGCGGCAGATCCTACTCAACCTGCTCAGCAACGCCTGCAAGTTCACCAAGAACGGCGAGGTCGCCCTCACCGTCGCGCCGCGCAGGGTCGACGGCGGCAACGTGGTCGAATTCGCCGTCCGCGACACTGGCATCGGCATGACGCCAGAGCAGCAGGCGAAGCTGTTCGAGGAATTCACCCAGGCGGAGTCCTCGACCGCCCGCCGCTTCGGCGGTACCGGCCTCGGGCTCGCCATCACCCGCAAGCTTGCCCGCATGATGGGCGGCGAGGTCACCGTAACTAGCGAAGCGGGCAAGGGCTCGGTGTTCACCGTGCGCCTGCCGGGCCCGCCGCAGATCACGATGCCGGCTGCTCAAGCCGGCGCCCCCGCCGTCAATGGGAACTGCATCCTGGTCATCGACGACGACGCCACCGCGCGCGATCTGATCAGCGAGCAGCTCAAATCGGAAGGCTTTGCGGTGGCGACCGCGGACGGCGGCCTCGAGGGGATCAAGCTCGCCAAGGAGCTGCGGCCGATCGCGATCACGCTCGACGTGATGATGCCCGATCTCGACGGCTGGTCGGTGCTGGCGGCGCTTCGTCAGGACACGGAGCTCGCCGACACGCCGGTGATCATGGTCAGCATTGCCGACGAGAACCGGCGCGGCATGGCGCTCGGCGCGGCCGGATACCTCGTGAAGCCGATCGAGCGGGAGCGCTTGAACGCGCTGTTGCAGCGATTCTGCTCGTCGCGCCTGCCACGGCGCATCCTGTTGGTCGACGACGATCCGGTGCAGCGCGAACGGGTGCGCTCCTGGCTGGAGGGGCAACCCTGGGCGGTGACCGAGGCCAACAACGGACGTGAGGCATTGAGCCGGATTCGGGAGGCCAAACCCGACCTCATCCTGCTCGATCTCATGATGCCCGAGATGGACGGGTTTCAGGTCGTGGCGGACTTGCAGCGGTCTGCGGACTGGCGCGACATCCCGGTGATCGTGATCACCGCGCGTGACCTTGACGCGAAGGAGCGGGAAGTCCTCAATTCCGGGATCCGATCCGTCCTGGTCAAGGAATCCTTTCACCCCGCCGAGCTCATTGCCCGCATCCGCCGTCTCGTTGCCAACGACGGCGCGCCGGTCCCATCGAAAGCCGTGTCGTGACAAGACTTCTCTACGTCGAAGACAACGACGACAACGTCTACATGCTCAAGATGCGGCTCGAGCTGCTGGATGAGTTCGAGGTGCTGGTCGCGGAGGACGGCGAAAAGGGCTGCGCCGCCGCCCTCGAGCACAAGCCGGATCTGATCCTGATGGACCTCGACCTGCCGGTGATCGACGGCTGGGAAGCCACGCGGCGGCTGAAAAACGATCCGCGCACGCGCGCGATTCCGGTGATCGCGCTGTCGGCGCACGCGCTCGCCGGCGCGCGCGAAAAGGCAATCGAGGCTGGATGCGACGAATTCGATACCAAGCCGGTCGAGTTCGAACGGCTGCTGGGCAAGATCAGGCGTCTCCTGCAGCGTTAGAACGGTTTCCGCAGGACTCATTCGTGCGTTGTCATGCGCGGGCTCGACCCGCGCATCCATCTCCTCGGGCGAAAGAAATCTGGGCGGAGACGCAACCGCGGCCTTGCACGGCCCTATTCAATCACCTCGTCGGCGCGCACCAGGAAAGCCTCCGGAATGGTAAGGCCGAGCGCCTTGGCGGTTTTCATGTTGATGACCAGGTCGAACTTGGTGGGCTGCGCGACCGGCAGATCAGCGGGCTTGCGGCCCTTGAGGATCTTGTCGACATAGCCAGCCGCCAGCACATACATCTCCGCAAAGCTTGCGGAATACGACATGAGCCCTCCGGCCATGGGCCACGTGCGCTGACTTCCGAACGAGGCAAGCCGGTACTTGATCGCGAGCTCGACGACATCCTTGCGGCTCATGGTCCCCTGCACGATCAGGGCGTCAGGCTGTTTCGCGCGCATGGCTTCGAAGGCCGGCTCCAGCGGCGCATCGGGACGCTCCATGAACGTTTCGATGGCGAGGCCGGTGCGGCGCCCGCCTTCTTCGATCTGCGCGAGATATGGTCTGGTGAACGAATCGGTCGCGTTGGCGAGCACGGCCACGCGCCTTGCCGACGGAAAGACCTCGTGAATGAGCTCGATCGTCTTGCCCGCCACCTCCGCCGCCGCGGTCGAGACACCGGTGACGTTGCCGCCCGGCCGCGCCAGGCTCGCGACCAGCCCGGTCTCGAGCGGATCGCCGGCGGGTGCCATGACGATCGGGATGTCGCTGGTCGCGTCCTTCGCCGCCTTTACCGACGGCGTCAGCGAGGCAACGATCACGTCGACCTTCAGCCGCACGAGCTCAGCGGCCTTTTCAGGAAGAAGCGCGGCTCTGCCCTCGGCCGTTCGGATTTCGAGCCGCACGTTCTGGCCCTCGATCAAGCCGACCTCGCGCAACGCTTCGCGTAATCCGGTCAAGAATTCATCAGGACTGGCATTGCCGGTGACAAGGACGCCGATCGTTGCGACCCTTTGCGGCTGCGCGCGCAGGCGGCGCGGCGCGGCCATGGCCGCGGTGGCGGCGAGCAGCGTGATGAAGTCGCGTCGCTTCATGTCAAAGCAGTTCATGCGCCGGCCTCGTCCTGTCGCGACCCAATCGCTATTCGATCACTTCGTCGGCCAGCGCCAGCATGGCTACGTTCTTGCCCTCCACCAGGCCGGCATCGCTCAAGCCTTTGCGGAACCCGGTCAGTCGCCTGGCGTTCGGCTCGGGCGAACCGGAATGCAGAAATCCGATGACCGGCATCGCCGCCTGTTGCGCGCGCGCGACGAGCGGCCACGCGACCGCACCTCCTCCGACAAGCGTGATGAAATCGCGCCGCCTCATGCTTCTTCTCCCGGCTCAGGACAAAGCCTTGACGAAACCTAACACAACAACAGCGGCGGCTACGACGAGTTCGGAACTTGGCGAAACCTGTGGAGATTTGGCATGGCGGTGGTGACTTCGCCCGCTGGTGCGGGCGGCACGACCCTGCGGGTCGCTGCGGTTGCCCGAGATGGCGTCGAACAGCCGCATCACGTTCGGGTTGTGGCGCCTGCATGCGCACGGCCGCGGGCTCGGCGCAGACGTGCCGGGTGAGAGGCCGGGCCGGAACAGCGCGTCGCCTCGCGATCGCGGAACCTGCAGGTCCCATCGCGCCCGGGCCGATCGGAGGCGGGTCTATCCTTCTCACGTCAGCTTTGGTGGGTGGCAGTGTTTCCGACCGGCAACAATCGCCAATATTTTTCGTGCCGACCCGGTTATCGCGTGCGGTGGCCGCGCTCGCGCGCAAGGCTCTCCCTATAGTGGACCGCGCAGACGTCGGTCGATCGAGCCACTGCCGCGGTCGCCGCAACAGCGTCTGGGGGCGAAATGGGGACGAACGGATCGGTGGCAGGGCAAAGCTTCTGGTCGCACTGCCTGACAGGTGCGACCGTTGCGATGGCGCTCGCCTTGGTGCCGCACCTCGCTTCGGCAGATGAAACCGGGGAGAGCTTCTGGACCCCGGGGTCGTTCGGGAGCCTCGCCGCCACCCCGTCGCAGCCCGGCTTCTCCCTTTCGTCGACCTGGTACCACACCTCGACGACGGCCGGCAGCGAGGTCGTGCGCGCCCGCGCCATCAGGATCGGACGGCTCACCGGCTCGGTCGGTGAAAGCGTAAACGCAATCTCGGTGTCACCGGAAGACCTGGCAATGGTCACGCCGTCGTACACGTTCGCGACACCGGTTCTCGGCGGTCAGGCGGCGATCGCACTGACGGCGACCTACGGCCGCAAGCGGACCACCGACGACCTGACCCTCACCACCCCGGTGCTGGTCGGATCGTTTGCGGTCACCCGATCCCGGTTCGACACGATCAGCGACACGGTGACGGGTTTCGGGGACCTGTCCCCGCAGTTCTCGCTGCGCTGGAATACCGGCGTCCATAACGTCATGACCTACCTGACCGGCAATATTCCGGCCGGCGCCTACAACCGGGCCCGGCTCTCGAATATCGGCATCGGCCACGGCGCCTTGGACGGCGGTGCCGGCTATACCTATTTCAACGAGCAGACCGGGTATGAATTTTCGGCGGTGGCTGGATTGACCTACAACTTCATCAATCCTTCCACCCAATATCAGAACGGTGTCGATTTTCATCTGGATTGGGGCGCGTCGCGCTTGCTGACCAAGCAGCTCCAGATCGGCCTGGTGGGCTACCTCTACAACCAGGCGAGCTGTGACGGCGGATCGGGAGACCGGGTCGGCTGCTTCCAGTCGCGGGTCGCGAGCGCCGGCGCGCAACTCGGCTATACCGTCCCCATGGGCGAGCTCGACGGCAACGTGGCCGTCAGGGCCTACAGGGAGTTCGCCGCGGCGAACCGGCCGGAAGGCTGGAACCTGTGGCTCAGCTATACGCTGTCGCCGGCCGATCCCGCGCCGGCGCGAGCAGCGGCGACGCCGCGGCGGATGTACGCAAAATAATAATTATCCGAAACGGTCGCTTCATCAGATCGGCCAGCCCGGCCTCGATACCGAGCAGGCATGACCGCGATCAGATCGCGATCGCGGTGGCGTCGTAGTTATACAGCCAGTCCATCCGCTCCCGCAGGCGGATCTGCTGCCACTCCCGCGCAACCTCGTCGGCAATCCGGTCCTTGTCGGCAAGATTCGGCGCAAACGCACTCGCCTTGTTCTCGCTGGCCTTGCGGACAACCATCGAGGTGCGCTCCCTTCGGATGTCCTCGTAGCGGGCGAAGGCTGCGCCCGGCTCGCCGAAATATTTGTCGAGACAGGCCGCGACGACATAGCCGTCCTCGATCGACATCACGCCCCCCTGGCCCAGGAACGGCAGCGTCGGATGGCACGCATCACCGAGCAAGGTGACGCGACCCTTCGACCAGGCCGCCATCGGCTCGCGGATCATCATCGCCCATTTGTAGGGCGTCTCGATCTGATCGATCATGAGCTGGACGTCGGCGTGCCAATCGCGGAAATCGTTGCGCAGTTCCTCCCTGGTGCCCACCGTGGACCAGGACTCGACCTGCCAATCATCGCGCTCCGACATGCTCACGAAGTTCATGATTTCGCCGCGGCGCACCGGATAGTTCAGCACGTTGCCGTGCGGGCCGAGCCAGTTCATTCCGACCATGCGGGCGAGACGGGGCGGCAGCTTCTCCATCGGGATCAAGCCGCGCCATGCGATGCAGCCGGTGAACACCGGCTTGCTCGGCCCGAACAGGCAGACGCGGACGCTGGAATGAATGCCGTCCGCGCCGATCACATAAGGCGCCTTGGCGGTGCTGCCGTCATCGAACCTCGCCTCGGCGTGTCCGGCGTGGGAGGTGACCGAGACGCAGCGCTTGTTCAGCGTGATGGCGTCGGACTTCAGCGAGCGGACGGCGCCGGCGAGGAGGCCATGCAGGTCGCCGCGGTGAAGCATGAGATGCGGCGTGCCGAATCGCTCGATGCTTTTGTCGCCAAGATCGAACCAGTTCCAGGTTTCGCCGGTGCTCCAGTGCCGCAACTCGCGGCGCTCCGGCCGGACTTGAACTTTACCCAGGGCCGCGGCGAGGCCGAGCGCAAACAGGACGCGCGTGCCGTTGGAGCTGATCTGGATGCCGGCGCCGACTTCCTTGAGCTGGTTCGACTGCTCGTAAACCTGGACATCGATGCCGCGCTTGAGCAAGGCAAGCGCCGCCGTCAATCCACCGATGCCGGCGCCGATGACGACGACATGTCTCGACTTGCTCATGGGCGACTCCGTACCTGGCGTAAACTGGCTTGGCCTGGACTCATTGGGATTTCACGCCGGATGCCTTCACCACCGCGGTCCAGCGCGGAATTTCCGTCGCGACAAAAGCCGCGAAATCCTGCGACGAGCCAATTCTGGACTCGAAGCCGAGCTTTCTCATGCTGGCGATCATCTCCGGGGTTTGCAGCGCCTCGTTGATCGCGGCGTTGAGCTTCTGCACGACGTCGGCGGGAGCTCCAGCCGGCGCCCACATCCCGGCCCAGAATTCCAGCGACAGCGCGTCCAGCCCGAGCTCCTTCATGGTGGGCACGTCGGGCAGGTCGGGATTGCGTTCCGGGCTCGACGTGGCCAGCGCCTTGATCCGGCCCTCCCGAATGAGCGGCAGCACCGTCGCGGGTGTCGGCCAGTAGACATGGATGCGGCCGCCCAGCATGTCGGGAATGACGAGCGCGCCGCCGCGATATGGAACGCTGGTGATATCCAGCCCGTGCAGGCGATTGAAATATTCGGCGAGGAGTTGAGACACCGTCCCTTGCGCGAAACCAAGACTGAGCTTGCCAGGATTGGCCTTGGCATAGGCGACGAATTCCTCGACCGTATGGGCAGGCACTTGTGCGTTGACGGCGAGCAGGCAGGAGTTGCGCGCAATGAACGCAATGGGCGTGAAATCCTTCTCCGGATCGTATTCGATCTGCTTGTTCAAGATCGGCTCGATCACGAGAGCCGAGCTTGCGAACAGCAGCGTATAGCCGTCAGGAGGCGCGACCGCGGCCGCCTTGGAGCCAATCGTCGTGCCCCCGCCGGGCTTGTTGTCGATGACGACAGCCTGGCCAAGCCTGCCTTGCAGGTGCTGCGCCAGCAGCCGCACCATGACGTCATTCGGGGAGCCCGGCGTGTAGGGCACGATGACGCGAACGGGCTTGCTCGGAAAGCCTTGGGCATCGGCCGTCGGCGGCGCCGCGACGAGCGCAAGAGCCGCGACGGCGACAATCGATGCGAATTTTGCAGCCGCGGATCGGCCCATGCCCTCTGCTCCGTGCGGGATATTAGCGGATTTCAAGGCCTGAAGGAGCGCCTCAAGGCCGCCAATCCGAAGCGGCCTGGCGGCTGGGCACGCGGGGCTATTTCAGTTTCGCCAGCGGCTTCGCGATGGCACGCACGTTGTCGACGTAGAGCTGCGCGGGCGGAGTGAGGGTCCGATTCTTCAAGGTGATGATCCCGATCGGCATCGGCGCGTTGGGTAATGTCACGGGCAATGCTTTCAGCGGCGGATTTCTGCCGGGAACCCTGAGCATGAAGCCCGGAAGCACGGTGAGGAATCGCCCGGTCGCGAGCAGCTCGTTCTGCACGTTGGTGGACAAGGTGCTGACCGTAAGACGCGGGAGCTCATGTCCGCTCGCCCGGAAGGCATCGGCGATCATCGAGCCGAAAAAGCTATCGAACGGATAAAGTGTCCAAGGCTCATTCGCGAGCTCGGCAAGCGTGAGCTTGCGGCGGCGCGTCAACGGGTTCGTTGCCGCGGTTACCACGGCGAACGAATCATGGAACAGGATTTCCGCGCTGAGCTCGTCAGGCAGGCGGCCAATGATTCGAGAAACCGCCAGCTCGACGTTGCGCTCGGTCAATTCTCGGTAGAGCGTCCCCGTGTCACCGGCGACGACATGAAAGAACATGCGTGGATATTGCCGGACCAGCCGATCGATGGCCGGCAAGACGATGGCCATGGCAACCGGCTCGGTCGTTCCGATGCGTATTTCCCCGGTCGTTGGATCGGAGAGGAAGTCGATGTCCTGGACACCTTGGCGCAGGTCATTGAAGATCGCGATGCTGCGTTTGCCGAGAGCAAGACCATAGAGCGTCGGCGCAACTCCGCGCCGGCTGCGGTCAACAAGCTTTACTCCGAGCGCAGTCTCCAATTCCACCATCGCCTTGGAAACGGCGGGCTGGGATATGCCGAGGCGGCTCGCCGCCTTCCCCATGCTGCCGGTTTCAATGACCGCCATCAGAATATCGAGGTCGCGTAATTTGAGACGGCGTTTGGTGCGATCATTCCAAGGCATGAGAACCGCTCATTCCAAATCGCTATGAGCCAATGCGAGAATGATATTATCCGTTTATGGAACTCCGCACTATCCTCCATTCAACGCCGGACGCCAGGGTGCATGAGCAGCGTCTCGGCCTCGCGGTCAGGCGAGCAACGAAACGAGAGGAACGATCATGGACAGGCGAGCATTTTTGACGGGGGCGGCGGCGGTCGGCCTTGGCACTGCCGCGTTCCAGCCGGCGTTTGCCCAATCCTACCCGTCGAATGTCATTCGTATCGTCGTGCCGTTCTCCGCGAGCACGCCACCCGACATCCTCGCCCGTATCATCGCCACGGCGCTGTCGGACGGCGAGGGATGGAAGGTGGTGGTCGAAAACAAGCCCGGCGCCGTCATGACAATCGGTGTCATGGAGGTGCTCAAGCAGCCGGCCGACGGCTACACGCTGCTCTCGGTCACGGCTCCGATTGCGGCGGTTCCGGCTCTCGTTCCCAATGCGTCGTTCGATTTCGAGACGGATTTCGTGCCATTGATCCAGATCGGCACCGGCTACAACGTGCTGGTGGTCAATCCGAAGGTGCCGGTCAATTCGGTGCCCGAGCTGATCGAGTATCTCAAGAAGGATCCCGGCCAGCATACATTCTCGTCGGGCGGCTTTGGCACCCCCGCGCACCTGCTTGGCGAGTTGTTCAAGCTCGAGACCGGCGTGCAGGCGACGCATGTGCCCTATGTCCAGTTTCCGCAGGCGATTGCGGACCTGATCAGTGGCATCAACACGTACCAGTTCATCACCATTCTGCCGGTGGTGCAGCACATCAACACCGGCAATCTCCGCGCGCTGGCGGTGATGGGCCGCAAGCGCGTCGCGGCGCTCAAGGACGTTCCCACCATCGTCGAGGCGGGCTATCCCTCGCTCGCGGCGGAGGACTGGGCAGGCCTGCTGGTGAAGAAGGGAACTCCGCCGGAGGTGATCGCGCGTCTCAATGAGGCGATCAACAAGGCGCTCAAGACCGACAAGGTGCGCGACGCTCTCGCCAAGATCGGCACCGATCCAGGCGGGGGCACGCCGGAGGCGTTCGGCGCGCTGGTGCACGGCGAGACCAAGCACTGGAGCAAGGTCGTCAAGGACGCCGGCATCAAGATGAATCCATGACCGCCGACTTCCGCGTGACACTGCTCGGGACCGGCGTGCCGATCCCGAGCCCGGACCGCTTTGGCCCCGCCACCCTGGTCGAGGCCGGTGAGCAGAAATTCCTCATCGACGCCGGCCGCGGCGCCACCATCCGGCTCTATCAGCTCAAGCTGCCGATCGGGCGCATCGACGTGCAGCTGCTCACCCATTATCACTCCGACCATACGTCAGGCATACCGGACGTGTGGCTCACCGGCTGGCTGGAATCGCATTTCGGTACGCGCCGGACGCCGTATCGGGTGATCGGACCGACCGGGGCGCGGGAGTTGATCGAGAACCTGGAGCGAGCCTATGCGCTCGACATCAAGATCCGCGTCGCCGACGAGAAGCTACCGCTCGCCGGCATCGCAACCGAGGTCACCGAGTTCGATCGCGACGGCACGGCCTACGAGAAAGGCGGCGTGAAGGTGATTGCCTTCGAGGTCGACCATGGCGATGTCATCAAGCCTTGCTACGGCTACCGCTTCGAATATGGCGGGCGCGTCGCGGTGTTTTCCAGCGACACACGCTACAATCAAAATGTCATCACCTATGGCGCCGGTGCCGACCTGCTGGTGCATGAAGTTGCGAGCGCGCGGCCGGAACTGATGAAGGAAGCCTATATCCAGAGGATCATCGGCCACCACACGACGCCGCGGGAGGCCGGACTGGTCTTTGCCCAGACGAAACCGAAGCTTGCCGCCTTTACGCATATCGTCCTGCTCGGCAGCGAGCGGATTCCTCCGCCGACGATCGCCGATATCGTCGCCGAGACGCGACAAACCTATGGCGGGCCGCTGGCGGTCGGCGAGGATTTGATGGCGTTCGAGATCGGCGAGACGGTCTCAGTCCGGCGCCTCCAGCCGTCCTCGCCGCCCACCGCTATGGCGGGTCTCGCTGACTACCGATTGGCAGATGCTGCTGTGGGTTAAACTGCATCCTTTCGGCGATGTCCCCCTCAACACGATCATGTCGTTCGGCTTGCCGCTG
>Ga0114129_10008793_pt1 | contig 14407 bp, 13 predicted proteins | sample RhiMetdeltSRZDD1_FD_80071 | JGI IMG/M metagenome (GOLD analysis project Ga0114129, IMG submission 80071) | Populus rhizosphere microbial communities from Tennessee, USA - Rhizosphere MetaG P. deltoides SRZDD1 (version 2) (version 2) | ecosystem: Host-associated > Plants > Roots > Rhizosphere >... | reverse complement strand
TCTCCGCGGCGTGAAGGCGCTGTTCCGCGATCACACCGATATCGACGGCTTCATCTCGATCGACGGGCTCGGCATCACCCGCGTGGTCAACCAGGCGACCGGCAGCCATCGCTACGAGTTCATCTTCAAGGGCCCCGGCGGGCACTCGTTCCAGGAGTTCGGATTGCCGAGCGCGATCCACGCGATGGGCCGGGCGATTGCAAAGATCTCGGAGCTGCAGCCGCCATCCGATCCCAAGACCACGTTCACCGTCGGCACCGTGAATGGCGGCACTTCGGTCAACGCCATCGCCGTCGAAGCGCGGATGGCCGTCGACATGCGCTCGAACTCGACCGACGAACTGCTCAAGCTCGAGGCGCGGCTGCTCGACCTCGTCAAGGAGGCGGTGGCGGATGAAAACGCGCGCTGGAAATCGGACAAGATGACGGTGGAGACCAAGCTGATCGGCGACCGGCCGGCGGGTATCGTGGCGATGGATTCGCCGATCGTGCAGGCAACCCAGCGCGCGGTCTCGGCGGTCACCCGCGGGCCGCGGCCGACCTTTGCCGGCTCCTCGACCGATTCCAACATCGCGATGTCGCTCGGCATCCCGGCCGTCACCATCGGCGGCGGTGGGGAGGGCGGCAACTGGCACTCGCGCAACGAGTGGTACAAGCCGGTTAACGCCTGGTACGGCCCGCAGAACGCACTGTTGACCGTCCTGATCCTGACCGGGCTCGACGGCGTCACCAAACCGGCGTTACAGGTGCGAAAAGCCGCCAAATAGGGCCTGAATTGTCCCCAAGGCCGTTAACGATGCCCCTGATTGGACAAATTATCGGCCAATTGCGGCCAAAGCGGTAACTGAACATCGTTCCCCAGTAGTTCTACGTGTGTGGGGGATGTGGCATGGCGTACAGAATCGTGGCGGAGCGCAGGGACGAGACCGTCAGGATGGACCGAAGCAGCATGCTGGTGGCGGTCGCCAAAGCGCGGGTCTGGGCCAGCGAGGGATGGAAAGTCACCATCATCGTCGGCGACGAAAACGAAATCGCGCCGGCCGACACGCGCCGGCTTTCCTTCGTCTGATCGCACAATCGCGCGCCGTCGCTTCGACGCCCGCCCAAATAAACTGGAACCGGGAACCCGGACCAACGTTATCGCTGCAGGCAGGCTTTCTGGAGCAATGCCATGCAGTGGCGGTCAGCAACCACCGGCGCCGACGAAATGCGCGGCACCGGCGACGACGAGATCTCCTACGCAACCGGATGGACCATCAGCGGCCTTGCGACGCTGGGCACCATCGTCGTGATCTGGGTGCTGGGGATCTGACTTAAACTACCCCTGCGCGACCCGCTTGCCGCCGGTCACGCGCAGTCCCGCCTTGCGGCCGACCGACAGGCCGGGCACCGCCAGCAAACACCACTCCGGAAAGAACAACAGCGTCAGAATTCCGGCCTCCTCCGGGTCGGTTCGCAACAGCCATTTGAGGATGCCGATGGAGCAGTCCGATGGCGCCGCCGGTCAGGGCAGTGACGGTCGTCACGAGCTTCCGGGCGGTCATCACATCCCCTGCGGCCCCAAATCCCGCGTCCATGGCGAAAAGGCATTGCGTTTCCGTCAATTGGCGCCCGGTTCAGTAGGAAAATTCCCTCTGGCGCATCTAAGGGTTGTTTAGCATAACAGCCCAATCAACCCGGTGGGGCGGGTGCCTGCGGACGGTTTCCGTGGGGCAGGGGTGGGGAAGTAACAGTGCAAGTGAGCCGAGATTGGCGCCAGTGGTGCCTTTTCGGAGCGTCGGTCTTCGTGGTCATCTGGCTTTATTCGCGGGATAGCTATGACGCTTTGAAATTTTTTCTGTTCTTTATCGTGTTCAACTGCCTGCCAGGTCTGGCTCTCCTAGAGTTGCTGTTTCCTCGCTGGCGCAATCGAGCCCCGCCATCGCTTCTGCTGATCGCGTTCGCGCCAGTCGGCGGCCTCATCTTTCTGCTTCCCTGGTGGGCCGCCAACATGACGTCGGGATACTTCCTCATCCCGATCGCTGCGCTCCTTCTTCTGTGCGCAACGTCCCGGGCTCGCGCCACCGCTTTTATCGGCGAGTCGCGCCAATGGCCCCAATTGCCGCTGGTGGCCGCCGCACTGCTGGGAACGGTATTTGTTTCATTTGCCCTCACCTGGACGGGGGCGCTCCACGACCATCTGCTGATCCAGGCGGCGATTGCCGTCAAGCTCGACACGGGATATCGGCCGGAGTGGTCCTTGGTCGCCGGGGTTCCGCTCGCGTACAATTATGCCGCTCATATCTGGCTGGCGGCGTCATCCTCGCTCACGGGAATTCCGATCGAGAGCGTTGTCGTTTATGCGGCTCCCGCCGTGCTTCTGTACTGCAGCGCCGCTGCACTCGCCGCGCTCGGATATTACGCAGGCCTCAGGGGCTGGATTGTCGCCCTGGTCGTGTGTTGCGCTTTTTGCTACGCAGGAACGACACCGGTCGGAGGCCAACTTTTCGCCAGGGCATTTACCTGGTCTGCCGTCGTCGTCATTGGCCCCTTGCTGGCGTTTTCTGCAGCTCTGGTTCTCGTCATGGCGCTGTCGGACTGGTTCTCAACTCCCGTCAAGGAGCGAGACGCCCGCACTTACGCCTTTGCACTTCTTGTCATGCTGGTAGTGGTCGGAAGTCGCGCACCCGGCGCCATCATTGTGCTGGGCGCGGTTGCCTTCCTGATCGCCTGCGAGATCGCTGTCCGGAAGAGGCTGAATTTCTCTTCGCTCGGCATGTTCGCCGTGCTGGCCGTCACGGCCGGTTTCGGAATGGTGGCATTCCTGGGATACGGCACCAGCTTTCACCCGGGCAGCTTCACCAAGGTCTCTGCGACGCCGTTTCCCTATCTCGCAAGCTACGAATATTTCTGGCTGCCCGCTTTGCTGATCGCGAAGGGCATCGCCCCCGATTGGGCGGGCGCGTTGCAGTTTGCCGTTCTCGCCATTCTTCAAGCGGGGTTTCTCACGCCGTTCCTGATCTGGCGCCTCTCGGCATCGCGCCGTTCATACTCTCCCCTCGAGGTGCTTTTGTTCGGTGCAGGCGTCGCAGGCCTTGCTGCGATGTTCTTTCTGGAAAGCCAGGGAGGCAGCCACTTCACCTTCCTGCATTACTCGACAATCGCATTCAGCCTGCTCGGGGGTATCGCTCTTTCGGAAGTAGTGGGCGACCGAACGCGGGCGTTTTACGCCGCCACGGCGGTTGCCGGCGTGCTGGCGATCCTTCAGATCGTGGAGATTCCATTCCGCGCCTTGCCGGGAATGGCTTTGCGATGGGCGCCCGTATCATCCCCGGAGCGAAGCAGCGCCAGACAATGCCCCGGTGAGCCAGACCGCGACCTGACGAATCTTGTCGCGCCAGCCGGAGCAGCGGTCGTCCTGGCGAGGAACGTCGAGTTCTGCCAACGGCTGCGATTCATCATCAGGAATCCACGTGCCGACCATTATCTGGAGGAATGGCTGAGGCCGTTCGCCGAGTGGGAAACGTCGTTCAAACCTGCGCTGACCGCCAAGGTGGAGTTGTTGGACAAGGGGCCTGCGGTGCTGGCTGCCAGCCTTCGCGCGCCAAGCTATCTCCTGGTACGCAAAGGCGCTGAACTGGCGTTGGAGCGCCATGACGCCGCTCGCTGAGCGTTACGCCCGCATCGGGGATAACTTGATCCATGCCGGGTGATCTCCAAGGCTCCATCTTTCGCGACGCTGGGCACCATCGTGGCGATCTGGGTGCTGGGGATCTGACTTAAACTTGTCTCTGCGCGACCCGCTTGCCACCGGTCACGCGCAGTCCTGCCTTGCGCCCGATCAACAGGCCGAGCACCACCAGCAGGCACCACACCGGAAAAAAGAACAGCGTCAGGATGCCGGCCTCTTCCGGGTCGGTTCGCAACAGCCATTTGACGAAGCCGATGGGGGCGAGCAGTCCGACCGCGCCGCCGGTGAGCGTGGTGAAGGTCATTATAAATTTCTGGGCGGTCATGTGGCTCTCCGGCAATCGGTTCGCGCCATCAGCGCTTGATATTCGAACTGAAACTGAACTTGCGAAATCGCCGCGCATGCCATTTTCTGCGGCGGTCCGGACTTGCTGGCGTTTGCGCGATAATGCGCACAGCGGACCGCATCGGCAAGTCTCGCGCCGCTCCTGCATGGCCCGACGTTACCTGCTCGACGTTGATTGCCTCTCGGCGAATTCAGCTACGGCCAGCCTGGCTATCAGATACCTAACCTCTGCTTGTATCTCGTGCTAAACTGCCGTCTCGGCTGTTTCTACGACTTGGATTGCGGAGGAGTTTATGGCTCGATCACGCACAGTCCTTGTATTGATGTTGTGGCTCCTGGTTTCATTTGCAGCGCAAATTTCTGCGCAGGCTGCCGACAAGATCGTCAGCTCAAAAGAGCGACCGTCAGCCGGTCGCGGTGATGTCAGATCCTATCGTGGCCGGGGCTGGCGCGGCCGTGGCTATGGCCGCGGTTATGGCTACCGTCCGTGGGGTCGTGTCTATGAACAGAAGCCGTTCGGCTTCTGCCCGCCGCCATGCCTGCGCAAATGATGACCAACGCATCCGCGCATCTCGCCGAGATTTACACGCTGCTTTGCCGCAGCGGGCTGAACAAGGAATACTATGGAAACGTTCTGCACCGGACGCAGCGGCTCAATGATCTGCTTGAAATCCTGATCGCTGTGGGGACGACGGGCAGCGGCATCTCGGCGTTCACGATCTGGCAGCTCGAGCCTTATGGGCCGTGGGTATGGGGCACGCTGACGGCGGCATCGGCGCTGCTCGCCGTGGCAAAACCGATCATCCAGTTGAACAAACGCATTGAACGGCTGACGCGGCTGTATGTCGGACACGCGGACAACTATGCCAGCTTGCACATCATCGTGAGCCGCATCCGCAGGCTTAATGATGTAACGCCGGAACTCATCGAGTCGTTTGAAGCGGCCGAAGCCCGCTTTCTGGAATTGGCCAAGGAGGATGATCCTCGACCGAACACGAAACTGCTGCGGCGCTGCGAGGCAACGATAAGACAGCGTCATCCGCCGGAAGACGCGTGGTGGCCGGACGCGCCCCCCGCCGATCGCGACGGAGGATCGACCACGATCGATTCACAGCCGAAATCGTCCGCCTCTGCATAAAGGGGCGAGGCAGTCGTTCTTGATGTTGCGTCGTGTTGGCGGGATGACCGATCCGGTCGTAGGCAGGATGGTGGACGCACAAGGGATCGAACCTTGGACCTCTCCCGTGTGAACCACAATCCGTAGACCCTAGCCAGCCAAATCAAGCCATAGTAAAGTTGCAAAAGTCCCCGCTTTGCAGGGCTTTGTTGCCATATACGGCCATAATGGACCATAGCTCTCCTTGCCATATTTCGAATGCCCCTGCTGTGCCCTTCGTGAATTTTCCCTTCGGGCACAACAGAGCTGGGAGTGTGGAGGGAAGGGCTATGATCCGTTTGAACTGACACGCAAGGCGAGGAACACGTGAGGACGGCGCAGGTTTTCAGATTGTCGATGGCGCATCCCGGCGACCTCTCCGAGCTCGATCGGCTGATCGCGGGCGGAGCGGTTCGCGCGGCGGATATCGTCGCCATCATCGGTAAGACCGAGGGCAATGGCGGCGTCAATGATTTCACCCGCGGCTACTTCACGCAGACCCTGATGGCGCTGTTGGCGCGGCACGTTAACAGACCGGCGGAGCAGTTGATCCACGAAATTCCCTGCGTGCTGTCGGGCGGCACCGAGGGCGTCATGAGTCCGCACTACAGCGTGTTCTGCGCCGGCGAGGGCGAGGCCACTTCGGGCACAGGACCCTCGCTCGCAATCGGCACCGCGTTCAGCGCGCCGGTGCCGGCCGAGAATGTCGGCCGGCGCGCCCATGTCGACAGTGTCGCCAATGCGGTGCGCGCAGCGATCGCCAATGCCGGGATCGAACGGCCGGGGGACGTGCATTTCGTCCAGGTCAAATGCCCCTGTGTCACGGTGGCACGCGCCGCGGCGGCGACCGCCGCCGGCAAGACGCCGCTCACCAATGATCCCAACAAGTCGATGGCGTTTGCGCGCGCCGCAGGCGCGTTCGGGGTGGCGGTGGCGCTCGACGAACTCGCGCCTTCCGCGTTCCATGATGCGTCATTGTTGTCGGATTTTTCCATCCAGTCGCCGCGCGCCAGCATTTCCTCCGGCGTCGAGGTCGAGAGCAACGAGGTGGTCGTGCTCGGCAACAGCGCGCGCTGGGCGGGTCCGCTCCGCATCGCCCATCGCCCGATGGCTGACGCGCTCGATATCGGCGCCGTCGTCGATGTGCTGGCCGATCTCGATATCGCCGCCACGCCGCAGGTCTCAGCGGCCGACGCCATGAGGATCGCGACCGTGCTGGTGAAATGCGAGCCCGACCGCCGCGGCGAGATTCGCGGGCATAGGCATACCATGCTCGATGACACCGACATCAACGCGCAGCGCCATGTCCGTGGCGCGGTTGCGGGGCTCGTCGCCGGCGTGATCGGCGACGGCCGGATCTTCGTGTCCGGCGGCGCCGAGCATCAGGGCCCGGACGGTGGCGGCCTGATCGCGGTGATCGCTTCGAGAGAGGATGCCACCTGATGCGGATCGTCATCGTCGGGGCTGGTATTGCTGGTTGCGTGATGGCGCGCCGGTTGTCGCTATTGGATGGTGTCGAGGTGATCTGCCTGGAGCGGATTGCGCGCGACGACCATTCCGAGGCAGGTACCGGGCTCAATGTCGGGCCGAACGCAGTGAAGGCGGTCAAGACAATCGATCCGGACCTCGCCGATCTCATCACCGCCTCGAGCTACCTCTGGCACAATTGGCGGATATCGCTCACCGACGGCACCGTGCTGTTCGATCTTCCGCTCAGCAACGTTGCCGACGGGCCCGGCTGGCGCATCCGCTGGTCGGAGCTGTATCGCGTGCTGCGCGAAGCGGCCGGCGATTACGTTTCCTACGCCTGCGAGATCACCGATATCGGCCGTGACGCCGCCGATCCCCGCAAGACGTCGCTTGCTTGGATCCAGGACGGCGAGACGCGGCGGCTCGATGCAATCGATCTCCTGATCGCCGCAGACGGGCGCTATTCGGCGGTGCGGCGGGCGATCTCGGGCGAGCCCGAGGTGCGCCAGACCGGCGTTGCGATCTTCCGGCTGCTGGTGCCGGATACGTCAGGCGGCCTGATCGACGACTACGAACAGTGGTTCAACGGGCCAAACCGCCTGCTGTCGTTCAAGGTACCACCCGGCCACATCTACGTTGCCGGCACGTTTCCGATTCCTCCGGACCAGCCGATCGCGGAGATTTCGAAAACGCCCGACGCCTTGCGCAGGGCCTACACGCCGCGCAACGCACCGCCGAGCGCCCAGGCGCGCTGGCTGATCGACGCCGTCTGTGAAAATGCCACGGACACGCATTGGGCACGGATGCAGGAACACACGCTGCTGTATCGCGCCGACGGCTGCAACGTGCTCTATCTCGGCGATGCCGCCCATGGCATGGTGCCGACCCTGGGGCAGGGCGCCACGCAAGCACTCGAAGATGCCGCGAACGCGGCGGCGCTGATCGCGCAACGCTATAACAACGGCAAGCGCGACGTCGCGGGCTGGCTCGCCGATATCGAAGCGCTGCGGCAGGAACGCATGCGTTTTGTGATGGCGTTTTCGCTCGAAGCGACCGACACCATGCTGGACGGTGCCGATCCGGTTGAGGGAACGCGGCACAAGAACGAGGCGCCGTTCCAGAGCAGCCTGAAGGCGCTCTACCGCGACGTTGGATTGCCATTGGACGAAAGCATGACTTCAAGGAGACAAACGCCATGACCGCCGCTCTCGAAAAGCAGATGCCGCTCGCCACGGTTCACGGGCTCTATCACATCGCGGTCAAGACCGACAATCTGGCGGCGACGCGAAAATTCTATGTCGACATCATCGGATTGCGCGAATTCCCCCGGCCGGATTTCGGCTATCCGGGGGCATGGCTCGGGTGCACGCAGCCGGGCGGCCTCGCCATCCTCCACGTCTATGCCGGTGGTCCGGCGTTGGGCCCGGAAGGCAAGGCGCCAGCCGGCACCGCGGCGATCGATCACGTCTCGCTGTCCTGCTCGGGCTATCGCTCCTACGTGTCGCGCTTCAAGGCGGCCGGCCTGGAATGGCGCGAGTTCATCGTACCCGGCACCTCGCTCTGGCAATTGTTCGTCTATGATCCGAGCGGCGTCCAGCTCGAATTGACTTTTGAGTGCGGCGGCGAGGGTGATGACCTGCCAGACATGTCGCAGGGGCGCAGATACGTCGCGGGCGCGAGCTTCTTCGACAGGGCCAGCTATCCGAAGCTTGGCTGACGCGATGGACGATCGCGATCGCCCGTTATGGTCGTTCAACGCGGGAGAGCTTGCCGCAGCCTACGCGAACGGCCTCTCGCCACGCAGCGCTGTTGAGGCGACGCTCGCGCGCGCTTGCGATGTCAATCCCAAACTCAATGCCATCATCACCCTGGACGAAGCCGGCGCCGTCAACGCCGCCGAAGCCAGCGCGCGGCGGTGGAAGGGCGGCCGTCCCCTGGGGGCGCTCGACGGCGTCCCCGTCACGGTCAAGGACAACATCCTGGTCGCCGGGCTGCGTGCCACATGGGGCAGCCGCCTCTACGAAAACTTCGTGCCCGATGAAGACGAGTTGCCGGTACAGCGGTTGCGTGAAGCCGGCGCGGTCATCCTCGGCAAGACTAACGTGCCGGAGTTCACTGTCCACGGTTTTACCCACAATGCGATGTTCGGGACGACAGGCAATCCCTGGGATCCGGCGCTGACGCCGGGCGGATCGAGCGGCGGCGCTGTGGCTGCCGTTGCGTCTGGCATGGGCGTGCTGGCGTTAGGCACCGATGGTGGCGGCTCGATCCGGCGCCCGGCCGCGCACACCGGGCTGTTCGGTTTCAAGCCGTCGCGGGACAGTGTGAAGCGCGGCAATGGCTTTCCCGCGATTCTGCACGATTTTGAGGTGATCGGGCCGATCGCACGCTGCGTCGACGATATCGTCAGCAGCATGGAGATCATTGCCGGCCCAGTCTGGCAGCAGTTGGTTGACGAACCCGCCATGGCCCGTCCCCGCATCGCCTACGCCCCAACTTTTGGCGGAGCGGCTGTCGATCCCTTCATTCGCGATACCGTCGATCGCACGGTGGCAAGGATGCGGTCGCTCGGCATCGACATCGAATTGATCTCGCCGTTCGATCTGACCGAACCGCTCGGGCAGATCTGGCCGGTCATCAGCCAGACCGGCGTTGCCTGGCTGCTCGCGCAGCATCGGGATTGGGAGAACAGGGTCGCGCCCGCGATCGCGGAAATGGCCGCGGCCGGACAGAAATACGGAGCCAAGGATTATCTCAACGCGCTGGATACGATCGCTTCGATGAAGCGGGCTTTCGAAACCCTGTTCGAGCGCTACGATTTCCTGATCACGCCAAGCGCGGCCGCGATGCCATGGCCCGCGGCGGAACCGCATCCCGCCATGATCGACGGCCAGCCGGTCGGCCCGCGCGGCCATGCCGTGTTCACGCCGGTCGCGAATGCGCTTGGATTGCCGGCGATCTCACTGCCCTGTGTTGTCGAGGACGGTGCGCTGCCGGTCGGCCTGCAGATGATCGCGGGACAGGACCGCGATTGGCCATTGCTGGCGTTTGCGCGCGAATATGAAGGCCGCCTCTTTGTCCATCGCTGGCCGCGGCGCCCGGGTGATTGAAATTATCGCCCCGCCCAGTGCACGAAGCGACGCTCGATCAGCAGGAACAGCAGGTTCAACGAGTAGCCGAGCGCGCCAGCCGCAAAAATCGCCGCGTACATGCCGGGCATGTCGAACAGCTGCTGCGCCTCGAACACCCGCTGGCCGAGGCCATCGGTGGATCCGATGAACATTTCGGCGACGACGATGATGACAAGCGCCAGCGACACGCCGTTGCGCAGGCCGACAAACGTTTGCGGCAGCGATTCGAGCAGCATCACGTCGAACAGCACCCGCATCCGCGACGCGCCCATCACCTTTGCGGCGAGCAGGCGCGTCTTTCGCGCGTTCATCACGCCATAGGCGACGTTGAAAAGGATCACCAGCGCGGCGCCGAAGGCCGCGACGGAAATTTTGGTGCGGTCGCCGACCCCGAACAGCACCAGGAACAGCGGGAACATCGCGGAGGCCGGCGTCGAGCGGAAGAAGTCGATCAAGAATTCGACCGAGCGATAGAGTTTTTCGGAAGAGCCGAGCAGGATGCCGAGCGGGATCGCGATCACGGCGGCTATCGCGGTCGAGGAAATCGTCCGCATCACCGTCTTGAGGAAATCGACGCCGAGCTTGCCACTAAGCATGCCCTCCCACAGCGTCCGGAAGGTTGCGAACGGCGACGGCAGCAGCACGGGATCGACCAGCTTGAGTGCCGTGGCGAGACCCCAGACCGCGAGCAGGATGGCGACACCGACCAGCGGCAGAAATGCGTTGGATTTCTTCATCCCCGGCGCACCTCGCGCTGAAACAGCTGCAGGCAATGCGCCTTGGTGGCGATGAAGCCCGACTCCGACAGGGTCTTGTCGGTGCGGGGCCGCGGCGCGTCGTAGGGGACGAATTCGACCACGCGCGCCGGGTGGCGCGACAGCAGCAGCACATAGTCCGAGAGGTAGACGGCTTCTTCCAGATCGTGCGACACCAGCACCGTCGTGGTCTTGGTCTCCATGAACACGCGCTGCAGCTGGTCGCGCATGAACAGGGTCATCTCGTAGTCGAGCGCGGAGAACGGCTCGTCGAGGAACAGGATTTCCGGCTCGACGATCAGCGCGCGCATGATCGACACCAACTGCTGCTGGCCGCCGGACAAATGATAGGGGTAGAGCGCGAGGTCGATCTTGACGCCGAGATGGGCGACCAGCCGTTCGACCCGCTGCTCGCGTTCCGCCTTCGGCACCCCCATCACCTTCAGGGGATAGGCGATGTTGTCGAATGCCGGCAGCCAAGGGAACAGGGCCTCGCGATAATTCTGGAACACGTAGCCGAACTTGACGCGGCTGAGCGGCCTTCCGTCGAACAGCACTTCGCCGGCATCGGCGGGGACCAGACCCGCGATCATGTTGATCAGCGTGCTCTTGCCGCAGCCGTTTGGGCCGAACACCGAGATCAATTTGCCGCGGGGAATATCGAAGTCGAAGCGGTCGTAGATGACCGCGTCGGGATAATGCTTACTGAGACCCCGGATGGTGACATGCGGCGCCGTCCGGCGGGACTCGTCAAAGCCGTCGGTCGGCACGCTCGCCACGCTTGATGCCAGGATTGTCACGCGCGTCTCAAAACTTCTGCAGGACTTTGGTGATGTCGACCTTTTCCGGCACCACGCCGATCGACGTGCCGAAATCCGCAAACGCCTGAAAGTCCGCGAGCTGTTTCGCGCTGAGGTCGCCGGCCATGACGTAGCCAAGCATCGACACCATGTCGACCACGTTGTCAGGCGTGAACGTGTTCTTGGCGAGGTGCTTTCGGGCCTCGTCCGGGTTGGCGTTGATGAACGCGATCGCCTTGGCCCATGCCGTCGCGAACCGCTTCGCCACGTCGGGCCGCTTCTGGATGAAGTCGGTGGTCATGGCGCAGCCGGCGGCATAGGCGTCCGCGGCTTCGCTGCCCAGAATGTATTTCGAGATCACACCGGCCTCGATCGACCGCGCGATGCCGGCCTTGATCATCATCGATGCGTTAGGCTCCAGCGTATAGCCGCCGTCGAAGGTGCCGGCCGTCATCGCGTTGACGTGCTGGCCCATGTCGAGCTGATCGATGGTGTAGTCGCCCTCCTTGAGGCCGTTCTTGGCGAGAATGGCTTTCGCGGTATTGAGATTGGCGGGGCCCGGTGCCGACAACAGCTTGGCGCCCTTCAGGTCGGCGATCGAGTTCGCCGGAAAGCCGTTACGGACGACGAACTGCTCCATCTTCCAGACCTTGTTCTGGCTGTTGAGGCTGATGTACTTGGCTACGCCCGGTTTCTTGACATCGGCATTGAGGCCTTCGAGCATCACCAGCACCGCGGAGACTTCGATCTGATTGGTCATCATGGCGGCGACGTTGGGCGGCCCGCCCATCAGCTTGGTCATCTCGGGCTCGATGTTCTGTTCCTTGAAGAAGCCCCGGTCCAGCGCCACGAAGTAGGGCAGGGACGAGCTGATCGGGAACACGCCTACGGACACCTTGTCCTGGGCCCGGGCCGGCGCAGGCAACGCCGCAAGGCCCGCCAGCAGGACGACGATCGCAGTGATTTTGCTCAACAATTTCATACGGAATCCCCTCAGGTACCCCGTAGTAAAAGCAAGAAATGTGCCGCGTTTGGAGGCGCCGGGCCGCAGGTTTAGCCTGTCGGCGCTACCTTCCCGAATTCCGCATCGAGGCCCCCACGCAATCGCTGGGCGCTGTCCCGAACCGCACAATCTAACCAGCGTCGCCGATCGTCGGACCGGGGCCTCACGTGCCGAAGAGGAATGCTCACGAAATGTCGTCTGGGGCATATCTTGTGGGAGAGGAAAGCGTTGAGCACGTATGTTTCGGCACGCGCGGTTTTCTTCCGGGGGCGAACAGTGTCCCTATAGCGCCGGACGAGTTCGCCAAACGTGATGTTCTGCAAAGCCTTTGGGTCAGTCGGCAGTTCATGTCTGTCGGCTTGGCGCTCAATGTGGCGCGCCCACTCAAAGGCATCCTTCCGAAGCGCGAAGGATTTGGACATCGGTCGTACACCGGCACGCCTAATCTGGACCTGCCATTTCTCTCTATGCTGGCGAATAGTCGCCATCGAACCTCCAGCTGTGACCACAGTGTGACCAGCTGAGATTCAGGATTGTCGGAGATTGAGAGGGCGTAGATTTATCTGAGTCTGCTCACAGACTTAGATGGTGGACGCACAAGGGATCGAACCTTGGACCTCTCCCGTGTGAAGGGAACGCTCTCCCGCTGAGCTATGCGTCCGGGAATGTGGGCGAACAATCTGCCCCGTCAGAACCCGCGATTTACGAAGTACGAGCCCCTGGTGTCAAGCGATCAGTCGGGCCGTAACGCCGCGGTTTCGTGTTGGCCAGGGGGAATTACGCCCCTTGCTGGCGGGCCCTCGAAGCGTGCGACTGCAGCGCGCGGATGCGTTCGGCGAGCGTTCCGCCGCCTTCGGCGACGGGGGCGGCGCCGGCAATATCATTGGCGGGCTTGGCCGGGGTCATGGCCGGTTCCGCGGCCAGCATCGCTTCGATCGCCGAATTCGGGCCCTCGAGCTGCATCGCGAGCTTGGCAACCTCGGCGGCGATGTCGTTGATGCGCTCGCGCAGCAGCGCGTTTTCCATCCGCTCGGTCTGCCAGGAGCTTTCGGCCTGCTGCTGGATCGCGTTGATGTCACGCTGCAGTTTGGCGCGCTCGTCGCGGGCGACACGAAGCTGCTCCTCGACGGCGGCTTTCTCAGCTCGCAATTTCTCGACGACCGGCGACTTGCCGCCGCCCATCGCCGCGATCTCCTCGCGCAGTTCGCGCGCCGCGCGTTCGGTATTTTCGTTCGCCTGCCGGAGCTGATTGTTTTCGTATTCGCGTTCGGCGAGGATCTTGCCTTGCGTCGCCAGCCGCGCTTCGAGGTCGTTGACGCGGTTGCCGAGCATCTCGGCTTCCTTGACCTGGACGATCAATTGCCGGTCGAGGTCGGTGACGCGCTGGCTCAGGTTTTCGACGCGGCTGCGCGCTTCGCTCAGTTCGCGCGTCGCGCGCTCGGAGTCGACGCGCTCCTGGGCGAGGCGAGCCTGCGTCGTCGAAAATTCCTTTTCGGCGTCGCCGACGCGGCCCTTCAATTCCTCGATCTGCGTGCGCACCGCGACCAGCTCGACCTGGCGGCTGTCCGCCGTCATCGAGCGGTCGTTCAATTCCTGATTGATCCTGGCGAGCTCGGCCTGCTTGTTGGTCAGCGCCTGCTCGGCGCCGCGCAGCAATTCGGTCTTGGCCGCGAATTCCTCTTCGGTGGCGCGCAACTGCTCCTTCACCGCCTTCTCGCGCGCTTCGAGCGAAAAGATCGTGGCGTTCTTTTCGCCGAGCTCGATCTTCATGCGGTTGATCGCGTCGCTCTTCTTGCCGAGTTCGGCGAGTTGGCTCGTGGTTTTGTTCTTGAGCTGCTCGACGTTCATTTCGAGCCGCCGCGCCGACATCGCGAATTCCGCGCGCAACTGGTCGTTGTCGGCCTGGAGCTCGGCCATCGACAGCGGGGTTGCCGCCTCGAGCCGCCGCGTCGTCAGCCGCACCGCACGGTTATGCACCAGCGGCACGATCATCAGACCGAACAGCATGGAGACCAGAAAACCGATCGCCAGGTACATGATCGGTTCGATCATGGATGGTTACTCCGCACAGACAAGGA
>Ga0114129_10008792_pt1 | contig 14407 bp, 16 predicted proteins | sample RhiMetdeltSRZDD1_FD_80071 | JGI IMG/M metagenome (GOLD analysis project Ga0114129, IMG submission 80071) | Populus rhizosphere microbial communities from Tennessee, USA - Rhizosphere MetaG P. deltoides SRZDD1 (version 2) (version 2) | ecosystem: Host-associated > Plants > Roots > Rhizosphere >... | reverse complement strand
GGTTCCTCTCGACGCGCCTGCCGCTCCTTCGCGGCGCCCTGGCCGAACAGGTCGCGATCGAAGACATCACGGACGACAGCCAGTTCGAGCGGCGCGAGGGTTCGATCCTGGTCATCCGAACGCGCGACGGCATGCTGATCGCGCTCCTCGGCGACCGTCGACTCGAGATGCCGGCCTGGCTCGAGCCCGCGATGCGTTTCATCGCCGACGCGCCCACCTTCCGGCTGGGCGAGCTGTCGAACGTCCTCCCCGACCGCGACAGCCGAGCCGTCCTTGCTCGGCGACTGGTGCGCGAGGGGCTCCTTCGGCCGGTCACCTGAACGCGTTGCTGCCACGCTCCGAGCGCTGCTCACATGAGAGCGAGGCGCGCGCCGAATCCCTCGCCGGCACGGCCTCGACCGTCCGCTCGTGGCTGCTGCTCGAGCACGCCGGACCATGGGGACGGAACGCGCCCGCCGACACGCGGATGCCGGAGGGCTTGGGCGCCGAGCTCGCCCGCCGATGCCGGGTCGCCGGCATCCGGCTGCTGCTGATCCGGCGATCCCCCTCGACGCAGCCGACAGCGGGCCTCACGTGTTTCGCAATGCGTTCGGGGCGAGAGACGCCGTGGGTCGAGACGACCTCGCTCGGCGAGATCGGCGACGCGCTCGAGCTCGATCTCCGCGCGCTCGGCCGCGGCGAGCGTCTCGGGCTCGAGCCGCACGAGCGCGCCCTGTTCCTCGTCTGTACCCACGGCCGGCGCGACGTGTGCTGCGCCGAACGCGGCCGCCCACTCGCCGAGGCGCTCTCACGCGCCTATCCCGAAGAGACCTGGGAGAGCACCCACATCGGCGGCGACCGTTTTGCCGGCAACCTGCTCGCGTTCCCGCACGGCCTGTACTTCGGGCGGGTCCGGCCGGAGGAGGCGGCAGAAGTCGCGGGCGCGTACCTAGACGGACGGCTCGCGCTCGAACACCTGCGTGGACGCTCCTGCTACTCGATGCCGGTCCAGGCCGCCGAGTTCGCCCTTCGCGAACACGAAGGGCTCGAGGGGATCGACGAGATCTCCCTCGGGGACGTCGAGCGCACGGGAGGCCTCCTGAGCGCGACCTTCTCCACGCCGGCCGGACCGCGAATCGTGAAGCTCGCCGTCGAGGCCTCACCGCCGCACTTCCTCACGTGCCAGAGCCGGAACGAGGAGGCCGCGCCCGCCTACCGCCTGGTCTCGATCGAGCAGGCATGAGGAGCCACCCGAAGCCCGCGCTCCCATTACCATCGCAGGCATGAGCGAGCTCACCGACGTCCTGTCGGCGATCGAGTCGCTTTCGGCACGGGGACAGAAGCTCGCGCTCGCCACGATCGTGGCCGTGAGCGGTTCGACGTATCGACGTCCGGGTGCCCGCCTTCTCGTGCCCGAGGAGGGAGACCTCGTCGGCAACATCTCGGGAGGCTGCCTGGAGAACGACGTGGCGGACGTCGCGAAGATCGTCATGAGCGAGGGCGTCGCGCGGATCGTGTCGTTCGACCTGACGGCCGACGACGACGCCGTCTGGGGCTGGGGCCTCGGCTGCAACGGCGCGTTCGAGCTGTTCGTCGAGCCGGCCGACAAGGCCGCGGAGGTGGCCGGCGCGCTCCGGATGGCGCTCGAGGAGGAGCGTCCGATCTCGATGGTGACGGTCCTCGAATCGAGCGTGCCGAACGTGGGCCAGGGCGACCGCCTCCTGGTCAAGCCCGGCGGCGCCGTCGAGCGCTCGCTGGGCGACGAGGCGCTGGATGAAGAGGCCCGGGATGCGGCGCTCGAGCTCCTGGACGCCGAACGGAGCGAGGTCCGGACGCTGCCCGGCTCCGAGGGCGAGGCACGCGCGTTCGTCGAGGTGCTCGAGCCGCCCCTGCGGCTGCTGGTCTGCGGGGCGGGCCACGACGCGGCTCCGCTGGTGGAGGCCGCCTCGAACCTGGGCTGGAACCCCATCGTCGTGGACGACCGGCCCGAGTTCCTCAACCGCACCCGCTTCCCGAACGCGGCCGACTTCGTGCTGGTCGAACGCCCCGACAAGGTCGCCGAGACCGCGCCGGTCGACGCCCGAACGCACGTCGTGGTGATGAGCCACAACTTCCTGCGCGACAAGGAGTACCTGCGGTCGCTGCTCACGTCCCCGGTCCGTTTCATCGCGATGCTCGGGCCGGCGGTCCGAACGCAGCGCCTGCTGACCGAGCTCAGGGACGAGGGCGTCGACATCTCCGAGGCCGATCTCGCGCGGATCCGCGGGCCGGCGGGACTCGACCTCGGGGCCGAGGGAGCCGAGGAGATCGCGGCGGCGATCGCCGCCGAGATCGTGGCGGTCAAGCGCCGGCGCGGCGCGGGCTTCCTCAAGGATCGCGCGGGCCCGATCCACGAACGACGAGCGACGCAACCCCAGCCGTAGGTTCGAGACGATCGCGCTCGGGTAGGCTCCGGGCGACCGAGGAGCGTGGATGGAGATCGAGAACGAGTTCACGGTTGCGGCGCCCATCGACCACGTGTGGGCCTACCTGCTGGACGTCGAGAAGGTGGCCCCGTGCATGCCCGGGGCCGAGCTGACCGAGGTCGTGGACGACAGCACCTGGAAGGGCAAGGTCAACATGAAGCTCGGGCCCGTGTCGCTGTCGTTCGCCGGCACGGTCATGCTCGAGGAACGCGACGACCAGGCGCACCGCGTGAAGCTCGCTGCCAAGGGCATGGAGCAGAAGGGCAAGGGGGCCGCGAACGCCTCCGTCACCAGCTGGCTCGAGGACGGGCAGGGCGAGACCCACGTGAAGATGCAGGCCGACATCCACCTGACCGGGACGGTCGCGCAGCTCAGCCGCGGCCTGCTGCCCGAGGTGAGCCGAAAGCTCACGCAGCAGTTCGCAGACTGCCTCGCGCACAGCATGCGGGCGACCGAGGTGATCGCGACCGAATCCGCCGACGTGGCCGAGGAGGCCCGCGCCGAGCAGGCGCCTGCCAAGGCCAAGCCGATCGGCGGGTTCCGCCTCGGCCTCTCTGCCATCTGGGTCGGGATCAAGAACTTCTTCCGCAAGCTGTTCGGCGGGAAGCGCGAGGAGTGATCTCGGCGCTCGTCCTGGCCGCGGGCGAGGGGTCGCGGTTCGGGGGCACCAAACAGATCGAGGTCGTGCGCGGCAAGCCGCTCGTGCAACACGCCGTCGACGCGGCCGCCGGGGCCGGGGTGGACGAGATCGTCGTGGTGCTCGGGCACGAGGCGCTTCGCGTGCGGGCCGCGCTCGAGCTGCCACCGGGATCGAGGTACGTGATCAACGACCGATACGCGTGGGGCCAGTCCACGTCGCTCGCGGCCGGCCTCGGAGCCCTCGACGATGACAGCGAAGCCGCGGTCGTCCTGCTGGCCGACCAGCCGGGCATCGAGGCTCGTCACGTGTCGGCGCTCCTCACGGCGTTCCGCGATGGGGCGCCGGAGATCCTTCGGCTGCGTTTCCGCGACGGGCCCGGACCAGCCCTTCTCTCGAGGTCCGTCTGGGACGAGGCGGCCGGGCTCGAGGGCGACACGGGCGCGCGGGCGCTGTTCGACGCCGGTCCCGAACGCGTGCGATGGATCCCGTTCGACGAGGACGCGCCCGTGGACGTCGACCGGCAGGCGGACCTGGGCAGCGCCTGAACGAGGCCTGCGCGTCTCGCATGCGGCGAGCGCATCGAGCGTCTCACAGGGACTCGTATCGTTGGTCCGTGGATCCATCCATCGACGTTCAAGCCGGCCTGACGCTTCGGACCGATGTCTCACAGACGGAATGGGTCGACGAAAGCCTGCTGCCACTCCGCGAGACGGGCGAGGGCGTCAGGGTGGGCGAGATCGTGCCGACCGGGTTCGAGGCGTACGCGCGGATCCTTCACCCCGCCTCTCGACGTGTGGGCGATCGATACGAGCCCATCACCTGGTCGGAGCTCGCTCGCGATCGCGGGAAGACGATCCATCCGGAGGTGCAGCTGAAGGCTGTGCTCGGGGATGAGTTCGGGGAGTCTCATCCATGGGGTGAGCTACCCCAGGAGGACTCGATCCCGGAGGGTCTGCGCGCTCCGCTCGTCGACATCCTGGGCCGCTTCACGGGGACGGCCGAACGGTGCTGGTTCTGCATCTGGGAGGGCTATGGGAGCTGGTTCGGCGGCGTGGAGTTGACGGCGTACTCGGACATGTCCGGGTCGGCGGTGCGTGCGCGGAAGCGCGAGGCGGACCGTCGCGCTCGGAGGGAGGTGGCCGTCCTCGACGAGATCCCGAAGGCCTCGATCATCGGCGGGATGCGGCGGTGCCTCGTGTTCACCGGCTCCATCGACGCCGTGCCCGGTCTCACGGTCGGTGGCTGGTCGCACACGCCGAACTGGTGGTGGCCGGACGATCGCGCATGGATCGTGGTCAGCGAGCTCGACACACCGTCGACCTACGTCGGGGGGTCCGCGCCGCTCGTCCAGGCGATCCTGGGCGAGCGGCGACTCGAAGCGGTGAGAAGCGACCCGAACCATCGGTTCGATTGGCTCGGCGACCGTATCAACGCGCCCACGTAGCACTCAAAGCGAGGCGCCCCGGCCCGCACGCGGGCCGGGGCGCCTCTATCTCTACAGCTAGGTCGGGAGGGGCTAGCCGTAGAAGATGACGGTCACCCAGAAGCTCCCGTCTGACTCGTACACCCCGATCGCCGTGTCGTAGAACCCTCTTCGCAGGATGTTCTTTCGATGCGGCGACGACGCCATGAAGGCGTCCTCGAGGCTCGGCAGATCGGGGCCGACGCCCACGTTCTCGCCACCGATCGTCCAGTCGAGGCCGTCCAGCTTCGCCGCCAGGTCCGGGGTGTGGAACAGCTCGCCGCGCTCCGCCATGGCCCGGGAGTGGCGCTTGGCGTAGCGGGAGAGCCTGGTGTTCAGGTCCAGGTCGTGGCGGTCCTTAGCCTCACGATCGGCGTTGGTGAGCCTGAACATCTCGCCCCTGGGCGGCACCGTGGCGCCGGCTCGGACCGGGTCGGTCACGATCCCCGTCGTGAGGAGGGCAGCGGCGAGCAGGAACACGAGCGCCACCTGGCGCCGGCTCCGGCTGACCGAGTTCGCCACAACAGCCTCCATCCCTCGGGGTCCCAGCAGGCTCGGGCTCCGGAACAGCAGGCCCGGTCCTTCGGTAGCCCGGCTGCCCTCGCCCTCTTGGCGGGCGGTGGGGCCCGGAGCTTTGCGTCCCGCCGTTCCCGGCGGTTTGCCCTTGTCGGGACCAACCCTTCGAGGGGGTTATCGGCCGGAGATGGGCGCGGATATAGGCACGGCCCACACAATGACCGTTGGAAGTAGTCCCTTCTGTCTAGGCAGAGGGCCGGAAGGCCTACCGGCTCAGCAGGATGGGAACAGGCGACGGTGCCTGAGCGCCGGGAGCATCTCGCGAACCCGGCCGACCTCGGCCATGTCGAGCTCGGCGAGGGTGACGCCCACGCCGTCCGGCGCCTCGGCGATCACCCTGCCCCAGGGGTCGGCCACCAGGCTGTGCCCGAAGTTCGTACGCTCGCGCCCCTCGGGGCCCCAGGTACCCCATTGGGCCGCGGCGACCACGAACGCCTGGTCCTCGATCGCCCTGGCTCGGAGCAGCGAGGACCAGTGGTCCACGCCGGTCTCGTAGCGGAAGGCGGCCGGGACGAACAGGATGGTCGCCCCCTGCACGGCGAGCGCCCGGTACAGCTCGGGGAAACGGATGTCGTAGCAGATCGAGAGGCCGACGCGCCCGAACTCGGTCTCGGCCGTCACCACCTGGTCGCCCGCCGCGAACACCGAGGACTCGCGGCTCGGGACCGCTCCCGGCGGGTCGGCGTCGAACAGGTGGATCTTGCGGTACGTCGCGACCGCCGCGCCCTCAGGGTCGAACAGCACGCTCGTGTTGAAGATGTGCTCGCCGTCGCGTTCGAGCACGCTGCCGCCGTGCAGCCACACGTGGTGGTCTCGCGCGAACGCAGACAGGCCTTCGGTGCGCGGCCCCGGAACGGGCTCGGCCGCCTCGCGGATCAGCGTGGCCGAACCCTGGAGCGGCCAGACCTCGGGGAGGGCGACCAGATCGACGCCCTCGCCGACGGCCTCCTCGAGCAGGCCGAAGACCTGCTCCTCGTTGGCGTCGGCGTCCTCACCGCAGTTGGTCTGGCAGAGCGCGATGCGCACGGCTCCGCATCCTACGTCGGTGCGTGCGAGTGCTGGGTCGCGCCTACGACACCAGGTTGAGCTCGGTCTCGATCTCGATCTGCGCGTGCCGGCTGACGAGGAACCCTCCGGTCTCCACGACCATGTTCCACGTCATGTCCCAGTCCTCGCGGTCGATCTCGGTCTTGGCCGAGAACGCGGCGAGCGGCGGGCGCTCCTCGGTCATGCCCGGGCCCCAGCCGTTGAACTCGGCCTTGAGCACGACCTCGCGCGTGATGTCCTTGATCGTGAGATCGCCGACGAGGTCGAACGTGGTGTCCCCGGTCGGCCGCAGGGCCGTGCTCTTGAACGAGAGCGTCGGGTACGTCTCGACCTCCAGGAAGTCGTCGCTACGCAGGTGGTCGTCGCGCATCTGCGTGTCGGTGGACAGGCTCGCCGCCTGGATCTCGACCTCGACGTGCGAGTCCTCCGGGTTCTCGGCGATCGTGACCGTCCCGTCGTATTCGGAGAACCGGCCCCGCACCTTCGAGAGCATGTGGCGGGCCACGAACTCGATCCGCGTGTGCGCCTTGTCGAACGTCCAGGTGCCGGCGGGCGGCAGCTTGGCCCGGTCGGTGGTGACTGGTGTTTCGGATGCCATCCGAACCTCCTCGAATCGTGGTCTCGGGAAGAGACCGGCCTCGTTGTTCGTTTGGCACTAACGAGATGAGAGTTCCTCCTATTCCCGAAGAAACCCACGATCCCGGAGCCGATAGGGCTAGCATGCCCCGCATGGCGCCGACCGGCAAGGGCGAGGAGAAGGGCAGCGTGTGCGAGCACTTCCAGCGCGCCGCCGAGATCCTGGGCCGCCGCTGGAACCCGCAGGTCATCCGCGTCCTCCTGTTCGGGCCGGCCCGGTTCGGCGAGATCCGGGAGCGCGTGCCCGGCATCTCGGACAACCTGCTCTCCGAGCGCCTGAAGCAGCTCGAGGCCGAGGGGATCGTGACCCGGACCGTCAACGGAGGCCGGCCCGTCCTGATCGAGTACGGGCTCACCGAGTCCGGGCTCGGGCTCGGCAAGGCTATCGACGCCCTGGCCGAGTGGGCCGAACGCTTCGCGACCGGGAAGACGCCGGCCGGCGTTCGCTAGGACGGCGGCGGGCGCTCCATCACGCGCTCGCTCGGCGGGCCGAACCCGAACTTCTCGTACAGGCCGTGCGCGTCCCTCGTGTGTAGCAACCAACGCAGATCGCGGAGCGGGCCCTCGTCCACCATCGCGCGGACGAGCTCGACGCCCAGGCCGCGCCCGCGATGTTCAGACAGGACGTAGACGTCGGCGAGGTAGACGACCATGCCGTCGGTGAACGCGCGCTCGAACCCCACCAGCTCCTTCCCCAGGTACAGCCCCATCACCCGGGCGGCCTCGCGCACCTGGCGTTCGAACACCTCGCGCGTGCGTGTCTTGCCCCAGTAGGCCTCGGTGGACAGGAACGACCAGATCGCGTCGAGATCCAGGCGGGCGGGATCGTCGTCGAGTTCGTATCCGTCGGGCAGCGATCGCTTCACGGCACGCTGCGTACGTCCACCCCGGCCTCGTCCTCGAGCAACGTCACCAGCGCGGCGTAGTCGAGCTCGCCCCGGCCGGCGGGGAGCATCGCCTCCAGTCGTTCGGCCACGGTGCGGAACCCGGGGATCGGCGCGCCCAGCCGGTCGGCGGCCTGCACCACGATCCGGCCGTCCTTGGCCATCAGCGCCGAACGGAACCCCGGCTCGAACGCGCCGTCCAGCATCCGCTGGCCGTGCAGCTCGAGCACCTTCGAGCCCGCGAACCCGCCCAGCAGCGCCTCTCGCACCTTCGCGGGATCGACGCCGGCGCGAACCGCGAGCACGAACGCCTCCCCCACCGCCTCGACCGCCGAGGCGATCACCAGCTGGTTGCACGCCTTCGCGACCTGGCCGGCGCCGGCGGGGCCGACGTGCACGATCGTCGATCCCATCGCCTCGAACAGTGGCAGCGCGCGCTCGAACGCGTCGTCCGGCCCGCCCACCATGATCGAGAGCGTCCCGGCTTCGGCGCCCACCTGTCCGCCCGATACGGGAGCGTCCAGCATCGCGACGCCGTTCTCCCCCAGCGTCTCGGCGAACGCACGTGTCGCGATCGGGTCGATCGTGCTCATGTCGATCACCAGCGAACCCGGCGCGGCGCCGTCGGCGACGCCGTCCGGCCCGAGCAGCACGAGCTCGACGTCCGGCGTGTCGGGAAGCATCGTGACGATCACGTCCGAGTTGCGGGCGACGTCGGCGGCCTTCCCCGCCCACGAGGCGCCCTCGGCCACCAGCGCCTCGACCGGCGGCGCCGAGCGCGAGTGCACCGTGAGCGGCAAGCCGGCGGACACGAGGTGGCGCGCCATCGGCGCGCCCATCACGCCGAGGCCGACGAACCCGACGCGATCGGTCACGCGGCTACGCGATCGCCTGGTCCGCGATGTCGAGCGCCTCGTCGATGATGCCGAAGCCCTCGGCCAGCAGGTCCTCGGTGATCGGCAGCGGCGGGTTGGTCATGATCCCGTTGAACCGGATCATCGTGAACAGCCCGCGCTCGTCCAGGTGCTTGGCGACCGCCTTCATCTCGTCGCTGGCGCCGTTGAACGGCGCGAGCGGCTCCATCGTCTCGCGGCTGCGGACGAGCTCGACGATGCCGAACAGCCCGATGTTGCGGACCAGACCGACCGACGGATGCTTGTCGAACAGCTCCTGGTGGTGCCGCGCCATGACCTCGCCCATCTTCGCGGTGTGCTCGATCAGCCCGTCCTCCTCGTACACGCCGATCGTGGCGATCGCCGCCGCCAGCGCCAGCGGGTGCGAGTTGTAGGTGAGGCCGCCGTAGAAGACGTGCTCGTCGAAGTGCTCGTACACCTTCGGCGACAGGGCGACCGCGCCCAGCGGGATGTAGGAGGACGTGAGGCCCTTGGCCATCGTCATGATGTCGGGCACCACTCCCCAGTGGTTCACCGCGAACCACTCGCCCGTGCGGCCGAACCCAGACATGACCTCGTCGGCGATCAGCAGGATGTCGTACGTGTCGCAGAGCTCTCGAACGCCCTGCAGGTAGCCGTCGGGCGGGATCAGGATGCCGTTCGTGCCCGTGACCGGCTCGAGGATGAACGCCGCGATCGTGTTCGGGCCCTCGAGCGCGATCGTCTCGTCCAGGTACGCGAGCGCCGCGTCGGTATCCTCGAACCCGCGCTGCGTCCCGTGGTAGGGGTCGAGCACGTGCACCACGCCCGGCATGCCGGGCTCGTTGCCCCACCGGCGCGGGTCGCCGGTGAGCGTGATCGTGGCGTACGTCGCGCCGTGGTACGAGCGGTAGCGCGCGAGGATCTTCTGCCTACCGGTGACCGCCTTCGCGATCCGGATCGCGTTCTCGTTGGCCTCGGCGCCGCCCAGCGTGAAGAACACCTTGTCGAGGTCGCCGGGGAGCAGCTCGGAGAGCTTCTTGCCCAGCCGGGCCCGAACCTCGGTCGCCATGAACGGGCTGATGTAGGAGAGCGTGCGCCCCTGCTCGGCGATCGCATCCATCACGCGCTGGTCGCCGTGCCCGATGTTCACGCCCATCAGCTGGCTGTTGAAGTCCAGGTACCGCTTGCCGTCGACCGTGAAGAACTCGCAGCCCTTGGCCGAGGCCACCGGGATCGGGCGTGTGGAGCCCTGCTGCTGCCAGTCGAACAGCGTGTGCCGGAGGCAGAGATCGACGATCTCGTCGGCGGTGAGCTCGCTCATGGGTCCCCCTTGGTCGAGCGCTCGTGAGAGCGGCAGTCTAGCCCCGGCGAGTACCATCGACCTATCGCGGCGTTCGGCCGCGCACGCACGATCTCGGAGGGAGCCATGGAGCGCATCGGGCACTACATCGGCGGCAAGCACGTACCGGGCGAGTCGGGACGCCGGGGTCCGGTGTTCGACCCCGCGACCGGCGAGCAGACGCACGAGGTGGACTTCGCGGACCCGGCCGAGCTCGACAAGGCGGTCGAGGCGGCCAAGGAGGCGTTCGGCGGCTGGCGCGCGACGTCGCTGTCCAAGCGCGCCGAGATCATGTTCAACATCCGCGAGCTGCTCGAGGCCCGCAAGACCGACGTCGCCAAGGTCCTGACCGCGCAGCACGGCAAGGTGCTCTCCGACGCGATCGGCGAGGTGCAGCGCGGCCTGGAGAACGTCGAGTACGCGACCGCGATCCCCCATCTGCTCAAGGGCGGGTTTTCCGAGCAGGCCTCGACCGGCGTCGACGTCTTCGAGGTCCGGCAGCCCGTGGGCGTGGTGGCCGGCATCACGCCGTTCAACTTCCCCGCCATGGTCCCGATCTGGATGTGCGCGAACGCGATGGCCTGCGGCAACGCGTTCATCCTCAAGCCGTCCGAGAAGGACCCTGGTCCGTCGCTCGTGCTGGCCGACCTGTTCGCCGAGGCCGGCCTTCCGGACGGCGTGTTCAACGTGGTCCAGGGGGACCGGGTCGCGGTCGACGGGATCCTCGAGCACCCGGACATCCACGCGGTGAGCTTCGTGGGCTCGACGCCGATCGCGCGCTACATCTACACGACCGGCACCGCGAACGGGAAGCGCGTGCAGGCGCTCGGAGGCGCGAAGAACCACATGATCGTGCTGCCCGACGCCGACGTGGACATGGTGGCCGACGCGGCGGTCTCGGCCGGCTACGGTTCGACCGGCGAGCGATGCATGGCGATCTCGGTGCTGACCAACGTCGGCGGCATCGCCGACACCGTGGTCGAGGCGATCGCCGACCGCATCCCCAAGGTGAAGGTCGGCCCCGGCATGGATCCCAAGTCCGAGATGGGTCCGCTCATCACGCGCGAACACCGGGACAAGGTGGCCTCGTACCTCGACAGCGGGCCGGCGCAAGGCGCGCGCGTCGTCGTCGACGGCCGCGAGCACGACCTCTACAAGGAGGACAAGGGCTTCTTCCTCGCGCCGTCGCTGATCGACGACGTCACGCCCGAGATGGATGCGTACAGGGACGAGATCTTCGGGCCGGTGCTCGCGGTCACCCGGATGGAGACCTACGACCAGGCGGTCGATCTGGTCAATCGAAACCCGTACGGCAACGGCGTCGCGCTGTTCACGCGCGACGGCGGCGCCGCGCGCCAGTTCGTGTTCGAGGTCGAGGCCGGGATGGTGGGGATCAACGTCCCGATCCCGGTGCCGGTGGCCTACTACTCGTTCGGCGGGTGGAAGCACTCGCTGTTCGGCGACGCGCACATGTACGGGCCGGAGGGGATCCGCTTCTACACCCGCGGCAAGGTCGTCACGCAACGCTGGCCGGACCCGGCCACCTCGAAGGTCGACCTCGGCTTCCCGCGCACGCGCTAGGCCCGTGGCGAACGAGCGCTGGGACGGCGACGAGACGGGTTCGGGCGTTTCGGACGGGGAGGCCTTCGCGCCGCCGATCCGGGCGCTGCTGGGTGAGCTCGAGCGCCCGGACTGGAACACCGAGCAGCCCGAGGCTCATCTGCTCCCCCACATCGAACGCTGGTGCGCGCGTGAGGGCGCCGCGCTCACGCTGCGATCCTCGGGCAACGAGGGGACGGTGTTCGTCGTCGACCTCGAACCGGCCGCCGGCCGGTCGCGGAGCGACGTCCACGGCGACGTCTACGCGTTGATCTCGACGATCGCCGAGCCTACGACCGTGGTCGTCGAGCGCGAGGAGGACGGGGCTCGCCTGTACGACGTCACGCTCGCGCAAACGCGGGAGCAGACGACGTTCCCCAAGGGGCACGGCCACCTGGTCCGGTTCCGCGTCGCGACGGCCTAGAGCCGTTCGGCGAACGCCAGCGTCCGGGCCGGCGGTCGCATGCAGTGATCGATGTGCATGGAGCGGTTGTAGCTGCCAACCCGCAGCAACGCGAACACGTCGCCCTCGCGAACCTCGGGCATCGGAAGGTCCTCCGCCCACAGATCGTCGCCCTCGTTGATGTTGCCGGCGACCGTGATCGGGCGTTCGCCCGCGGCGTCGGCGCCCCGGCACAGGACGAGCGGGATCGGCTCGTCGTAGATCCGGCGTTCGGGTGCGACGTTGAAACCCGCGTCGACGCCGACGAACCGGTGGCCGTCGCGATCGTCCAGGCTCACGACCTCGGTCAGGAGCACACCCATCTCCTTGACCATGTAGTCCCCGGGCTCGGACGCGATCGTCACGCCGAGCGGGCCGAGGTGGGTGGCGAGGACCTTCGCGAACGCGTCCACGTCGAGCGGAGGCTTCTCGGCGTCGAACGGCACGCCCAGGCCGCCCCCGGTGTTCACCTCCGAGATCGGGTGGCCGGCGTCCATGAGCCGCCGGGCCACGCCGGCGGCACGCTCGACCGCGAGCTCGAGCGCTGGGAGCGCGTCGGTCAGGAGCGTCCGGTTCACGTGGACGTGAACCGTGTCCAGGAACAGGTCGTGCCGGCGCGCGATCTCGAGCGCCTGGTCGAGCTGTTCCTCCAGGATGCCGAACTTCGAGGGCCGGTCCTCCCCCGTGTACATGTGGGCGTGCTGCCGGGACGAGGCGCCGCTGCGTGGGTTGAATCGGATCCCCACGGTCGAGCCCGGCGCGCGGCGACCGAACCGGTCCAGCTGCGACAGCAGGTCGAGGTTCACGTGGACGCCGCTGGGGACGATCGCGTCCAGGTCCCGTTCGGAGAGGTTGGTGCCGGTGAAGGAGAGCTCCTCGGGCGCCCACCCGTAGGCGAGCCCGTGCTCGATCTCACCCGGAGAGCACACGTCCAGGCCGATGACACGCAGCGCCCGGACGAAGGCAAGAACGTCCGGCTCGCGCTGGGCCTTCAGCGCGTAGCGGAGCCGGAACGGCACGCCCGCGCGCTCGAACGCATCCACCAGCGATGCCGCCTGCTCCTCGATCCGCACGAGGTCGTAGGCGTACAGGGGTGTCCCGTGCTTGCGCGCCAGATCCTCGGCGTCGCGGCCGGCGACGAGCAGCCGCCCGTCACGAACCTCGAGGCCGGGCCTGGACCACCAGGGAGTCGTCATGTCGGGGGCCGATGCTAGCGTTCGGGCCGATGCCCACGCGCTGCGGATGGGTGCCGGCCGACCAGCCCCTGTACCTGGCGTACCACGACGACGAGTGGGGCGTGCCCGTCCACGACGACCGGCGGCTGTTCGAGATGCTGACGCTCGAGGGCGCCCAGGCCGGCCTGTCCTGGTCCACGATCCTGAACAAGAGGGAGGGCTACCGGCGCGCGTTCGCGGGCTTCGACCCGGCGAAGGTGGCGAGGTTCACGCCGTCGAAGGTCGAGCGCCTGCTGCAGGACCCGGGGATCGTTCGGAACCGCATGAAGGTGGAGTCGGCGGTCAACAACGCCCGCCGGGTGTCCGAGGTTCGACGCGAGCTCGGATCGCTCGAGGGGTACTTGTGGTCGTTCGTCGGCGGCGAGCCGATCGTCGGGCGGTTCCGGAAGCTCGGCGACATCCCGGCCGAGACCGCCGAGTCGAAGGCCATGAGCAAGGACCTGAAGAAGCGGGGGTTCGCGTTCGTCGGCCCCACCGTCTGTTACGCGTTCATGCAGGCATGCGGGCTCGTGAATGACCACGTGCGTTCCTGCTTCCGGTATCGGGAGCTGGGGGGTTCGTAGGTCGAGAACAACGCTCAGTGGTGCGCGAGCGTTCGGGAACGTCTCTTGCACGTACCGATCAAGGAAGGCCGGGGCGGCGAGGCGCGTCGTCGATCGGCTTTGGGCGCAAACCACACGGCCTCGACGTTGTTTGACTCACGTCGTTGACGAACGTCGCGTCGTACCGCTCGGAGTACTACGTCCAGACCCCGGGCTCGCCGCGGACCGTCGCGCCGCTCGCAACGGCGCCGCGAAGAATGCATCCACGGCATCCCGACCCTCGGCGGAGAACGCTACATGCGCCGCTGTGGTCACGGGCCCCCCATGACAGATCGTGAAGTCGGCCCGTCCATCGGTCCCGTAGGGACACCGTCGTCCTGGACGTAGAGTTCCTCGAAGCCGAGTGGGGCGAGGGCGGCCGTAAGAGCCGTCCACTCGCGTCGGGATCCGCCACGACGAACACATGCTCGACGACGCAGCGGATCGTCATCTGGTTCACGCTATCGACGCCGGGCTGTGCGCCGCTGGGTTAACGGTGCCGGCGATACTGCAGCTCGACGATCCCGGTGTTCGAGGTGTTGGTGGACACCAGGTCGAGTCGGTAGGAGGTGGGCACATCCTCGAACGGCCGGGTGCCCTGGCCCGCGACGTAGGGGTAGACGTCCACTCGGAGCTCGTCGATCAGG
>Ga0114129_10008791_pt1 | contig 14407 bp, 7 predicted proteins | sample RhiMetdeltSRZDD1_FD_80071 | JGI IMG/M metagenome (GOLD analysis project Ga0114129, IMG submission 80071) | Populus rhizosphere microbial communities from Tennessee, USA - Rhizosphere MetaG P. deltoides SRZDD1 (version 2) (version 2) | ecosystem: Host-associated > Plants > Roots > Rhizosphere >... | reverse complement strand
GGCGAAGCGTTGCCCGTCAACGTCGTGCGGATCGAACCGCTCGAGCTGCGGCGCGAAGTCGAAGCCGTGGGCACCCTCGCCGCTCGCGACGAAACGGTCGTCAGTGCCGAAGTCGAAGCGCGCGTCGCGCGGCTCGCCGCGGACATGGGCGACCGGGTCGCAGCCAATGCGCCGCTGGTGATTCTCGACGGCGAGAAGCTTCGCTACCGTGTGGACGAGCAGCGTGCGGTGCTCGAACAGACGCGGGCACGCCTGGGTGCGTCGGGAACGGACCTCCCTACGGCAGAACAAACGCCAGATGTGGTCAGCGCGCTGGCGCAGCGCACAGAGGCGGAACAGCGTCTTGCGCGCGCCAAGCAGCTGTCGGAGAAGAACCTGCTCCCCGCTCAGGAGTTCGAGCGCGCGCAGACCGAGCTTGAAACGGCCAAGGCCGCCCACCAGACCGCGCTCGCGGCCTCGCGCAACCTCCTGGCGGAGGTCAGGGCGCGCGAAGCGGCCCTCAATAGCGCGAATCGCGATCTGCAGGACACGGTGATCCGGGCGCCGTTCGACGGCGTGGTCGCTGAGCGCCTCGTCTCGCCGGGCCAGTTCGTGCGTGTCCAGACGCCTGTGATGCGTATCGTTCGTCTACACCCGCTGCGCTTGACGGCCGAGATCCCGGAACGGTTCGGTCCGGCAATCCGAGTTGGTCACACCGTTACGCTTCGCGTCGATGCCTATCCGGATCGGCCGGTCGAGGGGCGCGTGACACGCATCAGCCCCGACGTCAACCTCAAGTCGCGAGCGTTCAGCATCGAAGGCGAAGTGCCCAACGAGGACGGCCAGCTGAAGCCCGGCACGTTCGCCCGCGTCCGCATCGTGACGGATCGCGTCGACAAGATCGTCGCCGTCCCGGTCACCGCCGTACAGACGCGTTACGGCCGCAGTGTCGTATTCATCGTCAATGACGGCAAGATTGCGGGATCCGAGGTCAAGATGGGCGACAGGCTCGGTGCGAATGTCGAAATCCTGGAGGGCGTCAATCCGGGCGCCACGATCGTGGCTGACGGAGTCGAAGGCCTCAGCGACGGTCTGCACGTGACGCCGCGCACAGCGGCCCCCGCGGGAGAGCGCCGATGAAATTCGCCGAGTTCTGCGTCCGACGTCCCGCATTCACCACCGTCCTGATCATGGCGCTGGTGGTCACCGGCCTGTTCTCCTTCCGCGACCTCAACGTGGACCTGCTGCCGAAAGCCGACCCGGCGACGGTCTCGGTCAACGTGCGCCTGCCGGGTGCCAGCCCTGACGAGATGAGCTCCTCGATTGCCGAACCGCTCGAGCAGGCGCTCGCGGGCGTCGCCGGCGTCGACCAGATTGAATCGCGCCTGGGCGTCGGCAGCGCGCGCATCACCATCAGGTTCGTCCTCGAACGGGACATCAACGAGGCCGCGCAGGATATCCGCGAAAAGGTCGCCGGCGCGATGGGCCGCCTGCCCCCGCAGGTCGAACCTCCGGTGATCGCCAAAGTGGATCCCGATGCGCAGCCGATCTTCGCGATCGCGCTGGGTGGGCCGCAGGGCCTTCGCGCGCTGACCGAAATCGCCGACAAGCGTATCCGCCGCGCGCTAGAGGCGGTCAACGGCGTCGGCGAGGTCACCGTGTCCGGCGGACGCCTGCGTGAAGTGCATGTCGAGCTGGACGTCGAAAAGCTCGCGTCACACGGCCTCAGTGCCAGCCAGGTGCGCGAAGCCATCGTTTCGGACAACGTCGAGATTCCGGGCGGTCGCATCGATCAGGGTGACGCCGAAGTCATGCTGCGGACGCCCGGGCGCTTCGAGCGCGTCCCGGAGTTCGGCCAGATCGTCGTCGCCAACCAGGGTGGCGCCCCGATTCGCGTCTCCGACGTCGCCGAGGTCAGGGACACGGAAGAGGAAGCAAGAACGTCCGCCTTTCTGCGCGGGCAGCGCGCCGTCGTCGTCGAAGTCCGGCGCCAGTCCGGCCAGAACACGATTCGCGTCATCGAGGACATCAAGGCCGCACTCGACGAGATCAAACCGCAGCTCCCCAAAGACCTCACGATGGTCACCACGCGCGACGACTCGACGTTCATCTATGCGTCGATCGCCTCGCTCGAGGAGCACCTCCTCGTGGGCAGCTTACTGGCAAGTCTCGTCGTCCTGATCTTCATCCGCAACCTGCCGGCGACGATCATCAGCTCGCTCGCCATTCCCGCGTCGCTGATTGCGACCTTCACGCTGATGCGGGCGATGGACTTCACGCTCAACACGATGACCTTGCTCGGCCTCACGCTCGCCGTGGGCATAGTCATCGACGACGCGATCGTCGTGCTCGAGAACATCTACAGGAAAATCGACGAAGAGGGTGCATCTCCGTTCATGGCAGCGGTCGAGGGGACGGGTGAAGTGCTCCTCGCGGTGATCGCCACGTCGGTGTCGCTGGTCGTGATTTTCCTGCCCGTCGCCTTCATGACGGGGTACGCGCAACGGTTCATCTATCCGTTCGGGCTCACGATGGCGTTCGCGATCATGGTGTCGCTGCTCGTGAGCATCACGCTGACGCCGATGCTCGGGGCGAGAATGCTGCGCCGCACGCCGGCAGGCGGCCACGCCAGGCACCAGCGCTTCTATCAATGGATCGACCACGCTTATACGCGTAGCCTTCGCTGGTCGCTCGCACATCGCGGTGCCATCGTGTTGATCGCGCTGATCGTGTTCGCGACGACGTTTCCGCTCGCCCGCTTCGTCGGCCGATCGTTCCTGCCGACCGAGGATCAGGGCGAGTTCGATCTCACGGTGGATGCGCCTGAGGGCACGTCGCTCGCCGGCATGGAAAAGCTGGTGCTCGAGTTCGGCAAGCGGCTCGAGGGACTCGAGGGCGTGGACTTCGTCATGCCGACCATCTTCGAGCGCGTGAACCACTCGCACCTGGTCGTGAAGCTGAAGCCGATCGAAGACCGCGACAAGACGCAGGAAGAAGTGGCGATGGCCGTTCGGGAAGCGATGCGCCCGTACGCCGCCTACAGGCCGACGGTCGTGATCAAGACGGCGACCGGTGGCGGCGAGACCGCGAACTGGCCGATCCTCGCCAACCTCTACGGTCCAGACCTGCGGGTCCTGAGCGGCTACGCGGTGAAGTTGAACGAGCGCCTCTCCGAGATGCCGCAGTTCATCGACGTCAAGGCGCGCGTCAATCTCGGAAACCCTGAAGTCCGTGTGGCGGTCGATCGGCAGCGCGCCGCAGATCTCGGCGTCCGCGTCAGCGATCTCGCCAACGCCTTGCGCCTGATGGTCAGCGGCGAAGACGAGATTACGAGCTTCCGGGAAGACGGCGAACGCTACCCGGTCAAGATGCGCGTGCGCGAGGATCAGCGGAATGACGTCGACGCCGTCGGCGGCCTGACAGTTCTGTCGCGGAACGGCGGCCTCGTCCGCATCGACAACGTGTCGCAGCTGACGCGCGGCGAGGGCCCGACCTCTATTACGCGGCTCGACCGTCAGTTCGCGGTCGGTGTGTCGGCCGACCTCCGTCCCGGACAGGCACTCGACGCGGCAATCCCGGTCGTCAGGGCCGAGATCCGGAAGCTGAACCTGCCAGCCGACTACCGGTCACGGTTTGCCGGCCAGGCACAGCAGCTCGATGAAACCGCCAGGAACATGATCCTCGCGATCGTGCTCGCGAGCATCTTCGTTTACATGGTCCTCGTCGCGCAGTTCGAGAGCTTTGTCCAGCCCATGATCATCATGACGGCACTGCCGCTGTCCGTGCCGTTCGCGCTGCTGACGCTGGCCATGACCGGGCGGCCACTGAATCTGTGGAGCACGCTCGGGATTCTGCTGCTGCTCGGGATCGTGAAAAAGAATTCGATCCTGCAGGTCGACTACACCAACGTCCTCAGAAGGCGCGGGGTGCCGCTGGACGTGGCGCTGGTCGAGGCCTCCCGCACGAGACTGCGGCCGATTCTGATGACCACGGCGGCCATCGTTGCGGGACTCATCCCGACGGCGCTCGGCGTCGGCGCCGGAGCGCGCCAGCGCGGCGACATCGCCGCGACCATCATCGGCGGTCAGAGCCTCTGTCTCTTCCTGACGTTGCTCCTCGTACCGGTGTCCTATTCACTCGTCGAAGAAGCCCGGGAACGCTTCCGAAGCTCCGCCATCCGCGCGCGGCTCGCACGCGTGATGGATCGGCTGCTCAAAAAAGGCGCCGAAGAGCCGACGGCGTAGCAGGTTACGTAGGCCGTCTGATTGAACTTCACTCGTTCGACTCCGCGGCTGCCGACACAGTGCCGTCCTCGTCCGGCCGAGGATGACTCCGCGAGCCTGGTCGCCGCAGCCGCGTGAGCAGCGGCGTTCCTGGCTCCGTCCGCCGACCGCCGACTACGCACGCCGGGAACGCTCTCTGCGCTCGCACCCTTCCGCTCCCGCGGCGACTAGGGGTTATCACGACGACATAAGCCTCAGCGCCCGATGCGTGGGGTTTTCAGAACGCCCCGGTCGATAGAATCGGTGTGAAACTTGGAGATGAACCCCAGGGCGAACTGCCCTGGGGTGTGGATGAGACGCCTTACCGCCCGCCGCTTGCAGTGCTGGTCTGCCTGAACACCTGCGGCACCTCATAGGTGAGTACCGCATTCAGTTCCTTGTCCGACACGATGACCGCGCTGTGCACGGGGTCGATGTCGAGGCCGCGCGGTTTCTTCAGCATGCCCTTAGGGCCACCGACGGTGAAGCGAGGCGGCACCTCTCCGTTGTCGTCGATGCTCCAGACGCCGATGTAGCCGGCCTGCTGGACGACGAAGATGTACCCGCCTTCAGGATGGACGCGCATATTCCCCGGGTCCATCAGACGCGCCTTCAGGCCGGAGATCACCCGCTTCGGGCTGGCGCTGCCTGATGCGGTGCGATCGAAGATGGCGAGCTGCGCGGCTCCCCCGTCGCCCGGTTTGCGCAGCGACGCGCCGACCACGACGAGGTTGCGCGTGTGGTCGATGGCAACCGAGCCCGCTTCCGTAAAGCCGGGGCCGGGACCGAGCACTCGCTTCGGCGCGACGTTCCCGTTCGCATTCCGATCGAACACCAGCACCCGATCACCTTCGGGCACGTAGATCTCGTCGTTATAGGGATCGACCGCCAGTCTGTCCATGGCGGTAATCATCGTCTTGGATCCCTGAATGACGCGGATGGGCGGCTCCTCGCCTCGTGCAGATCCCTTGAACACGAGAATGGCCTGACCGAACTGCTGCGGCACCACGATCTCGTCGTGCAGATGATCGTAGTCAATCCCGTGCATCGTCCGGCCGAGCATCGTCCGCTGTCCCTCGATCGCCCCGTTCCGTGCCGCGTTTCCGTTCGCCAGCCTGGCGAACACCGCAATCTGCGGGTGGGCGACTCAATTAGGGACGAGGATCTCCTGGCGCTTGGAGTCGTAGGTGAGCGCACCGGGGTTGCCGATCATCAGTGACGGTGCCGTGATCGGTGCCGCGCGGATCGTCCTGAGTGGTGCGACGTCCCCGGCCGCAGCGATCGGATAGGCCGTGGCCGAGTGAGCGCCGAAGTTCGTCACCCACAGTTCGCCGTTCTTCCTGTCCAGCGAGACGGAGGTGGGGTTCGCCAGCTTGGTCTTCGGTCCCTTCAGGACACGTTTCGGTGCGGCGTCGCCTCGAGCGTTCGCGTCGAACACCAGGATCGATGGTCCCATGTCGTTGGCGACGAACAGCTCGCGGCGATCGGGATCGAAGGCGATTCCAGTCGGCCAGTTCAACTGCGTTTTCGGCCCCTGGATCTTGCCGAGGGGCTTGTCGTTGCCCTTCGCAGACAGCGCGTGAATCGTAATCGACGGCTCGGCGTGCGAGCCGCTGCCGGGGACGGCGTATTCGCGGCCGAGCGGCCAATGTGGCTTCTCACGCCCCTTGCCCGAGCCGGGCACACCCGTGCGGATCTCCTGATCCGCCCGGCGCAGCGCGCGCGAGCCGTAGTTGGCGACGAAGAACACGTCGTCCCGCGGGTCGATGGCGATGCCGTGCGGATCGGCGAGACCGGTATCGTCACCCTGCAGCAGGCGGAGGGGCGCCTCGTCCTTGTCGGCCTCCTTGCGGAATATCACGACCGTGGAATCGTGCTGGGTCGTGAGGAACATCTCGCTACGCTTCTCGTCGACGGCAATCCCGAAGGTGCCGTGGGGAGTATGCAGGGCCCGCTTCGGTGCGATGTCGCCGTTGCCGCCCTGGGCGAACACCACGAGCGTATCCACGGTGTCGTTGTTCGGCGCGAACAGGTCACCGGTGGCGGGATCGAGGTACAAACCTGATTGGAACTCGATCAGCGTCGTATCACCCGACAGCACGCGTTTCGGTTTGCTCGCTTCCGCGCCGGCCGGCGTGTTCTCGAGCCGATCGTAGGTCAGCACCTGAAAGAGGTTCTCGTCGGTGACGGTGACCTCATTCCGATCGGGATCGACCGCGATAGCCGCGAAGGCCGGATAGTTGTCGCGTATGCGGCGATTCGGGTCGCCGGCGATGATCGTCGTTTCCGGCCCGAAGGGTAGCCCTTCGCGCTGCCGCTGGGCCACGATGGCCGATGCCCTCTCCGCGCGTTGAACCGCCGAGGGAACGAGACAGATCTCGGGGTCCATCTTCGGGAGCGCATCCATTCTGACGAGCCGGCCGTTCGGGAACTGACTCTCGGCCGCGTGATACGAAGGATGCCCGGATATCAGCATCAAGCCGACGGAGAACGCGCCGACCAACAGGCCGCGAAGCCAAGTGCGCCGCACGAGATGTGATTCAGCAATCAAATCTGCCTCCAACCCTTCGCTCAGCTGCGCGCCTCACCGTTCTGGACACGGCGAGGGCGGGTTTCTCGGGCCATATTGTACCCTCCCCGGCGGCGCGGGGGAATCGTGGCGTCCCGCATCTCAGCCGCACACCGCTGTGACCCTACTGAACACGGCGCCCGAACGCCCGCAGTTCAGCCCATTCCCAGTCGACGCGCTCAACGGGACCCTCGGCCGGCTCGAACCGGAAGCTGCGCGCGCTAGGCTCCGGCGTCGCGAATTCGTGCGCACCCTGGTAGCGAAGCCGCAACGGTGGACCGAGGGGCGGAACACCTTGCCGTCAATCAAGGCGCGCATCCACTGGACGAGATCGGTTGCATTCGAACACAGCCCTCCAGCGCCAACAAGCGCGTTCGCTTTTGTGGTGCTCAGCGGCCGCACCCGGAAAGAACCTCCGACCATCTCGTATCCGACGGCGCGGTTCGCGGCGGCCATGATCCGCTCCGACGCGCACCCACCGGTCGATCCGAGGCCGAGCGGTGCGAAAAAGATCTCCGCCAGGTAGCGATCGCATAGGTGGCGAGCGGCTCGTCAAGCCGGATTTGCCCTTGCTCGACCAGTTTCATCATTGCCGCAGCCGTGATCTGCTTTGAAAGGGACCCGATCGGGTAGATCGTGCGCTCCGATGGTTGAACGCGCGACTCTCGATCGGCCAGTCCGTACCGCTTTGCCCCGAGCAGCGTGTGTCCCCGCATGATGGCGATCGATACCGCGGGGAGTGCGAGCTCGTTCTTCGCCGCCTCCACGACGACCACCTCGACGGCGGGTACCCCGATGGCGCGCACCAACCAAAGCCGCGCTACCTGGCGGTGAGCGGGATCCCCCGCTTCGCCTTCGCGACCCGAATCACCTGCGTCGTGAAGGCTTCGATCCAGACGTTGGTAAACCGGGCGGGCAGGCCGTCGCTGCGGAACAAGTCCAGCCCCGCCATGAGCTGGTAGTGCAGGTGCGGCAGTTCCGAAGAGCCGGAGCTGCCGAGGCGGCCAATGTGTTCGCCGCGGCGCACGCGGTGCCCCGCCTCGACCCGCACGGAGCCCTGCTGAAGGTGCGAGAGGGCGCTGTACTCGCCGTGCCCATGGTCGATGACGACCGTATTGCCGGTCAAGGCCGAGCGAGGATCTGGAAGCGTCTCGTACAATTTCGCGTCGACGACACCGGGTCGAGGCTGATCGGGCACGTCGTTACGCGCAAACACGACGACACCGTCGGCCGGCGCCAGTACCGGCTGGCCCCAACTGAAATAGTCCTCGTTCCGCCGCCCCTCATTCCGTGCGAAGCCGGAAGTAGGGCCGAGCAACATGATGTCGTAGGCATGCTGCTGGCTCCATCCGCTCGAGTGCGGCTCGTTGGCGTCGTGGCCGGCCACGATCATGAACTGCCCCTTGACTGGGCAGATCAGCGTGGCCTTGGGCTCGTACCGTTCCAGCGCGATCTCGAGCACGGCCGCGAAGGGCTCCCCGCCGCGGGTGAGCGTGAGACGATAGCGCACCCGGTCGACGTTCAGGGCAACCGGCACCGAGAAATGGTGGCGAAGGTCGAAGGTTTCGGAGAGGTCGACCCGTTTCGTTTTGAAACGGACGCCGCGAACCCCCTGCAAGGCCCTGGCAGAAAGCTCCACGACCTGAACAGGCTCGCCCCGAGACAGAAGCTCTATCCGCGCCTCGAGCGGCTCGACCGGCGTGTCGCCTTCGTCCTCGACCACGAGAAAGAAAACGAAGCTCTCGGTCGGCCAGGGTTCGACGATGCCATCGTCGTCGACGAACACACGGCGCGGGATGGTGCTGAGCCTGACCTCGGTGTCTTCCGCTGTAGCTGAAAGCCTGCGCGGCGTGCCGAGCACAGACGTTACCAGCAGGCATGCAAGCAGAGCAACGACACGGCCCGGCGACGCTCTCTTTCCCCTCGCGTTCGACGCCGAATGCGTTGACGAACACCGATGGAAGCAGTCGGCAGCCGCCACAACCACCAGGCTCGCTGTGACTGCATCCCGCGTCATGTCATGCCTCCGACTGTCGCGTGCAAGAAGTAGTATGAAGTGCGTGCCCAGTCTCACCACGCACCGACTCCTGGCGTTCGCACTCGTCATTGTCTGCGGTGGCCGCGTCGCAGCGGGTCAGCCCAGCGTCGCATCGGAAATCAATCGTCAGGCGTCCGGCAGTTTTGTTTTCACGGATCCTGGTTCTCATCATCCGATCACCGTCTGGTTCTGCCGTCCGCCAGTACTCGGGACCGATACCCGCATCGTGTTCATCATGCACGGCAGTGAATCACAGACCGCTCGACAGGCCTGCGATATTGCTGCGTCCGACGTTCAGGTGCTGAATGCGATCGTGCTTGCACCGCAGTTCTCCGAAGAGCACTACCCGCAGGACGCGTACATGTTCGGCAACATGCTCGATTCCGCGGGCCGCATCCTACCGAAATCGCAATGGGCACTGACCACCATCGAACGGCTGTTCGATGCCGTTCGGCACGATCTCGCGCTGAAGCGCAATGACTACGACATCGTTGGGTTCTCCGGCGGTGCTCAGTTCGTCCATCGTCTCGTGCTCTTCGTGCCGGAAGCCCGCTTTCGCCGCGCCGTGGCCGCCAGCGCAGCCAGATACGCGTTCCCGTCCTGGTCGGAGCAATTTCCGTACGGCCTGGCAGGCAGCCCGATTGACCGCGAGGTCTTGAGACAGGCGTTTTCGCGCGATCTCACCGTGCTGCTCGGCGACCGCGACATCGCCGACAGGGAACGCGAAAGCGACGTGATCAGCCAAGGAGCAAACCGCTTCGCACGGGGCTTGCGCTTCTTCGCGACGGCAACGGAGCAGGCGACATCGCTGGGCGTCACGCTTCATTGGCAGCTTCAGATCGTGCAGGGGGTCGATCATGCAGCAGTGCCCATGGTGCGTGCCGCCCTTCAGTTGCTCCGTTGACATTTAGACCGCGTCATTCACCTCGCGCGCGCGACCGTCCGTTTCAAAGAAATCGCGACGTCTCATGTCTCAATTACGGATCAGTGCCGAGAAGCCAGTTCGCTCCTGGCCAAAGTACGACAGATTTGTAGCCGCTGCCGAGGGCATGATCATGCTGTTCCGCGACCGAGCGGAGGCAACTCGGTTTTCTTTGCGGAAGAGCTTTACCCGCTGTAGAGAGTAACCACGGCTGAGGTGAAACGATCACCGCCCGATCGACCGTGGCCGAACGCGATACACTCGGCGCGGGATTGCGCGTTGAGAAGAATCCTCGGCGGATTCGCTCTTGTCCTCGCGCTGATGGGCACCGCCTCGGCCGAGCGGTTGCCGATCAAGACGTACACGACCGCCGACGGCCTCGCCCACCTTCGCGTCACGTGCATCATTGTCGATTCCCGCGGATTCCTCTGGCTCTGCGGGCCACAAGGTTTGAGCCGCTTCGACGGTCAAGGATTCGCCACGTACGGCGTGCCCGAGGGCCTGACCGACACTCGGATCAACGATTTCCTCCAGACCTCACTCGGCGCGTACTTCGTGGCGACCAACGGTGGCGGGGTCTACCGGTTCACCCCACAGATCGATAGCCATGTCACGCAGCGTCCAGGACGTCAGGGCAACGGCGACCACACGGCCAGCGCTTCCCGTTTCACGGCATTGCCCGTCGGCGATGACCCGCAAACCAATCGGGTCAACGTCCTGTATGAAGACCGCCGGGGACGGCTCTGGGCTGGCACGGACGGAGGACTGTTTTCCCTCGACGGATCGACCGACCAGGCCACATTCATGCGCGTGAAGCTGGATCTGCCGTCGCGTCCCGATCGCGCCGTACAGATCTGGGCGCTTGCCGAGGACCACGAAGGAAGTTTGTGGATGGGCACCTCGTGGGGACTGGTACGACGTTCCCCCGACGGTCGCGCGCTGCACATCGCCGTGCAGCCTGCACAAGGGACGGATCGCGTCCGGGCACTACTCATCGATCGTGACCAGAGAATGTGGATTGGCCACGATACGGGTCTCATCGTGTACCGTCCCGTGCCGAACCGAGCGAACATCTCGGATCTCATTCGTTCGTCGCGTGAGTCTGGGGCACTGCACACTGTGAATCTGCCGGCTACTCCAGGTGACGTCGCCAGATACACACCGGACGATGGGGTGTCCGGCGGCGGGGTCCGGGCACTCCTGCAATCCTCGGACGGACAGATCTGGATCGGCACGTGGGACGGTTTGACGCAGTTCAATGGCGAACATTTCCGCCCATTCACCAGAGGTCAGGGCATCAATCGAGTGATCGCGCTCGCCGAAGATCGCGAGGGCAATATCTGGTTCGGGACACTGGCGAATGGTGCACTGAGGCTCGCCCGAAATGGTTTCAGCGCCTACACCGAGGCGGACGGCCTTGCCAACGCCACCATCCGCGGCGTGTTCGAGAGTCGCGCGGGAGACCTCTACGCCGTGAGCAGCAACCAGCGTATTCATCGCTTCCGTGGCAACGCATTCACCGCAGTCCGGCCGAACCTGTCCGAAGACGTAGCCGAATTGGTCAATCCGGGCCTTCCAATTTCAGACCGCGCAGGCGAATGGTGGATCCCCGCCGGCGCCGGACTGTACCGGTTCCCCAAGGTGGACGACCTGCAGGAGCTCGGGCGCGTTCGGCCCAAAGCGATTTATACGACGCGGGATGGATTGGCCGGTGACGATGTGTTCGCGCTGTTCGAGGACGCTCGAGGGGATATCTGGATTGGTCGGCGGATGCCGACCTCCTCTGTCCTCACGAGATGGGAGCGGGCCACGGGAACTTTTCACCGGTACTCCGACGCGGACGGCCTTCCCCCGTTCAACAGGACGACCGCATTTGCCGAAGACCACTCGGGCAACGTCTGGATTGGATTCCAGAACGGAGGCCTGGCGCGTTACCGAAACGGCCGCTTCATGCTGTTTACTCACGCGGACGGGGCGCCAGCGGCTGGTATCGGCGCGCTTTACCTTGATCACGACCATCGGCTCTGGGTCGGATCTGCGCGCCCTGGTCTCATGCGCATTGCCGACCCGGGAGCCGATCGGCCGCGATTTGTCCCGTATACGATCGCTCACGGCCTGTCGGGTGATGCTGTCGGGTGCATCACCGAAGACCGACTAGGCCGCTTGTACCTCGGGATGGGCTCGGGGCACATCGATCGTCTCGATCCAGCGACGGGTCGTGTCCGGCACTACACCACGGCAGACGGCCTGGCCGGCGCCACGTGGACTTCTGCATTCCGTGATCGCTCCGGCAATCTCTGGTTCGGCGCCTACGACGCGCTCTTTCGGCTCGTGCCCGGACCGGATCGACCGCAGTCGCCTCCCGTGGTGTTGATCGGCGATCTGCGGGTTGCGGGGGAAAGTTACGTCGCGTCCGACTTGGGCGAAATCGAGATACCGAGATTCGTGCTCGAGTCGGATCAAAATCAGATTCAGATCGAGTTCTTTGGCCTCGGGGAGGGTCCAGGGGACGAGCTCCGGTATCAGTATCAGCTCGAAGGTGCCGACAGGGATTGGAATGCACCTACCAATCAGCGCAGCGTCAATTACGCGAGTCTTTCACCGGGGCGCTACCGCTTCGTCGTCCGGGCCTTCGCCAACGATGGCAGTGTCGGTCAGAAACCAGCGACGGTCGCATTCACGATTCTTCCGCCATTCTGGCAGCGCCCGTGGTTTCTCTCGCTGGCGGCGATTCTCGTGACTGCCGGCGCGTACTCGCTGTACCGGGCGCGCGTCGCTCAATTGCTTGCCGTGGAACGGGTGCGGATGCGAATCGCCGCCGATCTGCACGACGACATCGGCGGCAGCCTATCGCGCATTGCCATCCAGAGTGAGGTCGCGGGTCGCGAGGCCGCTGCGCTGGGCGAACAGCCGGCGCGCCGGTTCCTCGAAATTGCCGACGGCGCGCGCGGGTTGGTCGATTCGCTCAGCGATGTCGTGTGGTCCGTCGATCCGCGAAGGGACGACCTCGCGAGTGTATGCCGACGCATTCGCGAGTACGCCGATGATCTCCTGGTTGGCAGCGGAATGCGATGGACGTGCGCGTCGTCACCAAATCTCGAGTCCGTCAAACTCGATCCGCGGGCGCGACGGAATCTGTTCCTGCTCCTCAAAGAAGCCGTTACCAATGTCGCGCGACACGCGTCGGCCGAATCGGCGTCGATGGCATTCACGCTGACGAATCGGGAGTTCCGCGCCGAACTCCGCGATGACGGGCGCGGGTTCGACCAGACCCAGCCCGAGCGCGAAAGCCAATCGGATCGCCACGGCATCGCCAGCATGCGTGGTCGAGCCGAGCGGCTCGGCGGAAGGCTGACGATCCAGTCATCACCGGGAATCGGGACGACCGTCACAGTCCAAATGCCCCTCGTCCGTCCCTGGAACCGCATGACCATGCTCTTGTCTCGACGGCTGAGGTGAGGGAGCATTGCCGCCGAACGCCGAGAGAGACATGGCTGACGACCCTTCTCTGTCCGTTGCCGTCGTCGAGGACGATCGTGGCACGCGCGAGGGTCTGGCTGCCCTGATCGGCGGTACCTCGGGGTTCAGTTGTGTCGGCACGTACGTATCCGTAGACGAAACCTTGCGGGGATTGGCTGCCGCGGTCCCCGACGTCCTGTTGCTCGACATCCATCTACCAGGCTTGCCCGGCTCCAAAGGGGTTCGCCTCCTGCGCGAGAAATACCCTCGGATGCAAGTCCTCATGCTCACGGTGTTCGCAGAAGAGGAGCGGATCTTCGAGTCGCTGTGCAACGGCGCGTGCGGGTACCTCCTGAAGAAGACGCCGCCCGCGCGCATTCTCGAAGCGATTCGCGAAGCCCACCAGGGCGGTTCCCCGATGTCTCCGGAAATTGCCCGCAAGGTCGTCGTCGCCATGCAACTAACCGGTCCTTTCGAGCAGCCGGAACAAGCACTCACGCCGCACGAGGCCCGCATCATTCGAATGCTTGCGGAAGGCGACAGTTATCAGGAAGTCGGCGATCGGCTTGGCATTACCGTGAACACGGTCCGCAACTACATCCGCCGCATCTACGAGAAGCTGCACGTCCACACGAAGTCTGAAGCGGTCAGCAAGGCGCTCCGGGGACGGCTGATCCCCTGAGTGCACCAATCTGCCAGAAAACAGCATGGTCATGCTCTGCCCGGCGGGCGTCTGGAGGCCTACTGTGCGTAACAAACGGAGGGCCCATGCACGTCTTCGCTTCACCGATCGGCAGATTGTTGGCGACTCGCGCCCGAACGGCGGCGCTCGTCGTAGTCGTCGTGGCGGCAGTCAGCGTGGCGTATGCGTCGCTTCCCGACAGCAACGGCGTCATCCACGGCTGCTACCAGAAGAACAATGGGCAACTGCGGGTGATCGACCCAGCCGTCTCGAGCTGCAGCCCCAGCGAGACGCCACTTCAGTGGAGTCAGACGGGTCCGCAGGGCCCCGTGGGTCCGCAGGGCCCGGAAGGTCCTCAGGGCCCGCCCGGTCCAGAAGGTGCGGCGGGGTCGAGTGCCTTTGGGGGTTTCAGGGAACTCGGTGAAGGAACCGAGGGAGTTCCCGATGCCATCGGTATCGTCGGGAAACTTCAGCTCCCGCCCGGCAAGTACGCGAT
>Ga0114129_10008789_pt1 | contig 14407 bp, 14 predicted proteins | sample RhiMetdeltSRZDD1_FD_80071 | JGI IMG/M metagenome (GOLD analysis project Ga0114129, IMG submission 80071) | Populus rhizosphere microbial communities from Tennessee, USA - Rhizosphere MetaG P. deltoides SRZDD1 (version 2) (version 2) | ecosystem: Host-associated > Plants > Roots > Rhizosphere >... | reverse complement strand
GAGTAGGAGGCGTAAGCGGTCCCGGTCATGGATCAAGTCTTGATGATGAAGAACGTTATCTACTGTCGCGGCAATTTGGTTGGCGACCTGACAAAGAAATTCGACATCGGTCTGGGCATACGCCTCTTTCTCCTGACTGCAAAACCCTATGACGCCGAGTCGCCGTACGGCGGTCGTGAGCGGCACGAAACAGAATGATTGAATGCCATCCTCGCTCATACGCCCGGTGACCTTCGGCCATCGCATTTCTTCAGCAAGATTTGGAACCAGGAGCGGAAGCTGTGTTTGCCAGACTAAGCCGGACGGCGTTTCAGCGATCGGCTCGACATGGCCGCCAACGAGATCCGAGGGGACATTGGCTTGAATGGTGCGCAGACGCATCACGTTGTGCTCGGGATCGTGTATGCACAGACCCACGAAGTTGACGTGCACGACTCGAGGGAGGCGTTGGGCGAGATCGCTGAACAGGTCGTCCAAATCCCGATGTACGGAGATCGCCTGAGTCACCTCTAGGAGAGCTTGATACCGGTCCGCCAGCGTTTCGCACGGGGATGCGGATGGCCTATCCATAGCCTCTCAGTATGGCGCGATTACCTATGACGGCTCAAGAGGGGAGGTAGGTGGCCGGCAGAGCGCAGCTGAGCCGAGGTCACAGGTGCAAGGCTTTGATCGGAGAGAGAACCGCGGACGGGTCTGCCTTCCACAGCGCTTCATCGGCGTCCACGTACAGCTCGACTTCATTGCCATCCGGATCGCGCAAATACAGGCTCTGGCTGACCGTATGATCACTCATACCATCGATTGTGACACCGGCCCTCTCGAGATCTTTTTTGGCGAGCCGCAACTCGTCCAAGCTGTTCCCGATCTTGATACCGATGTGGTAGAGCCCGCGACGGCGTCCTGATGGAGGCCCTGGCGCATCACCGACTTGTATCAATAACAACTCATGATGTGTGCGGCCCGAAGTCAGTGCCGCGGCAGCACCATTGAAAATCCGGCCGACTTCCTTGAACCCCAACAGATCCCGATAGAAGCCAAGCGATCGTTCCAGATCCTTCACGTAGAAGACGACATGGCCGAGATAGTGCGCTTTCATCGTAATTACTCCTGTGATCAGTGATGATGCGCGTGAACCAGCGCGTGCCCGCGACCCCTGCTAATCAGCCAACGGTTCACCGGCAGGGCGGCAAAGAACGCGACAACGAGAGACAGTGCAAGGCTTCCCCAGAACAGCAGGCTGCTCAGCCCCGCGTCCATCGCTCCAGGAATCATCAGCACCACGGCGTTGTCCACGATTTCCATCACCGTGATCGAGAGCGTATCCGAAGCTAGGGCCAGACCCGCCGCCATCCGGAAGGTCATTCCCCCCGCAAGGAGAGGCCAGAGAGTCATCGAGTACCCAAAGACAAACGCCAGCACCACGGACAGGGCCACGGTTGCGGCGTTGCTCCAGCCAAACGCCACTCCCATCACCATGCCGAACACTTCACCGATTGCGCAACCGGTGAGACAATGTATGGTGGCCGAGACGGCGAGAGCATGATGCTCATGCCGCTGGTGCGAGTGCTCCAGCGCCAACGGTGACCTCATTTCTTGAACCGAATGCCGACTTTCTGTACTTCTTGGTAAGGGAGCAGCCAAACCAGCGACTCGTCGGACAAGTCACCGACCTGAATGCGGTTGCCCCACGGATCACGAAAGTCGCAGCGGAAGTCGGGGTGGAGTTTCAACTTGTACTTCTTCATGAGTTTATTCCGGACTTCCTTGACCTGCTCTGCATCGCGGACCATCAACCCGAAATGCTTGACTCGATCGGGCTGTAACTTCTCTACCTCAAAGATCGCCATGAACTGGTGCTCGCCGAGCTTGCACCAGGCCGCACCCTCACCACCGCGTAACATTTTCAGTCCAAACACATCCGAATAGAATTTCACCGCCTTCTTGGCATCCGTCACCTCAATGACCACATGATTGCATCCATACACCTGCACGGACATGAATCACCTGTTGCTGATGAGGTCATCGGCCTGCTGCGCCCGGACTTTTTGAATCGTTGCCACAAACTCTTCGGCTGGTTGAGCGCCCGAGATCGCATAGCAATTGTTAAATACAAAATAGGGGACTCCTCGAATACCGAGGCGGTGCCCTGCTGCCTCCTCGGCTTTGACCTCCGCCACTCCCTCGTCGCTCCAGAGGAAACTCTCTGCGTCAAGGCCGGCTGACGCTGCGAGTCGAGTGAGCGCTTCGGATGAAGCGATGTCGACGCCCTCCTCAAAGTATCCTCGGAAGAGAGAATCCACCATTGTATCCTGACAGCTTTGCTGTCCGGCATACCAAATGAGGCGGTGGGCGGTAAAGGTATTGGGGGTCCTGACGATCTTCTCAAACGCGAAGGGAATCGCTTCAGACAATCCGGCCGCAAGGATATGCTCTTCAAGTCGACGGAAGGCAGCGAGGCCACCGAACTTCGCCTCAAGATAGGTTGTTCGATCCATTCCCTCCTTCGGCATCGTCGGGTTCAACTGGAACGGCCGCCAGGTCACACGCATCTGGACATCGTCGAGTCGAGCGAGCGCCCGTTCCAGCCGCCGCTTCCCCACGTAACACCATGGGCAGATGACGTCCGAATAGACATCGATCGTGACCACATCGCTCATGATAGGTGCCCCATCTTCCCAGCCTGATAATCCTGCACGGCCTCGATCAATTCGGCCTTGGTGTTCATGACGAACGGACCATAGCGGGCAATCGGCTCCTCGATCGGCTTTCCACTCATGATTAAGAGCCGACTCTCTTCCTTTGACTCGATCGTCACCTGTGAGCCGTTCCGTTTGAGGACGATCAATTCGGCTTCTCCGGCCGCTTGCGAGCCGTTGGCTGAAGCGCGCCCTTGCAGAATGAAGACAGCAGTGTTGTGTTCTGCAGGCAACGTCAATGAGAGATCCTTCCCGGCCTTGAGTTGCAGATCGTACAGCTCGATCGGCGTGAAGGTGCGGGCTGGCCCCTGTCGACCTTGAAATGAACCGGCGATGACCCGCAGGCGGCCGGCCCCGTCCTCCAGATCAATGGCGGGAATATCGGCGTCCAGTATCGTCTGATAACCGGGCCGGGACATTTTGTGGGTCTTCGGCAAATTCACCCAGAGCTGAATTGCGTGGAAGGTCCCGCCTTTCTTTGCCCAATTTTTCTCGTGCATTTCTTCATGCACCACACCCGACGCGGCCGTCATCCACTGAACGTCGCCGGGGCCAATGACGCCGGAATTGCCGGCCGAATCCCGATGGGCCACGGCACCTTCGTACATGATCGTGACAGTCTCAAACCCTCGATGGGGATGCTCGCCGACGCCGCGAGGATGATCCGTCGCCGAAAACCATTTCGGCCCCGCGTAATCGAGCATCAAAAAAGGATCGAGCTCGCGATCCAGATCATTGCTTGGAAAAAGATTGCGCACCGGGAAGCCGTCACCGACCATGTGAGTCGATCCGGGCTGATAAACGTCGAGCACTTCTTTATTGACCGCTGTTATCGTAGCCATGATTACCTCCTTTGCCATCCCTCTATACACCTGAGAGAGAGTGGACTTACATTCGCTCCATAACCATCCGATCGGCCGACCACCTGCCCCCACCAGTCAAGAGGAGCGCTGCGGCAATTCCGATTACCAAGAGATGATACTCAAATCCCTCTCCCTGTTGCTGTCCAGACCAGTTCATGAAAAACCCGTGCGGCAAATGCACCAAACTGATGGCTCCGAGCATGATAATGGTGAGACTGGCGGCCGTGAACCTGGTGAGAAACCCAGCCAGGAGTGCCACGCTCCCGAACGACTCGCCGATGATGATCAGGAACGCGATCAACCAGGGCAGCCCCATCTTCTGCGTAAAGAATCCCATCGTCCCGTCAAAGCCGAACCCTCCGAACCAACCCAGCAGTTTCTGGGCGCCATGCGGGAACATGACTAGACCGAGCGTTACGCGCAGGATAAAGCCGGCCCACCCATCTTCCGTTTGAAAGAGTGCCTTCATACGCCACCCCCTCCATTGAGTTGACTGCCCTGACACACCAGGAAAGATAGTTCTAGTTAGAACTAAAGTCAAGTGGGAGTCAATCGAGCGTCTGGCGGTACCGTTTGATCCCGAGCGCCAACGCGAGAATCGCAAAGAGGGCAATCTGCCAGAGTTGAAGCCCGACTTCCTCGAGCCCATTGCCTTTGAGCAGGATGCCGCGCACAACACGGAGAAAGTGAGTCAATGGCAGAACCTCACCGATGGCCTGTGCCCACTGTGGCATGCCCCGGAATGGAAACATGAAGCCCGAGAGGAGCAGCGAGGGTAAAAAGAAAAAGAACGACAGTTGTACAGCCTGAAGCTGATTTTCCGCCAGCGTGGAAAAGGTGATGCCCATCGCAAGGTTCGCGGTAATGAACAGGAAGGCCACCACCAGCAGCAGGCCGACGTTTCCCAGCATCGGCACCTGAAATAGGAGCCGGGCCGCAAGCAGAATAAGCCCGACTTGCACGTATCCGACCAGGATATAGGGGATGATCTTTCCCACCATCACCTCGAAGGGACGGGTCGGCATCGATAAGAGATTCTCCATCGTTCCCCGCTCCCGCTCCCGCGTGATGGCTAGGCCCGTGATCATCACCATCGTCATCGTCAGCACGACGCCCATCAGCCCAGGCACGATGTTGTATTGCGTGATCGCCTCGGGATTGTATCGTGCATGAATACGAAGATCGATCGGCTCATCGCTCGCAGCCAGAAAGGCCAGCGGTCCCTTGAGGTCGTGACGGAGTGCCGTCGTCAGCAGCACACGAAGGGAACCGATCGCATTGCTCGTAGCCGCGGGGTCGGTCGCGTCGGCCTCGACCAGGATGGCAGGCCGTTCCCCCCGCAACAGATCGCGAGTGAAATTCAGCGGAATGTTCACCACGAATTGCACTTCTCCCCTGGCGAGCACGTCATGACCTTCCTGTTCGGTAGCTAATTCACGTTTGAACTCAAAGTAGTCGCTGTTTCGAATGGCGTGTAGCAACGTTCGGCCTTGCGGGCCGTAGTCGGCCAGGAGGACGGCGGTCGGCAAACGCTTTGGGTCGGCATTGATGGCATAGCCAAACAACACCAACTGCATCAACGGCACGCCGATCATCATACCGAAGGTCACGCGGTCTCGGCGCATCTGGATGAACTCTTTCACCACAATGGCCGACAGGCGCGATATCGAGAATCTGCGCGTGCTCATGACGAAAAGTTGTCCGGCGCCCGATTCATGAGGTGAATGAAGACTTCCTCAAGGCCCGAGTTGATCCGATGCCATTCATAGGGTGCGGAGCGAAAGCGCGCGATGGCAGCTTCAAGCGCCTCGGCATCTTCGCTGCTGACATGCAACCGGTTGCCGAAGGCGACCGCCTGGCGCACGCCGGGGTGCCTGCGCAGCTCTTCCGCGAGATGGTGCAAGTCCGGCCCGCTCACCGCCCACGTCGTGAGGTGCGCCTGTGCGATGACCTCAGAGACCGTGCCGTGCGTGAGCAAGCGCCCATAGGCGATGTACGCCAACCGATGACAGCGTTCGGCCTCGTCCATGTAGTGGGTTGTAATGAGAAAGGTGAGTCCTTCGGCGGCAAGCTGATGGATCTGCTCCCAGAATTCCCGCCGCGCCTTCGGGTCCACGCCGGCGGTCGGCTCATCGAGCAGTAGCAGCTTCGGTTGGTGAATGAGGCAGGCCGCCAGCGCGAGCCGCTGCTTCCAGCCGCCCGACAATTGACCAGCCAGCTGTTGCTGGCGTTCAGCAAGCCCTAGTCGTTGGAGACTCCGCTCGACGGCCTCCCGCCGGTTCCTGACGGCGAACATGCGGGCCACAAAGTCGAGATTTTCGGCAATGCTCAGGTCTTCGTAAAAACTGAACCGCTGGGTCATGTAGCCGACCTCGGCTTTGATGGATTCGCTTTCCCGGATGACGTCGTACCCCAAACAAGTCCCGCTGCCTTCATCGGCACGCAGCAGACCGCAGAGCATCCGAATGAAGGTGGTCTTGCCGCTTCCGTTCGGGCCGAGGAAACCGTAAATCTCGCCGCGACGAACTTGCAGGCCGATTCTTTCGACGACCGTGCGCTCGCCGAACCGTTTGGTCATGCCATGCACGTCGATGGTGAGCGTGTATCCGGCCAGATCGTTCATCGAGCGGATCCAAATTGCACGTCCACCGGCTGCCCGGGATTCAGTTCCGCAGCCGCTGACGGCTCGAAAATAACTTCCACCATGAAGACCAATTTGTCGCGACTTTCCTGACTATAGATGACCGGAGGCGTGTATTCTGCACGAGGCGAGATGTAGCTGACCTTTCCTGAGAATCGTGTTGCCACGCCGTCCACGGTTACCTGCGCATCGTTGCCGGGATGGATCGTTCCGATCCGTGTCTCCGACACAAACGCGCGCACTTTGATATTTTCCGGCGGCAACAGCACGACGACCGGACGGCCCGCCGGCACCCATTCGCCTTCTCGATACAGGGTGTCGAAGACCAGTCCCGACTTCGGCGCCTGCTGGCGCTTCTGCCCCAGCTCCCACTCGGCCCTGGCCAGCGCCGCCTCGCGCGCACGAACCTCGGCTTCGGCCGCTAAGACTTGATCCGTCCGCGAGCCGAGTAACGCCGTGTCCAAATCCGCTTGGAGCTGCGCCACCCGCTGCCGGTCCTGATCCCGAGCCGCCCTGGCACGGTCCACCTCCAACTCCACGGCTGCGCCGGGCACCGTCGTAAGGCCTTCCTGTCGCACCACCTCGCGGCTAGAGAGCCGCAAAGCTGCCTGCGCTTGCTTCAGCTGCGCCTTGATGGACTCGATTTCCGTGGGGCGCTTGCCTTTCCGGGCATCCTCGAGGTTTGCCAGCGCCTGGCCGAGGCGTCGATCGGCTTCATCTCTCGCGGCCTTTTCCGATACCCGTTCCAACGCAAACAAGGGCTCGCCCACACGTACCTGTGCCCCGCGTCGTACGGTCAAGGATTCCAGCGCCCCGGCAAAGGGCGAGGCCACATAGACAAACTCGCCTTCGACATAGCCTTGGACTCGATCGGAAGGCGGGCGCTGGCAGGCCACCAGCACAGCCGCTACCAACACAGCCCCTGTCATGCGCACGCACGTCCATGGGTAACCATGCGGCCTCGCGATCATGGCCGTGACCTCCGCTCAATGGCCCCTTCCAAGATGACTCGGATGATCGTCGAATAGCCTCTCTCCAGAGTGAGGCCGAGTTCGGTCACCTTGGACGGAATCATGATGGCCTCGACAGCCCCAAGCAGGATCTCAATGATCAGATGCACCGGAATGTCCTTGCGAATCAGGCCGACCTTGCGCCCCTTGTTGAAGAGGGCGGCGAAATGGCCTCGGATCAACCGGCGCCGGCGATGTTCGACGATCCGGAACAGATCCGGCGACTCACGACCCAAATCCCGGACGAACGATGGGTGGATCTCGGACGTATGCCGCTGCACACGATGGAGAAACCGATGAATCGCTTCTTCCATGTCGGAGGAGTCCTCCGAAGCCAGCCGGCCGAGATCCGTTTCGACCTCATTGAATTTGTCTTTGAGCACGGCTTCCACGAGGGACGACTTGCTGGGGAAGCAGGCGTAAAGGGTCTTCTTGCTCATCCGCAGTTCGGCGGCAAGATCGTCCATGCTGACCCTTCTGAAGCCGTGGAGGAAAAATTGCCGCCGAGCCGAGGCGATCACCTGCCGCGCAACAGCTGGCACCGTCCTGTCTGGTTTGGAGCCTCGGGCATGCATGGAATACTCTGGAAACTACAGAAGTACTACAAGTTTCCATGTGACAATGTCAACGACGGGTCTGATAGGGGGGTACCGCCAATTCGAGCGGGAATTACTTTCGTTCTTTAATGGCCCGCTGGACTTCTCTGCCGGCTTCGCGGCTCTTGATGCTTTCGCGGCGGTCATACAGCTTCTTGCCCTTGGCGAGCCCGAGCTCGACCTTCGCATATCCGCGCTTTGAAAAGTAGATGCGGAGGGGGATCAGCGTCAGTCCTTTTTGCTGTGTCTTCCCCAGCAACTTGTGGATCTCCGTCTTGTGGAGCAACAGCTTCCGGACTCGCGTGGGATCATGATTCATGATGTTGCCATGACTGTAGGGACTGATGTGACATTGATGCAGGAAGACTTCGCTCCCCCGGACTGAGGCATAACTGTCTTGAAGGTTCACACGGCCCTCGCGCAGTGACTTGACCTCGGTGCCCTGGAGCATGATGCCGGCTTCGTATCGTTCCTCGATGAAATAATCGTGAAACGCCTTGCGGTTCGTCGCCACGACTTTTTCCGTTGGATCTTTGTCCTTCGTCATGACTTCGCCAATAGTCCTTGCTCTTGACCTGCTGCAGGCGGCAGCCTATGATCCGCCGATGCGCGCCCTCGGTTCACTTGATTCGTTTGGCACAATCCTCTCCGGGTTAGCCAAACGCCTCGGACTTCAAGCACATCTCTTCGAACTCCGCATTCAGCAACAGTGGCGAGAGATCATCGGGGAGCCGATCGCATCGCACACCTGGCCAGCGCAGATCCGGTTCAAGAAACTGTACCTCACTGTCCGGAATTCAGTTTGGGTGCAACAATTGACGTTTTTGAAGCCCGCGTTGCTGGCCAAACTCAACAAAGAGGCAGGATCGGAGTTCATCACAGATATTGCTTTCCGCGTCGGTGAAATCCCCAGCCGTGATAGTCAGCCCACCTCGACGCCGTCGCCAAAAATACCGGAGGCGAGCGAGGCCGCCTTGATCGAAGCCGAAGCCCATGCGGCCGCCGTCCAAGATCCCGAGCTCAGGCAACGATTGACCGCCGTAATGGCCGAAGCGTTCTCGCGGTCCCGCACCTAACGTGTCCCGTCCACCGTCTGTTTAAATAATTGTCTCGAGTCGGCCGCCGTCGCAGCGGAGTCCGGTCCGTCCACGAGCGGACCGATGCGTCCCTCTTCTTCAGATTCCGTCAGCTGATAGAAGCCCCGCAGCGCCCGCTTGAATCCGTCTCGAACGTCCTTGTCTTCACCGGTCAGATATTTATGAAGGATTGGGGCTTCAGCCCAGGCATCATGGGTAAAAATATAGATTGTGATCCGGCGATACCGGCCGGCGGGATCGTCGGGTGTCGTCGGCCTGATTTTCATCGGACCAAAATTCCTCGTTTCGTGTCCGACCTTACGAAAGCGTTCGATGAGGGTTTCGATTTCCGTGTCGCTGGTCCAGCCGGGCACATGGACGGAGACCGCCGTACCTTCCTGAGATCCGATACTGTAGGGAGGAATTGAGCGGTCCGGCCTGCTCAGATACATCCCGCCCCAGATCAGCGCAAATGATCCAAAGAAGACCATCAGCGCTAACTTGACCACCGTGTCGAGCGGCTTCTTTTTTGGGGAGGGAGCTTGTACCTGAGTCGTTGCGTCGTTCATGGAAGGATGAACGGGAAACGGCGGGCGCTATTGACCGGCAGCACCTTCGTCAGGACCTGCTTCATCCCGTTCGCCGCTGTCGGCCAGACGTGCCACGGCCACCACGCGATCATCCTCCCCCTCGAGATCGAGGATTCTGACTCCCTGCGTGTTGCGGCCGATCTCCCGAATGTCCCCAACTTTGCAACGAAGGACCTTGCCTTGCGCTGCCATCAACATGATTTCATCGCTGTCTCTGACCTGGAGAAACCCGACGGCCAATCCGTTGCGTTCGGTGGTCTTGACACTGATGATGCCTTTGCCTCCGCGGCCCTGGACCCTGTATTCGCCGACCGGAGTCCGCTTGCCGTAACCGCCTTCCGTCACCGTCAGAATGGATGTTGTCGAATCCGGCGTGATCGTTTCCATACCGATCACTTCATTGCCTTCTTCCAGGGTAATGCCTTTTACGCCATAGGCTGTGCGACCCATGGGTCTGACGTCTTCCTCATTGAATCGAATCGTAATGCCTTGCTTGGTCCCGAGGAGAATCTGGCGCTGGCCATCCGTGACCTGTACTCCGATCAGCTTGTCGCCGTCTTCCAGTCCCAGTGCAATGATGCCGCCCTGACGCGGATTACTGTAGGCCGAGAGCTCGGTTTTTTTGATGAGTCCTTTCTTGGTGGCCATGACGACGAAGCGGTCCTCGGCGTATTCTTTCACCGGCAATGTCGCCGTGACTTTTTCGCCCCCCGCCAAGGCCAGCAAGTTCACCAAGGCTTTGCCCTTCGCGGCCCTGCTGGCCTCAGGAATCTCATGCACCTTGAGCCAATAGACCTTTCCGGCATCGCTAAAAAACAATAAGGTGTCATGGGTCGACGCCGTGAAGAGGGTCTCGACGAAATCCTCGTCCTTGATGCCCATACCGATTTTCCCCTTACCGCCCCGGCGCTGGGCACGATACAGCGAGGCCGCGTTGCGTTTAATGTAGCCGGCATGGGAAATCGTGACGACGACTTCTTCCTCGGCAATCAGGTCCTCAAGACTGATCTCGGCCTCTTCCTTGACAATCTGCGTCCGCCGGTCGTCTTTGTACTCCTCCCGGATCTGAGTCAATTCATCCTTGATGATCGACCGCACCAGGGCTTCGCTCGCCAGGACAGATTTGAGATATTCAATTTGCTTCAGGACTTCCTGATATTCCTCGACCAGCTTGGCGCGCTCGAGTTGCGTGAGCCGCTGGAGCCGCATGTCGAGAATTGCGTTCGCCTGAATCTCCGTGAGGGCGAACTGACGCATTAACCCTGCCCTAGCTTCGTCGGGTGATTGTGACCGTCGGATCAGCGTGATGACGGCGTCGAGATTGTCCAGTGCGATCTTGAGACCTTCGAGGATATGCGCTCGCTCTTCGGCCTTGCGCAGCTCGAAGGTGGTACGACGGACGACGACTTCGCGGCGATGCTCGACGAAGTAATGCAGGATCTGCTTGAGATTCAGGACTTCTGGCCGGTTGTTGACGAGCGCAAGCATGATCACGCCGAACGTCGTCTCCAGCTGGGTGTGTTTGTACAAATTATTCAGCACGACGAGGGGGATCTCTCCGCGCTTGAGTTCGATGACGACCCGTACGCCCTCGCGGTCTGAGGACTCGTCACGGAGGTCCGAGATGCCCTTGATTCGATCGTCCTGAATCAGTTCCGCGATCTTTTCGATCAGTTTGGCTTTGTTGACTTGGTAGGGGACCTCGGTGACGATCAGACGTTCCCGTTCGGTCCGTTCGTCCGTCTCGGCCACGACCTTCGCCCTCAACGTCAAGAGACCTCGTCCCGTCTCATAGGCTTCTTTGATGCCGCTCATACCGTAAATGAAGCCGGCAGTAGGGAAGTCGGGCCCGGGGATCTTCTTCATCAACTGCGCGACCGTCACGTCCGGATTCTCCAGCAGAAGAAGCAGTCCGTCGATCACTTCCGCGATGTTGTGCGTGGGGATATTCGTCGCATAGCCGACCGCGATGCCACCGGCCCCGTTGATCAACAGGTTGGGAACCTTTGTCGGCAGAACGAGCGGTTCAAGCCGTGACTCGTCGTAGTTGGGACCAAAATCGACGGTCTCCTTGTCGATGTCGGCCAGCATTTCTTCTGCGAGCTTGGTCATGCGCGCTTCTGTGTAGCGCATGGCCGCAGGGGAATCGCCGTCCATCGACCCATAGTTCCCCTGACCATCCACCAGCGGATAGCGCATGTTGAAATCCTGCGCCATACGAACCAGCGTGTCGTAGATCGCCGAATCGCCGTGCGGATGGTAATTACCCATGATCTCGCCAACGATTTTTGCGGATTTCCGGTAGGCCCGGGTGTGAACCAGGCCCATCTCGTTCATGCCGAAGAGAATGCGGCGATGCACCGGCTTGAGGCCGTCGCGTGCGTCCGGCAGGGCCCGCCCCACGATCACGCTCATGGCGTAATCGAGGTATGAAGCACGCATCTCGTCTTCAATAGCGATCTGGCCTAGGCGTTCATCAGGAGGCATGTCTTTCTCCAGGGATGCTGAAAATGATCACCGGCTTTGTGCTCGCTTCGCGTAGAGGCTCAACGTACCAGACAATTGTACGCCTCGCTTCTTCGCTCGCTGCGGCCTTGCCGGATGACCATTTTGAGCATCCCGCAAGGGTGATCGGTTGGCTTTTGTTCCCTTCGGTTGGCTTTTTCCGACCCGCTACACATCCAAATTCTTCACTTCGAGGGCGTGCGTCTGAATGAAATTCCTGCGCGGCTCGACCTCGTCGCCCATCAGAATGGTGAAGATTTCGTCGACGCCGGTCACGTCTTCGAGCTGCACGCGCAAGAGCGTGCGGGCTTCGGGGTTCATGGTGGTTTCCCACAATTGGCTCGGATTCATTTCGCCCAGTCCTTTGTAGCGTTGGATGCCCAAGCCCTGCTTCCCGAGTTCCAGGATGGTCTTCACCAGATCGGCCGTCGACCGCAGTTCCTGCTCTTGCCCTTTGGCTTTAAGTTTATAGGGCGCCCGGCCCAGGCCGATCGCCGAGGGCGCAAGCTTTTGCAGCTCGCGAAAATCGGCGGAGCCCACCAGATCGTGCGTGACGTCCAGACCATACGTCGCTCCACTCGCTTGCATGCGGCACAATATTTTATTTGAGTGATGTTCCTCATCGGACAGAATCTCGAGGGTGGGCTCGAGCTTGGGAAACGCGAGGCTGAGAGTTCTCTGCACATTGGCAACCGCGTTTGTCAACGCAGTCTGATCCTTGAGCAAATCCCGGTCGAGTCCGGGCTCGTCGACAAAGGCACGAACCATGGCCGCTTCCTGTGGCTTCTTGTTCAGCCGAGCCAAGAGGGCTTCGAACGAGATCATCTTCTTGAGAATCGGAAGGAGTCGCCGCCCCGTCACAAAATCTTGCGCACCCTCGAGGTACAGCTGTACGTCCTCGACGGCGAGATCGGCCAAATGCTCGTTCAACGCGCCCTCGTCCTTGAGATAGCGCTCCGCCTTGCCCTTCTTCACTTTGAACAGGGGAGGCTGGGCGATATAGATATATCCGCGTTCGAGCAATTCCGGCATCTGCCGGAAGAAAAACGTAAGCAGCAATGTACGGATGTGGCTGCCGTCCACATCCGCATCTGTCATGAGGATGATCTTGTGGTAACGCGCTTTGGCGATGTCAAAGGTATCTTTGTCGGCCTTATCGCCTTCCTCGCGCTTGCGGCCGATGCCGGTCCCGAGCGCCATGATCAGCGTCCTGATTTCATCGCTGGCCAGCATTTTGTCGAAGCGGGCTTTTTCGACATTGAGGATTTTGCCCTTCAACGGCAGGATGGCCTGGAATTTCCGGTCTCGGCCTTGCTTCGCGGAGCCGCCGGCTGAATCGCCCTCGACAATGTAGAGTTCGCTGAGCGCCGGGTCTCTTTCCGAACAATCGGCAAGCTTTCCAGGCAACGACCCGCCGTCCAAGGCGCTCTTGCGACGGATCAAATCCTTGGCTTTCCGCGCTGCCTCACGGGCACGGGCTGCGTCGATCGCCTTGCCGATGATCTTGCGTGCGACCGGCGGATTTTCCTCGAAATACGCTCCGAGCTTGTCGTTCACCGCCGTCTCAACGACGCCTTTGACTTCGCTGTTGCCGAGTTTCGCCTTCGTCTGTCCTTCAAACTGCGGATTGCGGACCTTCACACTGACGACGGCGGTGAGTCCTTCACGCACATCGTCGCCGGTCAGCGATTCGGTCTCTTTTTTCAACAGATCGTTGGCGTTCGCGTAGTTGTTGATCGTGCGGGTGAGTGCGGCCTTGAAGCCAACCAAATGCGTCCCGCCCTCTTTGGTGTTGATGTTGTTCGCGAAGGAGAACAGATTCTCGGCGTAACTGTCGTTGTATTGCAGCGCCACTTCGAGAATCATTTCCTGCTTTTCGACTTTGACGTATATCGGCTTGTGTAGCGGCGTCTTTGCTTCGTTCAGATGTTCAACGAATGAGACGATGCCGCCCTTGTAGAGAAACACCTGTTCTTTGGCCGGTTCCTTCCGCTCGTCCTTCAAACTGATCGATAGACCTTTGTTCAGAAAGGCCAGTTCGCGAAGCCGCTGAGCCAACACATCAAAACTGAAGTCCAGGGTTTCGAAGACTTGAGCGTCCGGCTTGAACCGGACTTTGGTACCACGACGCTTCGTGATGCCGGTGTCCGTGAGGGGAGCACTAGGCTTCCCGCGCTCGTAGCGCTGTTCAAAGACTTGGCCGTCCTGCCAGATCTCTAACTCGAGCCATTCTGACAGCGCATTCACAACGGAAATGCCGACGCCGTGCAAGCCTCCCGACACGGTGTACGCGCCCTGTTCAAATTTTCCGCCCGCGTGCAGGACGGTCAGCGCGACTTCGGCGGCGGATTTCTTTTGCGTCGGATGCATCCCGGTCGGTATGCCGCGTCCATTGTCAATGACGGTCACACTGCCGTCGATATGGATCAT
>Ga0114129_10008788_pt1 | contig 14408 bp, 13 predicted proteins | sample RhiMetdeltSRZDD1_FD_80071 | JGI IMG/M metagenome (GOLD analysis project Ga0114129, IMG submission 80071) | Populus rhizosphere microbial communities from Tennessee, USA - Rhizosphere MetaG P. deltoides SRZDD1 (version 2) (version 2) | ecosystem: Host-associated > Plants > Roots > Rhizosphere >... | reverse complement strand
GCGATCCTGCGGCTGCTCGGAATCGAGAACGGTGTCGTCGCTGTCACCAAGGCCGACGCGGTCGACGAGGAGACACTCGAGCTCGCGGTCGAGGAGGCGCGTGAGCTAGTTCCGGGCGCACCGATCGTCCCCGTGAGCGCGAAGACCGGCGCCGGCCTCGACGAGCTTAAAGCGGCACTGGCGGAGGCGGCCGACGAGCGGCCACCGGCGGAGGGCCCCGCGCGCCTGTACGTCGATCGCGTCTTCACGCTCCGGGGGATCGGCACGGTGGCGACCGGGACACTTTGGTCAGGATCGATGGGCGCGGGGGACGGACTGCGGGCCGAGCCGTCAGGGCTCGACGTCCGCATCCGCAGCGTCGAGGTGCATGACGCGCCGGTCGAGCGGGCGGGGGCGGGCCAGCGCGTCGCGGTCTCTCTGCCCGGCGTCGACCGGTCGCAGCTGCGGCGCGGTGACGCGCTCGTCACGCCCGGTTCCTTCCGCCCCAGCTACCGCCTCGACGTGGCGGTCGAGCCTCTCGCTGAGATCCCGGCGCGCGTGCAGATGCACCACGGAACGAGCCAGGTCGTCGCGCGGGTGGTGCGAGCGGGAGACGGATACGCGCAGCTGCGCCTTTCGGCCCCGCTCGTCGCCGCACGCGGCGACCGGTTCGTCCTGCGGACGGCGACGACCGTCGGAGGCGGCCGCGTCCTCGACCCGCTGCCGCCGCGGCACTCCGATCCCGAGCGCATGAAGCTGGTCGAGAGCGGCGAGGTCGCCGCCACGATCCATGCGCCCGTACCGAACGCGAGCGTTACCCACCTGGTCGAGGGTGAGCCCGTCGGCGTGGAGAGCGCGGGCGAGTGGCTGTTCTCGCGTGCCTGGCTCGACGAGCTGCGCGCGGAGCTCGAGCGCAGGCTCGACGCCGCCGATCCACTCGACCCGGGCATCCCTCCGCCGTCCGAGCCCTGGGCCTCCGAGATCGTGCCGCTGCTCGGCCTGGAGCGGCGCGGCGCCAAGCTCTACCGCCCGGGGGCGACCGCCTCGTTGGGTGGGCGCGAGGAGCAGGCCGTGGCCCTCGAAGCCGCGATCACCTCCGACGGCTATGGGCGCCTCGACGACGGCGACCTCGGCGCGTACCTCGAGCGGGAGGGACGGCTGTACCGGGTCGGTGACGGCTTCGCCGTCTCCCCCGCGCTGTACGAGCGCGGCCTCGACGCGATCCGCGAGGTGAGCCCGATCACGATCGCGGCCGTCCGCGACCGCCTCGGAGTCTCGCGCCGGATCACCCAGCTGCTGCTCGAGCGCTTCGACGCCGACGGCCTCACCCGTCGCGTCGGGGACGAGCGTGTGTTACGAAAGGCCGCGCGAGGATGAACGAACGCGAGCTGATCGAGCGCTACGACCAGGCGTGGAACGACCACGACGTCGCGGCGATCGTCTCCATGCACGCGTCCGACATGGTGTTCGAGAACCACACGGCCGGCGAGCGGGCAGAGGGCGTGAAGGTCGGCCAGCACATCGCCGAGATCTTCCGCAACTGGCCCGACCTCCGGTTCCGCAGCCGCCGGCTGTACGTGCGGGAGGGTCTTGCCGTCAGCGAATGGACGGCGACCGCGACGAAGGACGGTAAGACCCTGGAGTGGGACGGCATCGACGTCTTCCCGATCGAGAACGGGAAGATCAAGCGCAAGGACGTCTACTCGGCGTCCGGCGCAGCGCGCGAGATCTAGCGGACCCCGAAGTCGAAGACGTCCGGCCGGTGGTAGTGCCCGGCCGGATCGAAGCGCTGGCGCTCGGCGTAGAGCTGCGCAGGATCGAGCTCCGCGTACAGGATTCCCTCCTCGTCCCACAGCGGCCCTGCAAGATAGCTCCCGTCGGGGCCGAAGATCGCGGAGCCGCCACGCCCCAGGACGTCGGGACCGTCGGCGATCGGCACGTCGTCGGGGTAGCTCGACGCCCGCTGGAAGACGGACGGGCTGACGATGAACGCGCGTGCCTCGCGTGAGATGTGGCGCATCGACGTGTGCCACGTCTCGGTGTCGTCCGCGGTTGGAGCGAGGTAGATCTCCACGCCCGCGTCGTAGAGTGCGAACCGCGCCAGCGGCATCATGTTCTCCCAGCAGATCAGGCCGCCCAGCTTCCCGATTGGGGTCGGGATCGCTGTCAAGCCCTCGCCTGTTCCCAGCCCCCAGACCATCCGCTCGTGGTTCGTGGGCATGAGCTTCCGGTGGTGGAGGGCGAGGGATCCGTCCGGCGCGTACACGAGGAGCGCGTTGTAGATGGTCCCGCGCTCGATCTCGTTCGCGCCGACGGCGAGCCAGACGCCGCTCTCACGCGCGATCGCGGCGAGCCGGTCAGCGGCCTCGCTCGGCAGCTCGAGCGACTCGCGGGCGAGCCTGACGAAGACGGCCTTCGCCTCGTCGCTCTTCTCCCACTCGGCCAGGTAGCGTGCCCAGCGGCTAGAGGGGTAGACCGGGACGAAGGTCTCCGGGAAGACGACGAGCCTGGCTCCCTCGCCCGCCGCCTCGGCGCAGACCACGGCCAGCTTCTCGATCGTCGCGTCCCGGTCGAAGATGACCGGCTCGACCTGGACAGCGGCGACCTTGACCGATGCGTCCATCTAGGCGGGAACCACAGCGTCGCCGACCGCGATCTGCCCGTCGGTGAGGATGTCGGCGTTCAGCCCGGCGCGGTGCACCATCCCGCGCAGCACTCCCGGATGTGTGAGCGAGGCCAGGTGCGAGCACGGCTCGCACAGCTCCACTCCCTCGCACTCGACGTCCCCGACGCGGAAGCGCTTGCCGACGAGGGCGTTCAGGTCGACTCCGCGCGTGAGCACGTTCCGCCGGCTCGCCTGCGCGGTGAGCTCGATGCCGGTTTCCCGGCTGAAGGCGACCAGCGCCTCCGCCTCGATCAGCGTGAGCGCGTTTCCCGCCGGCGCGGAACCGTCGGGCCAGTAGTAGCGGTTACCGGCCAGGCCCTTTCCGGCATGGGCTTCGACGCGGTCGACCGGCTCGGGCACCTGCCGCTCGGGGCCAATATAGATGGCGACGACCTCGCCCATTGCCGAAAGACTCTAGTCGCCCCAGCCGCCTCCGCCCGGAGTCTCGATCCTGACGATGTCGCCTGCCTCGAGGTCGCGCGTATGTTTGGCCGGAACCTCGTCGCCGTTGATCAGGTTGCGCCCGGTCGCGCCCTCTGCGCCCCCTCGCTCGCCCTGGGGCGCGTTCTGCCTGCGCTCGGAGATAATCGAGACGCGGCAGTCCTCCAGCACGCGTAGCTCCCGGACGACCCCGTCGCCCCCGTGGCGCCCGCCGTCTCCTCCGGTGTTTGGACGCAGCTCATAGCGCTCCACCCGTAGCGGGTACGAGAGCTCGAGCGCCTCGACCGGAGTGTTCAGCGTGTTCGACATCGTCACGTGGACCCCCGGAGGGCCGTCCGAGTCGGGGCATGCTCCCTGGCCGCCGCCGATGGTCTCGTAGTAGGTGAACCGGTCGTTCCCGAGCGTGAGGTTGTTCATCGTCCCCTGCCCCTGGGCCGGCAGCTCGACCGCTTGACCGAGTGCGCGGAAGACCGCGTCGACGATGCGGCACGACGTCTCGACGTTCCCCGCGGCGACGGCGGCCGGCGGGCGGGCGTTGACGAGGCAGCCCGCCGGCGCGGACACCGTGACGGGCGCGAACGCGCCGCCCGAGGCAGGGATGTCCGGGTCGGTGAGGCAGCGGACGACGAAGTAGCAGGCCGAGCGGGTGACGGCGATCGGGCAGTTGAGATTGCCGTCTTCCTGCGGAGAAGTGCGGGCGAAGTCGATCTCGAGCGAGTCGCCGTCGATGGTCACGGCGGCGTGGATGGTCAGTTTGCCCCGGACGGGCTCCAGCGCATCGTTCGCCTCGTACCTCCCGTCGGGCAGGCGCTCGATGGCGGCGCGCACGACTCGCTCGGAGTACGCGTGGAGTTCGACCATCGCTTCGGCGACCCGGTCGCGGCCGTGGCGCCCGCAGAGCTCCGTCACACGGGTGCGCGCGAGTCGCTGCGCCGCGACCTGCGCGCGGAAGTCCCCGCGGCGCTCGTCCGGGTTCCGCATGCGTGCGACCAGCTCGTCGAGGAGGGCGGCGTCTAGCCTGGTCGGCGGGATGACGACGCCTTCGTCTGCCAGCGTCCGCGAGAAGGCGGGCATGCTGCCCGGCTCCATCCCGCCGACGTCGGCGTGGTGAGCGCGCGTGACCGCGTAGCCGAGCTCGGTGCGGGAGACGAGGGTGATGTCGGGAAGGTGCGTGCCGCCGGTGTAGGGGTCGTTGAGGATGAACGTGTCGTCCGGGCCGGGATCCTGCTGCATGACCGCGGCGACCGCGTCGGGCATGGCACCGAGGTGGACGGGGATGTGCTCGGCCTGCGCGATCAGGCGGCCCCGGTCGTCGAAGAGCGCGGTCGAGCAGTCGCGCCGCTCCTTGATGTTGGCGGAGAACGCCGAGCGGATGAGCACGGCACCCATCTCCTCGGCGACCGCGCGCAGCCCGCTCCCGAGAACCTGCAGCTCGATGTTCACGCTTTCGTCACCGTTTCGTGAGCCTCAGCATGGGACCATCCCTAGCCCCCACCCACCCAGGGGGGATCCAGCACGTGGCGCCCGACAGCTCGAGGAGCGCAGGGCCCTGAGCGTTGAGCGGCTCCCCGGGCGGGAGTCGTAGCTCTGGCCCGGGGCGAACGTCCGCCGTCCGCACGGCCACCAGCTGGATCTCCCGTTCGGGATCCGCGTAGCCGTACCGCTCGTCGTGCGCCGCGTGGAACCGCGCGGCCAGATCCGGCCCGAGGGGAACCGACAGCTCGAACGACTGCCCTCGGTAGCGGAGGTCTGCCTCGCCCTCGATCGGGAGCTCGCCCGCCTCCGCCAGCGGACCCAGATACGAACGCACGTGGTCGCGGCGCTCGTCGCTCGCGACCAGCCCGAGCGCGGACAGGACGCCTGCGGCCTCGGGGACGAGCACGGTCGAGATCTCGAGCTCGTCCGCTAGCTCGCACGCGTGCAGGGGGCCCGCGCCGCCGAACGCGACCAGCGCGAAGCCGCGCGGGTCGTGCCCGCGCTCGACCGACACGAGCCGCAGCGCCCGCAGCATTTCGGCATTCACGGTCTGGACTACCGCGGCGGGATCGATTCCGTCGAGGGCGAGCTCAGCGGCCGGGCGGTCAAGCTCGATTCCGCTCGCCAGGCGGTCAGGGAGCCGGCCGAGCAGAAGGTTCGCGTCGGTGACGGTCGGCCGCGTCCCGCCGCGCCCGTAACAGGCCGGCCCCGGATCCGCGCCGGCGCTTTCGGGCCCAACCCGGAGAGCACCGCCGGCATCGCGCCAGACGATCGAACCTCCTCCTGCGCCGACGGTCTGGAGGTCGACCGTCGGGAGGCGCACCGGCAGTCCCGCCACCGAGCGCTCCGCCGAGCGGATGGTCGCGGCGGCGGCGATCAGGCACACGTCGGTGGACGTGCCTCCCATGTCGAACGAGATCGCGTCCTTGTGGCCGGCGAGCCTCGCGATCAGTTCGGCGCCCACGACTCCACCGGCTGGACCCGATACGAGCGCCCAGGACGGATGGGCGGCTGCGTCCTCCACGCTCGCGGCGCCCCCCGAGGAGCGCATGACGAGCGGCTCGGGCAATCCGGCCTCGGCGCAGGCCGCGGCCAGCCGCTCCAGGTATGCGGAGACGACCGGCCCGAGGTACGCGTCGACCGCGGTGGTCGAGGCGCGCTCATACTCGCGGAACTCGGGCGAGACCTCATGGGATGCGACGACACGCGTGTGTGGCATCCGGCGGCGCAGCTCCTCCGCCACCGCACGCTCATGCGAGGCATCCCGGAACGAGAACAGCAAGCAGACCGCCACCGCTTGGGCGTCGATCGCCGGAAGCGACCCGAGCTCGAGCGGTGCGATGACTCCCTCCGGCCCGATTCGCTCACGCACGCCGAAGCACAGGTCGAGCGGCACGAGCGGCTCGGGATGATCGGCGCACATGCGGTACAGATGCGCGCGGTTCTGCCGTCGCAGGTGGAGGAGGTGCTCGAAGCCGGCCGTGGCAACGAAGGCGGTACGCGCGCCTTTGCGCTCGAGGAGGGCGTTCGTCGCCACCGTCGTTCCGTGCGTGAAGCGCTCGATGCGCTCCGCTTCGACCGCTCGAGCTGCGGCCACAACCGACTCCTCTTGCAGCGCCGCAGTCGGCACCTTTGCCGTCCGCAGCTCGTCCCCGTCGACCAGAACGGCATCGGTGAACGTGCCGCCGACGTCGATGCCGAGGATCGCCACGTGGCAGATTCTCACCGTGCAGCTGACGATCCCGCTGGCGGGGCCGGCCGGGGAGCCGGTCGACCTCTGGCGCACGCTCGTGTCGCACGGCGTCGCCGACCTTCCGCCGATGCGCGTGGACGAGAACGATCGGACGCTCACTGCGACCCTGCCCGTGCCCGGGACGAAGCCCCGCACCATCGTCGTCCGCGAAGGAAGCGGAGATGCGCGGATAGAGGTGCTCGGCCCGAAGCTCGGTGCCCGCGGGGAGGAGCAGCTCCGCCGCGTTCTCCGCCGGATCCTCAACCTGGACGAGGACCTCTCGGGCTTCTACGGCGTGGCCACTGCCGATCCCGAGCTTGCGTGGGCCGCGCAAGGGGCCGGCCGCATGCTGCGCAGCCCCACCGTGTTCGAGGAGGTCGTGAAGACGATCTGCACCACCAACTGCGCCTGGTCGGCGACGGTCCGGATGACGACGGCGCTCGTCGAGCACCTGGGCGAGCCGTCAGCAGGCAACCACGGCCGCGCATTCCCACAGCCGGACGCGATGACGGAGGCGGACGATCGCTTCTACCGTGACGTCGTCCGGGCCGGCTACCGCGGCGCGTACCTCCGGAGCATCGCGGCCGCAGTCGCCGCAGGCGAGCTCGACCTCGAGCTTCTGCTCGACCCCGACCTCGCCGATGCCGATGTGGCCGAGCGCCTGCTCTCGCTTCCCGGGGTCGGTCCGTATGCGGCCGCGCACGTGATGATGCTGCTCGGCCGCTACTCCAGCCTCGTGCTCGATTCCTGGACGCGCCCAAAGTACGCGCGCCTGGTCGGCAGGAAGAAGGTCGCCGACTCAAGGATCATCCGGCGTTTCCGCCCGTACGGCCCGTACGCCGGCCTCGCTTTCTGGCTCTTCCTCACCCGGGACTGGGTGCCCGAGCCGGCCGACGCCGCACCGACGCGATTAAGCGCGGGAGAGCCGGGCTAGTCCCACTCCGACTCGTCCTCGATTCCCGTCCGGCGCGCACGGCCACGGCGTCGTATTCCTCCTTCAGCAGCCGCGAAGCCTCGTCCTCGTTCACGAGCGGCGAGTGCACCATCGCGCCGATACTACGCCGCATGACCGTGTACGACCTTCTCGGAGCGCGGCCGGTGATCAATTGCCGCGGCGTCTACAGCGAGCTCGGCGGCGCGATCATCGGGCCGAAGGTGTGGGCGGCGATGACCGAGGCGAACGGGACCGCCGCGTCGATGAGCGAGCTGCTCGAGGCGACGGGCCGCCGGCTCGCCGCCGTCCTAGGCGCCGAGGCAGGGCGCGTCACGCCGGGAGCGGCCGCGGCGATCGCGCTCGGAACCGCCGCGTGCATGACGCGCGGCGACGGTGCGGCCGCCGAGAGGCTTCCCGACACGGGCGGGCTACCGGACGAGATCGTCCTGCAGCGCGCGCATCTCCCGGACTACAAGTACGCGCGTGTGATCCGCATCCCCGGCGCGAAGCTGCGACTGGTCGACTCAAGGGACGAGCTGGAGCAAGCCCTCGGAGAGCAGGTCGCGGCGGTCTTCGTCCCCGCTCACCTGGACGACCAGCCCGGCGTGCTCCCGCTCCTGGAGCTCGCGCCGGCCGCCCGCGAGCACGGCGTCCCGGTCCTCGTCGACGCCGCCTTCCTCAACTATCCGCCCGAGAGCATGCACCGCTTCACCGCCGAGGGCGCCGACCTCGTCTGCTTCAGCGCCAAGTACTTCTACGGGCCGAACACAGGGGGGTTCGTCGTCGGTCGCGCCGATCTGGTCGACGCGGTGTCCGACGTCGACTTCACGAAATTCGAGACGGGACGGTGGGCCAAGTTCGGCCGGCCGTTCAAGCTCGACCTCCACACCGTGGTGGGGACGACGCTCGCGGTCGAGGAATGGTTCGAGCTCGACCACGACGCGCGGTGGGGCTCATACGACGACCTCGTCGTACGGCTCGAGGAAGCCGTAGCCGACCTCCCCGGTATCCGCACGGAGCGCCGCTTCTTCAGCATGGTGGAGACGCTCGAGGACGAGCCGGTCAACTGCCTGGTCGTGCACACCGAGCGCGCCGCCGACGCGGAGCACGCCCTCTGGGAGGGCAACCCACGCATCGCCGTTCACCGCAGGGATGAGACGCTCATCGTCGCTGTCGACACGCTTCTGCCCGACCAAAGCGCATATGTCTGCGAGAAACTGCGCGCCGCTCTGACGCCTTGACCCGCGTGCTGGCGACCCACGGTCGCCGGCACGCACTCGATCTCGACCTTCACCGCAAGCGAGCGCGCAGCTTACGCTGCGCGCATGATCGTGGCGGCCCTGGGAGATTCGATCACGGCCGGCTCGCCGGGCTGGGATCCGGATCCGGTCGTGCGGCTAGGCATCTCGGAGCCGAATCCCGAGAGCCAGTACGAGCACTGGGCCACGCTGGTCGATCCGCGGCTGGCGTTCCGCAACTGCGGCATCTACGAACAACGAACGGACGAGATCGCACTCCGGCTCGAAACGTGTGCGGAGGATGCGGACGTACTGATCGTGCAGGGCGGGATCAACGACATCGCGCAGCATCGTCCCGTCGAGCCGGCAGCGGAGAACCTGCTGGGGATGGTGCGGCGCGGTCGAGAGCTCGGGCTCGACGTTGTCGTCGCCAACGTCCTGCCCTGGAACAACGGCTACCCCGACGCCGCGGAGCCGATCCGGCGCCTGAACGCGCTGATCGCTGTGCTCGGCGCGCCCCTACTCGACTTCCACGACACGCTTGAAGACCCGGGGCGGCCGGGACGCATGCGCGAGGAGTGGACCTCGGACGGCGACCACCCCTCCGTCGAGGGCTACCGGAGGCTCGGCGCGGTCGTCGCCCGCGGCCTCAGCAGGTGAGGATCGGGCCGGCGCGTAGTTTTCCGAGCGAATCGGCCAGCTCCGCTTGGTCACCGAGCTCCAACGAGATCCGCACGCCCCCGAACTCTCGCAATTGGGCAAGGAGCGCTACGCGCCGCTCGAAAGCAGGATCGACGCCGCCGTAGTGATCGAGGACAGCGATGACGAACGGCTGACCGAAATAGGTCTGCGCGGCGAGATCCGCCGCGGGATCCCCTATCTCGAGGCCCTCCCAGTCCAGGACGCCGCTGAGGCGTCCGGATTCGTCGACGAGCAGGTTGCCGTACCAGGGGTCACCGTGGCGCAGCACGGGCTGGAACCGCTCGAGCTCCCCACCCCCGATCACCGCGTCCCACCACGCGGTCACACGCCGGAACTCGCCTGGGGTGAGGAGATTCGCGAGCGCAGGCAGCACCTGGTCGCGCCGCCAGATCAGCGACTCGCGGGGCTCGAGCCAGGCCTGGAGCCCGAGCGCCTCCGCCTCTGCGAGCGGAAACGCGTGGAGGACGGCCAGGAAGGCTCCGAGGTCGCATGCGAGCTCGGGCGATCCCGACTCGGGGGAGCGCCCGGTCAGCTTGCGGTAGCCGATCGCGCCGAACGGGAAATCGTGGTCACCCGGCTCGATCCTCCATTCCGGACGGGGGATCGGCGCCGGCAGCCGTTCGGCCAGAACGGGGAGGACGCGGTGCTCCATCGCGTGCCCGTTGGCGGTCCCATGCCGCCGCGGAATGCGGAAGACGACGCCGTCGGCCGTCTCGACGGCGATGCTGTGGAAGCCGGTTGCGAGCTCTCGTAGCGGAGCGACGCGGAGATCCGGAAACGCGCGCGCCAGCGCCTCCGCGAGATCGGTCATACCGAGTCGATCGCGGCCTTCAGGGAAACGACGTAGTCGTGCAGCGCGGCCGGCCCCTCCTCCGCCACCTGCACGGCCCGACTCCCGACGACTACCCCGTCGGCGTGCGCCGCGGCCTCCGCCGCCTGCTGCGGCGTCGAGATCCCGAAGCCGAGGAGGAGCGGGACGTCGGTCACCTTGCGTGCCCGCGCGACCAGCTCGGCGGCCTGCGGCGAGAGCGTCTCGCGCGGGCCTGTGGTCCCGGTCACCGTCACGAGGTAAAGCCACCCGTCCGTCCGTTCGGCCGCCAGCCGAAGGCGCTCCGTCGGTGTCGTCGGCGCGACCAGCTGCACGCGACGGAGCCCCGGCTCCGCCTCGATCGGCAGGTCGGCCACGATCAGGCTGGTCGCTCCTGCAGCGCTTGCGTCCTGCTGGAACCGCTCGTATCCATGCGCCTCGAGCAGCGAGGCGTAGGTCATGGGGACGAGCGGGACGTCGACGCGGCGCCGGGTCTGAGCGAGGCATTCGAGACACGCCTCCGTCCTCATCCCGGCGGCGAGGGCCCGCTCGGCCGCGGCTCGAATCACCGGCCCGTCCGCAAGGGGATCGGAGAACGGAAAGCCGATTTCGACGATGTTGGCGCCGCCTTCCACCGCGGCCTCGGCGAGCTCAGGCGTCTCGGCCCCCGCCATCAGGTAGACGACGAGGGCCCTGGTCACAAGCGCTCCCGGATCCAGGTCGCGACCAGATCGGCGAGACGGTCGGCATCGTTTGCCGACGAGTCGACGAAGTCGACGTTCTTGCGGAGCCAGCTGTTGAAGAACCGAGTCTGCTCGACGAAATCGGATGGGAGGTTCGGGTCGCGCGGCCGACTCCGCGCCGCCAGTCGACTGGTCAGGTCGCCGTCGTCGCAGACGATCGCGAGCATGTGAATCGGCCCGACGAGCACCGCAAGACCCTGCTCCCAGTCATCGGGCATCGCGGCGGTACACAGGACGACAGGCCGCCCGGTCTGGGACGCCTGCGCGGCCACGCCGAGCCACCGCTGGTAGAAGGCGGGGCGATCGGTCCAGAAGTTGGGATGCCACAGAAGGTCGCCGTCGAAGGTGATGCACTCGGGGAGCGTGCGCCACAGGCGGCGCGTCAGGGACGTCTTCCCGGACGCGCTCGCGCCGGTGATGGAGAAGAACGGCACACGCCGGCGGAGCTCAGGGTGACCGCACGTCACGCATCGAAGCCTGACGGCGCCCTCTTCGGGCGCCGCGTCGAGCCCCAGCGCGCCGCAATGCTCGCAGGTTTCCCACTCGAGGCGTGTCACTGTCAACGCGGCTCGTGGGACAGAACCTCGTCGAGGTCCTTGTCGCCGCGGCCGGACAGGCAGACGAGGACGAGTTCGGCGTCCAGGTCCGCCGCCCGGGCGAGCGCGTGCGCGGGCTCGAGCGCCGGAACGATGCCCTCGGTCGCCGACAGCCGCTTGAAGGCGGCGACGGCCTCTTCGTCGGTCGCCGTCGTATAGGTCGCGCGGCCGCTGTCCCGCAGGAACGCGTGCTCCGGCCCCACTCCCGGGTAGTCGAGGCCGGCCGAAATCGAGTGCGCGTCCAGCACCTGCCCGTCCTCGTCGGCGAGTAGCGACGAGCGAGCGCCGTGCAGAACGCCCGGGCGGCCGGTGACGAGGCTGGCCGCGTCGTGCGCCTCGACCCCGATCAGAGCAACGCTCTCGTCGTCGACGAAGCCCGCGAAGATCCCGATCGCGTTCGATCCGCCGCCGACGCAGGCGACGACGGCCTCGGGGAGCCGCGCTTCCGCGGCGAGAAACTGCTCGCGCGCTTCCCGTCCGATCACCGACTGCAGCTCGCGCACGAGCGCGGGATACGGATGCGGTCCGACGCAGGAGCCGATGAGGTAGTGCGTCGTGTCGACGTTTGTGATCCAGTCGCGGATCGCCTCGCTCGTCGCCTCCTTGAGCGTGCGCGTCCCGAACTCGACCGGCCGCACCTCGGCGCCGAGCAGCTCCATCCGCTCGACGTTCGGGTGCTGTCGGCGCATGTCCTCGGAGCCCATGTACACGACGCACTCGAAGCCGAACCGCGCACACACAGTGGCCGTCGCGACACCGTGCTGGCCGGCGCCCGTCTCGGCGACGATCCGCCTCTTGCCCAGCCGCCGGGCGAGCACGGCCTGGCCGAGCGCGTTGTTCAACTTGTGCGCGCCGGTGTGGAGGAGATCCTCGCGCTTGAGATACAGGCGCTTCCCCGGCGCGAAACGCTCCGCGAGCGTCAGCGGCGTCGGCCGGCCCGCGTACTCACGGCCGAGCTCGTCCAGCTCACGGCGGTACGCCTCGTCCGCCTGTGCCTCACGCCAGCCCGCCTCCAGCTCCTCGAGGGCGGGGACGAGCGTCTCGGGCACGTAGCGACCCCCGTATGGGCCGTACAGGCCGGCGGTCATCGAGCGGCGGCCACGTATGCGCGCACGCGCTCGTGGTCCTTGATGCCCGGCACCGTCTCGAGGCTGGAGCTGGCGTCGACGGCCCAGGGGCGGACTTCCTCGATGGCGGCGCGCACGTTCTCCGGTCCGAGTCCGCCCGCGAGCATCAGCCGCCCCTCAACGTCACGCGCGCGATCGAGATGGCTCGGGTCGTTCTTCTGCCAAGGCAGATCGACGACGCGGGCGACCTCCTCCCCGTCGCGCAGGAGGACAGCGTCGCGGCCGCGGTGGTCGCGCTCGCGCGGGTACAGCTGGACGAGGTCGGCCGGCGCGTTCCCCGTCTCGCCGACGTACACCGCAACGGAGAGCACGGTGTCCGGGACGGACAGGACGCGGTCGGCGCGGCGCGGGCTCTCCTTCGCCAGGATGAAACCGGCCAGATCGGCACCAGCCTCGACCGCGACCGCCACGTCCTCCTGGCGCGTCAGGCCGCACACCTTCACGAGCGGGCGCGAGATCAGCTCCTCCAGCTTCGCGGCGGGGTCGACGGCGCGCATGAGCGTGGAGCCGACGAGGATCGCATCTGCCCCCGCGAGCTCGGCCGCCGCTCCCTGCGCGCGCGAGGCGATGCCGCTCTCGGCGATCACGACGCGGTCGCGCGGCGCGCCGGCCACGAGGGCGAGCTGCGCGGCGAGGTCGATCTCGAACGTCGCGAGGTCGCGCGCATTCAGGCCAATCGGGTCGGCGCCCAGCTTCACCGCGCGGTCGAGCTCCGCAGCGTCGTGCGCCTCGACGAGAGCGTCGAGGCCGAGCTCGACCGCACGGGCCATGAGCCGCGCCGCTTGGCCGTCGTCGAGGTCGCGGAGCAGCAGGAGCACGGCGTCCGCGCCCGCTTCCCTGAGCGCCGCCAGTTCATACTCCTCGCGGAAGAACCCCTTGGCGAGCAGTGGGAGGCCGGCCGACGCGCGCGCGGCCCGCAGGTCCTCGATCGAGCCGCCGAAGCGCTCGTCCACCAGGATCGAGACGGCGGTCGCGCCAGCGGCCTCGAACGAGGCGGCAAGCGCCGCCGGATCGGCGTCCGGCCGCAGGTCGCCGGCCGAGGGTGAGCGCCGCTTCACCTCGGCGATCGCGGCCAGCCCCGGAGCGGCGAGGGCGTCCCTGAAACGCCCCACCTAGGCCTCCACCGCTTCCATCTGCGAGAACGCGACCAGCTCCTCCAGCCGCACGGCGGCGGCGCCCGAGTCGACGGTCTGGCGCGCGAGCCCCAGACCCTCGCGCAGATCTTCCGCATCGCCCGCCGCCGCGATCGCCCCCGCGGCGTTGAGCAGGACGGCGTCCCGGCGCGCGCCGACTTCTCCGGCGAACACAGCGCGGATCATCTCCGCGTTCTCTCCAGGGCTTCCGCCGCGCAGGTCCGTCTCCGCGCAGCGCTCGATGCCGAGCTCCAGGGGATCGATCTCGCGGGTGTGAACCTCTCCGCCTCTCACCTCGCAAACGAGATTCGAGCCGGCCGGAGAGAGCTCGTCGATGCCACCGGCCCCATGGACGACGAACGCGCGGTGCGCTCCGAGGCTCGCGAGCACGCGTGCGATCGTGGGCACGAGCTCGGCGGAGTACACGCCGACGATCTGCGCGCGTGCGTGCGCAGGATTCGTGAGCGGGCCGAGGACGTTGAAGATCGTCCGCGTGGCGAGCTCGCGCCGCACCGGTGCGGCGTACCGCATCGCGGGATGGTGCGTGGGCGCGAACATGAAGCCGAAGCCGAGCTCGTCGATCGAGCGGGCGATTCTCGCCGGCGGGAGCTCCAGCTCGAAGCCGAGCGCCTCGAGGACGTCCGCAGAGCCCGAGGCGGAGGACACGGCCCGGTTACCGTGCTTCGCAACTCCCGCGCCCGCGGCAGCCGCCACGAGCGCGGCTGCGGTGGAGATGTTGAGCGTGTGCGCGCCGTCGCCCCCGGTGCCGGCGGTATCGACCAGATCGGGCCGGCTCGGCTCGACGACGAGGACGTGCTCGCGCATCGCCTCGGC
>Ga0114129_10008787_pt1 | contig 14409 bp, 13 predicted proteins | sample RhiMetdeltSRZDD1_FD_80071 | JGI IMG/M metagenome (GOLD analysis project Ga0114129, IMG submission 80071) | Populus rhizosphere microbial communities from Tennessee, USA - Rhizosphere MetaG P. deltoides SRZDD1 (version 2) (version 2) | ecosystem: Host-associated > Plants > Roots > Rhizosphere >... | reverse complement strand
TCTTTTACAAACCTGGAAAATAAGGTGGCCTCCTTCAGGTAAGCTGCAACCTCAGGGTTGGGCTTTGGTCCATAGTGATAACCCAGTTCAGCAGGGATATTGACCCCGGTCAACAAAATGGCCTGTCCTGTTGCAGATTGTGGAAGCCCGCTCACACCCACCGCAGGATCAACTGCCAATAAACTTGCATGTTCTCCATAAAATGGCGCGGCATCTTTTAGCAATGATCTTCCATCAAGCAGTTTGTTCAAATTGGGCATCTTTGCCCGTGCAAACGGATTCGTTTCAGGATTATTTTCTCCCAAACCGATCCCATCGAGAAAGATAAACAGTACACGCATATCAGCGGATTATACAACCTTCACTTTCATATGTCACATCTGCACTGGCACGCAGGTGCAAGTGAGCAATCTCCTGGTTAACAGAGGATTACTTTGTCAGCTCATTCCTCGCAATGACATTTTTGAATGGATGGGCTAAAATTATTTTCATGCCCACATTAGATTTGAAAAAATTAAAATCGTATCGCGCCCGGACCTTTCACCTGCCACCGTCTCCGCGCGTTGCCTCCCCGAAAGCCGCTCTCGACTTCGTCAACACGCGTGGCTTCGTCTATTTTTGGCCCATTAAAGGAATTGACCTTCCTAACCTATGGACAGCGGTTGCGGGAGATCGAGTCGTTGCAGATAAACACGATGACCCCGGTCACATCACGTGGGGTTGGAAAGATAACGCGCTTGGCAAAAAGACCTGGTATTACGCCAAAATTCTTCGTAAAAAAGCAACTATGATCTCGTTGGATATCGCCCCATATTTTTACGCGTTGTCAGAAAATTACGGTTCACCTGAAGAAGATTATCTGCTGGCTTATGAAGAAGGACGATTAACACAAGCTGCCAAACAAGTCTATGAGTCTCTGCTCAAAGAAGGTGCACTAAATACGATTGACCTACGCCGCGTGGCAAAATTGACGAATGCCAAAGAATCTGAGTTTAATAAAGCCCTCGAAGTTTTGCAATCTGATTTCAAGATCTTGCCAGTTGGTGTCTCTGATGCAGGCGCATGGAAATATTCGTTTATCTACGAGATTGTTACGCGGCACTATCCTGAGTTGGCCGAAAAGGCGCGGTTTATTAACGAAGCGGAAGCGCGGCGAAAACTGGTTGGGCTCTACTTTGAGTCTGTAGGCGCGGCGCAGGAACGCGACGTAAGCAAGCTGTTTGGGTGGAAAAAAGAATTGATCACGCGAACAATTATGGGCTTGGTCGAGAAGCGGAAATTAGTCGAGACAGAATATTCTAATCAAAAAGGGCAGTGGTTTGCGTTAATAGAATTAACCTGAGGAGATATTCCATGCTCGAAGGGCAGAATGGGCTTCAGTTCCGATTTATTGGAACCAGGCGCGCATTTTGAGCGTTTTAACGAAGGAATGGATTTAGAAAGTTTGGATGCGCTGGCGAAGGGCGCTTTGTAATCTCAAAATACCCTGTTGCCTAAAAATCAAATATCGTCCATAATAGTGGCAGACTCTTCAGCACAAGGAGGATTCTGATGAGTACACTCGGGGTAAATTCAAGAAGATTTTGGCGGGCTATATCTGTAGGTATCCTGCTTGTCATTTATGTTGCATTGGTATCATGCATCCCTATGATACCGGTAACCGCGCCAACAGATCAGCCAACGGCTATCCCTCCGGATAATGGCGTCGTTCCTATCAATGTATTGGACGAAAACGGTAAGTCGATTGAAAAAGGGGTAATTGTCCGGGTCAGCAACTCTACAGAGGTGGATGATTTTGACAATGGCGGGTTGAAGATTGGGCCATGTGATCAAAATACCCAACTTATTGCCGCATGGGCAAAAGGCTATGAGGTCGCATTAAGAAACTGTAAAGATACAAATATTCAACTTACCCCATTAAGTGGGCACGATAATATTTACTATTCCTGGGTTAGTGCCACGGGTTTTTGTAAAAATTGCCATGCCGGGCAGATAGGGAATGGTTATGATGAACTGGCTGAGTGGCAAAAATCAAGTCATGCAAAAGTATTCGATCAACGCTATTTTGAGACGATGTATCTAGGGACTAATTTACGAGGGAATAGTAGTCCTGCAACTCAGTGGAAAGTCGTTGATAATGATCTGGTGAGGGTACCTCCGGAAATTAATGATAGTTATCGCGGTCCGGGCTTTAAACTGGATTTCCCACAACAATCTGGAAATTGTGCCTACTGTCACGTTCCTGCGGCAATACTCTCTTCGAAAGAGAGCGTGGATCTGTTAGGCTTGTTTCCCAAACCTGGAGATGTGAGAGGAGAAGGAATAACTTGTGATGTGTGCCATAAGGTTTTAGATGTCATCTTGGATGACAATAGATTTCCCTTTGTTGATCAACCTGGTGTTCTTTCCTTCAGATTTCTGCGACCTGATAGCGGAGTGTCTACTATTGGGCCCTTTGCGAATATCCTCACTTGGGATTCAGCTACCCCGATTAACCATCACTTAGCCTGTTCATCTGTTTTCAGTAAGAGTGAATTCTGCGCGGCATGTCACTATGGCAAATTTAGAGATATGGTTATATATAATTCCTATGGCGAATGGAAGAAAAGTGCCTTTGGAGATAACCCAAACGAACCAGATTACAAGATCTGCCAGGATTGCCATATGTCGCACATGGATCCGAAAGAGAAAAACCCACCACCTTCCAAACGGCAGGCCTGCTCAGAAAGCGATCCAGGTTTTCAGAATTTTGATCATAACGTGATGAATGTTGGAATGGATGATAAATTGGGAAAAGAGACACCTCGTATGATCAGAGGCGCCGCAAAAATCACTGTGCGATTTAAGTACGAACCCGATAAGAAGAATTCTCTGGATGTCATCGCAAGAGTGGAAAATACGAAAGCCGGACATAAATTCCCGACCGACTCACCCTTACGTCATCTAATTCTGGTGGTAGATGCCAGAGATCAGCTTGAAACTTCTCTTATCCAGGTGGATGGAGAACGAATACCCAATTGGGGAGGGATCGGAAAACCATTTATGGATAACTTTGGAATAAAAAACTATGGTGGCTTGCCTGGGAAAATTTTTGCTAATCTTTTGGTTGAAGAGGATACGAATATTTCGCCCACGGCGGCATATTGGAATGAGACAAAATATGCCTGGGTGGATAAGAATTCAACTTCGGATACCCGCCTGGCTCCTGATGAAGAGGATAAGAGCGAGTATTATTTTACCGTCCCAGATGCCGGTGATGTCAAGGTGACGGTTACACTGGTGTATAGGTATGCATTCTTTGATTTGATTGCTGAGAAGGAATGGTGGGATCGGTCAGATATTATCGTTACCTCTGTGGAATGTGAAGGACCTCCTACTCAACCCGACGTATTAGCGCAGTCGTGTAAAACAGTCGATCCTTAAGTTCTCTGAAACCCTGGCTGGAATTCCTCGTATAATGAGATTGGATTCATTTCACTAATTCTTCATATAGAAAAAGGAGAATCCCATGCGACAAAATCGAACCAATCTCTTTCTCGGCATTCTGTTGATAGTGATTGGAGGGTGGCTTGTAATCACCCGGCAAGTCCCTGCTGTACAACACTGGATCGAAAATAATTTCACCTGGCCCATGTGGACAATTGGCGCTGGTCTGCTTGTATTCGTCATTGGGTTGCTCACTGGCGCGCCAGGCATGTCCATCCCAGCTTCCATCATTGCAGGCATCGGCGGCATTTTGTACTACCAAAATCAAACCAGCAATTATGGATCCTGGTCCTACATGTGGGCACTGATCCCCGGCTTTGTTGGGGTCGGCACCATATTGGCGGGCCTTCTCGGCGAGAACACTCGTAGAAATCTCGCACATGGATTGAACCTCATCGTCATTAGTGCAGTGATGTTCCTAGTCTTTGCAACATTCTTCGGTGGGCTTTCCATTCTGGGTGATTACGGAGCCGCGGTTATGCTTATTTTGTTGGGCTTGTACGTTCTCATCCGCGGGTTTGTGCGAAGTGGCAGCGGGTATGGTGGCCAAAATGAAACGCGATAACATCTTTTGGGGAAGTGTCCTCATTATTGTCGGTGTACTTCTCTACCTGCAAACAGAGGGCATTATTCGGAATGTCTTCCAATATTTCTGGCCGCTCGCTTTGATGCTTGTCGGCGGCTGGATCATTCTGGGAGTCTATTGGAAACCTGCGAACTCCACCGAAGAATCTTTTTCAATTCCCCTCGGCGCGGCGCAGAGTGTCAATTATCACTTCTCGCATGGGGCCGGTCAGTTGGAAATTAGCGGCGGCGCGCCAACAGGACAAGCCTTGGCTGGCACATCTGCGGTTGGGATGAACCGAAAGAGTGAATTAAACGGTGACCAGCTCGAAGTCCGGATTGAAGCGGGCGCATCCTTTCTCCCGTTTGTAGGACCCAGTGAGGGTCTGTGGCGATTTCAACTTACTCAGAATGTACCTGTCCTTTTGACGGTAGAAGCCGGTGCAAGTTTCGTCAATGTCAATTTGACGGATGTGCACGCGAGGCGGTTCGCCTTAAAGATGGGAGCCAGTAGCGCAGTAGTAACCATGCCTGCGCGCGGCGCATCGCTATTAGATGTGGAAGCGGGTGCGGCTTCTTTGAACATTCGCGTCCCCGAATCGACCGCGGCCCGCATCCGGGTAAAGAACAGCGTGGTCGCCGCGAATGTGGATACGAATCGATTCCCCCGCATTGATTCCGGCCTCTACCAGTCATCCAATTTTGACACAGCATCTGACCGCTCGGAGATCGATATTCAGTCCGGTCTCGGCTCGGTATCTGTAAAGTAATAAGGAGAATGAATATGCGACGATATGATCCCCGGCTCTGGCTCGGCATGTTGCTTGTACTTGGTGGTCTGCTTTCCTTGCTCGATGCGACGGGCATTATCTCAAATGGTGGCGGCATATTTTGGGGATTGATCTTGGGTGCAGGTGGATTGATCTTCCTGTATATGCTCATCAATAATCGCGAAAATTGGTGGGCTGCATTTCCTGCATTTACATTGCTTGGCCTGGCAGCCTCATCCTTCCTACCAAAATCCTTGAGTGCCTACGATGGGCTGGTCTTTTTTGCGGGAATCAGCCTCGGTTTCTGGTGGGTCTACTTCACAAGTAATGATCGTTGGTGGGCAATTATTCCAGCCGGAGTATTGCTTACACTTGGAATCGTCTCGTCGGTAGATAAAGCCGCAGGTGATATGGCAACTGGCGGACTCTTCTTCCTTGGGCTTGGACTCACATTCATTTTGGTCGCTGTCTTGCCAGGTGGAAGTAGCCGATCGTGGGCACTAATTCCTGGAACGGTCCTTCTGCTTTTTGGCGCTTTGCTTGGAACACCGCTTAGAGGCTTAACTGCTTATCTTTGGCCCGCCATACTGATCATCTTGGGTGGATATTTTGTTTTGCGTTTTTTCATAAATCGACCATCCTAATACGAAAGAATATTAAACAGAGAAATGGGAGAGCTTTAGCTCTCCCATTTCTCTGTTACCTGCCCTCACCCAGTATCTCAAATGAAAGTGATATTAACCCGATAGGCGACCCTCTTTCCAGTGGCAAATGTCACCTTTTGAATGACTTTTATCCTGACTTCTAAATCAGTAATTTTGTAGAGGTATACTTATTCAAAAGGGTAACTAAATCAGCAAAAATGGCATTTCCTTTCCCTCGAAAAGCTTTTGCTCTGATTCTATTCGGGCTTGGACTGATTGTTATTGCTATATCTGGCCATTTCATTTTGCAGGATTTCCTGCCTCAAGCCGACTTTTCAACTGTACCCGTTAAAGTGAACTTTGCCTCTCCCAAGCTAACTCTGACCGATACACAGGGCGTCGCGCATTCTCTTGCGGATTATCGCGGGCAGGTTGTGCTCGTCAATTTGTGGGCAACCTGGTGCGCGCCCTGCCAGGAGGAGATGCCAGCCCTTCAATCTTTTTATAACAAGCATAAAGATCAAGGATTTGTAGTAATTGCCATCAACGATGGCGACCCCACCCAAGATGTTTTGCAGTTTGTGAAAGACTATAGACTTAATTTCCCGATCTGGCTGGACCCAACTTATTCTGCCACAGAACAGGCATTTAAGACGTTGAACCTTCCAACTTCCTTTTTAATAGATAGAAGTGGAACGATTCAGCTTCAGTGGGTGGGTGGTATTAGTCGCAAAATGCTCGATACACACGTAGCCCCTCTTATTACGGAGCAACAATGAAAGTAGCCGCTCAATGGAAAGAAAATATGACTTTTGTGGGCATGCCGGATTCCGGTTTCGCTGTCCAGATGGATGCAGATGCTTCGTTTGGTGGAACCCAGAACGGCGTGCGACCGATGGAAATGATCGCCCTTGGGCTTGCGGCCTGCACTGGCATGGATGTGATTTCGATTCTGCAGAAGAAACGCCAGCAAATAGCGCAGTTTGAAGTGCGAGTGAATGCGCCACGTTCAGCGGACCACCCCCAGGTTTTCACGAGCGCGGTGATTACATACATTGTCATTGGAAGAGGAGTGGACGAATCTGCAGTTTTGCGTTCCATTGAACTTGCCGCAACAAAATATTGTCCGGCCCAGTTCATGCTTGCAGAGGTATTCCCAATGGAATTACATTATGAAATTTTTGAAGAGGGTGAGGACGGAATCCAAAGATTGACTTATCAAGGTATCTGGCAGGAAATATCTGTAGACTAAATCGATTGCTCAGGGGGCCTGATATTTTATATCCGACACGACCTGACTTTGAATATCAGAACAGTCACATGCTCTGATCGTTAGCGCTCCGCGGGTAAGCGTGCCCTGATAGGCCTGTGGGCCATTATGTGCAACCCAGCCCTCGAGATTAAGCGCAAGTGGACCGTCGGCAAGGATCCATTCTCCATTGTATTTTCTGGCGATGTGTACATGTGTTCCTGTTACTTCTCCGCCTTCGCAGGACGGATAACCAATCATGTCTCCGGCAAGGAGTTGTTTTCCTAATGGAGCGCGTGTGGAGGATGCGAGATGTAAATAAAAAATGACCCACCCCGTACGTTCATCGCCATCTCCATCCAGGTCCAGCGCTAAGCCATCTATATTTGAGCGTACAACAAGTCCATCTGCCATAGCGACAGCATAATTTTCCTGCTTTACTTCGAAACAACCCGAATGTTCTGCTGGAGGAGCAAAATCCACAGCGGCGAATGGCTCACCTTTTCCCCACCCGGTATGGGGTGCTCCTGTGTAAGTCCAGGGTTGTCCAGGCGGAAAGGGAAATCTAAGTTCTGGTTGCTGGAGACTGCCGGGAAAGACAACAACCGGGTCAACCCATGGATCGCCGAAAAGGGTCTGATATACGCGCGCCAAGCCTTCAGGTCCGATCGAAGCGTAGTATCGCTCTCCCGAGTAGAGCCTGGAAAAATAATATTGCAGAGCCACCGATCCCGCGTTTTGCCAGGGGTCGGGTCGCATAAGTGAGTCATCTGGTAATTCAAGTTCAGTTAGTGCCCCGGCGCGCCAGCCATAATATCCATTGTTGAGGGTATTGGCAGCCATGACGAGTTGCAGATAAGGTGTTTCATAATTGACTCGTCGGAAGCCAAGCAAATATTTCCCTGTCGGGGTGTCTGGCCGGGTGATTGCACCAGTTTGATATTCAAGCAGCGCAAGCAGAAGCCGTGGGCTGACGCTGTAGTTTGTAGCGACATAATCTACGGCTTCAGCACCGGTACGCATTTTGTCTCCGGCATAGACCCGGTAATTCTTTAGCCAGCCAGACGTGGAAGCCACAAAAGCGGAAGTGCTGAATCCAATTTGCGCTGGTCCATTGACAAAGGCCTGATCTGGAATGCTTTGAAATGTGGTGCCCCACAGCGGAAGATAATAAATCGGGATTTTCATAGGCAAGCCAGGTGGCATTGTGGTCGCTTCGCGCGGGATGATGGTGTTGGCTGCCAGGATCTCATCGATAGTTGTATTAAAGCGAGCCGCCAGGGCTGGCAGAGTATCTCCGTTTTGCGCAACGTAATCAACAAGTTGGCCGGGGTAGTATTCAGGTCGTTCAGAGGTGGGCGCGGGGACAGGCGTAGGCGCAAGCGGAGTGATCATGTTTTCGATAATGGTCCTTGATTTGTCAGGCGCGCAGGAGGCCAAGAGGATGGCAATTATTATAGAGTTCAAAAAACACAGAGATGATCTTTTCCCTCTGTGTTTTCTTTTATGGAAAGCTGTTTTTGATTTGAGCAATCCAGGCTTTATTCGGAAACTACTCATCACTCTCGTCCCGCAGAATCACAGCCAGTGACTGGCCATACAAATCGGCAGTGATCACTTTATCCCCTTTGACGAGTTTCCCCTGATACGGTTTATCACCTGCGTAGACCGTCCATCCACTCAATACAAATGGAAGTGCGCCATCTGCAATGACCCATTCACCGTTATATTTTCGCGCGAAATGTAAATGTGTGCCCGTGGCAACCCCTCCCTCACAGGAGGGATGTCCAATATGATCATCCTGTTCCACCCACACTCCTTTTGCTACGCGGCCATTTGATGCAATATGAAGATATAAAATATTCCAGCCTGTTTGTTCGGAACCATCACCATCCAGATCGACAACGACAACGCCATTCCCTGAACGTACTACCAGACCTGGTGCCGAAGCAACGACCCACTGATTGGAAGACAGGCAGCCGGTCTTTGCGCTGGGAGGTGCAAAATCCAGCGCCGCTAGCGGCCCATCATGTTCCCAGGCGCCGTGTGGTCCACTTGTGAAGGCCCAGGCGGCATGAAGCTCGAATGGAAGCGACATTTCCGGCTGGCTAATGCTCGGAGGGAAGATCGGACCAGTTGCATCCGCGCGTGCCCAGGGATCACCAAACATATTTTGATAATAAGACATAAATCCGCTGGTCTGATCCATGATTCGCAGCCATTCATTGAAAGTGTGACCGCGGGAAAAATAATACATCAGACCAACTGTGCCCGCGTTAAGGGTCGGGTCAATGCGGAGCTTGGTGCCATCGCGGAAAGTGAGTTCAACCATTTTCCCGGTACGCCAATCATAGTAGCCTGTTGTCAGCTGGTTGATCGCCCAGACCAGTTGCATGAACATCCCTTTATAGCGGTAGCTGTCATAGCCTAACGGGAAATCAATACGAAAATCGTTTTCGGGTCTGCCGCGCACCCAATTGGCCTCATAATCAAGAATGGCAAGCAACAGCCGAGGGTTGACGGAATTCTCGTATGCGAGGCGCTCGATCTCGCCAGCGCCTGAGGTCCATCCGGTTGTTCCAAGATACTCACGATACTTAGAGATATATCCGCCCGCCTCTTTCACGTAGGTTGAGATATCAAAACCAATTGCAGTCGCCGAATAAATCAATTCATTATCAGGAATCAACTGCAAAGATGGTGTGTATGGAAGAGAGTGGTCAAGAGTATCCGGGATGATCAGCAATGTGCCGGGATCCAGTAAACCCTTTTCAGGCAAAACCTTGGGAGATGCGATCGCGTTCACATCCACGCCAAACCGGATCGCCACTGCCGGGAGCCAATCTCCGCTTTGGGCATAATACAACACGGTTGGTGTATTGGCTGCGGGTGTAGGTATGTTCTCAGTGAGAGAGGCGACTTCCTGTGTAACAAATGTCTCGTTGAATGTCGGCGCGGGAGTGGCAGGGTCGACTGTGTCAATTACAAAAGGACTAATGGTTGTTGGTGTCTGAGTCACAACCACCGCTGGGGCGGGAGAAGAAGTTGGCGGAATTCCACCCAATGGAGTTGGCGTTGCGTATTGTCCCCATAGTGAAGCATTGCCGCTGCACGCTGCCAGCAAAAAAGAAGCCGCGATCAAAAAACTGATAAGTCGTTTCACAAAGCGAATCCGGTTTAGGAATTATACCTGTATAAAGGTTTGGAGTCTGACAGCTTGCTGTCGATAATAGCAAGAGCAAGCTCTTGCACCCCAAATAGAATTATCTTGAAATCTGATTCTGTCCTTCAAATACGCCTTCCATTGCTTCGATGACTGTTGAGCCGCGAGTAAGAAAGCCGTCATATTCGGTACCGTTTCCGCTCGAGATCCAGCCTTCCAAATTGAACGGAATATTCCCATCGGCTGGGATCCATTCACCGTTGTATTTTCGTGCAAGGTGGACATGTGTACCGTTTGAAACGCCGCCCTCACAAGAGGGATGACCAATATGCTCACCTGCGTAGACATATGTATTTGGCTGGACCCGATCGCGGCTTTCAATGTGCATGTACAAAACATTCCAGCCAGTTTGCTCATACCCATCGTTATCCAAATCTTGAATGACCTGGCCATCCTCCGCGCGAACGATCCATCCATCTGCAACGGCCACGACCCACGCGTCACTGCTTACACAACCTGCGGGCTCCCCTGGCGGAGCAAAATCGAGTGCTGCCCACGCTGACCCTTCATCCCAGCCTCCATGCGGACCACCGGTGAATGACCAGGTTACTCCTGCTTCGAAAGGTAGCTGCATTCGAGGCTGAGTTAAGTTTTGGGGTAATAATGGAGCGATGTCAAGGTCGAAGGGAGAGCCGAAGAGTTCATTGTAGGTCGCGAAGAATCCCAGGTCGCTGACATCATAATCCCAGAACGGTCGATTGTTAAACAGTGAAAGAAAATACTGCACGCCTGCTGTCCCCGCGTTGATGGTTGGATCAAGCGGTACATACGAGCTGTCGCTTAACGGCAGTGTCGAAAGTGCATTGACGCGCCATAAATAATAACCACGATTCAAATTGTTGGCCGCCCACGCAACCTGCCGGTAAAGGCCAGCATAATAATTATCTTGAAAGTCAAGCGGGTAATCCACATTTTGCGGTGTCGAGTTGGTTACCCATCCACTACGGTATTCAAGCAGTGCAAGCAATAAACGCGGGTTGACCGAATAACTCTGAGCCAAACTCGTAATGATTTGTGTGCCGCTCAGTGTTTCACCGTTTACATCCTGTATGTAATTGGCAAGATAACCGTTTTTCTGTTGAACGAATGACCCAACATCGAATTGAGCACTGGCTGGTCCATACACCAATTCTGAATCGGGAATGATCTTAAATGACGAACCTCGATTGGGATCGGCTTCTACCGGAGGAATATCCAAGACCATGCCCACTGTCAGGATGCTCGATTCATTGAACCCGTTGGCATTCATCAGCGCCTCGAGGGTGATCCCATACTTCTGGGCGATATTGCCAAGTGTATCCCCGGACTGAACCGTGTATTGATCGAGAAAATTGCGCTGAGTCGGGAGCGCGTGGGGCAGGTCAGGAGTGGGTGTCGTCGATATTGAATTTTGATTTCGTTGAGGAATCGTCACAGAGATCGGGGCGCGCGTAGGCGTGGGCCCGGCGATCTGCGTTGAGCGAACAAACTCTCCAACTTGAACTGGAGCGACCTGAGAACTTGCTCCATTGACCGGCGCGAACGGATCATAGGTTGGATATAAATTAGATGGGTTGCTCGTAGAACAGGATGAAACAAAAAGGATAAGGAGCAAGAGGTAAACGATCAAGTGCCGTGGTGCAGAGATGAACATTTGATGAATTCTACCAAAGCGCTACAGCCAATCAGAAATAAATTATGACTTTGTTATTGCCGTTTAATCTGCGATTGCTGTACGTTCAACTAAAGATTTCTGTTTTACAGAGACTTTTGTAAAGAAGAATAACATTAGAACGTTGAGAATAACGTTGGCGAGGATGATGCCTATCATTGCACCTGCTCCAATTTGTACGAAGGCTTGACCGATCAACCAGGGCAGGATCATGCTTCCCATCCCGGCCCCCACGAGGAACCAGCCCGTGATCGTCCCTGTGATGTGCATACGCTCTTCAGCTAGAGTGAGGAACGTGGGGAAGATTGATGCTTGCGAGATACCAAACAAGATAGTCCCAATCCATAAGAGGGTGGCTGATTCATTGAAGAAGAGGATCAATGCGAGACTGACGAGACAGCCTGCAAAGTCGAGAACAAGGATCGTTAGGGATCTGGCGCGCATCGAGACCCAGATTCCAAGCAATCGTCCCAGAGTAAAGGATCCCCAAAAGGCTGAAGTCAAATATGCGGCTGTAACTTCTGTTCCAAATTTTAGGGTGAAAGCGTAGGTGTAGATCCACGCGCCGTAGCCTGCCTCGCCACCAACATAGAGTACAAAGCATAAGACCATGATAAGGACGGGGAGGATCGGGAATGGAGCATTCTCATGGTGAGCAGGAACCGTGCGCGCAGCGGGGCTCGGCAAATTCCATATCCATATCGCAACCGGGAATGCGGCGACTGCGAAAAACCAGTAGACCCAATTGATATCGTCTGTGACCGCGATGACCTGCGCAACAATAAGCGGCGCGATGAATGAACCAACCCCGAAGAAGGCATGTAATCCATTCATAAAGGGGCCAACTGTTTCATTGTGAACCCAAAGCAATAGTGTGTTACAACCTACATCCAGGGCACCTTTGGCAACGCCCAAAATCAGAACAATGCCAAATAACGCCCATCGAGATGAAACGACAGGCACGAGTGCAATGATAATTCCAAGGAAGATGAGCACTCCCGACATGAATCGATGACCGGGAACGCGATCATAAACACGACCGCCAATATACGAACCAACCAGATACCCCAGCGAGCCAAAAATGAAAATCAGGCTGATCTGGTCGAGGGTGCTGGAGGTATGCTCAGCAAGTTTAAGAAGAGCGGGTCCGTCTACAGCGACAGTAAGTCCCAAAAGGATGAATGCGAGATAATATGCGGCGGTAACGATATATTTTTGCTTCATGAGAATTCCATTTTCCTATTTCAGTTCCTTCTTCATGTGAATGCCTGTGATTTGATACCCCATTTTCTTATACAGTTCCTGAGCGGTGATGTTATCTCCAAAAACGTGCAGACCTACCGATTCAACGTCCATGGCTTTGAGTTTTTCATCCATTGCGATTAACGCCTGTTTACCGTAGCCTTTGCCGCGAAAAGCCTCGTCAATAACAAAATCATAAACAAAAGCCTTTTGATCTTTGACTTGAACCCATAGCACACCGATTTTGTCATCATCAATGATCGAGTACAGGTATTGATCCTTGGAATGAATCCCATCTGGCAGCAGCTCTTCAAATTCCTTGCGCGATCTCTCGAGTGCACCTTCGGTGGGCCAGTTCCCATTTCTGACGTGGTCTTCAGCATATGCGCGAATCTCGCGTTCCAAAAACCCCTCGAAATCTTTCTGTTGAATGGTTTCAAGTCTTACCATTATTCTCCTCTTTGCCGAGAATTGTATCAAAGAAAGGAGTGGGTGAAAAAACTGGCTTCACTCACTTCTCGTGGTCAAGTTGAAATGATAGCCGATGATATTGCAAATGGAGATTTCATTAGTAATGGATAAAAAAGAGCCGCCCTAAAAAGGGCGGCTTGGAGAATGACAGTATGTAATGAAATGATGATGTTTGTCACTACCAGGTAGGACGAGTCCGCGCTATGAACTGCGATGTATTCGTTGTACGTGATGAGTGAGCAATGTTCTGCGATGAGCTGCGATATACTGCATTGTTACAGGCTCGCCGCTACTGTTTGTAATTATACAGACGTAGCATCCCTTCGTAAGTTACATTCTTCATGTTTTAGGAGGATATTTGTCATATTTCCAGATGTATGGATGCTGCAGCACACAGCGTGTTTTGAAGGCTATTGCTAACCATAAAATGAAACACGCTGCCCATTTGAATACACATTGAACCGATCCCGCCGTGCGTAGCCGATCAACGTGATTCCGTATCGCTCCGCCATTTCAATGGAAAGGGAACTTGGCGATGTGCGTGAGATCAAGATTGGAGCCTGGATGCGCGCAGCTTTTTGTAGCATCTCTGAGCTGATGCGCCCAGTTGTAATCAAGATCCTTGTCTCGGGCCAGATATCGTTCATCATACATAGCCCGGCAATCTTATCGAGGGTGTTATGTCTACCGATATCTTCCGCGGCAAAAACGATTTTTTCTCCATCGCCCAGTGCGGATGTATGGACCCCACCTGTTTCGCGATACAACTCCTGTGACTCGAATAACATCTCCACGAGGTGACCAATCGCTTCAGGCGGGATCTTGGGCTGGTCGCCGTCAAAAGAGACATCCACGCGCGCCAACGCGTCCACTGCCGTGACTCCGCCTGTGCATCCCGATGTGCGCCGCCAGGATTGAGGTTGTTCCACGCTGCGGTTCAGCCACACATCCACGTTATCGCCGTGTTCACAGACGCGCACATCCTCCACCTCATCCATTGACTCGACAATGCCTTCATTGTAAAGAAACCCTATCGACATCGCCTCCAAATTGACTGGCGTGCACATGAAAGTCAACCACACCTTGCCATTGACTGTCAGTGAAACGGG
>Ga0114129_10008786_pt1 | contig 14409 bp, 15 predicted proteins | sample RhiMetdeltSRZDD1_FD_80071 | JGI IMG/M metagenome (GOLD analysis project Ga0114129, IMG submission 80071) | Populus rhizosphere microbial communities from Tennessee, USA - Rhizosphere MetaG P. deltoides SRZDD1 (version 2) (version 2) | ecosystem: Host-associated > Plants > Roots > Rhizosphere >... | reverse complement strand
TCAGCGCCGAGCGCTTTGGCAAGCGACAAGGCGTATCCAATTGCCGGCACGGTAATAATAGAGAAATCCGTCGGAACGAGAATTTTTTTTAGGGTAATCATAAATTTCTCCTCCCTTCACCTTTAAGGGAGGCAACGCCGATGCCAAGCAACTAGTCGATTCAAGTCCTTAATTTTAAGATGGCTTTTTTGATGGCGGCAGCCGCTTATGGGCTGCTGAAGGAAACTTCCTCCAAATGTGTACAAATTCCTGTACGAATTCACAGTCCAGTAAAACCATCGCCAAGCGCGTTTTCACTACAGGCCCGAACGTGCTCGGCTCAGCTTTCCCGTTTTGCGAAGCCGCCCGGATAAGAGTAGAATTCTTGGTGAGGCAATTTTGCATGCCGCCTAAAGTTTACATCGATGGTCAAGCGGGTACGACCGCGCTGAGGATCCGCGACTGGCTCGCCGGCCGCAACGATCTCGAGGTCGTAACGCTCCCCGAAGAGCTTCGTAAGGAGCCTGAAGTACGAAAAAAAGCGCTACGTGACGCAAGCGTTGTGCTCTTGTGTCTTCCCGATGATGCTTCTAAAGAAGCTGCCGCTTGGCTTGCCGACTCGCCGGTACGAATTCTCGACGCGAGCACGGCGCATCGTGTCGCAGATAATTGGGTCTATGGCTTGCCGGAGTTGGTTAGCGGTCAACGAGAACGAATTACCAAAGCGCAACGAGTGGCCAATCCGGGCTGCTATGCTTCCGCTGTCATCTTGCTCACGCGACCGCTGGTTGACGCGGGTCTGATTGTTCCGGACACACCGCTCGCGATCCACGCGCTCTCCGGCTATTCGGGCGGAGGACGCACCTTGATAGAACGCTGGGAAGATCCCAAGCGGAAATTGATCAATCTTCCGCACGAAGCGCCGTACAGCATCGACAAGCTCCACAAACATATCCCGGAGATCATGCATTACGGTAGGCTCAGCGCCGAGCCGCAATTTTTACCCAATGTCGGCCCGTTTCGTTCCGGTATGCGGGTGGAGATCATGATACCGGCGAAGGCGCTGCCGAAGCGGGGCGCGGGAAAGCTCATCTGGGAAATCTTGTCGGCGCGCTATGACAAAGAAACATTCGTTCGCGTGGAAGCATTAACCGACGCAGGCGAGGTCGACGAATTCACCTTCGATCCGCAAGCACATAATGATACCAACCTCATATCGCTGCGTGTGCTGCCGCACCAATCCGGTCATATTCTGCTGGTGGCGCGGTTGGATAACCTCGGTAAAGGCGCGGCCGGCGTGGCGATTCAAAACCTCAATCTCATGCTCGGCGTCTCTGAAGAAATGGGCTTGCCGCGCTGAACTGGCACAGAGACGAACATTCTCTCCAAAGCCATCATTCGCTCCTCTTTGCCAATTGCCCAAAATCTCCCCTGCCCCTCTTTTCCAAAGAGGGGTTGGAATCCACGAATGAAAACTCCCCCTTTGAAAAAGGGAACCGAGGGGGATTTGACCGCGGCGTCAACCGTTGCCGTGGTTTGGAGTTTCTGAATGAACTTCTGGTACGCCACACTAGCGTTGGAACGCTCTTTCCGCGATGCGCGCGTTGGGCACGACTCGGATCGGAGTCGGCACGAGCGGCAGCGAAACCCGAATCGCCTTTGCCAGCAGCGAAAATGTTTTTTCCTTGTGCTCGTTCCAGTTCAATTTATAACCCTCCCGAAGCTTTTCAGGGAGCAATCCGGCCGTCACGAAACGGAAGAGCGGACCCGCCGGTTTAAAAATCCACGGACGCGCATAGAGAATATTGTGCGACAAGCTCTTTGCCGTGGGACCGACGGCAAGCGCGTCGTTTGTCAACATCCGCTCCATGTACTGGTCAAATTCCACAAGCGATGACGGAATGATCCTTTCCTCTATCCCGAACAGGCAAGCGAGTTTTTTAGAATCATCGTAGTAGCCGACCTTTTCCGCCGGTTGTAGCGATCTGACAAAGCGATCATAGGCGATTATTGCTGAGTCGATCAGCGTCGCGTGAACCCAGAGCAGAAGATCTTGATCGAAGGCGCCATATTGCTTTGTTGCGTGCAAGGGTTCGCCGAGCGACACAACACCTTGCACTTTCTTGTGTCTGCCCTCTACTCTCGCGAGCGCCGCGCAAGCTTCGGCTCTCTCGTCAAATACGATCGACCACATCGCGCTCATTGTTCGATATAGCCGGCCGAACGGATTATCTTGAAAATGGCTATGATCGGAGACACCGGCGGCAATTTTTGGATGAGCCAATTGCATGAGCAGCGCGCGTCCACCTGCGAGGAGCAAGACCATTTCGCGGTCCACCTTCCAGAGCGTGCTGTCTGGCCTGAAAAACCCGTACTGTTGATCAACCTTAATCGTCATCTCGGCGAGGTTCTGTCCTAGACGTTTTAGCATTTTCAAAAGGTCGGGTGCAGCTTCATAGTCGGGGCTTACAGACCAGCGATTCGGGTAGTCCTCTCACAGTCCGTCATTCCCGCATGCTTTTAGCGGGAATCCAGGCGAAACCCTGACTGGACCCCCGATAAAAACATTCGGGGGTGACGAGCTTGTAGAAAATTATCAAAGGTGTTCAATTTTTACTTTTCTTTGTCCTCGTGCGGTTCAGGCCAACGAATCACTCGGCAAGACAATTTCCTGGACGTTGTGGCTCTGTTGTCGCGCATCAGGCAGAATCCACCATGCCAACGCGCCTAGTGTCAGCGCGCCAAGGCCGCAGATAAAATAGAGCCGGTCGATGCCGCTCTGATCCATTAACCAGCCCGCGGAGACGTTCGATGCGATTCCGGCGATGCCGGCACCCACCATGGAAAGGATTCCCTGAGCCGTGGAGCGCAATTTTTCGGGCGCCACGACATCCAGATAAAGCGGGCTCCCCAAGTTCAAACCAACGACAGTGACGCCGTGAAGCGCCTGCACCACAAACAAAAAAGTACTATCGGTGATCAACGCGCACATGAGCCAGCGCAGGCCCCCGACGGTGACTCCAACCGCGAGAAGCCCCCGTGCGCCGAGCCGCTTGAGCCCACTGCCGGTCAAAAGCACCAGCGGAATCTCGACCAGCAGCATGAGAATCCACATATCGCGAATTGTCCCGAGGCCGCCGCCGCGCGAGCGCACAAAGAGAGGAAACAGCCACATCGGTCCGTGCATCAGGAAGTGAGCGCAAAGGGAAAAAAACAAAAATCTCAAGAAGGCACGGTTGTGCATGAGCTCGCGCCAATCGCCGCGCGCAGCGCGCAGCGCGACCGCCCCTTTCTTCGGTAGAAAAAAAGCAATCAACGCGGCGACGAAAACCAAGCCCGCGGTAATTGGAAACATCAAATCGAGCCCGGGCTGCGAGATATTGGCTGGCGCTTCGGTAACCGCCGGGCGGAAGTAGTCAAGCGCCCAAGGAAACACCATGATCAAAACAAAGTAGCCAATGGTGCCCCAAACGCGCACATGACCGAACGCGTGACGCCCCGCATCGCGTAGAATCGCGAGACTTACAGACGTCATCATGGGAAACACCGCAGTTCCTACCAGCGCCAACCCGGCCGTCGCCAGGACGATCGGTCGAAAGCCTTCCGCCGCTCCGAGTCCTAGATAACCCAACGCCGTACCCAGAGTAAGAAATGCCAGGGTTCGGCCGCGTGCGCCGGTCCGATCGGCAACCTGTCCCCAGAGGGGCTGCGCGAGCATGCCGATGAACGGCGAGATCGCCAGAACCAATCCTACTTCTGTTCCAGACAACCCGGCATTCTCTCTAAGATAGAGACTGAAGTACGGAAAGAAGATGCCTAACGAGCCGAAGTAAACAAACCAAAAAAGCGTGAGCGGAATAGAATGCCACATTCTTCGATGATAGCATCAGTTAAGTTAAGTATCAGCCGTAACTTGGAGAATGGAGCAAAGCGAAAATAATGAACTGCGACGGGCCACGCACCGTTCACACGATTGGCCACTCGACAAGAACCACCGGGGCGTTCATCGATCTCCTGAACGCGCATGCGATTGAACTGCTTGTCGACATACGCCGCTGGCCGGGATCAAGACGACATCCTCAATTCAATCGCGAAGCCGTGAGCGCTTCATTGAAATCAAACGGGATCGAATATCTGTGGCGCGGCGATCTCGGCGGTTTTCGTAAAGCCGCCCCCGACTCGCCGAATATGGCGTGGAGAGTCTCGGCCTTTCGAGCCTACGCCGATTTCATGCTGACCGACGAGTTCGAACGGATAATGAACGAAATGGAGACCCTTGCGGAGGAAAAACGCATCGCTCTCATGTGCGCGGAGGCGGTGCCGTGGCGCTGCCACCGCCAGCTACTCGCTGACGCATTCATCGCGCGCAGCTGGAAAGTATGCGATATCATGGACGACGGCGATCACGAACATAAGTTGCCCACTTTTGCCCGCGTGGAAGGAACGCGGATCTATTACTCCGGACCCAAGGAATCGAGAATGGCGGATTGAGGATGGAGGATAGAAAATCGAGATACTGTCGCATCGGGCTTTATTGGCGATCTTCGATCCTCGGTTCAATTCCTTCACCGGTACATCCCATTGGGATCGAGCTCTTCGCGAATGAGACGCAAATCCTCTGCCGATGGCGCGCTAACTTCGTCAATTTTTTGCGCCAGTCTTAATGTCCAGCCGACTTCAGTCTGCACATCGTTCACTGTGACACCGGGATAAAGGGCGCTCAGTTGCATCTCGCGCTCGGGATTGTCGAAATTCAAAATGGCTTTATCCGTGATCATGAGCTCGGGCCCGCCGCCCGGCAACCCCAACCGCGCGCGGCTGTCGCCGCCGGTCAGATGACCGGGGCTGGTGACAAAATCAAGCTTTTCCACAAAGGCGCGGCGCTTGAGGCGCATGATCATGAAAGTGCGCCGAGCATTGGTCGCAATCTCGCAGGCGCCGCCACTGCCGGGTAGACGCGTTTTGGGTTTGGCATAGTCGCCGATGACCGTCGAGTTGAGATTACCGTATCGATCGACCTGGGCGCCGCCAAGCAACGCAATCTCGACCAATCCGCGCTGCAAGTACAACCCAAACAAGTCCGCCATAGAGACGACCGATGTTGCGCCGCTGACAAGCGTCGGATCACCGATCGAAAGCGGCAAGCGCTCGGGGCGCGCCCCGTAAACGCCGGACTCGTAGATCAGCTCCATATCCGGCGCGACAGTGTGGCGCGCCAGGTTACACGCGATATTTGGCAGACCGACGCCGACGAAAACAGTGCGCGCTCCTTTTAACACGCGCGCCGCTGCGACAATCATCATTTCCGAGGCCGTGTAGCCCGGCTCGCTCATCGATACCTCCCATAATCCACCGATGGCGCCAGCAAGGGTTCAGGCTTGAGCTTATCAAGGCGCGCTTGCCCAATCTTTCGCACATAGGCTGCGTGGTTTTCGAGCCCATAAACCCATTCGTCGAGCCACGCCAAAACCGCCGCATGATCCTGAGAGAGCTTGTCCCATGTGAGATACGACTCGTTGTCACGGTCATAGTAGCCTTGAACATAGGAAGGATGCGCGCCGTAGGGTTCGTGCACCACCGCGTTCACAATCAGGCCCGGGATCAGTGTACGGTTGGGATCGGCGCGAATCACGGATTCCTCCACCACTTCTTCGACCGCTACGATCACGCGCTTCGAGGCAAACGCGACTTCTTTTTGCATGCCGAGAAGTCCCCATAATTGGGTATTCCCCTGCCGATCGGCTCGTTGCGCGTGGAGAATCGCGACGTCTGGATTGAGCGGCGGCACCACCGCGATCTTCCCGGTGCCGTAGGGTTCGTCGATCACTTTGATCAGTGGATTAACCTTGAGCATGTCCGAGCCGATGTAGCTCCGCAGAGCAAAGAACGGCAAATGCGACGCGCCCGCCGCGTATCGCCCCACCAGCCCGTAGTGAGAATACTCTTCCAGTTCCAATGGCAGGGGAATGGCTTTTTCGACGGCGCGGCGAATGCAGTAGAGCGAGCCCACGCCCGGATTGCCAGTGTAGCTGAAAATCAGCTTCTTCGCCGTGCCGGCGGCGATCATTTGGTCGTAAATCAGATCCGGCGTCATCCGGATCAATGTCAGGTCGTGGCGTCGTTGACGGATGATCTCATGGCCCGCGGCGAAGCAAATGAATCCTGTGAAACCCTCCATGGCTACAGAACAGCCATCGCTCACGTAAGTAGCGATCGCTTCCCGCATGGATACAAGCTTTCCGGTTTCTGCCGCGTTTTTCACCATACGAAGGAAAATTTTTTCAAGCTAAGAGTCTGTTCGTGCTCTCGATCACGCCATTGATGATAGCTTGCGTCTCGCCGAGATAGTTCTCCGGCTTGGAGAGCCCTTGCCAGTCGACTGTGCCGTCGGCGACTTCGACCTGTGCTAATACCCTAACAACTTCTACGAGCGGTTTCTTTTTTGAAACTGCCTCTTGGCATGCCTTCTTGACCAATTCTTCCGCCTTCGGCCGCGGCATCGCTTTGGCCAGCGCGAACACACAAGCTTCAGCGAGGATAACGTCGTTGGCGCGGGCGATGTTCGCGCGCATTGCCACTCCGTCGACTTGGAGATTCTTCGCCAGATAGAGCGCGTGCTTGAGCACCCCGCCGGTGAGAGTCAACATCTGCGGCAACGTCAGCCACTCGACTTGCCAGCCGTGGGTTGCGCGTTCATGTTCCTGGATCTGCGCGTGATGGAGCGCCGATAACAGGGAAGCATTAGTTCGTGCCGCCGCGAGAATGAGCTCGCTCGTGATCGGATTGCTCTTCTGCGGCATCGTGCTGCTGCCGCCTCGTCCCTCTTCCGCCGATTCGCCGGCCTCACCGACTTCGGTCTGCGCCAGAAGAATGACGTCCTGCGCCATTTTGCCGAGAGTTCCCGTCACCAGGCTGAGCCAGCCGGCAAACTCGACCACGCTGTCCCGCTGCGAGTGCCAAGACATGATCGGCACGGCCAGATCGAGCTCGGCGGCCAACTCTCGCGTAACCGCGAGTCCTTTGTCGCCGAGAGCCGAGAGTGTACCTGCAGCACCGCCGAATTGGACAATGAACAGGCGCAACGAAATTTCGTCAAGCCGTTCCGCATGGCGTAGCAATGGCGCGAGCCAACCTGCCACTTTGATTCCGAAACTAATCGGCAACGCTTGCTGCCCGTGCGTGCGTCCCGCAAGAATCGTCACTCGATGGCGATCAGCGAGCGCGCTCAGATTACGCCCGATCTCGCCGAGTCTTGTCTTGATTAAATCGACCGCAGAGCGAAGCTGCAACACCAACGCGGTATCCATAATGTCCTGGGTCGTCGCACCCCAGTGCACAAATGGCGCCACCTCGGCCCCGACCTGCTTGCGCAGCTCCTGCACCAACGCGATGATCGGGAAGCCGGAGCCAATTGTCCCTTTGGCCAACGCCGCGATATCTACCTTTTCGGCACGCACCTTGCTGATGGCTTCGGCTGCGCTCGCGGCAATCACACCCACGCGCGCCTCGGCGCGCGCAAGCGCTTTTTCGACGTCGACCAACGCTCGAACAAACGCTTCGTCAGTTAACAGAGCCGAAATCTCCGCGTCGCTGAAGAGCGGGCCGAAGATGGTTGAATCGAGAGAAGTAGACATTTGGTTCTTTATGCTAACGCGTTAAAGCAGATCCTTCACTTCGTTCAGGATGACAACTGTCCCACGTGTCATGCTGAGCGCCGCGAAGCATCTGCTTTTGTTTTCACATATCGAAAAAAACCGTTTCATCGCGACCCTGCAGCCGGATATCGAAATGATAGACCGGTTTACCATTTTGTTCCGTTCGTGCGGCGATCAAGGTCGACCGCCGAGCTTTGTTCTTAACGAACTTTAGAATTGGATCAACTTGGTTGGCCGGCTCGTCGGCAAAATAGATACGCGTGAAAGCATGCACGAGCATGCCGCGGGCAAAAACCGCCACGTTAATATGCGGTGCTTGCACGGAGTCTCCCGGCCCCGGCACCGGTCCCGGTTTGATCGTTTCAAAACGATAAAAGCAATTTTCGTCAGTTCCCGAACGGCCCCAGCCCGTGAAGCTCGGATCGAGAGGCTTCTCCTGCTTATCGTCCGGGTGATTATAGCGACCGTAAGCATTCGCCTGCCAGATTTCTACCATAGCGTCCGGTATTGGTTTTCCATCCCCGTCGAAGACGCGGCCCTCGATGCGGATCCGCTGTCCTTGTGTGGCATCGGTCGCGAGGACGTTCATCGCCCTGCTTGTAAGCCCGATGGAGTAGAACGGGCCGACGGTCTGCGCTGGGGTCTGCTTCATCGCCTCTTTTCCTCGAATGGTGTCGCTCGCCGTCCACGCAGCACAATATCGAAACGATAGCCCAAAGCGTATTCGGGCTCGGTAACGTCATGAGCGTAGGATGAAATCAATCTCTCGCGTCCGCTCTTTGTCGGAACCGAATTCAGAATCGGATCGAGCGGAATCAAAGGATCGTTGGGAAAAAACATTTGCGTCACCAGCCGGGTTACAAAACTGGCGCCGAACAGGGAAAGATGAATGTGGGCCGGTCGCCACGCTTTCGTATGATTGAGCCAAGGATAGGCACCCGGCTTGATCGTGAGATAGCGATATTCGCCTTTGCCATTAGTCAGGCAACGCCCGGCGCCAGTAAAGTTCGGATCAAGCGGCGCATTGTGTTGATCCACCGGATGGTGATAGCGGCCAGCCGCGTTCGCTTGCCAGATTTCGATGAGCGTGTTCGGAACCGACCGCCCGTCTTCATCCAGCACGCGACCGACGACGATGATTCGCTCACCCATGGCTTCTTTGTTGGTCTCGGCGGTCCGAGTGAGATCGTTCTCGCCCGGCTCTAATTTGATATCTTTGAACAGCGGGCCGGTGATCTCCGACAGCGTTTGCTTGACCGGCACAAGTCTTTTGAGCGGTCCGCGTTTTACCGAGGAGCCATAGGCCTTGAATACATACGGCGGATGGGACTTCCAGTCTCGCGGCTTGTACTCCGGGATTTTCATAACGCGATTACCTCTAAATTCATTTGGGTTCGCTCTCCATCTCTTTATAGGTTCGTTTGGCGATGGCAAATGCCGAATTCGCCGCCGGCACGCCGGCATAAACGGCCACCTGAAGAAGAACCTCTTTCACCTCGTCGCGTGTAACTCCGGTGTTTCGCGTCGCGCGAATGTGCATCGCTAGTTCCTCGTGGCGCCCGATCGAGGCCAGCATAGCGAGGGTAAGCATATGGCGCGTCTTTGTATCGAGCCCCGGCCGTGACAAAACTGCTCCCCAAGCGTTCTCGGTGATATAGCGCTGAAAGTCGGCGTCGAAATCCGTCTTGTTCGCTTCGGCCCGCGCCACATGATCCGCTCCAAGGACCGCTTTGCGTGTGGCCATCCCTTTTTCAAATTGATCTTCAGACAATTTGCACCTCCCGAAAGAATTGCGCCATTCGCCCAGTCATTTCTTCCGGCTGTTCGATGCAGGACAGATGACCGGCATTTTCAATCAATGAAAACTCCGTTCCCGGAATCAAACGCGCCAGCTCTCTGCCAAGCTCCGGCGGTGTAGCGATATCTTGCGCGCCGCAAAGCACGAGCGTCCTACATTTGATTCGCGGGACTGTTTGCCGAAAGTCTGCATCGCGCAACGCGTAGCAAATTCCGATGTAACCGTCCACCGTTGTTCGAACCAACATGTTGGAATAACCGCGGACGTCTACGCTGCGCCGTTCACGAAACTCTTTTGAAAACCAACGTTCCATCATTGCACTTTCGAGACCCTGGAGACCGCTGGAGCGGACCGCCGCGATACGCTGCTCCCATGACTCGACCGATCCTATCCGCGCTCCAGTGTCGCACAAAACCAATGCTTGCACTCGCTCAGGATGACTCAACGCAAGAGCCTGAGCGATCAATCCTCCAACCGAGATGCCGCAAATCACAGCGTGATCGATCTCCAGAGCATCCAATAGGCCAACAACATCCTCTACGAGATCGCCGGCCGAATAAGGCGGCGTTGGCGCATCGGTCAGCCCATGCCCGCGTTTGTCGTAACGAACGACGCGAAAATGGCGCACCAAGGGCGCTACTATCTCGTCCCAAATACGCAGGTCGGTGCCGAGAGAATTGGCGAGCAGCAAGGCTGGCAACTCTTTCGCCCCCTCATCGAGGTAATGATGAACGCAATCGCCGATTTTAAGAAAAGGCATCAGGTTGAAACTATCCGACGGTTTAGCGCAATGTCAACTTGGCTGAGCGGGCGTCGCGAATTGTTTGTTCACCGAGAAGACCCTTTGACTTTGCTTCAACAACGATCTTAGAATCAATCGATGGATGTTTTCCAACCTTTGAACGATTTGAACTGTTCGAACGGCTTAAACGATCTGAACAAGTAAAAGGAGATGATCATGCCGGAACCCCTCGTCCTCGAAGTTTTCTCAGATTTCGTTTGACCCTGGTGCTACCTCGTCACCGGGCGTGTCGAGAAACTGAAAAAAAATTATGGCCTGGAGATTAAATTCACTCAATTTCCGCTTCATCCCGAAACTCCTGAGGAAGGTAGCGTCCGGGGTCCAGAGGTGATCGCGCGCAATCAACGCATGAAAGTGAACATGGAGCGCGAAGGTTTGCCTTTCAACGCAGAACGCAACATGTCCTACAACAGCCGGCTAGCTCAGGAGCTGGCAAAGTGGTCGGAGACGAAGGGTAAGGCGGAGGAAATGACCAATGCGCTCTTTCGCGCCTACTTTGTCGACGTCAAGAACATCGGCAAGGCTGACGTCTTGGCCAAAATCGCCGAAGACAATGATCTGCCGGCCGATGAAGCCACCGATGTATTGTTGAGCAGGAAGTTCAAAGACGCCGTCGACGACGACTGGCGCCGCTGCGCCGCCTTCGGTGTCAACGCCGTGCCGACGTTTCTCGCCGGAAAATATCTCATGGTCGGGGCGCAGCCCTACGAAGAATTGCAACGGTTGATCGAGCATGTGTTGCAGTCGCCGCCTGAACAAACCGTGGGGTGACCGTCGTTTTTCCCGGCGAAGAACGCCTCTGAAGATTAGGCGTGCCACTTAGCAGGTTGCTGAAAAAGCGCTTGCGCGGTATCGGGTTCCGGGTCTGGGGTTAACTCGAAACTCGAAATCCCAGACTCGAAACTGACATGCGAGCCGGAACCACAGTATCGCTTTTTGTATTGTTTTCCCTGATCCCGCCATTTAGTCCGGCTGCTCAGCAACGTCACATTCATAGTAGCGCGGGTGTCGGGGGCGCACAGATTCCTCTCTGGGCCGGCAGGGACCTGGGAACGTTTCGCAAATATCACTTGGATGTAGAAGGTGTCCTGATCCTGGGTAGAGCCCGCGGCATGCAAGCGTTGCTCGGCGGCAGCACTCATTCTGCAAATATGGCGGCCATGGTTCCCATCCGAACGGCTCTCGCCGGGGGAGATGTCGTCATCGTCGGCGGCTTTTTAAATAGAAATTTGCTGAAGTTCGTCGCTCAAAAAACAATTACTAAGCCTGGGGATCTTCGAGGGAAAAAGATCGGCATCGCCAATTTCGGTGGATCAAACGAATTTGGCGTTCTTCTCGCGCTCAGGGAATGGGCCATTCCACGCGAAGCTGTCAATATCATTCCCGCCGGCGGCAGCGCTGCGCGACTATCGGCCATCGATGCGCGAGGCTTGGATGCCACCGTGCTTTCCTACGACCATGCCCTGGTAGCGGCCCAGAAGGGAATGAGTATTTTAGGAGACTTAGCCGAAATCACGCCGGAATTCCCCGACAGACTGATAGTGACGCGCCGTTCGTTTCTTGATAAGGAACGAGACACCATCAAGCGTTTCCTCCAAGCGCTTAGCGAATCGATTTATCAGGTCAGCACTCAGCGCGAAAAACTTTTACTCGCCATCACCAGGCACCTGAAGGTGGATCGCAAAGTGGCGGAGGAAACCTATGATCTCTACCACAATGTTTTTTCTTTACCGCCTCGAGTCGGCCGTCAAGGTCTTCGGGGTGTAGCTGATATTGTTCTGCAACAGATGGGGCGCGCGAAAGAAGAAGTGAATTTGAGTCGGCTGATTGACGAAAGCCTGATCGATGAGCTGGAAAAAGAAGGCTTCTTTAACAAGCTGCAGAAAGAATATATGCAGAGATGAGCGATTGTTCTCCACCTTAATTTTTGTTTTGTAATATTGTCCAGTGAAATAGTCGGTCGAAAGGAGCTTTTCAAATGGTAGCAAAGATCAAACACGTGGCATTTATGAGCCATAACGCGCCCCGGCTCTGCCGATTCTACGAGTGCTTGTTTGGGCTCACTCGGGCAAGGGCCGACACCTCGCCGGCGTCGGAGGAAGAGTTCGCCAGGCGTTTCGGCAATCCCCTTCTATCGACCAAGCGTGCTGCCAAACCCTACGACGGAACGGTGATCGCCGGCGATGGTAACGTTGGAGTGGCGTTTCTGCGCAGGCGACCGGGATATCCGGCAGGCATAGATCACTTCGGCATCGAAGTGGACGACATGGACCGGGTTTTCAGCCGCTATAAGGAAAAATATCCTTCAGTCGGGTTTGTGAAGAGACCATCCAACCGGCCGTTTGCGTCTTTCAGCTCACACGATCCAGAGGGCCATCTCTTTGATCTGAGCCAGCCCGGTTTGGATAACGTTCGGGGCGTATGGGCTGAATCCGATCGGGAGCAAGATCGGTATATCAAGCACCTGACGATACGCGCCATCAACCCGGCGGGGTTGGCGCGCTTTTACGTAGACGTATTTGAATTCAAGGAAGAGGAGAAAGCGTTGGAAGACCCAAACTTTTACTTGACCGATGGCAAAGTTACGTTGGTCCTGACGCCGTGGAAGATCGAGGACTATCACGGCGCGGAACACCGGGGTCCGGGTCTCGATCATGTCGGATTCAAGGTGGAAAGCATCGAGATGTTTAAAAAAGATTTCGATGTTCTGACCAGCGTGGACCCTGAGTGGATGACTCCGAAAGCTCCCAATTCGCCTTCAGAACACGATGTCGTGCTGCGTCTGCTAGCGGCTTGTCGTTACGGCCGGCATCAGCTCGCGGATCCGGATGGAAATTTCATCGACGTGGCCGATCAGTAAGTTTGTCGCACCAACGCGCACGCATTATTCGATTTCGCCCTCGGGCGTACTTGAGAGAACGATGAAAGTATGATGGCGCGAATTTCGCTTCTATTGCTTGTTTCTATTGACCTGTTCGGTTTCACGGCTTCAAACGCTTTTTCTGCTGAAAGCTCACAAAAGAGGACTCTCGTCCGCATGGGCTTGGCGGCTAGGAGCACCACTTCGATGCCTTTTTTTGTCGCCAAGGAACGCGGCTTTTTCCGAGAGGAAGGCTTGGATGTGGAGCTAATCGTGATGCAGGCGATCCAGACAATTCAGGCGACGTTGGGGAACAGCACTCAATTCGCTTCCGCGACGGGATCGGCCGTGAGCTCCGCGGTTAGGGGCGCCGACATCAAAGTGATTTTGGCCGTAACCGACCGGCCGTCATTCGACCTTATTGTCCAGCCCAATATTACGAGCGTGCAACAGTTGCGGGGGAAAAAAATCGGCACCGGGGGGGTCGGTTCTCTGGCGGAAATTCTCGCGCGGCGCATTCTCGAAGTGAACGGAGTTCGCCCCGAAGAAGTTACGATTCTCGCGACGGGTCCAAGTCACGTAACTTATCTGTCCTTGAAGGCCAAAGTTATAGACGCCGCGCCACTGCAGATGCCTCTAACTTTTACGGCTCAGGATGAAGGATTTCGCAAGCTCGTCGATGCCGGCGATGTTTATCGAGCCGTGCAGGGAGGACTTGCCACAACCAAAACCATGCTGTCCGAGCAGCCCGAGTTGGTGACCAAGGTGGTCCGCGCGATGATGCGAGCGATCCGCCTGATCAAATCTGATAGGAAATACGGAATCGAATTCATCAAGGGACCCTGGTTGGACATCGGCAAAGAGCCCGAAAAGATCGCCGCGCGCGTGTATGACATCGCAGCTCCGGCGCTTTTGGAAAACGGCATGGTGAGCGAAGAAATTCAGCGGCAAATGATTGCGGACGCCTCGCTGCGCGTTAAGCCTGCAAATCCGGTCTCCCCCGACCAGGTATTCGACTTCAGCATTGTCCGGAAGGTCAGCGCAACATTGAAATAGTCGCTATTGATTCAGTAGCGCCACCGCAACCAGGCCGACCGCCAAGCCAATCGTTTTCTGGCGCGACATGCGCTCGCGAAAAAAGAGTGTCGCCAGCAGCGAGCTCACCGCCACCACGCCGACACTATAAATCGGAAAAGAGTTGGGAGCTTTCCCAACCTTTCAGGGCGAGGACCTTCAACAGTGCATAGATGGCGATATAATTAATCACACCAAGAATTACTCCTGCTAGACAGTGGCGAACGCGGAAATCGGTGGG
>Ga0114129_10008784_pt1 | contig 14412 bp, 11 predicted proteins | sample RhiMetdeltSRZDD1_FD_80071 | JGI IMG/M metagenome (GOLD analysis project Ga0114129, IMG submission 80071) | Populus rhizosphere microbial communities from Tennessee, USA - Rhizosphere MetaG P. deltoides SRZDD1 (version 2) (version 2) | ecosystem: Host-associated > Plants > Roots > Rhizosphere >... | reverse complement strand
GCTTTCGAGCACGAGGAGCTCGCCACGGGCCTCGGCCAGGAACAGATTGACGGCCGAAGCTTTCCCCTCCCGCCGCTCCTGGACGACCAGCCGGATCCGGGGATCGCAGGCCGCTCTTTCACGCACGATGGCCTCGGTGCGGTCGGTGCAGCCGCTCGCGACCACGATCACCTCGAGGAGGGTGAAGCCCGGGAGCTTCTGTTTGCCCAGGGCCTCCAGCAAGTAGCCGACGTTGGCCTCCTCGTTGAAGGCCATGATCCCGACGCTGCAGGTGGGACGCGTCTCGAGAACCTTGGGCTCAGCGGACACGGTCGGCCTCGACTTCGATCGGCCGCGGCTCGGGGACGACCTCGAGCAGCGGGCCCCTCGGCTCCAGTCGATTCGGCGGCACGACGCCGGCCAGGTCGTAGTAGCGGCCATCGCTGCCCCCCAGATACACCGCGCGCACCTCTAGCTCGCGGGCGACGAGCGCCGCCACATCGTTCGGCCGGTTGTGTCGTTGCCCCATGACCACGGTCAGGTCGGGCCGTCGGCCCTCCACCACCTGGAGGTACCGCAGCACGGCTTCCGGCGTGAAGTCGGCGATGATCATCGAGCCTGGCCGAGCGATGCGAAAGACCTCCTCGCCATAGCGTCGCGCGCTAGAGTCGTCGCGCTTGCTCGGGGTGAGGAAGAAGCGGGCCTCGTCCCGGTACGGCAGATCTCGGGCGCGCACCAAGTCAAGGCCAAGGCGGTCCTGCAACACGGGAGCCGCAGCATAGGTGATCCCCGGCAGCAGTGCCAGCGCGGCCAGCAGCAAAGCACTCGCAATCCGCCCGCTGCTCCGGGCGACCTCGGCGAACCCGAGGCCCACGAAGATGGCGAAGACCAGATAGTCGGTCAGGTAGAAGGTGAACTTCGTGGACCCGAGGCTCACCCACTCGGTGGTCTTCACGAACACCGCGCCGTTGACTCCCATCACCAGCAGCAGCGCGACCGCCGCGCTCCGGTCCTTCCGCAGCAGCGCGCGCAGGCCGAAGAGCCCGAGCACGAGGGCGAGCCCCGGGAATTGGTAGACGAGGTACGCGACGTAGAAGCCGATCTCGCGTGCCAGGTCGAGCGGGCCGGGCCACTGCACGACGTAGTGGTAGATGGCCGGCGGCCCGTACCACAGGCGCTCCAGTGCCTTCCAGGCTCCGGGGAACAGCCACAGCACCGCGACGCCGAGGATGGCGAGGCCAGCCAGAAGCGCCACGGTCCGCCCGCGTCGGACGAGGTCCGGTCGCGTCGCCGCGGCGAAGAACACGAGACCGGGCAGGGCCAGGAACAGGACCAGGTGGTTCGTCAACCCCAGGAGGAACAACGCCGCGGGAAGCACCAGGCCCGCGGCATCCGCACCCCGTGAGCGCCACGCGACGAGCAGCCAGAGCAGCAGAGCCAGGCAGAGGGCGTTCAAGGTGCGCACGCCGGTCAGGACGGAGTAGTGCCAGAAGGCATGCGAGAAGGCGAGTGCTATCGCTGCGGCGGCGCCGGCCAGGCGGGTGCCGCCCAGGCGCGCCGACACCGCGTAGACGAACGCCAGCGCCAGAGCGCCCCAGACGGCGGTCAGCATGTTCAACTTCCACGCCAGCTCGCCGGGGAGCGGAAGCACGGCACGGCCCAGCAGCACGAACAACGGATGGTCCCCGGCCCTGCCGATCGTCAGCTGCGCCGTCGCGACATCCACGGCGAGCGAGGCACTGTCGCCCCACACCACTCCCGGAGCGAGCGTTGCCGCGTACAGGCAGAGCGCCAGCGCGAAGACGGCAGCGGCGCCGGGCAGACCGCCAAAGACCTTCGGGGATGGTTCCAGCACGCGAAGCCCTAATCTCCCGGCTGGTGGACGTGCCGCTGTCGCGCAAGCAGGCTGAGGTTGCGGACGAGCCCCGCGCCGAAGCCGAAGCCGTGCGAGGCGACGATCACGGGCAGGATCACGCCAACCAGGGCTGCTCGGCGTGGACCGCCGCTCGATCCCACGCGGATCGCCTCGAATCCGAATGCGACTGCTGCGGGAGCGACCACGAAGAGCAGCGCCTCGACTCGAGGCAGGCTGACCAGGAGCAGCAGTCCGGTGGCCACCGCCAGGAACGGCAGCGCCGGCCGGATCGACAGGAACCGCCGGTGCTTCAGCAAGGTGCGGGCCCTCCCGTTTCCGTAGCGGTAGTACTGGCGAGAGAGGGAGCCGAGCGAGCCCCGCGGGGTGTAATGGACGACGATCTCGCGGCCGAGATAGATGCGCCCGCCCGCGCTGACGAGGCGCTGGTTGAGCTCGGCGTCCTCGTTGGTAATCGCAGCTGGGTCCCACGGGCCGATGCGCTCGAACACGCTGCGGCGATAGGCGCCCAGGAACACGGTGTCGACGAAGCCCTCGTTGTCGGGGCTGCGATAGGCCGCGCCCCCGACACCGAGCGGGCTCGTGAGCGCGGCACAGACCGCCAGCTCGAACTCGGTCCGACCGCGGCAGCGCTGCGCGCCGCCGACGTTGTCGGCCCCTGTGCGCTCGAGGATCGTGATGCATTTCTCGACGTAGTCGGGCGCATACTCGCAGTGGACGTCCATCCGCACGATCACATCGCCGCGAGCTTCGGCCAGGATCCGGTTGAGGCCAGCCGCCTGAACGCGGTCGGGATTGTCGATCAGCCGAATCCGGCTGTCTGTCGCCGCCAGGCGGTCCAGGATGTCGCGTGTGGGATCGGTGCTGCCGCCGTCGGCCACCAGGATCTCGATCCGGTCGCGCGGGTAGGTCTGGGCTTGGATGCTTCTCAGGCACGCCTCGATGAACGCAGCCTCGTTGAGGCAGGGCATGGCGATGGTGACGAGCGGTGTGAGCATGCGATCGTGGTTGGGCGGCGTCGCCGGCGATCGTATCGCGAGACCGGGCCTCGGGCGGCACCTCGTCTGATGTGTGAGGGGGATCACCGCATGTGGGGTTTCGAATAGCGATATCATCCGTCTTTCTAATAGCGAGTTTCGGTGTCCGCCGCTCACCCTCCGATTCAAGGGCGAGAGGGGCTCCCATAGCCGTTGGTCACCCGTGGCTTTCGGCCCGGGATGAAGAAGGTAAGGCGATGCGAGCGCGGCGCGTGCTTCTGGTCCTGTCGAGCGCGGTTCTTCTTCCGCTCATCGCTTCCGCACAGGGTGTGGGAGACGCAGCAAGGAAGGCGAAGAAGGCCCGCGAGAAAGCCGGATCAAAACCGGCCCAGACGGCGACGGCGGTGCCATCCACCGCCTCGGCGGCATCGCCAGGGACGGTCGCTCGGCCAGCACCCGAAGCGGCATCGCCAGGGACAGTCGCTCGCCCAGCAGCTGCAGCCGCATCGCCAGGGGCAGTGGCACCCTCGGCACTCGCGGCGGCATCAGCAGGGGCGGTCGCTCGCTCAGCCACGGCGGCATCGCCAGGGACGGGAGCTCGTCCAGCACGCGCGCCGGTCATGGGAGGCAAGAGTAGTTCGAGCTCGAGGTCTCAGGGCGCTGGTGGCGGATTTGGATTTTCTGACCCAGGGCAACGGCCACGCGTGTTCACCGGGGACGACCTGCTGGCCCTGGGAGGGCGAGGCTCTGCGGCGAGCGGCACACGCCGCGGGGGAACCATCTCTTTTCCGGGCGGCATGCCGGCCCCTGAGCTTCCGCCTGAGTCCGGGCCTGGCACTGGGCCCGCGCCCGCTCCGGCCCCTGTTCCCGAGCCAGCGCCAGCGCCCGCGCCGGCACCACCCCCGACTCCTGGGCCGATTCCAACGCCGGCACCCGTTCCAACGCCGGCGCCGGCTCCAACACCTACGCCCGCTCCCACTCCCACGCCGGCTCCCACTCCCACACCGGCTCCCACGCCCACGCCCGCACCAACTCCTACGCCAGCTCCAACTCCCACACCGGCTCCAACTCCCACACCGGCTCCAACCCCCACACCGGCTCCAACTCCCACGCCCAGCCCGACGCCTACCCCGGGGCGCAGCTACTTCCCCGGCCAAGCCACCTGGTACCAGGACATCTCGAACGCCAGCGTCGATCCAGAGTCTGCCGCCGTGATCTCCTACCTGAACGTCGTCGGCTGGGGAACGGGCTCGATGCGCATCGACTACAGCATCGAGGTGCTGGATGCGACAGCCTCAACACCCAACCTCGCCTTCAGGCCCACCGGCGATTTCTATGTCCCGGATTGCGACCACGTGCCGATGCCAGTGCCTCCTGGCGGCGCGCTCGAGGGAGAGTCCGGGTACGCGTGCACGAGGGGTGGAGACTGCCACCTGATCGTCGCCGACTGGAGTCGCATGAAGCTCTTCGAGATGTGGCGGGCCAATATCAGCGGCGGCGTATTCAACGGAGGCTGCCTGGCGGTTTGGGACATGACCCGTGTCTATCCGCCGAGTGGCCGTGGCGAGCAGTGCACGAGCGCAGACGCGGCTGGCTTCCCCATCGCTCCGCTGCTCTTCTCGGCCGATGAGGTAGCGGCGGGTTGGATCGGCCACGCGATCCGTTTCATCCTTCCCAACGACCGAATCCGTGCGGGCGTCTATGTCCACCCCGCGACTCACGTGGGTGGGCCGAGGGGTGCGTCCAACGCACCGCCCTACGGCACGCGCCTGCGGCTGCGCAGGGACTACCCGATCGATCGGCTGCCAAGGGGAGCCCAGGTCGTGGCGCGAGCCATGCAACGCTTCGGCATGCTGCTTGCCGACGGCGGCCAGATCACGCTCACGGCGCAGAGCGACCGGTTCACGAGGGCCAAGTGGGCGGGGTTGCTGGGTACGAGCGACCTGTCCGCACTCAGACCCTCGGACTTCGAGATGGTCAACGCCGGCTCCCGGATACCCGTCACCTACGCGTGTGTTCGCAATCCATAGACCTGATCATCGAGGGTGACCCGATTCCCGAGCCCGGCAGCTTGCTGCTGCTCGGCAGCGGGCTCGCGAGCCTGACGCGCCGCTCCCGAGCCGTCCAGGCAGCTCCGGCCCCCAAGCTATACTGGGCCGCCTGCCGCAGAGTCCTGCGGCGTGACCGGCGCCGGGGGAATCCGATCCGTGGAGCTCAGGCCGCGCGACCGAATCGTTCAGCTGAAGATCGTCTACTACGGGCCTGCAGTGTGCGGGAAGACGACCAACCTGCAGATGCTTCACGCCGCGGCCCTCGCCCGCCACCGGGGTGAGCTGATCACGGTCAACTCCCTGCAGGAACGCACGATCCTGTTCGACCTCCTGCCGCTGCGCGGGGTCGGCTTCCACGGCTTCGACCTCCGCTTTCAGCTGGTAGCGGTGCCCGGGCAAGCGCCGTACGGGGCGACGCGGCGGCTGGTGATGCGCGGGACGGACGCCGTCGTGTTCGTCGCGAACTCGGCTTCGGATCGGCTCGCCGAAAACGTGGCGAGCCTCGCGGAGATGAAGGAGAACCTCAAGGCAAACGGGCTCGACGCCGAGACGATCCCGACCGTCTTTCAATACAACAAGCGCGACCTGCCGCAGGTTTCGACAGTCGACGAGCTGAGCGCCGTGCTCAATCCACGCGGGGAGCCCGTGATCGAAGCCGTCGCGGTCGACGGCGAGGGCGTGATCGAGACGCTCGGCACCTTGATGGCGCGAACCATGGCCGACCTTTCGGTGAAGTACCGGAGCCTCGCGCTCGACGCAGCCGAGACCGTGCAGACCTGGGCCTGGGGCGCCATCCAGCAGGTGTTCGGCCGCTCGACGATCGCCGGTGCGGGCGTGCGTCCCGCCGAGGGCCGCGACGCCTCGGACCTGCGACGCGTGCAAGTGCCGGCGCCAAAGATCCGGAACGGTGCGACGGGAGCCGAGCTCGACAAAGCCCTCGTGGGCTCCTACGTCGAGACGTCGATGTCGCTGAGCGAAGCGCTCGACGGAGTGCGCCAGGAGCGCGACGAGGCGCAGCGACGGGTGAAGGAGCTCGAGCTCACGCTCGGGGCGATCGAGCAGCTCGGCGACGGCAAGTCGCCCGGCGAGACGCTCACCGCCGCGCTCGGGCAGCTGGTCGCCGCGGCAGGCTGTTCGCGCGGAAGCTTGATCGCGCCGGCGGCCGATCAGAAGCTGCGGGTGCTCGCTGCGGTCGGAATGAAGCGGGATCCTTTCGTCGAGGACCCCGAGGGCTACCGCATCGTCCGGCAGCGATTCGTTCCGCTGAAGCGCCCCTCGCTCGTGAACCTGGAGCAGACGAGCGAGCTCGCCGAGATTGTCGAGTCTCTCGATCCGCCGGCGGCGGCCGTGGCCGTCGTACCGATCCGCAGCGGCTTCGGGCTGCATGGCCTGGCGCATTTCTACTTCGGCGCCAGCGACCCGCTGCCCGGCCCTGCGCTACTCGACCACGTGAGCCTGATGGCTCGCGCGCTCGGCGCATGGTTCGTGGTGCGGCGCGGGCAGACGCTCGAGGCGAGGACGCAGGCCACTTACGGAGCGCTGCCGGAGATCGAGCGGGTGGTGCGCCAGGTCAGCGAGCTGCTGCGCGCGGCCGCGCGCGAGCCGCAGCGGGCGCGGAGTCACCTCGAGAAGGCCGCGCGCACGCTCGACAGCATCGCCATCCTGACGAGCGAGCTTGCAGAGACGGATCCGGCGTTCAAGAAGCGCTAGGTCTGTTGAAGTTCCTTGAGCGTCGGGTTCCCATACACATTCGAGCCCTGAGGCCCAACTCAAGTCAGTAGAGTCGGTTACAGAGCGCAGGGCCCGAAACCCTCTCGGGATGTCGATGTATCTTACATATCTCCGCTGGTTTCAATGCGGTAAATGATTGATCACTCGATGGTTCTCAAGTTGGCACGGACGATGCTCCTTTTCCGCTCGTCGATCCCTCCGACGCGAGGGAGTACTATGACCACGGTCTTCCGGCTCGGACTGGCGCTGACTGCTGCAACACTACTCGTTGCAGTCCCGTCCGAGGGCCTGACGATCCAGTTCGCCGACCCGGCAGCGCTGTCGCCGAATGGGACTCCCGACGCGTGTTTCAACGGGGACGACGTGTGCGGCCCCACGCTCAGCTGGACTCTGTCGGGGATCACCGTCACGGCGTCGCCGCTGGGCTCCGCCAGCGCCATCATCCAGGATCTCTTCCCCAACCGGGGCGGCCTCGGCGCGGTCAATCATCTAGCAAGCGGCGGCTACGCCGACCCCCGGGGCGACGCCGTGAACCGGGGCCAGGGAATCCGGTTGACCTTCAGCGAACCGGTCCACCTGAGGCGTGTGCGCTTCCGGAACGAGAACCACGGCGGCGGCTTTGGCGATGACGACGACGACGACGACGACGATAACGCTACGTTCCGCTTCAGGAGCGACGACGGAGCATTTCACTCGCGCGAGCTCAGGCGCGTCGTCGGCTTCGGCGGGCTCCTCGGCACGAGCTTCGACTTCAGGTACGGCGGCAGTGACCCCGAGAGCTTCTACATCGCACGGGTCAGGTTCAGGCCTGAGGTCGAGGTCCCCGAGCCCGAGCCCATACCCGAACCCGGCACGATGACCCTCCTGGGAGCGGGCCTTCTGGGTCTCGTGGGCCGCGCCCGTCGCCGCATGCGGCCCGGTCGTCCACTCTAGCCTTCCATCTTGACGACCGTCGCAACGGTCGTTTACGGTCTTTTCATGGCCGAACCGATCCGGATTGCAACTGGCGTCCTGGTGCCCGAGGCCGCGGTCGAGTGGCGGGCGGTACGCTCGTCCGGGCCCGGCGGGCAGAATGTGAACAAGGTCGCCACCAAGATCGACATGCGCGTCGACCTGGGAGCGGTCACCGGGCTCTCCGCTCCCGCGCGGGCGCGCCTGCGCGCGCTCGCCGCGGCGCGCACCGACGCCGACGGCAAGCTGATCGTGACCAGCCAGCGCACGCGCGACCAGCTCCGCAACCTCGAGGATGCGCGCGCCAAGGTGAAGAAGCTCGTGGAGCGGGCGCTGCGCGAGCCGCGCCCGCGCCGGATCACACAGCCGAGCCTGGGCGCCGTGCAGCGCCGGCTCAGGCAGAAGCGCGTGCGGAGCATCGTCAAGCGCATCCGCCAGGCGAGCGCGGACGAGGATTAGCTCCACCCTGAACGGGCTAGCGCCGCTGGCGTTCGTCGAGGGTGGCGCGCAGGACGGGAAGGGCCGCCAGGTCTTTGGCGCGGCCCGCTCGCTCCTTCGCGTCGATCAGTGCAGGAAGGCTCAGGACGCGAACCGCTGAGCCCTCTCTCCGGGCTCCGGCGGTGAACCACGTCCAGGTCGATCGTCGTGACTGGTGCGCCGTGGAGGATCCCCGCTGTCATGCCGACGACCACGAACTCCACGTCATTTGCCGCGAACAGGCGGAGGATCTCAGCGAACCGGGCGCGGCTCATTCAGCTTCCGGATCTCGAGCGCGGCCTCCACGAACGCCTCAACTCGCCGCAGGCGCTCCTCGGGAGTGAGCCGCAGCATCTCGCGGATCTGAGCGCGATCTACGCCATTCTCGTCGACGTCGGGTCGGCCCGGCTCTGGGCTTGCATCCGCGGGCGCCTGCGGCACACGAGTAGCTTACAGCGCCTTGACGAGTAGGAAAAGAAAACGCCCGGGGCGGGTGCCCCGGGCGTCATCTTGTGAAGCGATTCGAGAGTCTTAGACGCGGCTCACGTTCGCGGCGCGGGGCCCCTTCGGGCTGTCCACTACTTCGAACCGAACTTTGTCACCCTCGTTCAGGGTGCGGAAACCGTCGGCCTTGATTTCGGTGTGGTGCACGAAGACGTCCGGACCACCTTCGCGAGAGAGAAACCCGAAACCCTTGGACTCGTTGAACCACTTGACAGTGCCTTCGATCATGAACGTACAGGCCTCCTTCGGCCCTACCTAGCAGCCACGTCGCCTGTGCGCCGCGAACGATCAGCACCGCCCCCCATTGGGCGGCCTAAGCTTCGGGGGAAACGCCAGTCGAACGGCAACTAGACAGTTCTCAGTTTAGCACACGGAGCCGCACGGCCTGCAAGAGGCTAAGATCCCGCCCGTGCTGCCTGAAGGACGCGCCGAGCGCCCGCTCAGCGAGGGGGACGCGACCCGGCTCGCCGCCTCGCTCTACGGCCTCGACGCCTGGGCCCGGTCGCTGCCGGGTGAATTCGACGACAACTTCCGGCTGACCGCGGCCGACGGCCGCGCGTTCGTCCTGAAGTCGATGCATCCAGCCCGCGAGCGCGGGCTCGTGGCGATGCAGTGCGCGGCGCTCGCCCACCTCGAGGCGCGCGCGCCGCACTTGCCGCTGCCGCGGGTGGTGCCCACTCGCGCGGGCGACGTCGTGAGCGAGGTGCCCGGGCCCGATGGGACGCCAAGACTCGTCTGGATGCTCCGCTGGCTCCCGGGCTCGACGCTCGCGAGCGCCCGGCCGCGGTCCACGGAGACGCTCGAGGCGATCGGCCGTCTGCTGGGCGAGATGGATCGGACCCTCGCCGACTTCACCCACTCTTATGCGCGGCGCGACTTTCCCTGGGACCTGGCACGTGCGGGTGCACTCGCTGGCGGGCTCGAGCGCGTGGCCGATCCCGCGCGGCGCGCGCTCGCGGCGCGGGCGCTCGAGCGCTTCGAGCGCGAGGTCGTCCCGGCGCTGCCGCGGCTCCGTCGCCAAGTGATCCACGGCGACGCCAACGACCACAACCTGATCGTGGGCGATCCGCACGCGTTGCCGCGACCCGTCGCCGGTCTCGTCGACTTCGGCGACATGCACCACGGCCTGCTCGTGGGAGAGCCCGCGATCGCAGCGGCCTATGCCGTTCTCGGTGAGCCGGATCCGCTCGCCGCGATCGCGGCCGTGGTGGCCGGCTATCACGGCGAGCTCCCGCTCGAGGAAGCCGAGGTCGCGCTCGTCTTCGCCCTCACCGGCGCCCGGCTGGCGGTGAGCGTGATCGTCTCGGCGACGCGCGCCCGCGCAGGACAGAACGACCCGTACACGAGCGTGAGCGAGGCCCCGGCCTGGGCGGCGCTCGAGCAGCTCGACCGCGTGCACCCGCGCTTCGCGCAGGCCGTGCTTCGCGACGCGTGCCGCATGCCACCGCTCGCGCACGGGGCGAAGCTCGCGACGTGGCTTTCCAAGGCCAACGCCGCCCCGGTGCTGGATCTCGACCTCGGGCGCGCGCCGCATGTGGTCGTCGACCTGGGCATCGGCAGCGCCTTCCTTGGGGCCGACTCGCGCAGCGTGGAGACGCCCGAGCTCACGCGCAGGATCTTCGGCGCGATGGCGGAGCAAGGCGCCGCGTTCGGCGTCGGCCGCTACGCCGAGACGCGCGGAATCTACCTCTCGCCGCTGTTCGCGCCGGGCGGACGCCCGACCGACGAGCGCCGCACCGTGCACCTGGGGCTAGACCTCTTCGTCGAAGTCGGATCGGTGGTGCGGGCGCCGCTCGTCGGTGTCGTCCACGTGCTCGCGAACAACCGCGCGCCTCAGGACTATGGGCCGCTGGTGATCCTGCGCCATCAGGCGGGCGACGGCACGGCGTTCTTCACCCTTTACGGCCACCTGAGCGAGGACACGCTCGCCGGCCTCGCTGTCGGTCAGGCGGTCGAGAAGGGACAGGCGATCGCGCGCGTCGGCGCTCCGCCCGTGAACGGCGATTGGCCGCCGCACCTCCACTTCCAGCTGATCCTGGACCTCTTGGAGCAGGACGCCGGCTTCCCCGGCGTCGCGCTGCCGAGCCGGCGCCGTGTCTTCGAGGCGCTCTCGCCCGACCCGAACCTGCTGCTGCGCATCCCGCTGGACGCCTCAGCCCCGAGCGAGCCGCCCGCCGAGGAAACGCTCGCGGCGCGGCGGCGGCTCATCGGCCAGAGCGTGCGACTCTCCTATCAGAGGCCGCTCAAGATCGTGCGCGGCTTCCGCCAGTACCTCTACGACGATGCCGGGCGCGCGTACCTGGACGCGTACAACAACGTCCCGCTCGTGGGCCACGGCCATCCGCGCGTCGTGCGCGCCGCGCAGGAGCAGCTTGCGCTCCTCAACACGAACACGCGCTACCTCCACGACCTGGTGGTTCGCTACGCACGGCGGCTGACGCGGCTGCTGCCGGAATCGCTCAGTGTCTGCTATTTCGTCAACTCCGGAAGCGAGGCGAACGAGCTGGCGCTGCGGCTGGCACGGGCAGCGACGGGTGCTTCGGACGTGATCGTGCTCGAGCACGCTTACCACGGACACACCACGACGCTCGTGGACGTGAGCCCGTACAAGTTCCTGGGTCCGGGCGGGACGGGGCAACGCGATTGGGTGCACGTGGCGCCGCTCGCCGACGGCTATCGCGGCCGCTTCCGGCGCGACGACGCGCAGGCCGGGCCGAAGTACGCAGACGAGGTCGGCCGGATCGCGGACCGCCTCACGGGCGCGGGCCGGCGCCTGGCGGCCTTCCTGTCGGAGACGATGCCGAGCGTCGCCGGCCAGGTGGTGTTTCCGCCCGGCTACCTGGCCGACGCGTACAGGCACACCCGGGCGGCCGGGGGTGTCGCAATCGCCGACGAAGTGCAAACCGGCTTCGGCCGGCTGGGCGACGCGTTCTGGGGCTTCGAGACACAGGAGGCGGTGCCGGACATCGTGGTCCTGGGCAAGCCGATCGCCAACGGCTTCCCGCTCGGCGCAGTCGTGACGACGCGCCCGATCGCCGAAGCCTTCGACAACGGCATGGAGTTCTTCAGCAGCTACGGCGGCAACCCGGTCGCGTGCGCGGCGGGGCTCGCGGTGCTCGACGTGCTCGAGGACGAGAAGCTGCAGCAGAACGCGCAGCGCGTGGGCGCCTCGCTGGCGCGAGGCCTGCACGCGCTCCAGGGCCGCCATCCGGCAATCGGCGACGTACGCGGGGCCGGCCTCTTCCTGGGGGTCGAGCTGGTCCGGGACCGGGTATCGCTCGAGCCGGCCACGCAAGAGGCGGCCTACGTCGCGAACCGCCTGCGCGAGTGCGGCGTGCTCACCGGCACCGACGGCCCGTTCCAGAACGTCCTCAAGCTGCGGCCGCCGCTCGTCTTCTCCGAGGACGACGCCGCGCTCCTGCTCGCCGTGCTCGACGAGGTGCTGCAGGAGGACGGGGCGAAGCCCTAAGGGTTGGGCGCCGCCTGCGCGACCACCGCCAGGATCCGCGCGCCGTAGCGCTCGGCCTTGGCGGGACCGATGCCGTGCGCGAGCTTGAGCGACTCGATCCCGCCCGGGCGCAGGAGCGCGATGTCGCGCAGGGTGCGGTCGCTCGCCACGACGTAAGCGGGCACGCTGTCCTGGCGCGCCAGCTCCGAGCGCAAGGCGCGTAGCGCCTCGAACAGCGACGCCGCCTCGACGGGCAGGACGTCGGGCGCCTCGGCGGTGCGCGAGCGCGGCACTTGGGCCCCGCGAGACGGCCCCGCGGACGCCCCGCCTTCGTGCTCGCGCGGGAGCACGAGACGCGCCGGCCGGTCGCCCTTCATCACGGCGCGCCCCTGGCCCGTGAGCAGGACGACCGGCTTCTCGCCGGGCGTGAAGTCGACGAAGCCTGCGGTGACGCAGCGGCGCAGGAGCTGCGTGAGCCACGCCTCGGAGTGCTCGCGCAGGATGCCGTAGGTCGGGGTGCGGTCGAGCCCGGCGCGCTGCAGCCGTGGGTCGGGTACGCCGGCGAGGAGCTTCACGGCCGCGGTCAGGCCGTAGCGCCGGTCGACACGCGCGACCGCCGAGAGGGCTTTTCTGACCAGCAAGCTCGTCTCCGCCTCGCTCGTCTCGCCGCCTCCGATCTGCCGGCAGACGTCGCAGCGGCCGCAGCCGGCGAGCGTCTCGGCCTCGTCGCCGAAGTAGCGCAGGATCGCGTCGTGGCGGCAGCTGCCGCCCTCGGCCCAGCGCATCAGGTCGAGGAACAGGCTCCACTTGTGCTCGATCACCTCGGGCCGCGGGGCGTCGCCGCCGCCGCCCGACTCGAGCAGGCGCCGGCGCAGCGGCAGGTCGCCGGGCGAGTGGAGCAGCAGCCCGAAGGCCTCCTGCCCGTCGCGGCCGGCTCGCCCCACCTCCTGGTAGTAGGCCTCGACTGATCCGGGCGGCGCGAGGTGGATCACGGCGCGCACGTCGGCGCGGTCGATGCCCATGCCGAAAGCGTTCGTGGCGACGACCAGCTCGAGTCCGCCCGCCGCGAAGGCGCGCTGCACGCGTGTGCGCGTCTCGCCCGCCATTCCCGCGTGGTAGCCGTCCGCGCGCCAGCCCCGCGCCGAGAGTCGCGCGGCCTCTTCCTCCGTCGCGCGGCGCGTGGGCGCGTAGACGATGGCAGTCCCGCGCGCGGCGCCGGGCGCGCCGAGCGCCTCCTCGAGCTGCGCGTCCACCTGCTTCGCGCGTTCGCGCTCCGAGCTCACGTGCCGCGCGCGCAGAGCCAGGTTCGGGCGCGCGAAGCCCTGCAGCAGCTGCGGCGTGTCGGTCTCGAGGCCGAGCCGCACCAGGATCTCGTCGCGCACGATCGGCGTGGCGGTTGCCGTGCAAGCCAGCACGAGCCGCGGGCGGAGCTCGGCGACGAGGCCGCCGATCGCGAGGTACTCGGGCCGGAAGTCATGGCCCCACTCGCTGATGCAGTGGGCCTCGTCGATCGCGACGAGCGGCGCGCCCAGCTCCAGCGCGAGGGCCCGGAAGCCCGGGTAGGCCAGCCTCTCCGGCGCGACGTAGGCGAGCTTGAAGGCTCCCGCCCGAAGTCGCGCCAGCCGCTCGCGCATCTCCTGGGCCGACAATGTCGCGGCGAGGAACGTGGCCGGGACGCCGCGTGCCGTGAGCGCCTGCACCTGGTCCTGCATCAGCGAGACGAGCGGCGAGATCACCAGGCTCGTGCCCGGCAGCAGGCTCGCCGGCAGCTGGTAGGTGAGGCTCTTGCCCCCGCCGGTCGGGGCCACCTGCAGCAGGCGGCCCCTCTCGAGCAGTGTTTCGATCGCCTCGCGCTGCCCCGGCCGGAAGGCCACGTATCCGAGTCGCGCCAGTCCGCCGTCGAGATCGAGCCCGCTCACTTGCAGATCATACGGGCGGGGTCGGACAAGCCAGGCCCGATCGGCGCGGAATTCGGCTATCCTATCGGGATGTGGTGCTGGCTGGCCACGGGGCTGTTGCTGGCCGGCGTCGCAAGCGCCGCCGAACCCCAAGGGGCTTTGCTTTTTGCGTCGACCTTGCCCCAGAGCGTGGGTGACGTATCGGACTGGAGCATCGAGGACGGACGCTTCGAGACCGAGACGGCGCGCGGCAGCTACCGCCTCTACGTGAACCCGCAGCGGGCCGCGATGTACCAGCTGATGCGTTGGCGGGTGGAGCTGCGCGGCGCGACGAGCCCGGAAGAGCAGAAGCGCGGTTTCGCGGAGCGAGTGGCTTTCATTCGGCGGCCTGGGGTGCGCGAGCCGATGGACTGCTGGGAGAGGATGCCGGGCGACGCGACGGTGTGGCGCGAGGTCGCGCCGGGGACTGGAGCGTATCTGCTGGAGATGAACGTGCTGTTGCGCGTGCTGGCCGCCCACCGCG
>Ga0114129_10008783_pt1 | contig 14413 bp, 10 predicted proteins | sample RhiMetdeltSRZDD1_FD_80071 | JGI IMG/M metagenome (GOLD analysis project Ga0114129, IMG submission 80071) | Populus rhizosphere microbial communities from Tennessee, USA - Rhizosphere MetaG P. deltoides SRZDD1 (version 2) (version 2) | ecosystem: Host-associated > Plants > Roots > Rhizosphere >... | reverse complement strand
CATGAAGTGCGCAACCCGCTCTTCGGCATCTCCTCGGTGCTTGACGCTTTCGAGGCGCGTTTCAGCGACCGGACGGAGTATCAACGCTATACCAGTGTGTTGAGAGAAGAGTTGGATCATCTCACCCGGCTGATGGAAGAACTCCTCGATTACGGCAAACCTTACAGTCAGGAACTCCGCGCGGGTTCGATTTATGACGCCGTCGTTAGCGGGATCATTGTTTGCGAGCCACTGGCCGAACAATGGCAGATTAAGATCGTCAACCATGCGCCTAAAACTCTCTCGCCGATTATGATGGATGAGAAACGGCTGCCGCAGGTCTTTTCGAATTTGATCAAAAACGCTATCCAGCATTCTTCCCCAGGCGCGACCGTCCGGGTAGAGGCGGAGGAGATCAGCTTGGATAACCGGCCGTGGGTTGAATGTCGTGTTAAGGACTCAGGCCCGGGTTTTCAGATCGAAGACCTTCCAAGAATCTTCGATCCCTTCTTTACCAAGCGCCGCGGCGGCACCGGCCTTGGGCTTTCCATCGTGCAGCGAATTGTGCAGGAACACGGCGGAAGGATCACGGCGGGCAATCGTTCGGAGGGTGGAGCCGAAATTGTTGTCAGGATACCGGTCGAGCGCGGCTCATAAGAGCCGAAGTGGTGTGTGTACTGATGTCGAAAAGTAAAATTCTGATCGTAGATGATGACCCCGGCGTCCGGCTCGGGGTGCGCGACTACCTGGAGACGCACGGCTACAAAGCTGATGACACGAACTGTTGTCAGGGGGCGGAAGATATGTTTCGGACTATGCACCCCGATGTAGCCGTCATTGATTATTTATTGCCGGACGGCACTGCGCTCGACCTCTTGCCTCGACTGAAGGCCATAGATCCCGACATCCCTCTGGTTGTTTTGACTGGGCACGGGTCGATCGACCTGGCGGTGCGGGCGATTAAGGAAGGCGCCGAGCAATTCCTTACCAAGCCGGTTGACCTTTCAACGCTTCTCATCATCCTTGAGCGTTTACTTGAAAACCAGCGCAATCGCCGGAAGCAAATTGCCCGGAAATCGCAACAAGCCCGTCAAACCATCGATCCGTTCATCGGTACCAGCGCCGCCATCAGGCAATTGGCCGAGCAGGCAAAAAGGATATTATCAACGGAAAGCCCAATCCTGCTTCTCGGAGCCACAGGCGCCGGCAAAGGCGTGCTTGCGCAGTGGATGCATAACAACGGTCCTCGATGTGAAGAAAATTTTGTTGATCTCAACTGCGCGGCGCTGTCGTTGGAGCTTCTCGAGTCTGAGTTGTTCGGTCACGAGAAGGGCGCCTTTACGGGAGCTACAGCGACTAAAATCGGACTCTTCGAGGTGGCCAACCGCGGCACGATTTTCCTTGACGAAATCGGCGACGTTGATCTGCAAGCCCAGCCCAAACTGCTCAAGGTTCTGGAGGAGCGGAAATTCCGCCGGCTGGGTGATGTTCGCGACCGGCAAGTCGATGTCCGCCTCGTCGCCGCTACCTGTCAAAACCTCGGTCAATTAATGCGGGAAAAGAAGTTTCGCAGCGACCTTTACTATCGAATCAGCACGATCCCGCTGGTGATACCGGCGCTCCGGGAAAGAGTCGAGGACATCCCGGCGCTCGCGCGGCATCTGCTGGCGAAATACGCCGCGGACCTCGGTCGCAGCGACCTGGAGTTGTCGCCGGACGCGGAACGCGCGCTCCAGGCGTATGCGTGGCCGGGCAACATCCGCGAACTGCGCAACGTGCTCGAACGCGCGGTGCTGCGCAGCGAACACCGCATCCTGCGGGTCACCGACCTGTATTTCGATGACGCGACGAAAAAGGAAGCGCCAGCCTATGATTCGCAACTTACCCTGCTGGAACTCGAACGTCGTCACATTGAACTGGTGCTCGCGGAGGAACACGGCCACGTCGAGAATGCGGCGAAGCGACTTGGCATCCCGCGGAGTTCGCTTTACCAGAAAATCAAGAAGTTCCAGTTGACATCCTCCCCACCTAAATACTCCGGATGAAGCCTGCGCGGCGCATCGTCCAAAGTCTAGACTTCCAGTCTGAATCTCAGACTGCCTGCCTCCGATCCCCTGTCACCCGAAATCAAAATCATCATTTTTCAAAGGTTTAGCGGAAAAATAAGGTCTCGCGCGTTGTGGAGCGCGAGTTGCTTAGAGAAGCGCATGTACAGCGAGAGAAAAATACTGATGGTTGACGATAAAACGACGCTCTGCTTCGCGATGCGCGAGTACTTCAAGCTGTGCAACTACCAGGTTGATTGCGCTCATAGCGTAGGCGAAGCGGCAGGGCTGCTTAACACATCACGTTACGCAGTTGTGATTGCAGACCTTGACTTGAGTGGAACTCATAACCTGGACGGGTTTGAGGTAATAAAGATGGTGCATGAACGATTCAAAGAGACGCGAGTTATCGTCTTAACGGCTTACGGTTCCGCCGAAGTCGAGGCGAAGGCCAGAGAGTGCGGCGTGAGCGCGTTCCTGCACAAACCGAAGCCGCTGTCGGAAGTAGCTCGGATTGTATTTGAGCTTGTCGGAGACGGGCGGTGAAAGGCCAGCCAGGCCGGACGCAAAGAAGAGATGGAGACGGCGGTTTGAATTATTTCTCTTTCTGGGTGTCCCCCACCTAATTACAAATGCTACATACTTTAAAGGAGCGGCGATGCTTCTCCGCTTAAAAGCGAAGAGTGCTGTAGGTGGAGTGTGTTCGCCGAAGAAAGATGAGCGAAACCAAGGCTGATTTGAGCCGTGTCACGTCATTCGTGGACATATTGAACGCAAGAGCTACTGAACAATCCGATCAGCCGAGCTATGTTTTCCTGTCGGCCGGTGAGGAAGTAGATACTCTAACCTTCGCGCAATTGCAGCGTAAGGCGCGCGCCGTCGGCGCTCATCTTCAGGAGATGAACGCGCAGAATGAGCGGGTTCTGCTCCTCTATCCGTCAGGGCTGGACTACGTGGTCGCCTTATACGCTTGTTTTTATGGAAGGGCCATAGCCGTTCCCGCCTATCCGCCGCGTATGAACCAAAATCTGAGGCGGTTAATGGCTATCATTGACGATTCACGGCCAACAATTGCGCTGACTACCTCAGCCATCTTCTCCAGGCTTCAAAGCCGGTTCGATCAGGTCCCCAGCTTGAAAGCTATACAGTGGGTGATAACGGACGAGGTTGATCTGGGGCGGGCGGACTTTTGTGAGGAGAGCGAGGCGAATGAGGAAACGATCGCCTTTCTGCAATATACATCCGGTTCCACTTCGGAGCCGAAAGGCGTGTTAGTAAGCCACGGTAACCTGCTAAGTAACCAGGCGATGATGAGAGAAAGCCTGAAACATGACGACAACACTGTGATCGTATCGTGGTTACCGATGTACCACGACATGGGCCTGATTGGAAACATTCTTGCGGCAATGTACAACGGCGTTACGTGTTATCTCATGGCGCATACGGATTTTCTACAAGACCCGGCGTGTTGGTTGAAGGCCATCTCGAAGTACAGAGCCACTTTCAGTGGGGGACCGAACTTCGCATACGATCTTTGCGCGCGGAAAGCGCGCCAGGAACAGCTCGAGGGTCTCGATCTGAGCTGTTGGAAAGTAGCGTTCAACGGTTCCGAGCCTATTCGGGCGGAGACCCTGAGACGCTTCACCGAAGCCTTTGCGCCATGCGGATTCCGGCCTGAGGCGTTATACCCGTGCTACGGGCTTGCCGAATCTACCTTATTTGTCAGCGGAGGACTCGTTTCGAAAGCCCCGATCGTCACGACTTTCGACAAAGCCGCTTTGGAGAAGCACCGGGCGGTTGTGACCGATCATGTTAAGGAGGGGGCGCCGCTTGTAAGCTGCGGAAAGCCATGCCTCGAAGAACGAATGATCACTGTCAATCCGCGGACGCTCACGAGATGTGACGAAGGCCAAGTGGGGGAGGTCTGGGTGTCAAGCGCCGCCGTGACGCAAGGATATTGGGGAAAACCGGAATTGACTGATGAAACTTTCCGCGCGCGGCTCTCCGATACCAAAGAAGGTCCATACTTACGCACAGGAGACCTTGGAGTTATTTTTCAGGGCGCTTTGTATGTGACCGGGCGCGTTAAAGACCTGATCATTATTCGCGGACGCAATCATTACCACAAGATATCGAATTCACAGTGGAAGCAAGTCATCCGGCGCTGCGTCCGGGATGCTCGGCGGCCTTCGCTGTAGCCGGCGAGGAGACGGAGCGATTGATCCTGGTCGCCGAGCTGAATCGCGAGCGCCGTAACAGTGTCGATATGAATGAAGTGGTGGAAAGCGTCCGTCAGGCGATCCTAGTAGAACATGAAATCGATATTTCCACCATCGTACTAATTAGACCTGGAAGTTTACCGAAAACATCCAGCGGTAAGATTCAGCGCAGCGCAATCCGTTCCGCTTTTCTGAGTGAGAGCCTGGAGCCGGTTTATCGGTGGCAGCTCACAGTCAGACAGTGGGCGAGCGGGCCGACGGTTCGACCCGAAGAGGCGCCGCGAACTTTGGAGTCATTAAGAGATTGGCTGTCGCTCGAGTGTGCATCCAGGCTGAACATCAGCCCCGATAAAGTAGACGTGGATCAATCTATCGCCTGCTATGGGCTGGACTCTCTTGCCGCAGCCGACCTTGTTATCAGTATTGAAGAATCGCTTGGGGTACTGATACCCATCGAAAGCCTCTTCAGGGGCGCTCCAAGCATATCCGACCTAACATCGTTCCTATATAAACAGGTTCACCCGGCGGAGCCGGATAACAATAACGAATGGAGCGACGAAGATGCTAAGCAAACAGGAAAAGCTTTCAAGACAGGATCATCCGTTCTTCAACCATGTAAACCCGCATCTCGGGCGTTTGCTGTCGCAGCTTGAGATGGACAAGGTATTCGTTCGAGGGGAAGGTTGCTACCTTTACGATCAATCGGGAGGGCGTTATCTGGATTTTCTGGCTCAGTATGGAGCTCTTCCGTTCGGGTTTAACAATCCGAATATCTGGCAAGCCGTCGAGCAAGTACGAAACCGTTTTGAGCCGAGCTTTGTTCAGCCCTCCTATCTTGAGGCCGCCGGCGAACTCGCAGAACGGCTGATCAGCGTGGCTCCGCCAGGTATGAAGTACGTGACCTTCGCCAACAGCGGGACAGAGGCCGTCGAAGCGGCTCTGAAGCTGTGCCGGTCCCGCACCGGCAGGCTCGGTGTTCTGGCCGCCAGTAACGGTTTCCATGGAAAAACCCTCGGGTCTCTTTCCGCAACCGATAAGAGGAAGTACCAGGAAGGATTCGGGGCGCCGGTCAAAGGGTTTGATTACGTTCCTTTCGGCGCTCTTGAAGCGCTCAAGCGCGCGGTTGCCGGCCGGTTTTATGCGGCCTTCATCGTCGAGCCGATTCAAGGAGAAGGGGGAATCATCGAAGCCCCTCCAGGGTATCTCGCGCAAGCTATGGAAATCTGCCGCGCAAGCGGTACCAAGATGATCGTCGATGAAATCCAAACAGGTTTGGGGCGCACCGGGGCGATGTTTGCATGCGAAGCGGAGGGCGTTATTCCGGATGTTATTACTCTTGCCAAAGCCCTCGGCGGCGGGTTGGCGCCAATCGGAGCCTGCCTCTGTAATGAAGATGTTTACAACGAAGATTTCGCCCTCAAGCACACTTCGACTTTTGCCGGAAATACTCTGGCGTGCAGAATCGGATTGGCTACGCTTGATCTCCTGGAAGAAAACGACCGCCAGTTAATCCGGCAGGTTGCGGAAAACGGCGCTCGCTTGAAACAAGAGCTGCAGCGCCTTAAGCAGAAATACCCAAACATTATCAATGTAATTAGCGGACGCGGTTACATGCTGGGAGTCAGTTTCGGCATCAACCGCTTCAACTGGGGCTCCGGTCTGTTAGGCTGCCTGGGAGAAACCGAAGCCTTAACCTCGCTTGTGGTAAGCCGGATGCTGACGGTGAGCGGCGTACGCCTTGGTTATACCTTGAATCACGGAGGAGTGCTACGCATCGAACCTCCTCTGATCGCCACCTGGAAGGAGTGTGAGCTTTTCCTCAAAGCTTTCGACGAGACGCTAGCCGCTCTGGAATTGCGCAACACCGCATATTTCACCTCCCATCTTACGGGAATAGATGTTGACGCCAATCATTTGAAGCCCCAGAGCCGTTCGAATGTATACCAATTCCCCGCGGCTGATAGAAGTAATCGTTTCGCCTTTCTTCTGCATCCGTTGACGACGCGCGACTATACGAATATCGACCCAAGCCTCAGCGTACTTTCCGATCGGCAGCTTTCGCGGCTGGCCGAGTGTGTCGCCGAGAATTTCGACCCATTCGTAATCGGCGACGCCCACGTCGTTTCAAAGACCGGGCAGAGCGCTTACGGAGAGTTCATTATCGTGCCGCGCACGGCGGAAGAGTTGGCGCAGATGCCGTACCAGGACTCCATTTCCGAAATACGGAAGGCGGCGACGATAGCGAAAGAAGGCGGAGCGAAAATAATCGGTTTGGGCGCGTATACATCGGTAGTAACCCGCGGCGGGCTTTACCTCAAAGACAATGATGAATTGCCGCCGCTGACCACGGGTAACTCCTATACCGCCGTCGCCGCTATGCAATCCATCGAAGCGGCCCTTGACGCGGCCGGGCGCGAGCTATCGTCGAGTTGTACGGCGGTTGTGGGCGCCACCGGCTCGATAGGGCGCGCCATCTCCATCCTGCTCTCGCGGGATGTGGAGAGACTGATATTAATCGGGAATCCGGCTCGTCCGGCGGAGAGCAAGCGCCGCCTGATGCAAGTCAGCGTAGACATTTTACGCTCGATCCAGAAACTCAATTTGCAAGGCAAAAAGTTCCTTAAAGGGACACTCGCCGGCGCAATCTACGACCGCCTGCCTTCCGAGCATCAGGATGTAGATAAGTTCGATTGGGCTGGACTCGCCGAGGAGATGAAACAGCGCTTGTGTGTTATTCATAACGATTTCGACGCTCATCGGTCGCTCAAGGAAGCGGATGTCGTAGTTACGGCGACCAATGTGGTGGGTGATTTGGTAAGGTCTACAAACATCAAAGCGGGCGCAGTGGTATGTGATATCTCGCGTCCGCCGAACGTAAACCGGGCCATCACACTGAATCGCCCCGATATTTCCTTGATCGACGGCGGCGTGGTGAAGTTGCCGGGCAAATCAAGGCTCAGTTTCAACCTGGATATAGACGCTGGGTTTGCCTATGCCTGCATGGCCGAAACTATGATTCTGGCGCTGGAGCGCCAGTTTGAAGATACCAGCCTTGGAATTGATCTGGACATGGATGAGGTCATAGAGATGGCCTGGCTGGCTGAGCGTCATGGGTTCAGAGCGGCTTCGAATCATTCCGATTGTAAACCGCTACAAAGCGTGAGCCTGGCGAAGGCCGCATAAATGTTAGGCATGGTATGACTCGCTAGCAATCTTCCCGGTTCAGAGGGGAAGGCAAAGACGCAATCACAATCGCCGAAGGCTTACATCCGACTGTGAGCCTGGCGCTAACGCTAAGCAGTAATGTGGGCGGAGGTAAGCTGCCGTAAAAGTTGCCTGCCGCGTCTGCTCGCAAAGTCGGCGCGGTTCTTCTCATGCGACGCCGGAAAGGATATCCGGCGCAACATGCGGTAGCTCGCCTTCAACCTGTGAAATGCGACGCCGGAAAGGATATCCGGCGCAACATGCGGTAGCTCGCCTTCAACCTGTGAAATGCGACGCCGGAAAGGATATCCGGCGCAACATGCGGTAGCTTACCCTCAATCTGTGAAAGAGGCGCTTCATATGACCAATCAAGATGCATGGAATGACCTATGTTGGTATGTCTTGCATACCCACCCCAAACAGGAAAATCGAGTCGAGAGCAATTTAAAAGCCTGGAACGTGGAGACGTTTTTTCCTAGGCTAAGAGACTGTCGTTTCAATGAATTCACAGGAGCTCCGTCCTATCTAATCAAGCCTCTGTTTCCTGGATATCTATTCGCCCGATTCGAACTGAACAAGTTACTCCATAAAGCTCGTTTCACCAGAGGTGTGCATAGCGTCGTGTGTGTAGGCGGCGTTCCTGCGCCGGTTGATGACAGGGTAATCGAAATCATCGCCGCCCAAATTGATGAAGCGGGTTTTGTAAAAATCGGCGCCGACCTCGAGCTTGGCGACAAAGTGTTGATTCAAGCAGGTCCGTTCAGAGGTCTCACGGGGATTTTTGAGCGAGAGACAAGCGCCGCCGACCGAATCAGAATACTGTTGGACTGCGTACATTTTCAAGCTTGCGTGGAAGTCGAGAGGATGCATGTCAAAGCATTAACTCAGGCGCATGGATTAAGGCGTTCCCAGCTTGCGTGTTCAGAGTAAATAGCGTTTAGTTCGTGGAATGAAACCACGTTCGTTAGAGAATGGCATAGGGCCGAACAAGTGTTGGTCAAATTAGTTACGCTAGCGCATATCGCCAAAATAATGTGGGGCCAAAATGAGAGGCGACCCATCCACAAGCGATACCAGAGACCTGAAGGTCTGCCTTGCTTGCAGAACAGAGGCGCGCGAACAAGATCGTTTCTGCCGCCACTGTGGCGCTTCACATAGCGCGACATTGATCCCGCGCGCTTCCAGCAAACTGACATCCGGGTCGCTTAACTATGGTAACTCTTCGCAGCGTTATAATACGTTCCCGCTTGCCCCGGCTAACACTTACCACTGCGTTTCAAGATCGTTGGTTAATATCATCACCGTAGGTGTTTCGGCCAATACCGCGGGTTACCTTAACAACCACCTCACTCGGCGCGTGATACTTGCGTTACTCTTGATTCCGATTTGGCTGATTATCATTCTGCTCTCGCCGCTTGACGCTTACGCCACAGCGAAAACCATCGCTGAAGGAGACCAAAAGGGTTTGAATTCCGAGTGGTTGTAATTTTGCTCCATAGGCGACCGCGCGGCCGAAAGATTTTTGAAGGAGGGGAGATGATCAATTATGTTCGAAGCGGCGCCGTATTTCGTCGCGTACGGCAAAGACTCTCAGCGCGCGCCCGTCCGAGACGCGTTTCCGTAATTGCGGCCGCGTTCGCCACACTCTGCGCGCTCTTCTTCTCATTGTCTGCGACGACCGGCGATCCGTTCCGCTTTCGCGGCGGATTGCGAAACGACCCCGGCGAACGCCAGCTCAACGCCAAGCAACTGAACACGGCGCTCACAAGCCTGCGCGACAAGGCGGGATTTCTCGAAATGTGTTTCGACGAAGACGGCTTTCTGATGCTCGGCGACCAGACGAGATTCTCCGGCGGGTCGGCCACCGCGCGCGCGCTGCTCGTTGCGGCGGTTAAAATGCCCAATGCGGTGGTCCTGAAATCCTACTCGGATTCATCTCACGTCGCTTTCGCCAGACTGGCGATGCCGGTCACTTATCAGCACTATCCGCCGGAAAAAAAGGGGAAGAAGATAAACGTTTTCCCTCTGGAGATTGATTTCAGCGACCTCTCGGAGTTGCGCGGCGACAAGCAGGCGCTTGCGGCGTTCGACGTAGGCTTCTGGATACTGCATGAACTCGGTCACGCGGCTCTCGGTCTGCGCGACGCATCGAGCGATCCGAAGGGCCTGGGCGAATGCGAAGGGCTGATCAACCGCATTCGCCGGGAACTGAATCTGCCTGAACGACAAACTTATGTCGCGGAGATCTACTCGTCTCAGTCCTTTACCCCTTATCGCTCGACCAGACTGGCGGAGCTGGTCTTCGCGCGCGCAATTGAAAAACAGGGCCGGATGCAGATTGAGAGGTTCAATCTCAGATGGGAGGCCTCCAAAGTAGGGCCGATCGCGAACACTCCGTTTCAAGCAGTGACCTATTCATCCTACAACGAGAAATAGCTCCTATACTAGATGGATCTCGATACCAAATATGCGGCGCTTTTTTTGAAAGAAGTTAACGGCGCCACCTTACGCAAAAGCTCACTCTGGCAGCCTCTGGCGCTAGCCTGCCTGATCTCTGAGTATTCCAGGCTGATATTTCCAATGAGAAGCTCAGTTTCATCGATAATTGATTCCGCTTTTGATGAATCGCTCAGATATCTTGAACGGGGAAAGCACAAAACGCTAAAAGACTTTGTGACGAATAGCCAAGGGATACTATATGTTAAAGATTTGGCCGTCGAAGAAAGCGCGCGTGTTTTGGAGTATGCGGCATTTACACTAACCACGGATGAGAAAATTGAAGAAACAGCTCTGGAAGAAAAGCTACCGCATATTTTTATTTACCGGTGTTATGGAAACGAATTAAATGCCAGGACACGATATCTTGAAGGTGATTATTACGAGCAGCTAAAGCGTAATTTGCCCGGGTATATCGAGATCAGCTCACAAATTGGGCGTTTCTCTAGAACGAACCATCCAAGCAACGGGCGAATTATCCATCCCGAGTTGATTGGCGAGGCCCCGCAGGAGGTCACGACCCGCGTGGTATGCGGCGGCTTACCAATTATCGGGCGATTTCCGAAAATCGCATAATTCTTCGAACACAGCGTATGAGAATCCGGCGACCAAGTCGCTAAACCAATACCAAAGAATATCCCAAAGGGAATACCTGCAAGGAGGTCAAGAACATGAGCTGGCGCGATTCTGATCAGGAAGATACTACCATTTACAAAGTTGTGGTGAATCATGAGGAACAATACTCAATATGGCCCGAATACAAGGAAAACCCGCTAGGGTGGAAAGACGTTGGAAAAACCGGACCAAAAGCTGAGTGTCTGGCCCATATCAAGGAGGTCTGGACAGATATGAGACCTCTCAGCTTGAGGAAGAAGATGGAGGAAATGGCTAATAATCCTCCGCCTTCGCCTCCGCCTCCCGATCCAAATAAACCGCGCGAAAAGAGTTTAGTGGATAAACTTTGCGAGGGCGACCATCCGGTTGAAGCTGGGCTGCGCCCGGAGAAGACGGTCAAGCTATTTAAGGAAGCCATAGACCGCAATTACGTACATATTAAATTCACTGATACGAGGGGCGGGACCGAATTGGGCGTCAGGTTGGATCGTGACCGTTGCGATTTCAGCCAAGCCGATTTTGAAAACGGCGCAGGCGCCGTCCACATTGAAGGCGGGCTGACTTTGGATTACGTAAAGGTAAGGTGCATCGCTAACATCGCCCTTAACACTCTCGAAGGTAAAGGGAGCCTGGTTAAAGTAGAAGCGGCGGCGGAAAGTTGAATCGTCAGCCGTGTCTTTAGAAAGGGAAGGTATATTGATGGAGCGCGTCAATACATCAGGCAGGACGATTGAGCTGGCGTCGGCTCATTCGGCGAACGCTAATACTGTCGTCGCCATCCTGCTCGCTCTCTTCATCGCGCTCTGCGCGGGCGCCAGTGTTCATCGGCAGGCCCCTCCGGAGGTAGCCTCCTCCGAGGCGCCCGCAGAGACGTTTTCATCCGGCCGCGCGATGAAGCATCTGGCCGCGATTGCGAGACAACCGCATCCGATGGGATCGTCCGAGCATGCGGCGGTGCGTGATTACATCATGAAAGAGTTGTCGGCGTCCGGGCTTGAGCCTGAGCTTCAACACACAATCGGTATCAACCGCACGGCCCGGCCTCTGCGAATTGGGGCCGTGGAAAACATCCTTGCCAGGCTCAAAGGCGCAACCGATGGGAAGTCCGTTTTGTTAGTAGCTCATTACGATTCAGCGCCGAATAGCTTCGGCGCAAGTGATAATGGCTCCGCCGTGGCGGTCTTGCTTGAAACCGTCAGGGCTTTGAGAACGGCCCCCGCTTTAGAACCCGCTTTAAAGAATGATGTCGTCTTCCTATTTAGCGACGGTGAAGAAAGCGGGTTGCTTGGCGCGGAAGCTTTTGTGAGTGAACACGCTTGGGCCAAAAATGTCGGAGTAGCGCTCAACTTCGACGCGCGCGGAAATAGCGGCCCGACAATAATGTTTGAGACCAGTGACGACAACGGATGGCTCATCAGGGAGTTTGCCAGGGCCGCGCCGTTTCCGGTCGCTCATTCGCTCTCATATGAGATCTATAAACTGCTGCCGAATGATACGGACCTCACCGTATTTAAGAAGTCGGGCTTTCCGGGGCTCAACTTCGCATATATCAACGGCCTCAGTCACTATCACACGTTGCTCGATAACATCGGCGAAGTTGATGAGCGTAGCCTTCAGCATCAAGGCTCGTATGCTCTGGGCCTCACGCGTCATCTGGGAGAGCTGGATTTAACGCAGGCGAAGGAAGGAAACGCCGTTTACTTCGACCTTTTCGGAGTGGTTCTGGTCTACTACTCAACTCTCTGGGTAATCCCTTTGGCGGTGTTTACTATCGCCTTGTTTATCGCCCTCGTACGCATCGGCGTTAAGAGAGGAAGGTTGACTCTACGGGGAATCGCCTGGGGAGGGGTGGCTCTCTTGCTGAGCATTCTCGTTTCTTCCCTGACGACAACGCTGCTCTGGAAAGGTGTAGGGTGGCTGCGCGGTGGGTCTGGCCTTACGCCGGGCGCCGCTCAGAGCGATCTTTTCTTGATAAGTTTCGTCGCCCTCGCTGTCGCTGTAACTTCAGCTGCCTTCGCGTTGATACGTAACAGAGCGAGCATCGAGAGTCTCGCCACAGGCGGTATGCTCTGGTGGTTAATTTTTGCGGTGGCTGCCAGTTTCTATTTGCCGGGCGGAAGTTTTCTTTTTATCTGGCCGCTTTGCTTTAGCCTGATCGGCCTGGGATGGATGATATTGGCAAAGGAGAGAGGGAGGGAGTTGATCTCTTTCAGGCTTTTGATCCCTCTGAGCCTTTGCGCCGCGCCCGGAATCATCCTGCTTGTCCCGACCATCTACCAAATCTTCGTGGGACTGACGCTTGACTGGACCGCCATGATCATCGTGATGGTGGGGCTTCTGCTGTGGCTGCTCATTCCGTGCCTTCAGCTCATCGCTGCGCCCCGGGAGTGGTTGCTGCCCGGAGTCTCTGCGATGGCGAGCCTGATTCTGCTGGTTATCGGCAGCCTGATGTATGTTGACGGGACTCATAACCCGAGGCGGAACTCCGTTTTCTATGGCTTGAACGCCGATACCGGAAAAGCCGTCTGGGCCAGCGACGACGCGCGTCCAGACGAATGGACCTCTCAATTCTTCTCGGACGGCGCAGAAAAAGGAACCTTGCCCGATTTCGTCTACGCTAATTCATCCAGACTATTTTTAAAGGGTTCCGCCCCGGTTGCGCCTTTGCCGGCGCCTCAACTCGAGCTTTTTGAAGACCACACTGTAGACGGCGCGCGTACCATGCGGATGCGTCTTTATTCGCCGAGGCAAGCGGCTGTGTTATCGGTCTACATAGATTCCAAAGCGGAAGTACTGAGAGCCGCGGTCAACGACAAGCCGGTTGAAATCGGAGATGACCGCGATCAAACGCCTGTTTCCAGGGAGCGGAGAAATCAGTGGGGGATCCGCATGAGCGGATTTCCACAGCAAGGGATAGAGTTGCAGTTGAAGATCAAAGCGTCCGGGCCTTTAAAGATAAGATTGGTGGACCAATCCTACGGGTTACCTCGGATGAACGAGGCTACTTTCAAGCCCAGGCCACCGTCTTTGATTCCGTCGCCCGCCGTTTATACGGATTCAACCTTTCTCAGTAAATCTTTTGTCTTCTAACGCGGCACACATTATGGCGAGAATTGAGAAACTCATCTTCGATCAGGCTGATCGGAACCCTAACGCCGTCGCCGTAGAATATAATGGCGCGCAGTTAAGTTATTCCGAGTTAAAGCGGCAATCACTGCAAATAAGCCAGGCCCTTAGGGAGTTTGGGGTAGAGCCGGGTTGGGCGGTGGGAATTTGCCAGAACAGGTCTTTGGCGACGATCCCGCTTCTACTTGGTGTCTGGAACGCTGGCGGAGTCGTTGTTCCCATCAACCCTAATGCGCCCGTTAAAATGTTGGAGTGGATTATTCAACATTCATCCCTCCGGGTGATAGTCACTGAAAGAAACCTCGAACGCCAAATCGTCAATGCGGTAACTAATATCGGCGCAAATTCAGCGCCGGTAATCCTGGCGGAAGAGTTGCGCTCCAATGGTCACGCCAGGGAGAAGGCGTTTAATCTTTCAGACGCTTTCCGGAGAAATGGAGGTGGTGCTACTAACAATATCGATCTGGAAGATACTTGTTATATCATTTATACCTCCGGCTCCCAGGGGCGTCCTAAAGGCGTTATCGGTAGTCACAAGAGCTTGATCCACTACCTGAGATGGCAGGCTAAAGAATTCTCTATAACCGAAGCGGACAGATTCAGTCAGACCGCCCCCTTATCCTTCGATTTTTCCCTGAAAGAGCTTCTCGTCCCGCTAATATCCGGCGCATGCGTGTGCATAGCCGATAGAGCTACTGTTATAGACCCCAGGAAGTTTCTCGAATGGGT
>Ga0114129_10008782_pt1 | contig 14413 bp, 8 predicted proteins | sample RhiMetdeltSRZDD1_FD_80071 | JGI IMG/M metagenome (GOLD analysis project Ga0114129, IMG submission 80071) | Populus rhizosphere microbial communities from Tennessee, USA - Rhizosphere MetaG P. deltoides SRZDD1 (version 2) (version 2) | ecosystem: Host-associated > Plants > Roots > Rhizosphere >... | reverse complement strand
GCTAAAAGCTGTCTAAAAAAAGCTAGAGCAACTACATACCAACCTCGAGGATATCAGTATGCATTGTTAGACACTGAGGCGATGGTCGCTCTAGCTGAAAGGAACTTCGAGTTGGCGGAACGACTGTGGACCGAGAGCGAAACAACCAGTCGTCAGGTTCCTTTCTGGTACCGCTTGCGAAGCGCTCACACAAGAGTCAGGAGTCTGATCCGCCAGGGACGGCTGGATGAAGCCCTGCGACTGGCGACAGATAGTTTGAACGAAGCGAGCCGTCTTAAGAATGAGTATTTCGTACATGTCTTTGCGCTGAGTGTGGCCGAGATAGATGTCGCGCGTGGCTACCCAGACACACCTCAAATGAACCTCGCGCCACCTGTTGATCCACCTCTTGCGCTAATAGGTGCACGGCGTAGGGTCATTGGGAAGGGGTTGCGCGCGAGTCATCCCGAACGTGCGGATGCTGAAACGGTGTCAGCAATGCGTATTTTAGACTTATCAGGCGCGCGCACAGAATGGGATGACGCGTCCAGTACTGAGGAGCCCCGACAACTGGGCCGAACGGGCACCCCCATTCTCGACGACGCCGTCGCGCTGCTCGAGCTCGCGGGGTATCCCCATGTGCTCGGACGGGAGGTCTACGCCGTCCTCGACCTCAGCGGCGCCGTCGACGCGCTGGCGCTCGTCGCACGCAGCGACCGCGGCGTTCGCGTGATCCTCACCCGCGGCTGGACCGAGGCGCAGGCCACACAGGCCGCCGCCGATCCCGCCGATCGCCTCCACATCGTCTGCGGCGTCCATCGGGACGAAACGTGGGAGATCCTGGCGAACGTCCACCCCACGCTCGCCCACCGCTGCACCGGCGTCGCCGTGCGAAAGCTCGTGGAGACGGCAGTCACCCTCGACCGATATCGCCGCGAGGAGAAGCAGCGGACCGCGCTCTGGCCCGCCGACACGCTCGAAACCGACGGCGGCCTCTGGGTGTCCGAGCAAATGACAGAGCTGCTGTCCATCGCCCGGCGCATCGCTCCGGTCGACGTCTCGGTCCTTCTCACCGGCGAGACAGGAACCGGCAAGGAGATCCTCGCACGGGCGATCCACCGCGCGTCGCCGCGTGCCGCAAAAGCGTTCGTCCCCTTCAACTGCACCGCGGTTCCGCGTGAGATGCTCGAGAGCCAGTTGTTCGGCTACCGCAAGGGGGCATTCACGGGAGCGGATGCTCCGTTCGAAGGCGTCATCCGCGGCGCGGCGGGCGGCACGCTGTTCCTCGATGAAATCGCGGAGATCGGACCCGAGCTGCAGCCCAAACTGCTGCGTTTCCTCGAGACACATGAAGTGCACGGACTCGGCGAGTCGCAGCCTGTCAAAGTCGACGTCCGGGTAATCGCGGCCACGAATGCCGACCTCGAAACACTCGTCAATGACGGACGGTTTCGCGAGGATCTCTTCTACCGTCTGAACGTGGTCAGGCTCAAGCTGCCCCCGCTGCGCGAGCGGCGTGAGGAGATTCCGCCGCTGATCGATCACTACCTCCGCAAATTCTCGGAGGAGCTCAAGAAAGGCCGCCTCGTTCTCGACGACGAGACGCTGGAGTTCCTGTTGCTCTACTCGTGGCCGGGCAACGTGCGGCAGCTCGTCAACGAAGTGCGGCGCCTGGTCGCCTTCTCCGAACCGGACGGAACGCTGACGCCGGCGCTGCTCTCGCCCGAGATCCAGGCGTCACGCCGCACGATCCGCCTCTCCGCCGGCGACGAACCCGAGATCCGGATCAGGATGGATCAGCCGCTGAACGACGCCGTCGAAGTCATCGAGCAAGCTATGGTCCGCCGCGCGCTCGAACGAGCGAACGGCAACTACGAAAACGCCGCACGCCTGCTCGGCATTTCCCGAAAGGGACTGTTCCTGAAACGACGCCGCTGGGGCATGCGACGCGCGTCCTGACGCGGACGCTATCGGCCCAGCACCTGCTTGGCCTGTGCGTTGTGCCGGATCGTGTGAGCCGTCGCCCACTCCCCTACTTGATACAGCGTGACCGTGCCAACGCTGCGATGCGTCACGCCGAAGCGCGACGCGCGATCCGGCGTCAGCGCCTGCAGCGCCTCATCGACTTTCCGGGCCGACGCTTCGAGCGCGATCAACACCTCGTCCCGCCTGACGTGGTCAGGAGGAGTGACGGACCGTGGTGCCTGCAATTTGGCAGGGACTTCCGCCGCGACGTCAATCCACTGACGCTCGCGGAAGTCCTCAGGCAGTGGCTGGGTTGGTCTCGCGCCGGACATCAAATCGGCGAAACCTGCATCGACGGCAGCAACGTGCCAGCCGATTTGCGCGGCAGACCAGCCTCCCTCCGCTGGGACTCGCTCGGCGAGATCAGCCGGAACGCTTTGAAGCCTCGAGACGAAACGGCCGTGCGCTTCTTCGTACGCGCGGCGCATGCGTGCGATGCGATCGGAATGTGACTCGAGGTTCGGCACGGCTACGCTCCCCCGTAGAACGACGGGATCGGCATGTCGCGCATGGTATGCAGCCCCGGCGACGCTTCGAGGACTTTCGGAATGGAGTTCACCGTGATCGAGGCCGTCGCCACGTCACCATGAACGCCTCCGGCAATCTTCATCTTCAGCGCCGGCGATCCTGCAACTTCCACAGCATCGAACGATTCTGGCGCGCCGAGATAGGCCTCCATGTGCAGCGTGATCATCGGCTTCCCGTCGCGGTAACCGACGCCGTCCTGCACGATGCCGCAGACGTAGCCAGGGTCCACAGCGAGATATTCGCTCGCGACCGTTTCGATGGCAATCCGCGGCTGGATATCGTCCGTGATCTTGTCAAGCTTCCAGCCCATCGCATCGGCAATCATCGAGACAGATTCAGCAAGACCGACGTGGCGGACGCTCCCGTCGTCGACCTTGCGCTGGAACTGCTCGCGCGTGAGGCCCGCGCCAATCTTCTGTTGAAAAGGCAGCCGCCGCACCCGCGCATCCTGGATCCGGTCCACTCGAATCGAATCGACACGCTCGCAAACGCCCGTCAACGTGATTGGCAGCGCGTCCATCGTGAAACCGGGATTGACGCCGGTCCCGAGCACGGCGACCTTGGCCTTCTTCGCCATCTGATGAAGCGTGCGCGCGTAGCGAATGTTGCGGCCGTTTGGATAGGCAAGCTCTTCGGTCGTCGAAACCACGGGGATTCTCAATTTCAGAATCGTCTCCATCTGCGGCATGACCTTCTGCAGCGACGACTGGGTGCACAGCACGACGACGTCCGGCTTCGACGCCTTAATTGCCTTGCGGGGATCGTCCGATACTTTGATGCGAAGGGGGCGGCCTACCTCGGCCACCTGACCGAGGTCCCTGCCGACTTTGGCCGGGTCGATGTCGACGCCGCCGACGATGCGAAAGCCCCGACGTTCCGCGATCTGCCGGACGACAGCGGCGCCAATGGGGCCGAGGCCGAAGTGCAGGACACGGATTGGTCCTTTACGGAATGGCATCTAAGACTCCTCAACGGAATGAAAGCGATCCGCGGATTATACCTTCCCTGGTGTAGGATCCGGCGTGTGCCAGGACGCCTGGCGGTCATCGTCTGCGTTCCATTTCTCCTGCAGCCTGCGCTGGCGCGCGCGCAATCGCAAGCAGCTCCAAGTTCCGGACGGCCGCTGTCCCCTCGCAATGCAAGCTACACGATTGACGCACGCCTCGATCACTCGCGCCACACGCTGACCGGTAACGAGGTCATCACGTGGCGCAATCCGGCGTCGCGGACGGCAACGTCTCTGCAGTTCCACCTTTATTACAACGCCTGGAGAGACGAGCGCTCGACCTTTATGCGCGAGCGGCGACTGACGAACCCGCAGGACGCAACCGATCGAAGACCGGACGACTGGGCGTCAATCGACATCACGAGCCTGAAGGTTCTCGGGAACGCGGCTGCCGATATGACGGCGCGCCTCCGCTACATCGCGCCAGACGACGGCAACCGGGATGACAAGACCGTGGTCGAGGTTCCTCTGGATTCTCCGGTGCCGGCCGGAAGCACGATCAGGATCCAGATTGAGTGGACCGCCCATGTTCCACGAACGTTCGCGCGCACGGGCGTCATCGGCAACTACTACTTCATCGCGCAGTGGTTCCCCAAGATCGGCGTCTTGCAGGACACGGGCTGGAACTGTCATCAGTTCCATGCCGCCACGGAATTCTTCTCCGACTTCGGCGTGTACGACGTCCGGTTGACGGTTCCGATCGGCTGGGTCGTCGGGGCAACCGGCGTCGAAAAGGACGTCACGGACGTCGAGGGGGGATACCGAACGCATCATTATTATCAGGAAGACGTTCACGACTTCGCCTGGACGACGAGCCCGGATTACGTGGAGCGGCACGCGAAGTTCGAACATCCGACGCTGCCGCCGGTGGATATGCGCCTGCTGCTCCAGCCGGAGCACGTCGAGCAGGAAGAACGTCATTTCGCTGCCACGCGGGCGGCGCTCCGTTACTACGGAGAGTGGTACGGTCCGTACCCCTACGGACACATCACCGTCGTCGACCCAGCGTGGCAGAGCGGCGCCGGCGGTATGGAATATCCAACGCTTTTCACGGCTGGTACGCGATGGCTGGCGCCGACCGGGGTCACGCAGCCTGAAGGCGTGACCGTCCACGAAGCCGGGCACCAGTTTTGGTACGGCATCGTGGCGACGAACGAATTCGAAGACGCGTGGATGGACGAAGGGCTCAACACGTTCTCCACGGCGCGAGTCATCGAACAGGAATTCGAGCCAAACTATTACTCGCAGCGGTATTTCGGCGGATTCATCCCGTGGGTGTTCCGCGGGCTTCCCCTGACGCGCGAAGTCGACGGCGATCGGCTGGCGGGCTATCGCGGCGCGGCGCGACAGGATGTGCAGGCGACGCCGACCTTCCGCTACTGGCCCGCCACGGCCGGATCGATCACGTACAACAAAACGGCCTTGTGGCTGCACACACTCGAGCGCCATCTTGGATGGCCGGTTCTGCAGCGCGTGATGTCGACGTATTTTCAGCGCTTCGCGTTCAAGCATCCCGTTCCTCAGGATTTCTTCAACGTTGCCAACGAGATCAGCGCCCGCGACCTCACGTGGTACTTCGATCAGGTGTATCGCGGGTCGCAGACGTTCGACTACGGCGTCGATCTGTTTCGCAGCGACGCGACCGATCAGCGCTACCACACGACCGTCGTTGCCAGGCGCTATGGAGACGGCATCTTTCCGATGGTCGTTCGCGTGACGTTGACGAACGGTGAGCAGATCAACTGGAACTGGGACGGACGCGATCGATGGAAGATGTTCGAGATCGACCGCGAGGTCGGCGCAAAGACAGCGGAGGTCGATCCCGATCGCGTGCTGCTGCTGGACGTGAACCGCACGAACAACAGCGCGTCGCTCCAGCCGCAGGGACCGAAAGCGGCGACGAGATGGTCGCTCGCATGGCTTGTGTGGCTGCAGGATCAGCTCCTGACGTACGGGTTTTTCGTCTGATGGGCCCTGGTTTGGCGTTTCGGCAAGGTCTGCGCCGGGCGGCGCGCGCGCCGTCAATAGTGGCGGGTACGTTCGTCCTGACGCTGCTCGTCGCGCTGCCTCTGACGATTGCGCTGCGCGGCATGATCGCGGCGCACTTCGGCGCCAGTCGAGCGGCCGAAGCGGCGCTGAGCGGTGCCGATTACAGTTGGTGGCAGGAGTTTCTCGCGCAGGCAACAGGGCTTGGAACGACGTTCGTGCCGTCGATCGTCGGTTTTGGAGCCGTCCTCCTGAATTTGAGCAACCTGCTGGACAACGTTCCGCTCGCGACGACCGTCGCGGGAGCGGTCGCGGCGTGGCTCGTCATCTGGTCGTTTCTCTCCGGAGGCATCATCGACCGTTTCGCGCGCGACCGTCCCACGCGCTCGGCAGGATTCTTCGGCGCGTGCGGCGCGCATTTCCCTGCGCTCGTCCGCCTCGGTCTGCTGGCGCTTCTCGTGTACGGCGCGGTGTTCCGGTGGCTCCAGCCATCGATCCTCACAACGTTGTACGGGCGGCTCACGCTGAACGAGACGGTCGAGCAAGGTGCGTTCCTGGTTCGCGTGCTGCTCTACGTCATATTCGGGATCGTGCTGCTCGCGGTGAACATGATCTTCGATTACGCGCGGATCCGGATCGTGGTTGAGGATCGGCGCAGCGCGATCGGCAGCACGCTCGCGGCGGTGCGATTCGTCCGACGCAATGCCGGAGCAGTCTGGCGTCTTTACGTGCTCAACGCAGGCCTTTTTGTCGTAGTGGCGCTCGTCTATGCCGTCACTGTGCGGGGCTCGTCTCCCGCGGGTCTTGCCGCGTGGCTGATTCTCGCTGCGGGCGAGGTCTACATTCTGGCGCGTCACTACCTGAAACTTGCGTTCTACGCGTCCGAGACAGCGCTGTTTCAAGGGCGCCTTGCACACGCGGGCTACACCGCGGCGCCCCCCGTCGTCTGGCCCGATTCACCCGCGGTCGAATCGATCGCCAACGCTGCGCCGGAACCACGCCGATGATGTCGCGCTCTTTCCGTAACGCGCGAATCCTGATCGTCGACGATGAACCGAACAACGTCGAGATTCTGCGGAGGATTCTGACGCGCGCCGGGTTCACGCGCATCGAGAGCACGACGGACTCGCGGGATGCGAAGCGGCTGTACGTCCGGCACCGTCCCGATCTGATCCTGCTCGATCTGCACATGCCGCATCTCGACGGTCTCGGCGTGATGGCCGAGCTCTCCGAGATCGCCGAGGCCAGCTATCTCCCGATTCTGATTCTGTCAGCGGACGTGACGCCGGAAGCGCGGCGCGACGCGCTGTCGCGGGGAGCGAAGGATTTCGTCAACAAGCCGTTTCAGGCGGATGAGATCCTGCTCCGGATCAAGACGCTGCTCGAGACGCGGCTGTTGTACCTGCAGATTCAGAATCAGAACCAGGTGCTCGAAGCGAAGGTCCGTGAGCGCACGCGCGCGCTCGAGGAGGCGCAGATCGAGATCGTCGAGCGGCTCGCCGTCGCCGCCGAGTTCCGCGACGACAACACCGGGCAGCACACTCAGCGCGTCGGCCAGATGTCGGCGCTGCTCGCCAGGCAATTGGGCATGCCGGATATGCAGGTGTCGCTGATCCGACGCGCGGCGCCGCTTCACGACGTCGGCAAGATCGGCGTTCCCGACGCGATTCTCTTGAAGCTCGGCAAGCTGACCGAACAGGAATTCGCGATCGTCAAGACGCACACCGTCATCGGCGCGCGGATTCTGTCGGGCGGGAAGTTTCCGCTGCTGCGCCTTGCGGAAGAAATCGCGTTCTCGCATCACGAACGCTGGGACGGCACGGGGTACGCGGCGCTGGCGGGCGCGGATATCCCGGTCGCCGGGCGCATTGTCGCCGTCGCCGACGTGTTCGACGCCCTGACGCAGCAGCGGCCGTACAAACCCGCCTGGCCGGTCCGCGAGGCGATTGCGGAAATCGAGCGTCAGCGCGGCCGCCAGTTCGATCCCGGCGTCGTCGACGCCTTCCTCCGCGTCATCGAGGAGCAGCGGCTATCGGACGCCAACGGTCGGAGCGCCGCTGCCGAACGCTGACTCAGAGTCCCTGACCAGCAAGTCATTTCCAGACAGTCGGTTATGACGTCGTCCTGGGGCGGGGGAGCGCTTTTGGACTCAGAGTCTTTGTCCTCTTTTTCGGACTCAGACGCCGATGGCCATGTCGGCGGGGGCGGGGGCGTGGACGTCGGGGGCCTCGGTGTCGGCGCCGACCCGCTGCAGCGCGCCGCTGGCCACCTCCCGCAGGACGGGATCGGCCAGCATCGCCGCCAACCCTGCCTGCGCGGTGGTCACCGGCGCGCCGACGAGACGGTCCGCAATCGCGATCCGCTCATCGAGCGTCGTCTGCGGATCGAGGACGGGCACGAGCACTTCCCGCAGCTGCGGCTTCAGGACGTTGTCGAGGAATTCGAGCGCGTTCGCGCGGATGGCCTGGTTGGTCGACTGCAGGCCGACGTATGCGTCCTGGAGCCCGCTTTCGGGCAGCAACAGCGACATCAACCGGAAAATGCGTTCGCGCTCGTGCTCCATGGACACATCCATGGCCTTGAACACGGGATCGTCGGTGCTGAGGGTCTGTCGCACGGCGCCGAGCACCTGATGCGATCGATAGTGCCCCGCGATTTCGGCGGCGAGCAGCAATTCGACGAGCGGTCGATCGACTGGAACCTCCGGATGGAGTCGCTTCAGCTTGTTGAGCGACGCGATGACGCGGTACCTGACGGTGGCGTCTCCCTCGAGCAGCGCGTCGACGAGCGCGCGGCCGGCCTCGGGCGTCCCGATCTGCATCAGAACGAGCGGTATCTCACGGCGCACTTCGACCGGCGCATTTTCGTCGAGCAGCCGAGTCTTGAGCGGTCTCACGACCGTGGACCCTCGCCGCGACAGGACGTCGGCCGCGTCCTCGGTCAGCTCGGTCCGCGCCAGCAGATCGATCAAAGGCAGCGTGATCTCCTCGTCGCGCACCACGCGCGCGGCAGCGACCGCAAGGCGAGCGACTTCAGGCTCCTCGTCGCGCAGCAGACGCGCCAGAAGATCTCCGAGTCCCTCGGGCGCGAGCGCGAGCACGCGCGCCGCTTCCATCCGCTCGCGACTTGCGTTCGGCCCTTCCGCGCCAACCATCTGCGAGATGATGACGCGAGCAGCTTCGAGGTTCTGTGCCGGCCCCGGCGCGGCCAGAAACGCCGCCATCGAAGCGCGGATCGAGAAGTCGGGAAAATCCCCCAGCTCCTGAATCCGCACGAGCGGATCCACGCCGAGCTCGCGACTGAGAAACAACAGCGCTTCGGTCCGTACGCCGGCGTCGGGATCGCGAAGCATCTCCTCCGCCACGCTCGCGATCGACCGATCCCCGTCGGCGCTCAACATCGCGAGCGCCCGGCGGCGGACTTCCGGCTCGGGATGCTGCAGGAGCTCTCGCAAACGAGGCCGCCAGCGATGGCGCCGCTGCTCTTCGATCAACGAAAGCCCATAGAGGACGTCGGCGGTGTTCTGCGCATTCAGCTTGACGGTGACGGCTTGCGCAGCCGATCGATCCAGCACGCTGCGCGCTGCGCGCTCCGCGTCGAGCCGATGCTGGTGAATGATGTCGCGGATCGTGCGGACGTACTCGCGGCGGAGCCGCCACGCGATCGTGCACCAGAGAGACAGCAGAACCAGATTGATTGCTGCGGTGCCGCGAAGGCCAAGCTCGAGACCGGGAAGCCCGGCAAAACCGCGCGTGGCAAGCCCGAGGAAGACGCCGCCCGTCGCGTCGCCGGCGCGATTGAGCACGATATCGATCGCGTTCTTGACCCTGGCGCGCTCGCTCGGCGCGATCGGAAGGTACAGCAACTCATATGTCGCCTTGTCCACCGAAAATCGGAGACCCTGGTCGAGGGCATTCGTCGCGACGACGGACCAGAAGATCGGTACGAGCAGGATAAGCGCCGATCCGAAGCCGAGCGCGACGGGGAGCAGAAGAATAGTCAGCGCCACTCCGAAGCGGCGCAGCGCTGTGGCGGTCAGCATCAACTGCACGATGAAGCTGACGGTGCCCAGCGCGAAGTTGAACGTGCCGTTGAACTGCGTCAGAGCCGCCGCATCGCTCTTGAACCGCTCGGTGGCGACGAGGCTCAATTGAAACGACGTCCACTGCGTGACGATCGCGACGAGAAACACCATGGCGGCAATGTGCCGCAGGTAGGGCGTGTCCGCGATCTGCTTCAGCGTCTCGCGGAAGGGATGCGGAGTGCTGCTGCGCCGCGTGGATCCCTGCCGCCGGACGTAAAGCGATGCTGCCGTGACGGTCACGGCCGCTCCGAGAATGAGAGCGGTGAGCACGAGCAGGAGGTTGACCGGACCGCCGACCGGCTCGACGAGCACCCGCGCGAGGAACCCACCCAGGATCGCTCCCAGCGACGCGCCCGCGCCAATCACACCAAACAATCGCTTCGCCTGGCGCGTATCGAACAGTGAGTTGGCGAAGCTCCACGCCTGCACCGACGCGATGATGCCGAAGCAGTTGACCCACACGTAGAAGACTGCCGGCAGCACGTACACCGGATGCGCCCGGAACAAGTACCAGAACAGCAGTGCCTGTGCGGCGAAGAGCAGCAGCGTCCCCACAGCCACGGCGCGCTGCCCGAACCGCGTGGACACTCGCGTGTAGATCGGCACGAAGATGGACAGCGCCAGCGGCACCGCGGCATACACATAGGCGAGTGCGTAAGGGCCGTACTCCTTTAGAAACAAACCGCTGCGGATCGCCTTGGCGAGGAGAAACGCCGCAATCACTGCGGCGATGTAAAGGAACGCTATGAGGACGGGCAGCGTTTCGCCGCTCCGGATATCGAAGAAACGCCGCGCGCGCGCCAGCATGGAAGCGGGCAGTTTACTTCAGATTCCGCATCGCATAGGCTGTGCCGCAGAGCCGAGATTCGCGCGGATCGCGTGTTTCAGCCCAGCCACCAAGGGGTTTCATGTCATTCACCGAGCGATTGCTGTCGCCCGTCGCCGAGCTCCGTAAGGGCGAGAGCGCGACGGCGTTGATGATGTTCGCGTATTCGTTCCTCGCGATGTCGGGCTACAACGTCATCAAGCCGCTCACGCGATCCAAGTTCATCGCCGATCTGGGCGCGAACAATCTGCCGTACGTCCTTCTCGCCGCCGGTTTCCTGATCGGTATTTTCATGACCGGCTACACGTGGACGATGGCGCGCCTGCCTCGCCGATGGGGCTTGCCGATCACGCAGGTCGGCATGACCGCGCTGGTTGCCAGCTTCTGGTTTCTGTTTCGAACGAATGCGTCGTGGGTCTCCGTGGCGTTCTACGTCACGGCGCTCCTTCTCGGCGTGCTGCTCATCAGCCAGTTCTGGACGCTTGCCAACATCGTCTATGACCCTCGTCAGGCGAAGAGGCTTTTCGGATTCATCGGCGGCGGTGCGCCGCTCGGCGGCATCGCCGGATCGGCGCTCGCCGGGTACGCGCAGAAGATCGGATCGATCAACCTGCTGATACCGAGCGCGCTCTGCATGCTCGTCAGCGCGGCATTGGTGACGGTGATCATCCGACGTGAGCGCGTCGATCCGGGAGCGGCCGCGTCTGCGGCCGGGAAGAAGGAACCGCGCGTTCGCGCGACGGAGGCATTTCAGCTGCTTCGCCGATCGAAGCACCTGCAGATCATTGCCCTCGTGATCAGCTTCGCCGCGGTTGGCGCCGCGATCATCGAGCAGCAGCTCAACATGGCCGCGGCGGCGGCGAAAGGATCGACGGCGACCGATTCAATCACGGCCTTCCTCGCCCAGGTGCAGCTGTGGACCTCCACGATCGGCTTCATCATCCAGGTCTGGTTGACGAGCAAGATCCATCGATACCTCGGGATCGGCTTCGCGCTGATGATCCTCCCCTTCAGTCTCGGCACGACGGCCGTCGTCATGCTGCTGAACTCCGCGCTCTGGGCGCCCAGCCTGGCGCGGGTGCTCGATCAATCGCTCCGCTACACCGTGGACAAGACCACGCGCGAGATTCTGTTTCTCCCGTTGCCGGGCGACATCAAGCTGAAAGCGAAGTCGTTCGTCGATGTCACCGTCGATCGCGGCGCGAAGGCACTCGGCGCGCTGCTCCTCATCGTGCTGGTCAAGCCCTGGGGACTGCACCTCACCTGGCAGCAACTCAGCTACGCCAGCCTGATCGTCACCTTCGCCTGGATCTTCATGGCACTCCGGGCCCGCCGCGGGTATCTCCAGGCGTTTCGCACGAGCATCGAACGGCGGGATGTCGAGCCGCAGGAAGTGCGGCTGAGCGGCGCGGATCTGTCGACGATCGAAGCGCTCGTGCAGGAACTGTCGCAGCCCGACGCGGCGCGCGTGGTCTACGCCATCGACGTGCTCGAGTCGCTCGACAAGCGTCATCTCGTGACGCCGCTGCTGCTCTACCACGAGTCGCCCCGCGTTCGCGCCCGGGCGCTCGCCGCGCTCGGGCAAGTCCGTCCGGACATCGCCCGCCAGTGGGGTCCGCAGATCCGGAGGCTGCTCGGCGATCCCGACGCCAGCGTGCGGGCCGGGGCCGTGAGCGCGCTCTGCGCGATTCAGAACCAGGACACGTCGACAATCGTGCGTCCGATGCTGGACGACCCCGATCCACGTATTCGTGTCACCGCCGCAGTCGCGCTGGCCAGCAGCGATCGGATGGAAGACCGCGTGCGCGCCGGGACCGTGTTTTCAGAGCTGACGGCGGACACGAGCGAAGGGGCCCGCGCTGCACGCCGGGATGCGGCGGTGGCGCTTCGCCAGATCCGTCACGACGAACTGCGCCTCATGCTCATGCCGCTGCTCTACGATCCGGCGCCGGATGTCGCCGAGCAGGCGCTCATGAGCGTTCGCGAGATCGGCCACGCCGATGCGCTGTTCGTGCCGACGCTGATCACGCTGTTGCGGAACCGCCAGCTGAAGGGGGCCGCGCGCGATGTGCTGATCAGCTACGGCGAGGCCGTTGTCGACACGTTGGCATACGTCCTGGCCGACCGCGACGAAGACATCTGGATTCGCCGCCACATCCCCTCCACGCTCGCCGGCATTCCGACACAGAAGTCGGTCGACGCCCTGGTCGGCGTGCTCGAAGATCCGGACGGGTTCCTTCGTTACAAGGCCGTCGCGGCGCTGCAGACACTTCGCCGCGGCCACGACGATCTCATCTTCCAGGACAAGCGGATTGAAACGCTCGCGCTCGCCGAGTCGCGCCGCTACTTCACGTATTTGTCGCTCGACGACAACCTGTTCGAGCGCGGCGCGCTCGCTCGTGGAACGATGCTCGCGCAGGTCCTCGCGGAGAAGATGCAGCGGGCGATAAACAGGATCTACCTGCTGCTTGGCCTGTTGTACCCATGGCGCGATATCGCCGCGGTGCGATGGACGCTGGAGCACGGCGACCCGCGCAGCCGCGCGAGCGCCTCCGAATACCTCGACAACGTGCTGACCGGGCAGGTGCGCAAACGGATCATGCCGGCGCTGGAGGATTTGCCGCGTGATGAGAAGGTCCGTCGCGGCAACGTCCTGCTGCGAACCCGGCGGCGCGACACGGAGGAATCGCTGCTGCAGCTGATTAATGATGAAGACGAAGTCGCGGCCGCATCGGCAATCGATCTGATCGCCGCCGAAAAGCGCTGGACGCTTGCCGAGGACATCGAGCACGTGCTCGCGCATCGCGACGTGCGCGACTGGTTCGTCTTCGAGGCGGCATCGTGGGCACTGGCCGAACGGCGTTTGTCCGCCGAGCGGCGCCGCGAGCTCTGGCGCGAGCCGCTGCCCGCCGCGGCGCTTGCGGTCAGGTTGCGCGAGCTTCCGCTCTTTGCGTCGGTCAGCGTCGACGAGCTGTTCCGCATCGCCGGCGCCGGAAAACAGATCAGACACGATCCCGGGAGCGTGCTCGTGCAGGAAGGCATGGTGCCCGAAACGGTCCACTTCCTTCTCGACGGACGGGTCGCCCTGACGCGTCAGAACGCGCCACCGTCAACCGTGACGCCGCCGGTGGCGCTCGGTCTCGACGAGGCGCTTCAAGGAATTCCCGCGGCCACCGGCGCACGCGCGGTCGATCTCGTCGTCACGCTGGCCATTCCTGTCGACGAGCTGCGCACGCTGCTCGGCGACAACACGGATCTGGTGCGCGGCCTCTTCGTGACGCTGGCGGACGCGTCGGGCGGCCACGCCTGGCCGCTGGTGTCCTTCATGGGCGATGCTTCGGAATTCGCCGATCTCGTCGACGGAGGACTCACGGCTGTCGAGAAGGTTCTCGCCTTGCAGCGAGTGCCGCTGTTCGGCCGGGTCGAGGCGGCCGAGATGCTGGCGCTCGCAGGAATCGCGCGGACCGTACCGATTGCGACCGGCACGCGCCTGTTCGAGGCGTCCGCGCCGCCAGCGCTGTGGATCGTCTTGTCCGGCGAGCTCTCGCTCGAAGGCCCTGCCGCGTCCGACACAATCGTGATGCCCGGCTCGACGATCGGCGCGGGGATTCTGATCAAAGGAGGCCCCATCGGCGTGTCTGCTGATGGAACCCGTCCGGGCCTGGCTCTTCGTATCGACCGCGAAGATCTGTTCGACCTCATCGAGCAGAGGCCACCACTGCTGCAACAACTGTTCGTGACGCTGTTCAAGAGCGTGGATGCGGAGCGCGTCTCCGCATAGGGCGCAAGGGGTGCGTTCATGCGTCTGCTGACACGACGATCAAGCCACGCGCTGATTGCCGTACTGGCGATGTGCTCGGTCGCCGTCTCGCCGCGCGTCACCGCGCAAAACACCGTCGCGACCCCAGAGCAGTTCTTCGGATTTCGGATCGGGTCCGACAACAAGCTGGCGCGGTGGGACAAGATCGTCGAGTACCTG
>Ga0114129_10008781_pt1 | contig 14415 bp, 13 predicted proteins | sample RhiMetdeltSRZDD1_FD_80071 | JGI IMG/M metagenome (GOLD analysis project Ga0114129, IMG submission 80071) | Populus rhizosphere microbial communities from Tennessee, USA - Rhizosphere MetaG P. deltoides SRZDD1 (version 2) (version 2) | ecosystem: Host-associated > Plants > Roots > Rhizosphere >... | reverse complement strand
TACCGCCACCTGCGCCTTTCGAGAGGGGCCGATCATCGAGCTGAAGGAGGGTTTCTTGTTCTGGATTCCTGCCGCTCCTCACGATAGCTGGGTAGTTGGCGACAAGCCGTACGTGTCCCTGCACTTCATGGGCGCAGAGCAATACGCACAGTGATGCATTGGGTGACCGTCCCGTCGAACAATGGATTGAAGCTGACGAGCGGAGCGTGGTTGTGGGCAAGGCGGGCACTGGGAGCTCCGCTCGCCGCTTAATCCAGGTGTTCGGCGTCAGAGAGGCCTTGATCTAGGACAGCGGGTGTGCCGAGAGATCCCAAGGACGACCAAGATTTGATCGCCGCGTAGCAAGCGAACAACCGCGTAACGATGTATCCCAACGGATCTCGTGCACTTTCTCAACTACTTCGTCGGCCCACGAGGCTCATCGTCGTGGGCAGCTGTGTATGCTGGCGCGTCAATTGGGGCACCGGCTGCCCGCAGGCGTTACCGCCGGCCTGTGGCAATGGACGAAGCGAGCGCAGGAATCCAACAAATAGATGTAGCCGACGGGCGCGGCGCAAGCGACGGACGCCCGCAGCTGATTCATGTGTCGGGCGGACACGGCCCCGAGGAGCAGGCATGAGACGAGTTCGCTATTCCGTTGCGATGAGCCTCGACGGATATCTCGCCGGCCCGAAGGGTGAGAGCGATTGGATCTTGATGGACCCGGACATCGATTTCGGGGCCTTGACCAGCTCGTTCGACGCGATCCTGATGGGCCGGAAGACCTACGAAGCGGCCCGCCAGCAGGGCGGAGGTCCGGCGATGCCCGGCATGCATGGGTACGTTCTCTCCCGCACCTTGCGACAGCCCGACTGCCCGGGCGTGACGGTCTCGGATGACGCCAGGAACACGGTCGCGAAGCTGAAGGCCGCACCCGGCAAGGACATCTGGCTGTTCGGAGGCGGATCGCTCTTTCGCAGCCTGCTCGGCTGGGGGCTCGTGGATACAGTCGAGGTCGCCATCATTCCCGTGCTTCTCGGCGGAGGTGTGCCCCTGCTGCCCGACCCCGCCGAGAAGACGAAGCTGAGGCTGACCAAGCACAGGGTGTATGAAAAGACGGGCACCGTCGCGCTCGAGTACGCACTGGCGTGAGACGCTGGCCGACAACGAGTCCGTCACGAGGTCCGCGATGGCAGAGCGGCGCGGGCTCGCAGGCGATCTCTCGGTGGACCGAAGGAGAGCGAGATGCGGAAGAACCATCTGGCCCCGGCGGTTGGGCTCCTGTGCCTTGCCTTTGCCGCGGCGGCCCCCGCCGCGGAAGAGCCGGCGATCGTGGGCTCCTGGCGCCTCGTGTCATACGAGGAGCACGCCGCCGACGGAACCGTGACGGCGGTCTGGGGCAGCGCGCCACAGGGTCGGCTCATGTATGACGCGGGCGGCCGGATGGCCGTGCAGCTCATCGACCCTCGACGCAGGCCCTTCGCCTCCGAGGATCGCCTGGGTGGAACCGCCGAGGAGGTGAGAAAGGCCTTCGAGGGATGCGTCGCCTATTTCGGGTCCTATCGCGTGGACGCCAAGGCGGGCGTCGTGATTCACCACGTGGACGGCGCGCTTCTTCCGAACATGATCGGGACCGACCAGCGCCGCCAGCTCGTGCTTTCCGGCAACCGTCTCACCCTGACGACACCCCCGATTCTCCGAGGCGGTCGACGCTCGACCTTCGTGCTCGTGTGGGAGCGGGAAGGCTGAGGGGCGCGATCTATCGCGAGAGCAAGCCGGCGCCGGCCAGGAATTCCCGTGCGACGTCGGCGGGACCGCGGTGCTCGCCGTCCACCGCGTAGTTCATCCGCCGCATCGCCTTCTCGTCGATCCGACCCCCCAGCGACTCCACCGCCTCGAGCAGGCCGGGGTGGCGCCGCAAGGATCCCTCGTTCATCACCGGGACCGCGTCGTAGGGCGGGAAGTAGTGGCGGTCGTCCTCCAGCACCACGAGGTCCATCGCGGCGATGAGGCCGTCGGTGGCGTTGCCCACCACGAGGTCCACCTTGCCGTCCGCCAGCGCCTGGTAGAGGAGCCCGAGGTCCATCTCGCGCGGCGGGACGCCGAAGCGCAAGGCGTAGGTGCGCACGAGGCCCGTCATCCCGTCCGCGCGCTCGAGGAACTCCCCGAAGAGGCCCACGCGCAGCGTGGCGGCATGGCGAGCGAGATCGGAGATGCGCCGGGTGCCTCTGGCCTGGGTGTCCCCGCGTCTCATGACGAGAGCGTAGCTGTTGTTGAAGCCGAGGGGAGGGCCGACGCGCAGGCCGAGCGGGGCGTAGCCCTCGCCCACGGTGCGGAGCACGGCCGCGGGGTCGGGGGAGACGGGACGCTTCAGGATGTCGGCGAGGGCGGTGCCGCTGTACTCGACGTAGACGTCGATCTGGCCCTCGCGCACCGCGGCGTGGCACAGGGACGTGCCGCCCAGGTTGAGGCGCCGGTCGACCGCGAAGCCGAGCGCCTCCAGGCGCGCGCCCAGGATCTCGCCGAGGACCACCTGCTCGGTGAAGTTCTTCGAGCCCACGACCACCGGCCGCGCGCCGGCGGGGGAACGGGCCAGCAGCGCGGCCAGGACCGCCGCCGCCGCCCCCACCGCCAGCAGCACGGCCGCCCGGCCCGGACGAGAGCTCTTCTGCACGGCGCCCAGCAGGGCGTCGGCGATCAGGGCGAGAAGCGCGGCCGGGATCGCGCCGGCGAGGATCAGCCGCGTGTCCACCGTGGCGAGGCCGCGGAAGACGTAGGTGCCGAGGCCGCCGGCGCCGATGGCGGCCGCGATCGTCGCGGTGCCGACCGACACGACCACGGCGACACGAATGCCGGCCAGGATCACGGGCAGGGCGAGCGGCAGCTCCACGAGGCGGAGGCGCTGGCGCGGGGTCATGCCCATCCCGGTGGCGGCCTCGAGCACGGCCGCGTCGACCTGCTGGATGCCGGTGACGGTGTTGCGCAGGATGGGAAGCAGCGAGTAGAGCACGAGGGCCACGATCGCCGTGCGCACGCCGATGCCGCCGATGAAGGGGACCGGGATCAGGAAGCCGAAGAGGGCGAGGCTGGGGATCGTCTGCGCGAGGTTGGCGAGGGCCAGGACGGGGCGCGCGAGGCGCGGCCGGCGCGCGAGGGCGATGCCGAGGGGCACGCCGAGCGCCATCGCCAGTCCCGCCGACACGAGCACGAGGAGGATGTGCTGCCCGGTGAGGAGCAGCAGCTCGGAGCGGCGCTCGGCGAGGAACCTCAGCAGGCCCATGCGCGATCCGTCACGGCAGCGCGGCGGCGATGAAGTCGGCCACGAAGCCGGGCCGGGGCGACTCGCGGAGCTGCGCCGGAGTGCCGCGCTGGAGCACGCGGCCGCGGTCCATCACCGCGACCTCGTCGCCCAGGCGGAAGGCCTCGGGCACGTCGTGGGTCACGAGCAGCACCGTCTTGCCGAGCCGCGACTGCAGCGCGCGGAACTCGTCCTGCAGCCGGCGCCGCGTGAGCGGATCGAGGGCGCCGAAGGGCTCGTCCATCAGCAGCAGCGGCGGATCGGCGGCGAGCGCGCGCGCGATCCCGACCCGCTGGCGCTCACCGCCGGAGAGCTGCGCGGGGCGCAATGGCGCGAAGCGCGCGGGGTCGAGGCCCATCAGGGCGAGCAGCTCCCGCGACCGCGCGCGGCGCCTCTCCGGTGGCCAGCCCAGCAGCTCGGGCACCAGGCCGACGTTGCGCTCCACGGTGAGGTGGGGGAGGAGCCCCGCCTCCTGGATGACGTAGCCGGTCCGCCGCCGCAGCTCGATCGGGTCCCACGACTCGAGCCGGCGGCCGAGCACCACGACCGACCCCGCGTCCGGCTCGACGAGGCGGTTGAGGGTCTTGAGGGCGGTCGTCTTGCCCGAGCCGCTCGTCCCGAGGAGCACGAGCACGCGGCCTTCGTCCACCGAGAGCGAGAGGCCGTCGAGGGCCACCGCGCCGCCCGGGTACCGCTTGCTGACGTCGGCCAGCTCGACGGCGGCGGTCACGGCCGGCCGGCCGCGATCCACTCGAGCACGAGCTGCCTGCCGTCCACCCGCGCCTGGAGCCGTCTCGTCTCGCCGCCGCGAAAAAAGGTCCGGAGGCGCCGGTTGAGGGTCAGGCCGTCCCCTTCCACCTGGACCCGCACGCTGTGCGTCCCCGCGGGCACCTCCAGCGACGCCACCTCTTTCCCCTGCCGGCTCTTGAAGACGAGCAGCTTCTTCTTCACCCGGCTCTCGATCGGCTCCTCGAGGACGCTCTGGTCGTCGATCCAGACCTTCATGGTGCCGCTCTTGAAAGGATGATCGAGGGTCAGCGCGACGTGGGCGGGCGAGGGGACGGGCGTGGGCAGGGCGGGCGGAGAGGCACCCCGGGGGGCAGGGAGAACCGGCGCCGGCTGGCGGCCGGAGACCATCAGCAGAGCTACCGCGCCGGCCAGGCCGAGGCCCACGAGCGCGATCACCTCGCGCCGGCGCCAGGCGGCGGGCGCGGGAGGGGGCGAGGCGACGTCGGCCGGCGTGACGGGACCGGTCGACGATCCCGCCCACGCGGGCGGCTCGGTCAGCCGGTGCCGCAGCGGCCGCCCCGCGAGGGCGTCCTCGATGTCCTCGGCCATCGTGCGGCCGTCGGGATAGCGCTCGGAGGGCCGCTTGGCGAGCGACCGCATCACGATCAGGTCCACATCCGCGGGCAGGCCGGGCACGAACTGCGACGGCGGGGGGGGATCGTTTCGCGCCACCTTGTTGAGGACGGCGGGGACCGAGGTGGCCTCGAAGGCCTTCGTGCCCGTCAGCATCAGGTACGTCACGCTGCCGAGAGAGAAGATGTCGCTCCGGGCGTCCACCGACTCGCCCAGGGCCTGCTCGGGGGACATGTAGGGCGGCGTGCCGAAGAACTCGCCGGCGGCGGTGAGCTGCGACGAGGCGATCTTGGCGATGCCGAAGTCCATGATCTTCGGGTCGCCGGTGGGCAGGACCATCACGTTGCCCGGCTTGATGTCCCGGTGCACCACCCCGCGGGCGTGCGCGTGGTGGAGGGCCTCGGCCAGGCGCCCGGCGATGCGGAAGGCCTCCCGCCAGTCCAGCGCGCCGGTCGCGGTCAGCTCCGACAGCGTCTGCCCCTGCAGGTACTCGAACGCGATGAACAGCGCGCCGCTCTCCGGATCGCGCCCGACGTCGTGGACGACCACGATCGCGGGGTGGGAGAGCCCGGCGGCGACGCGCGCCTCCGAGAGGAACCGCTCCTCGAAGGCCTTCTGCTGCTCCGCGGGCAGGGGGAAGACCGAGTGCACCGTCTTGAGCGCCACGATGCGGCCCAGGGCGGGGTCGAGGGCGCGATACACCACCCCCATCATGCCGCGGCCGATCTCGCCCTGGATCTGGTACCGCGCGAGGGTCTGGGGGGTCACGAGGCCCAGAATGATACCGACTTTATAATCCCGGTGGGATGCGGAGAGGGCGGGGTTGAGGCTGGGACCGGACGTGCTCCGCGACCCCACGCGGGCGTCCCTGCGCGAGTGGCTCCACACGGACGGGCTGGGCGGCTACGCCTCCTCCACGGTGATCGGGCTCAACACCCGCCGCTATCACGGCCTGCTCGTGGCCGCGACCCGGCCGCCGGTCGGGCGCATGGTGCTCCTCTCCAAGCTCGAGGACACCCTCAGCGTCGGCGGCCGCCGGTACGAGCTGGGCACGAACGCGTATCCGGGGGCGGTCCACCCGCGCGGCTTCGAGCACGCGGTCTCCTTCGAGCTGGACCCGCTGCCCACGCTGGTGTGGGAGGTCGAGGGAGGCACGCTGACCCGCACGGTGTGCCGCATCCACGAGGAGCCCATCACCACCGTCGCCTATCGCTACGACGGACCCGGGTCGCCGGTGCTGGAGGTGCGGCCGCTGCTCGCGTACCGGGACCATCACGCGCTGCAGCGCGAGAACGCGGGCGTCCGGCGGGGAGCGGAGCGCGAGGCCGGCGACCTCGTGCTGCGCCCCTACGGCGACTGCCCGCCCCTGCGCCTGCGCCTGCCGGGGGCGACGTTCACGCCGGACGGGCTCTGGTACCGCGCGTTCGAGTATGAGCGCGAGCGGGAGCGGGGGCTCGACTACCGCGAGGACCTCTTCAGCCCCGGCGTGCTGCGCGTGGAGCTGCTCTCCGGCCGCGCCATCCACCTGCTCGCGTCCGCGGGCGGCCTCCTCGCGGGCGCGGACCCGGAGCGCCTGATCGCGGCCGAGCGCCGGCGGCTGCGCGTCTGCGGGGGAGGGGGCGAAGGCGCGCTGCCGGAGCTGCGGCGGGCGGCCGACGCGTTCATCGTGCGGCGCGGTCCCGCGGGACGCACCATCATCGCGGGCTACCACTGGTTCGCGGACTGGGGCCGCGACAGCATGATCGCCGCGCCGGGGCTGTGCCTCGCCACCGGCCGCACGGACGACGCGCGCGCCATCCTCGCCGAGTACGCGCGTCACGTCGACGGCGGCATGATCCCCAACCGCTTTCCCGACGGAGGCGGGGAGCCCGAGTACAACAGCGTGGACGCCGCCCTGTGGCTGGTGGTCGCCGTCGGCCGGTACCTGGAGGCCACGGGCGACGCCGGCTTCGTGCGCATGCGGATGGCGGACCCGGTGGCGGCGATCATCGAGGGCTACCGTGCGGGCACGCGACACGGCATCCGCGTGAACGCCGACGGCCTGCTCACGCAGGGCGAGGAAGGGCTGCAGCTCACCTGGATGGACGCGCGCGTGGGGGAGCAGGTCGTCACCGCACGCCGGGGCCTGCCCGTCGAGATCCAGGCGCTGTGGTACAACGCGCTGCTCATCGGCGCCGAGCTGGCACGGGAGGCGGCCGAGCCGGCCCGGGCCCGCGCGTGGTCCTCCCTCGCCGGCCGCGCGCGCGAGAGCTTCCTGAGGGCGTTCTGGTCCGAGGAGCACGGCTACCTCGCCGACGTGGTCGCCGACGACGGACGCGCGGACTTCGCCCTCCGCCCGAACCAGCTCTATGCGCTCGGCCTTCCCCACGTGCTGCTCCCCCGCGACCGGGCCCTGCGCGTCCTCGACGCCGTCAAGCGGCACCTGCTCACGCCGGTGGGGCTGCGCACGCTCAGCCCCGAGCACCCCGCCTACCGGGGCCGTTACGCCGGCGGCCCCGCCGAGCGCGACTCGGCGTACCACCAGGGGACGGTGTGGCCGTACCTGGCCGGCGCCTACTTCGACGCGGTGACGCGCGTGCACGGCGAGGCGGGGAAGGCCGAGGCGCGCGAGTGGCTGGACGGCTTCGCCGCCCATCTGGAGGAGGCAGGGCTCGGCACGGTGAGCGAGGTCTTCGACGGCGACGCGCCGCACGCGCCGGGGGGCGCGATCGCGCAGGCGTGGAGCGTGGCCGAGATCCTCCGCGTCGCCGTGCGCACGGGCTGGCGGCCGGCCCTGGACCGGCGCTAGAGAGGATACGCAGGACATGAACCTGGCCGATCGCATCGCCGCCGTCCTCACCCCCGACCTGGGCGCCCTCACCGCCGACTCGGTCGCGCGCCACCTCTGCGCCAAGCACCACGTGGGAGAGGGGCCGATCGATCCCGAGAAGGCGCGCAAGCTCGAGGAGACCATCCGCCGCGGGCTGGTCGCCTTCGTGGGACCCGAACGCGCGGCGGAGCTGGCGCGCCAGTGCTTCGAGCCTCGACTCGGAGGCTGAAGGGCCGGTGAGAGTCCGCTATCGCTTCGGCGACTTCTGCGTGTCTCCCGCGCGGCGGCTCCTCCTGCGCTCCGGCCGGGAGCTGCCCCTGATTCCGCGCTATCTCGACCTGCTGATCCTCCTGCTGGCGCGGCGCCACGAAGCCGTCCACCGACGCGACATCTTCGATACGGTGTGGAGCGACGTGGTCGTGTCCGACGGCGCGCTCAGCCAGGCGGTGCGCACGCTGCGGCGGACCCTCGGCGACGACCCGCGCGAGCCGGTCTACATCCGGACCGTCTCGCGGCATGGTTATCGTTTCGTCTTCGACGGTGTCGTGGAAGAGCCGGACGACGACGCGCCGCTGCCCGCTCCGGTCGCGGCCTCCCCGCCCGCCGCCCCCGCGACGGGCGATCCGTTCGAGGCGACGCTGGAGGCGCTGGTGGCGGACTCTGATCCGGGCACCCGCCGGGAGGCGGCCGAGGCGCTGCATGCTCTGGGCACGGCCGAGGCGCTGCGCCGTCTCGGCCGGCGCCCCGGCCACGAGGCGGCCCGCGCGCTCCTGCGCGACGCGCGCTGGGACGTCCCCGGCGCGGGGCCGGTGCCTCTCTTCGGCCAGCCGGGCGGCCTCACCGCGGCGCGGATCCTCACCACGATGCGCCTTCGGCGCGCCCTCCGCCTGGCGGAGCGGCGATGGGCGGCCGCCTCCGCGGGCGGGGCGGCGGCCGGCGCGCTGGCGGGCGCGCTCGGCGGCCTCGCCCTGCGGCTCGCCCCCGGCTCGCACGCGCCGGCCAGCGTGGCCGTCACGCTCGCGCTCGTGGGGGCGATCGTCGGGGGGCTGGGTGCCGCCGGGGTGGGCGCCGGTCTCGCGGCGGCGGAAGCGGTCGCGCGCTCGCTCCGCGGACCGGCCCTCGTCCTGGCCGGCGCCGCCGGGGGCGGCGCGATCGGCGCCGTCTCGAACCTCGTCGGTCGCTGGGCCCTCGAGGGCCTGTTCGGCCGGGAGCTGCCGGCGGTCGGCGGCGGCCTGGAAGGGATCGGGCTGGGCGCCGCCGCCGGCCTCGGCTACGCCCTGGCCACGCCGCGCCACGAGGGCGGGATGGCCACCCCGCGCGGCGCCGAGCGCCTGCGGGCGGCCGCCGTCACCGGGCTGAGCTGCGCCGCGGCCGCCGTCGTCGTCACCGCCCTCGGCGGGCATCTGGCCGGCACCAGCCTCAACTTCGTGGCCCGCAGCTTCCAGGGATCGCAGGTCGGCCTGGCGCCCCTGGCGAGGATGCTGGGGGAGCCGGAGATGGGCCCCTTGAGCCGCGCGGTCATCGGCGCGTACGAGGGAGCGCTCTTCGGCTTCGGCCTCGCCCTCGGCCTGACCCGCCGTCCGGCCTGACGTCCGTTCGGCGGCCGCCTATAATGGGCGGAACCGAGGAAGACCATGTCCCCGATCTCCCGCCGCCGGATGCTCGGCACGCTGGCCGCGAGCCTGGGCGCTCCCGCGGTGCTCCGCGCCCGCTCTCGCAACCGGCGCCTGCCGATCGCGTTCTCCACGCTGGGCTGTCCCGGGTGGACGTGGCCGACCGTGCTGGACCAGGCCGACCGCCTGGGCTACGCCGGCATCGAGCTGCGCGGCATCCAGGGCGACATGGACCTGCCCAAGCGGCCGGAGCTGACCGGCACCGCGCTGGCCCAAACCCGGCGCGACCTCCAATCGCGCGGCCTCGTCGTCACCGATCTCGGCGGGTCGGCGCACATGCACGAGAAGGACCCGGCGCTGCGGGCGGCCCAGCTCGACGACGGCCGCCGGTTCATCGACCTCGCCCACGCCCTCGGCGTGCCCTACGTCCGCATGTTCGGCGACAAGCTGGCGCCGGGGGAGCCGAAGGAAGAGGTGATGAAGCGGGTCGTGGACGGCTTCCAGCAGATGGCGGCGTACTCCAGGCCGGCCGGCGTAACGGTGCTCATCGAGTCGCACGGTGATTTCACGAACTCGCCGGACCTGAAGACGATCCTGGAGGGCGTCGGCTCGCCCGCGTTCGCGCTCCTGTGGGACGCTCATCACACGTTCGTCGCCGGGAGCGAGGCGCCCGCCGACACCTACAAGCAACTGGGCCGTTACATGCGGCACACTCACCTGAAGGACTCGAAGCCGGAAGGCGGCGACCACCGCTACGTGCTCACCGGCACCGGCGTCGTCCCGGTGAAGGAGCAGGTCCGGGTCCTGGCCACCAACGGGTACCGGGGCTTCTACTGCTTCGAGTGGGAGAAGAAGTGGCACCCCGAGATCGAGGAGCCCGAGGTGGCGTTCCCGCACTACGTGAAGGTGATGACGGAGTATCTCGCGGCCGCCGGCGTCAAGGCTTAGGAGGATCCATGGCCGACAAGCTCTCTCGACGTGATTTCCTCGGTCGCAGCCTGGCCGTCGCCGCGCTGCCCGCCCTCCCGGCGGTGGCGGCGGCCGCGACGGCGAAGCTCCCGCACCGCGTCCTGGGACGCACCGGCGTCTCGGTGCCGATCCTGGCCTTCGGCGGCGGCACCCGCTTCCTGATGTACGAGCCCGAGGAGGCCGGTCTCGCCGCCCTCAACCGCGCGATCGACGTGGGCATCACCTATGTCGACACCGCCATCGACTACGGCGACGGGAAGAGCGAGACGCGCGTCGGCAAGGTCATGAGCACCCGGCGCCAGGAGGTCTTCCTGGCCACGAAGATCCCCGGCCGCGCCCGCACGCGTGACGCGGCGCTCAAGGAGGTCGAGGCCAGCCTGAAGCGGCTGCAGACCGACCACGTGGACCTGCTGCACATCCACAGCCTCGGCGACGAGGCCGACCTCGCGAAGATCGAGGCGCCCGACGGGGTGTTGAAGGCCCTCTACGAGCTGCGCGGCCAGAAGGTCGCGCGCTTCATCGGCATGACCAGCCACACCGACGGCGCGGTGATGGCGAAGGCCATCGAGAGGAACGACCTCGACTGCGTGCAGATGGCCATGAACCCGGCGCGGGCCGCCCGCTTCGAGGAGCTGGCCCTGCCCGCGGCGAGGGCGAAGAACCTGGGGGTCATCCTGATGAAGGTGACCGGCCAGGAGCGCCTGCTGGGGGCGGGCAAGGCCGAGGCGGCGCCGCTCCTGCGCTACGCCTGGAGCCTCCCCGTGTCCACCGTGGTGTGCGGCATGCCGAAGCTCGAGTTCGTGGAGGCGAACGTCGCCTCCGCGCGCGGCTTCACGCCGATGCCGCCGGGGGACATGGACCGGCTGCGCGAGCAGCTCGCCGGCCAGCGGGTGGTGCTCGAGCAGTTCTTCGCCGGACACCACGACTGCCGCATGGCCTAGAGGCCCGCCGTTGCCTTTTAACGCAGAGGACGCGGAGAACGAACGGAGAGGACGCAGAGAACAGGACAGATGGCGCGCGGGTCGCCCGTAGCGGGGGCGTAGGCGCAGCTCGGCCTCGACGACTCGAACTGCGGCCGTAGTACAGTACGGGGGGAAGAGGAGGTCACCCGTGCCCCAGCCTGCGCGGACCCCCGGCCGCAACGAACCGTGCCATTGCGGCTCGGGGAAGAAGTACAAGAACTGCTGCCTCGACAAGGACGAGGCCAAGGCCCGCAAGGCGCGGGTCGCGGCGGAGGCCGCGGCGGCGAAGGAGGAGGCGGCCGGGACCGAGAAGCCGAAGACGCCGCCGCCGCCGCCCAAGCACACGACGCAGCAGCCCTGGAAGGGACCCCAGAACCCGCGGGGCTTCTCGCGCCTGAACATCCCGCGCCGGTCCGGAGGCAGCTAGTGGAGAAGCGCGCGCTCGGTCGCGGCGGCCCCGAGGTCTCCGCCCTCGGCCTCGGCTGCATGGGGATGTCGGAGTTCTACGGCCCCGGCGACGACGCGGAGTCGATCGCGACGATCCACGCGGCCCTCGACGCCGGCATCAACTTCCTCGACACCGCCGACGTCTACGGCCCCTACACCAACGAGGTCCTGGTCGGCCGGGCCATCCGCGGACGTCGGAGCGAGGTCGTGCTCGCCACGAAGTTCGGCATCGTGCGCGACCCCGCCGAGCCGACCCGGCGCGGCGTGAGCGGCAAGCCCGAGTACGTGCGCGCGTCGTGCGAGGCGAGCCTGAAGCGGCTGGGCGTGGAGACGATCGACCTGTACTACCAGCATCGGGTCGACCCCGCGACGCCCATCGAGGACACGGTGGGCGCGATGGCCGAGCTGGTCCGGGCGGGCAAGGTCCGGTACCTCGGCCTCTCCGAGGCGGGGCCCGAGACGCTGCGGCGCGCGTGCGCGGTCCATCCCATCGCCGCCCTCCAGAGCGAGTACTCGCTGTGGAGCCGCGACGTCGAGGACGGGCCGCTGCCGGCGTGCCGCGAGCTCGGCGTCGGCTTCGTGGCCTACAGCCCGCTCGGGCGCGGGTTCCTCACCGGCCAGGTCAAGCGCTTCGAGGACCTGGCTCCCGACGACTGGCGGCGCGGCTCGCCGCGCTTCCAGGGGGACAACTTCGCCAAGAACCTGGAGCTGCTCCGCCACGTCGAGCGACTGGCCGCGGAGAAGAAGTGCTCGCCCTCCCAGCTCGCGCTGGCGTGGGTGCGGTCGAGGGGGAAGGACGTCGTCCCCATCTTCGGCACCAAGCGGAGGAAATACCTGCTCGAGAACCTGGCCGCCCAGGACGTCCAGCTCAGCGGGCCGGACCTGCGCCGGCTCGACGAGCTGGCCCCCAGGGGCGCGGCGGCCGGGGACCGCTACGCCCCCGCGCTCATGCAGTACATCGGCCGCTGAGCGGCGAGAGGTTCGCACCGCGATGACGATCCGCTCCTGGCTCCTTCTCGCCGCGCTGCTGCCCGGGAGCGCCTCCGCGCAGGCCGTCGCGCCGGCGGCGCCGGCCGTCGCGGCCGGCGCACGGGACCTCAGCGGCCTGAGCCGCGAGCTCCAGGCGCTCAGCGAGCGCGCCAGGCCGGCGGTGGTCCAGGTCCTGACGACCGGCTACGCGCCCGCCGACGGGCAGCTCGTGAAGCAGCGGGTGACCGGCTCCGGCGTCATCCTCGATGCGGACGGATACGTGGTCACCAACGCCCACGTCGTGCAGGGGGCGCGGCGCGTGCAGGTCGCTCTCGCCGGTCTCGCCACCGGACCGCCGGAGGCGCGCTCCATCCTGAAGGCGCCCGGACGCGTCGTGGGCGCGGTGGTGGTGGGGATGGATGCCGAGACCGACCTCGCCGTCCTCAAGCTCGCCGAGAAGGGCCTCCCCGTCCTGGCCCTGGGCGACTCGGAGGCGCTTCGTCCCGGCGAGCTGGTCCTCGCTTTCGGGAGCCCGCTCGGGCTCGAGAACTCCGTGACCCTCGGGGTGGTGAGCGCGGTCGCCCGCCAGGTCCGGCCCGACGACCGGATGATCTACATCCAGACCGACGCGTCCATCAACCCGGGCAACAGCGGCGGGCCGCTCGTGGACGGGCAGGGGCGCGTCATCGGGATCAACACCTTCATCTACTCGCAGTCGGGTGGGAACGAGGGAATCGGCTTCGCCGCCCCCAGCAACATCGTGCGCTACGTGTTCGATCAGATCCGGCGCACCGGCCGCGTTCACCGGGGAGAGATCGGGGTGAGGGTCCAGACGGTCACGCCCGGCCTCGCGGCGGGGCTGGGTTTGCGGCAGGACTGGGGCGTGGTGCTCGCCGACGTGCCTCCCGACGGCGCGGCGGCCCGGGCCGGCCTGCGCATCGGCGACCTCATCCTGAGGCTCGACGGGAAGGTCATGGAGAACGCCCGGCAGTTCGAGGTGGATCTGTACCCGCGCCCGCCCGGAGGCAGCGTGAGCCTGGACGTGATGCGGGGCGGGCAGCGGCTGAGCTACGTGGTCACGATCGCGGAGCGTCTCCGGGATCCCGAGCGCTTCGCGGACCGGGTGAGCCCCGAGCGGAACTCCGTGGCGCGCCTGGGCGTCCTCGCGCTCGACCTCGACGACACGATCGCCCAGTTGCTGCCGCCGCTGCGGGCGCGGGCGGGCGTGGTGGTGGCCACCGCCGAGGGGCGCGCGGGCCCGGACCCGCTCCAGTCCGGCGACGTCATCTATTCGATCAACCAGGAGCCCGTCACCGGCGTCGAGAGCCTCAACCAGGCGCTCGCGCGCCTCGGCCCCAACTCGGCCGTGGTGCTGAAGGTGGAGCGCGCGGGAGAGCTGCGCTTCGTGGTCCTCGAGCCCGACTAGGCCTCCCGCTTCCGCGTCGGTGGCCCGAGGGGCAGGCGGGCCCGCAAGGCGGCCCGGCTCAGCGGCACCGCGGCCGACGAGCTGAGCAGCTCGTTCATGACGTCTTCTCGCGGACGCGCCCTGCGCGCCGGCGGGACGCGTTCACCCAGGGAGGGCCACAGCGCCGCCCGCAGGCCCTCGGGGAGGACGTTCTCGAGGTACTCGAGCGCGGTCCCCCGCAGCGCGCGGTCCGAGCCGCGCACCGCCTGCAGCGAGATGTGGAGCGGCTCGCGCTCGAGGGTCAGCGAGAGCAGCGTGAACACGTGGTCGAGATCGGGGCGGCCTTCGGCTTCTTCCAGCTCCCGGCGGACCGCGGCGAAGACGTCGGAACGCGGCATGGTGAGCTCGGGGTTGCGGCCGGTGATGCTCGCCAGCGCAAGGGCGCATTGCGCGCGCACGTCGAGGCGCGGGTCCTCCAGCCCCAGGAACAGGCCGTGCACCGCGCGGCGGGTCGAGCAGACCTTGAGGACCCGGGGCAGGCGGCGGCGCACCGCCGGATCCTCGGCGGGATCGAGGAGCGCATCCAGGAGCTGTCCGGTCAC
>Ga0114129_10008780_pt1 | contig 14415 bp, 11 predicted proteins | sample RhiMetdeltSRZDD1_FD_80071 | JGI IMG/M metagenome (GOLD analysis project Ga0114129, IMG submission 80071) | Populus rhizosphere microbial communities from Tennessee, USA - Rhizosphere MetaG P. deltoides SRZDD1 (version 2) (version 2) | ecosystem: Host-associated > Plants > Roots > Rhizosphere >... | reverse complement strand
GAGGCATCCGGCCCCCGGTGATAGAGAATCTCGGTGGCGTCGGAGATGTCGCCTTTACCCCAGATTCCCGCAATTCCGCACATGCTCGCTCCGCCGGCGGAGACGCCGTCAACGGCGCTTCCGGATCCGATATTCGTAGAACGCCTTCGGGAGATCGGTTGCCGCCTTCAAGGAGAAGATCACGGGGCGCTTGATGAACGATTCACCCGCGTGCCTGCGGAAGAAAGTGATCGGGACCTGCCGGATCCGGTACCCCTTGAAGTGGGCCGCCACGGTGATGAGGCTCTGGAAGGAGAAGTATTTCTGCTTATAGTCGAGAATATCGGCGAAGACCTCTCTTTTATAGCATATGAAGCCCGACTTGACGTCCTGGAGATTCATGGAGAATATCCATTGAAGGATCTTGGAGAGGCCGAGGCTGAGAACGTCCCGGAGATAGCTCGGCTCCTCGCGATCCTTGCGCCATCCCTGGACGAGGTCCCAATCCCCGGAAGCCATCTCGCGGTAGAGGGGCGGGATATCCTCCGGAGCGTATTGCAGGTCGGCATCGGTGGTGAGGACCAGATCGCCCTTCGACGCCGCGAGCCCGCTCCGCCACCCCTCCACGATCCCGCGATTCAGGCGATGATGGACGGGCCGGACGTTTTGGAACTGCCTGGCGAGCTGGTCGATGACGGCGGCCGTTCCATCGCGGCTTCCGTCGTTGACCAGGACGATTTCCCCGGAGATGCCCGCCGATCCCAACGCCTGGTTGATGCGATTCACCAGGACGCTGAGATTTTTTTCTTCGTTGAAACAGGGGACGACGACGCTCAACGTCGGACCGGGCTTCAACCCGGCCCGCGGAATCTCCACCGATGCCGTGTCGGTTTCCATCCCTCCTCCGCCCGCCGAAAACCCCGTAACCCTACCACATAACCCCGGAGCCGCGACCGACGCTCAGCTTCCTGCGGCGAGGGACACGGCGCTCGCATCTTCGCGGGCCAGCGCGGCGAGGAAATCCCGCAGCGCTGGGAATTCCTCGGGACGAATCTCACGCCGCGAGACCGTCAAAGAGCGCTTCACGTCAACGTAGCCATGGGACGGAACCCGTCCGTTCGCACGCGAGCGTCGAATTAGCAAGGGGATGGCCTCGAGGGCCGGGGTCTCAGCGCGACTTGAGCGCAGGACCGAGCGGGCCGCCGAGGAAAGGAAGGGGGTTCACGGGATGCCCGTCGCGCCGGACTTCGAAGTGAAGGTGGGCGCCTTGCGCGTTTCCTGAAACGCCGACTTCCGCGATGGGAGTCCCCGCCTGGACTTCCGAATCCTCCGGCACGAGGATCCTGCTCGCGTGAGCGTAGAGCGTCGAAATGCCACCACCATGATCGATGATCACCGTTTTTCCGTAGCCTCGCTCCCTCCCGGTCCATCGAACCCGCCCGGGCGCGGCCGCTCTCACTTCCTCGCCGATCTCGCCGTCGATGTCGATTCCCTGATGGGATCCATTCGGCCGGCTGGATTCGTACTCGGAGGTGATCTTCCCCTCGATCGGCCATGCGAGCGGCGGCCTGCCGGCGGGAGGAATCTCGAGCGGCATGGTGGCGCCCGGAACGAACAGCGCCTTTCCCGCGGGGATCGTTGCGGGGTCGACGATCTCGTTGACTTCGCTCAGAGTCTCGAGGGAGATGCCGTAGGCCCTCGACAGGGAATAAAGCGTCTGCCCGCGCAAGAGCACGTGACAGACGCCGCTCTCCGCCGCGATCGGTTGACCGGAGGTCCCGGCGAGGGCCAGGAGCGGCCATCCAGCGGACAAGATCGTGACGAAGATCAGTCTCTTCCCGGAAGCTCGAAGGGACATGGAGGAGCATTATGGAGCAGGCAGGTCCGTCCGTCCACCCCTGAAGTGAAATTTTTTCGTTGACGAAACCTCTTCGGTCGGGCTAGTTTGAAATCCCATCCGGTCGCCGAATGCGCGTTCCAGCGCCGAACGCGCTCCCCGCCAAGTCTATCGCTTGGCGGATTTAGAGGAATTCCATGCGATACCTGCATTACCGGTGCTCGATCAACAAGACAGGGATGCTTTCGAGGCTTCCGATGGCGATCGTCCGATTCATTTTCCTCACCCTCGTTCTCGGAGGGTTTCTGGCCTCTACGGTCTCGGCGGCCGTCCGCGTCAGCGCAAGATCAGGGCGGTGGAAAGCGACGACCACTTGGGTGGGAGGGAAGGTGCCGTCTGCGGCAGACGAAGTCATCATCGCCTCGGACCATCGCGTCGAATTCGACGGCCCGGCCAACCATCAAGATGAGTGCGCCCGGCTCACGATCCAGCCTCGGGCGGCTTTCTACTTCAGCGAGAATGCGACGAGTTTTCAGGTCGGCGGAGACGGGCCGGGAGTCCCCGGCGGGATCGAAGTGGCGGGAATGCTCGCGATTCGCGCCGGCGTCACGGTGGAGATCGATCCCGACGGAAACGCGAGTTCCGAGGAGGACGGCGTGAACGTCCGCTCCGGGGGCAATCTCATCCTGCTCGGCTCGGTCCTCCACGAGGGCCAGGTGGCGACGGTCCTGTCGGATGACAACGCTTCCAACATCGCCTTCACGGACCCAAGCCTCTTCCTGGTCTCGCCGATCTCGTCCTCCCGCGTCGTCTGGCGCTCGGGACAGCGCAAAGGCCGCTGGTACGATATCGCCTCGTTCTCGCAGGGCGTCCTCAGCCTCGACTACCGGAGTCGCAGCAATGCGGAGCGTCTCGGCGAGCCGGATTATCGCGCGGGCCTCGCGTCGGTCTCGGGGCGGCGGGTCACGGGAACCGGAACCAACTGGGTTGCGTCGGTGGCGGACGGTTCCTGGTGGTGGTGCGCGGCGGACGGCGTCCAAAGACGGGTGCGGGTGCTTCGACGCGAGTCGCCGACGTCGCTATGGCTCGCGCAGGACTACGGACCCTCCTCCTGCACCTCGGCTTCTGCGTACGTCTTGAGGGACGAGAACCAGCCCTATCCGGCCGCGGACGTCTCGGAGCGGATTCAGCCCGGGGACTCTTACCGAATCATCCTTCCCGCCACGCTGCGGAGCCGGAATGGATCCGACGACAATTTCGACGAACAGATATTCGTGCGCGTGGAGCGGGGAGCGACCTATCAGTTCCGGAACGCTTCGTTCGAATCCCTTGGGAAGGAAGCATGGCAAGCGGAGGAGGGAAGCGGCATCCAGATCGACGGTTTTCAAGGGTCCCCGGGGAAAAGCAGCTTCGACACGGTCGAAATCTATCGCTATGGAGGAGACGCGGGCGTCGAGTGGGATGACTCCGGCAATTTCGACGTCGACTGGCTGTTCCTTCACTGGGCCCACCCCATGGTCACTCGCAACGAGGGGCACGGCGTCAAGATCGAGCAGACATCCAACCGCGCCGCGGAGAACCTTCGAATCCGCAATTCCAGGTTCGACCGGACCAACGACGATTTCGTCTGGTGGGACAGCCCCGGTTCCGGATCCTCCGGGGTCTATGACAGCATCGGCAAATACTGTCCCAACACGGCGACCGGGGACTCCTGCGACGCCGTGGACACGTTCGATTCCATCGGGAGAATCGGCGGCCAATTGCGGGTGGAAAGGAACATCTTCGCGAACATCGGATCGAGCCACGGGGGCTCCTGTTTGGCGGCGGCGGCCGGACCTCCAACGAAGCAAGTCTGGACGGCCGATGGCTGGGTCGCGCGGGACAACGTCTGCCTGAACCTGCAGAGTCTTCCTTGTCTGGCAACGGTTCCCCTCACCAGCGGACTCAACTGGCGCCGCGAGCGGATCTGGGCAGTCAACAACCTGTGCGTCGCGGTCGGCTCGGACGGCATTAAGGGCATCCCCTTCGCCTACCAGAACGAGATCGTCAATTACGGGGCCGATCGATTACCCGGCACGAGTGGGCTCCGCGGGGCCTACGAAGCCCACGGGAACATCCTGTGGGGCGTCGGCAGGGAATCGAGCACGGACACTTATTACCAATACGGCGCCAGCATCGGATTCAATCTGGACGTGGAAGCCAACTGGAGCGGCACGACCTGGTCCCTGACCGACAACGTCTTCTTCGTTTCCGGGGGGGGCGTGCTGACATGGTCCTGGTCCAGCTCGACGTATCCGGCGGTCGGCGACGCGCGAATCTCGCACAACACCTTTCTCGGCAGCCAACGGGAGCCCCAGGTCTTTCAGCAAGACGGATTCGTGGATCTGCACGCCGAACCGACGACCTCGCGGGTCATCGTGACCGACAACGTCTTCGACTATCTTTCCACCCCGGGCTCGAAGGCCGGTGAGGGCTATTATCAGGCGGGAGCCGATCTGGTGAATCGAAACGTCGTTCACTTGCCCAATGCGCCTTTTTGGGGAGGACTCCTCGTCTCCCAGAATGATTATTCGGTGACGACCGGGATCGACCCCTTCGCCCTCAAGCTGGCGGTGCAACCGGGTTCGGGAGCCTGGAACGTTCTGACGACGGATGGAGACAAGCCGGGACCACGCTTCGCCGGAACGCTACTCGGCCGCCTTCCGATTCACCCCGTGGAGCAGGTGCCTTCGGTGGACCCGGAGGGGGACGACGTCGATAGCGACGGCGACGCGCTGATCGATCGCTGGGACAATTGTCCCAATGTGTCCAATCCTGGTTGGGCGGACTCCGACCACGACGGCTTGGGAGACGCGTGCGATCCTTGACCCTCCCCGTCGGGAAACGCCGGTGCCTCCTCACGCGAGCCTTCTGCCTCGCGATCCTTTTCGTTTCTCGCGCCTCAGCCGCCGAGTCTCCGGCGCCCTCGCTGCGGGCGCTGGTGCGCGCCCAAGGGGTTTCGGGCCGGGAAGAGGGGATCCGAAAGGCAATCCAGTCCCGGCTCCCTCGCGGCTCGAATTCCGAGATCGACAACCTGGGAAACCTGACCGTGACGTTCGGGTCGGGACGGCCTCTCCGATTGTTTCTGGCGGCCATGGACGAGGCCGGATACGTCGTGAGCCGGATCCAGGAGGACGGCTACCTGCGGGTTCAGCGCCTGGCGAGAGTTCCTCTCTCTCCGATGTTCGATCAATTCATCGTCGGCCAGCCGGTTCTGATTGGGACATCCTCGCCGAGCCGCATGATTCCGGGAGTTTCGGCGGTTCTCTCGACGCATCTGCAACGCGGGCGCCGGGCCGATCCCGACGCCGCCCGTCCGCCGGTCGATGAAGATCTGATCATCGACGTCGGAGCCCGCAGCGGACAGGCCGCGGCCGCCGCGGGAATCCGGATTCTCGCCCCCGTCACTCTGGAGAAAGATCTCTCGGCCCTGGCGGGAACGCGAGTCGCCGGTCCGGTCCTGGACGACCGCGTCGGATGCCAGGCACTTCTCGATCTGGCGGGCTTCGCCGGCGAGACTCCACGAAAAGGCACGGTGGTTCTTGCATGGACCGCCCAGAGCTGGGTGGGATCCCGGGGAGCGGAGCGTCTCGCGCGGCGGTTCCAGCCGGACGAGGTGATCGTCCTGGATCCCTACGCCCCCGATCCTTCCGACCAGCCGGCCAGGGAACCCGAAGGGGCGCTGGGCCAGGGGCCATTGCTCGGCAAAAGCTCTCCCGAAGCGGGCGAGTCTCGCGATCTGCAGGAACGAATGAGACAGGCTGCGCGGAAGGAGGGCATTCGAATCCAGGAAGTCGAATATGGGAGCCTTCACGAAGGGAAGGCCTTCCGGGGAATTCCCGTGGCGATCGCGGGAGTGCCAATCCGCTTCCCCGGAACGCCGGCGGAGACGATCGATCTGAAGGATCTGGAATCGCTTTCGAAATGGCTCAAGAGATTCATGGCGGAGGGGGAGTGAGAAAGCTCCTTGCTCTGGCAATCGTGGCGGCCGGGGCGATGGGAAGGCTGGCCGCCGCGGAGCGCACCTCCGCAGGAGGCCAGGGAACGTTCGATGTGCTCGAAATCCTGTTGGAGACGCCGGGAGTATCGGGTCATGAAAAGCCGGTGCGGGAAGCGATTCTCGGCCTCCTTCCTCCCTGGGCTCGCGACGCGTCGCGCGTGGATGAGAAAGGCAACCTGCTGCTGGCGGCCGGACAGGGAGGGAAACGCCTGCTCTTCGTCGCCCACATGGACGAGATTGGCTACGAGATCGCCTCGATCGAGCCGGACGGGACCGCCCGGATCAGAAGCCGGGGAGGCTTCTTCAACACCTTGTTCGAAGGCCATGCGGTGCTCGTCAAGACCAACGCCGGGGATCGAGAGGCGATGGTGCGCCCCCGGGAGGACTATCTCTCCGGAACCGTCCAGGGCGGGGCCATCCCCGATGCGAAGGTGATCGTCGATTTCGGCACCGGCGCCGCGCCGGAGACGGAGGCTCTGGGGGTGGCTCCGGGAGATCCACTGACGATTCCGAAGAAATTCCGGCGCCTGGCGGGTGGCATGGGTTCGGGAAGAAGCGTCGACGATCGCGCGGGGTGCACCGCGCTGGTGGAGGCGGTGCGCAGGCTCGATCCGCGGCGCCTGAAGAACCGGATCACCTTCGCCTGGTCGGTGGAAGAGGAGATCGGTTTGTTGGGAGCGGAGGCGATGGCCCGGGAGAGCTCCTTTGACGTCGTCTTCGCCGTGGATACTTTCGTCTCATCCGACTCACCCCTGGAACGAAGAGGCTTCGCTTTGGGGGTGCTCGGGCGCGGTCCGGTGGTACGGGCGATCGATAACAGCAATCTGGCCCCCCCGCTCCTTGTGGATCGCGTTCAAAGTATCGCCACGGGTCGCGGGATCCCGCTCCAAGTTGGCCTGACCCGGGGCGGCAATGATGGCTCGGTCTTCACCCCTTTTGGCGCCGCGGACGTTCCCATCTCCTGGCCGACCATTTACTCCCATTCGCCGGTGGAAGTCGTTCATGAAGGGGATCTTCGCAATCTGGGAAGGCTGGTGACTGCTTTGGCGGAGAGCTGGTAGACGTCACTGGCGGGATGGTACGTTCATACGATTGCCCCCGTCCGGCGCGGCTTGACAGCGCCACAGAAAAAGCATACCGTGACCCCGCTTTTCCTACATGTATCCGCGTAAGTAGATACGGCCAGTAGGAGATAGGAGAAGATGATCGAATCGTCACCCCGCCTCGTTCGATTTCTCGTCGTTCTCGGACTGACGCTCTCGATCCTGCAAGGGGAGTTCACGGGTGCCTGGGCTCAGTCGGGAGCGGTCGGCCCTGCCCCTCGAACGGCCTCGATCACGGGTCGCGTGTTCGGCTCGGATCGCACGACACCGGTTCAAGGCGCTGTCGTGCGCGCCATCCGCGGAGAGGGCGCGCAGGTGTTTTCCAGCCTGCCCACCGACGAAAAGGGGGACTTTGCTCTGGCGAACCTCGTGCCGGGGAGCTACGACATCGTGGTGGAGCTTCCAGACGGGGTCTACGTGGTCGAAAGAACTTTGAGCATTTCGGAGGCGCGAGTCTATTCCCTTTCCCTGGCGGCCGTCCCCGCCGACAACGTGGAGAAGCACGTGACTGCGGTGGACAAACCCGTGAAGGGATACGCCTGGACTCTCGAAGGACGTGGAGGCAAGGCGGGGGGCTTCTGGCGCACGCCCGGCGGGATCGCGATCATCGCCGGGGGAGTCGTCGGATTGGTGGCGCTTGCCGCGAGCGGCGGGGGCAACAACGACAAGGGGAGCAACAGCACTCCCTGACCCGCGCCCAGACGATCGAGCCCGAATAGCAATTTTTTCCGATAACTTCCTAGCGAGCCGTTCCTGCGGTGCCGGCCGGCTCCGGGGGAGTGTTTTCGTTTTGTGCACCGGGAGGTCCGCATGCGCGGCGTGGTCTCAACGCTGTTGAAGCTTCAATCGCTCATCCTGGTGATGGTGCTCGTGCCGGGAGCTCCTTCCTGGGCCCAGGATCCACAACCCGCCCCGGGGAAGCCTCCCCAGGTCGCCGCGCCGCCCGATGCGCCGCCCCCCGCTTCCGGAGAGAATCCGTCGGGCCCGGCGCCGGGTGCGGAGAAAAAGGAAGCACCCGCCAAAGCTGGCGCGGCGCTGCGAGGCAGGGTGCTCGGCTCGGATCGCAGGACGCCGGTCCCCGGAGCCGTCGTCCATGCCGTCAGGCCCGACGGGACGGTGAGCTCTTCCGCGCCGGCGGATGCAAAAGGGAATTACGTCCTCGAGGGAATTCCCCCGGGAACTTACAGCCTCGCCGTGTCGAAGGGCTCCGACGTCTATTCCCTGGAAAGCCCCATCGGAGTGACCTCGGCGCACACTTTTTCGGTGGATCTGGCCACCGTCCCGGCGACGGCGGCGGCGTCGATCCCGGGGGTGGACGGGACGCCGCGGGGCTTCTGCTACATCGTGCAGGGAAAGAAGCAGGAGGGAACTTCGTTCTGGAGGAGCCCGAAGGGAATCATCGTCCTCGCCTCCACGGCGGGAGCGATCGGACTCCTTCTGGCGGCGTCCGGGAAAAGCAACGACCAGGAGAATCCCGTCAGCCCTTCGGTCCCCTGATTTCCTTCGACGCTCCCGTCCGGCCGGGCCGGGAGAGATCCTCCTCCTCGTACGAGGCGTTGAAAATCGGCGAGAGGTCTCCATCCAGGATCTTCGTCGGCATGGAGCCTCGATCCACGATCACCTTGTTTCTTCCCCCCTCCTTCGCCCGATAGAGCGCTTCATCGGCCGCGCGAGTGAACTGCTCCTCCTCGCGGATCTCGCGGTTCGTGGGTACGGAGCTGATTCCGGCCGAGGTCGTCAGGCGGATGATCTGATCCTGGAAGCGGAAGAGATGGTCCTCCGTCGTCTTGCGCACCCGCTCGGCGAAGATCGCGGCCTTGATCCCGTCCGTGTTGGGCAGGATCATCAGGAACTCCTCCCCTCCATACCTCCCCACGATGTCGATCTCACGGGCGTTGTCGACGAGGATCTCGCCGAACTGCCGGAGAATCGCGTCGCCGCAATCGTGCCCGTGACGATCGTTGATCTTCTTGAAGTGATCGAGGTCCATCAGAATCAGCGAGAGGGCGGTTCCATATCGCATCGACCTCTTGAACTCCTCCGAAAGACGCTGTCGAAGGTGGCGATCGTTGTAGAGCTTCGTGAGATCGTCGGTCACGGAGAGCTTCAAGAGCTGATCGTTGGCGGCCTGGAGCTGCTGGTTGGTCTCCTCGAGCGCCGTGTAGAGCCGCCGCTTTTCCAGCGCCGATTGGATTGTCGCGTCCAGCTCGTCCCAATGGAACGGCTTGGTGACGAAATCATCGACGCCGATCCGCAGGCATTCCACTTTGGCCGTCACGTCCCGCCGGACGGTCATGACGATGAGCGGGATCGTGCGCGTCTCGGGACTTTTCTTGAGAAGGCGGGCCAGCTCCAGGCCCTCCTCGGGAGGCAGGCGCAGATCGAGCAGGATCAAGTCGGGCGGCGTGGATCGGATCTTCTCGAGCGCCTCGGTCGCGCCTCGGGCAAGAAGGATCTGGTGTCCTTGAAGGGCGAGCCATTGCCAGACGAGCTCCACGCTCTCCGCATCGTCGTCCACGATGAGGATACGGGTCTTTTTCGCTGCGGCGTCGGTCCCCATGAGCTCTGCTCAGCGCGGGAAAGGATTGATCCCCCGCGCTCCCTGTTCCGTCAAGGCCTCGAAAAGAATCCGAACGACTCTCTGAGTGCGGAATTTGGCCTAATTATACGACGCAGGAACGGGACTGCCAATGCGAATCCGGTGTGAGAAACGTTTGAAATCCTTGCCAGTCAAGGGGAATAGAGGATCGCGCGGAGGGCCGCGGGCGTTGGTTTCTTGACACTGAAGACGGAATCGTGCCAGTGTCGGCGGCGAAGCGACGCCGCCAGGGCGTGGACCGCATCATCCGGGAGGGGGCAGTCCGGAGGCCGGAGCGGCGCGGGCTGTCCCGGTCGGGTCCAGGGTCGATTGTCGGCGTGTCGCACGCACCGTGCCCAGGATTCCGGCCGCCAGAGCCAGGGACGTCCCGAGCACGAGTCCGGGGCCCGGATGGAACTCCTCGGCACCCGCTCCCAGCCCGCGCATCATCGGCATCCGCTCCGAAAGGCCCGTCGCGGTCACCGGCACCAGGTTGAACAAGGCGTGGGAGATCATCGTCATGAAGACGGATCCGGTGCGCATGAGAAGCCAGCCCAGATAGACCCCGACGAGAGTCGCTCCGATGACCTGCCACGGCAGGACGTGGAAGACTCCGAAGCAAAGCGCCGAGCCGACGATGGCGGCTTTTCGGCCGTAGTCTTCCCTCAGACGGTGCAGGAAAAGCCCCCTGAACATGAGCTCTTCGCCGAGCGGGGCCGCCACCACGAGGAACAAGAAGACACCGAGGAACTCGGGGAGGGTGTGATACTCGAGAGCCTCCCGGAACAGCGCCTCGACCCATTCGGGCATGGGAAGAATTCTCTCAATCCAGAGGTTCAAGGCGGCGGCGAGCAAAGCAAGGCAGAACGAAGAGAGGGCGACCCACGGAAGGACGCGCCAGGGAGGCCTGCGCAGCGCGAGGACGGAAGCGGGACTCGAGTGCCGCGACCTGACCCCGAGAGTCAGCACGACTCCGATCCCGACGAGGTTCGGGAGGATGTTCGCGAGGGATCTCAGCCACGGGCCGAAAGCAACGAGCTTCCCAAGCGCCAATCCGGAGAGGACCACGGCGAATATCGCGATCCAGCCCGTGAACAGCCAGAGAAGACAGTCGACCCAGGCGGCGTGACGGCGGAACAAGAGACCTCGCAGGCGGGCCTGAAATACGTTCAGACGGGAACGCGGGTGAGCCAGTCGGAGTATCGAGGAACCTGACCACGCACCACTCGCCCGTAGAGATCCCTCAGCCGGGCGGTGATCGGGCCGGACTTGCCGTCGCCAATCTGCCTCCGGTCGATCGATCCGATGGGGGCGACCTGGGCCGCGGTTCCGACGAGAAACGCCTCGTCCGCGACGTAAAGCTCCGTGCGGTCGACCTGTCTTTCCTCAACCGCCAGGCCCTCGTCCCGGGCCAGCGTCCGTATTGCGTCCCGCGTGATCCCCTCCAGGAGATTCCCGGAGATCGAGGGAGTGATCAGGCGTCCGTCCCGGACGATGAAGAGGTTCATTCCGGCCGCTTCCGAGACGTGGCCGTCCTCGTTCAGGAGGATGGCCTCGTCGTATCCGGAGCTCCGGGCCTCCGAGGCGGCCAGCGCGAGATTGACGTAGGAGCCGTTCACCTTCGCGCGCCCCGGAATCGCGTTGTCTTCGGTGCGCCGCCAGCTCGAGACTCCCAACGCCAAAGGCTGGTCGTCCTCCAGGTACTTCCCGAAAGGAACCGTCACGATGACCAGATCGGACTCGTCGCTCAGATGGACCCCGATGCGCTCCGCCGATTTGTAGGCGATCGGCCTCACGTAGATGTCCTGCTGGAAGCGGTTGGCCAGGACCAAGTCGGTCGTGAGGCGGCAGAGCCCCTCCGCGTCGTGCCGCAGCGAGATGCCGATGATCCGGCAGCTTTGCTGCAGACGCACGTAATGCTCGCGAAGGCGGAAAAGGAGGATGCCTTCTCCTTCGGCGGAACGGTAGCCGCGAATCCCCTCGAACACCGCGGTGCCGTAGAGGAAGGCGTGGCTCAGGACGCTGACGCGAGCGTCGGACAAGGGGACCTGACGTCCGCCGAAATAGGCGACCAAGCCTTCCTTCTGCATGAAGCGTCCTCCAGGTGCGAATCTCTAGACTAGCACACATCGAAGGGCCGGGCTCCGCCGTTCTTCCACTTCCGCTTCCACCGCAGCCTCTGGTAGAATATCGCTTCTTATGAACTATCCAGCGCCGGTCAAGCTGATACGCCATGCTTCCCGTTCCGCGCAGAAGCGCGGGCGGAGCGCGCTCCAGTCCGAGGAAATGCTGAAGTGCTCGTATCGGCCACCGGACGCGGACTTCTACTGCTGGCGCTTCAAGCTTTGGTACAACTCGCTCGATTGCGCGTTCCGGACGAAGCACCGTTCCTTCGAAGGGTGCGCACGCTGCAATCAGGGCGATTTCAATCTGAAAGCTCGCGCGCGCGACCTCAAGGCTCTGCGGTATCTCGGAGGCGCGAAGCCCTGAGGGCCGCAGTCGGCCCGCCCGGATTCTCGAGTCGGGTTCCGCTCGTCCTCATCCCGCTCCCCGGGAAATGGGAAACTCCATGAAATGGGCGATTCCGGTGTGGCTCGTCGGAGTCCTTTCCCTCGCCTGCTCCAACGAACGTCCGATCCCGCCTTCCCAAGGAGATTCCGCTTCGGCTGCGCCGCGCCCGGCGGTGCTCCGGGTGGTCTTCGAAGACCGGGCCTCTGCGGCGGGGCTCGATTTCCTGCACGTCAACGGCGCGTTCGGGAAGAAGTGGCTTCCAGAGACGATGGGCTCGGGGGCGGCCTTTCTCGACTACGATGGCGACGGAGATCAGGACTTGTTTCTCGTCAACGGCAAGGAATGGCCCGGTCACGCCGTCGGAAAGAAGGCCACCCAGGCGATGTTCCGCAATGACGGGAAGGGGGCGTTCACCGACGTGACGCGCGCCGCCGGCCTCGACGTCGAGTACTACGGGATGGGGGCCGCGGCAGGGGACGTGAACAATGACGGATCGATTGACCTGCTCCTGACCGGCCTCGGGCCGAGCCGGCTCTTCCTGAACCGCGGGAACGGCAGGTTCGCCCCGGCTCCCTTCCCGGCGCCGGACGCTCCCGAGTGGGGGACGAGCGCCGCTTTCCTCGATTACGATGGGGACGGCGATCTCGATCTTTTCCTTTGCAGCTACGTCCATTGGACGCCTGAAGAAGATCTCTATTGCACCCTGGATGGAAAGACCAAGTCGTATTGCACTCCGGAATCCTACGCGGGAACCAAGAGCCGGCTCTTCCGGAACGACGGAAAGGGAGCGTTCGCCGACGTCTCCGAAGCGGCGGGCATCCTGAAAGGAAGAGGCAAGTCGCTCGGCGTGGCCGTCCTCGATTTCGACGAGGATGGACGCCCCGACATCGCCGTCGCCAACGACACCCAGCCCAACCTCCTGTTCCGAAACCTGGGAGACGGGACGTTCGAAGAGCGGGGCGTGGAGACGGGCATGGCATTCAGCGAGAGCGGGGTGGCGCGAGGCGCGATGGGAATCGATTCGGCCGATTATCGGAACGCCGGTCCGGAGAGTCTCCTCATCGGGAATTTCTCCAATCAAATGCTGGCGCTCTACCACAACACGGGGGGGGTTTTCATCGACCAGGCGCCCGCTTCGACCTTGGGCCGGGCCAGCCTCCTCTTCCTCGCCTTCGGGCTGTTCTTCTTCGACTACGATCTCGACGGACAATCCGACATCCTCGTCGCGAACGGTCACGTCGAGGACGACATCCAGGCGGTCCAGGAGCAGGTCACCTATGCGCAGCGCCCGCTTCTGTTTCGGAACCTGGGCGACGGGAACTTCGAGGAGACGGGGCTCCAGAGCGGTCCGGGAATGTCGCGGAAAGTGGTCGGCCGCGGCGCCGCCTACGCCGACGTGGACGGGGATGGAGACCTGGACGCCCTGATCACCGTCAATCACGGCCGGCCCCTTCTGCTGATCAACCAGGGAGGGAGCCGGCATCACAAGATCCGGCTGACGGCCGTGGGCGCGAGGTCGAATCGCAGCGGAATCGGAGCCCGATTCGAAGTCCGGGCCGGGAGAACCCTCCAAAGACGGTGGGTGAAGAGCGGCTCCTCGTATTGTTCCCAGAGCGAGCTTCCCGTGACATTCGGGCTGGGCGACGCGCCCCGGGCCGATTCGGTGGAGGTCGTCTGGCCCGGGGGAGCCCGCGAATCGCTCGGCGCCCTGGAGGCGGAGAAGAGTTACGTCGTCCAGGAAGGACAAAAGGTCGTGTCCTCCCGGAGCCTCGCTCCGGGCGATTGAGAAGAAGAGTGTTCGATCTGATCCTACGGAACGGCGAGGTGGTGGACGGGACCGGAGCGCTTCGATTCGCCGCCGACGTTGCCGTGCGGGGCGATCGGATCGTGGCGATCGCGCCGGCCATCCCGTCGACCGGCGGCCTCGAGATCGACGTCCGTGACCGGATCGTCTGTCCCGGCTTCGTGGATCTGCATTCCCATTCCGATCTACTCTTCACCCTGCCGGCGGCCGATCAGCGAAGTCTGCTCGGCGGGCGTCTGGCTCAGGGCATCACCACGGAGCTCGCCGGAAACTGCGGATACGGGCCCGCTCCCGTGGTGCCGGAACGTCTACCGCTCCTCCAGAAGATCAATGGATTCATCGCGCCCGACGGAGTCGATTGGCGCTGGCGCACGTTCGCCGACTACCTTCGGGCGGTGGAAGCGGAGGGGCCGCTCTTGAACGTGGGAGCCCTGGTGGCTCACGGAGCCGTCCGGGTGGCGGCCATGGGCATGAAGCCGGATCCCCCCACCCGCGACGAGCTCGGCGCGATGGAGCGCCACGTCCGGGAGGCGATCGAGGAGGGGGCCTACGGGATCTCCTACG
>Ga0114129_10008778_pt1 | contig 14415 bp, 12 predicted proteins | sample RhiMetdeltSRZDD1_FD_80071 | JGI IMG/M metagenome (GOLD analysis project Ga0114129, IMG submission 80071) | Populus rhizosphere microbial communities from Tennessee, USA - Rhizosphere MetaG P. deltoides SRZDD1 (version 2) (version 2) | ecosystem: Host-associated > Plants > Roots > Rhizosphere >... | reverse complement strand
ATCTGGCTCTGGCACCGTGACAACGGCGAGTGGAAGATCCAGAAGGTGATCACGGTCCCGGCCGAGCCGGCTGACCCGTCGCTGTTGCCGCCGCTGCTCCAGGGGTTCGGCGCGGTGCCGCCGTTGATCACGGACATCAATCTCAGCCTGGACGACAAGTTCCTGTATGTCTCCTGCTGGGGGACCGGCGAGTTCCAGCAGTACGACGTCTCGGACCCGTTCAACCCGAAGCTGACCGGCTCGGTGCACCTGGGCGGCATCGTGCGGAAGGCGGCCCACCCGAAGAGCGGCGAACTGAACGGCGGCCCGCAGATGGTGGAGGTCAGCCGCGACGGCCGTCGGATCTATCTGACGAACTCGCTGTACGCCGCGTGGGACGCGCAGTTCTATCCGGCCGGTGTGAAGGGCTGGGCGACCAAGCTGGACGCCGACCCGAACGGCGGGATGAAGGCGGACCCGAACTTCTTCGTGGACTTCGGGGACGAGCGCCCGCACCAGGTCCGGCTCCAGGGCGGCGACTCGTCGTCCGACTCGTACTGCTACCCGAGCTGAGGAAGCCCCACCCCTACCCCCCCCTGCGGGGGAGAGGGGGAACCGGGCTGCCCGTGCGATGGAGCGGGGGAACCGGCTCGCAACTCGTGAGCTTCTCCCCTCTCCCTCGCAAGGGGGAGGGGCTGGGGGTGGGGGAAACCCCGGAGCGTAAGGGCGACATGACTGATTTGCTGCCGTGGATCTCGTTGGGGTTGCTCGGGGGGTACCACGGGCTGAATCCCGGCATGGGCTGGCTGTTCGCGGTGGCGCTCGGGCTTCAGGAGCGGCGCCGCTGGGCCGTGCTGCGAGCGTTCGGACCGATCGCGGCCGGGCACGCGGCCTCGGTCAGCGTCATCGTGCTGGTGCTGGGAGCGGCGCAGCTCTGGGTGGACGCCTGGGCGCTGCGGATCGTCGGAGGCGCGGCCCTGGTGGCGTTCGGGCTGTACAAGCTGCTGGTGCCGCTCTCCCACCCGAAGTGGGTCGGCTTGCGCGTCGGGCCGGCCGACCTCGCCGTCTGGTCGTTTCTGATGGCGTCTGCGCACGGGGCCGGGCTGATGCTGATGCCGCTGCTGATCGGGCTGGGGGCCAATTCGGCGGGGCACACGGCGCACGCCGCCGACGTGGCGCTTCCGGCCGCCGCCGAGGGGGCCGGCAGCCTGGCGCTGGTCAACGTCCTGGCGATCGGCGTGCACACCGCCGCGATGTTCCTGGTGATGGCGGTCATCGCGCTGGTCGTCTACGAGAAGCTTGGCCTCAAGATCCTGCGCACGGCCTGGATTAACCTCGATCGGATCTGGGCCGGCACGCTTATCGTGACGGGACTGGTGACCTTCTTGCTCTGAAGTCGCACACGATTGTGCTCGCTATTCGCGGGCTCCTACGGCACGGGCTCCGACACGGCAGTCGGTAGCCGAGCTGTGAATGTCGAGCCCTCGCCATAGATGCTGCTGACGGTCAGGTCGCAGCCCATCAGCCGGCAGAAGTGGCGGCTGATCGCGAGGCCGAGCCCCGACCCGCCGTCCGTGCTCCTGGTCGACGCCTCGGCTTGGCTACATGCTTCGAAGAGTCGGCCGCTGCTCCTGCGAGAGGGACTGTCTCAGAAGCGGTCTCACAATTCACGTCCCACAGATGGACACAGGCCACAACTTGTGAGACGACCTGGGAGGGAAGCGAGCTGGTCGGACCACGCATGACAAGCGTTACCCGGGATTAACGCTCTCTTCGTCGCCAAGTCTCTGTCAGTCGTGATGTCTGTAGAACGTGTTGCACTTACTGAACGACATCGGTCACTTGGATCAGCATGCCATGGGGGATGGCCAGGCCGAGCGCCTGTGCGGTCTTGAGGTTCAGCACCAGGTCGAAGGCCGTCGACTGTTGGAACGGCAGGTCGGCTGGCTTCGCACCCTGGAGAATCCTGTCGACGAACGTCGCGGCGTCCTCGTACATCTCTCCCGCATCAGAGGCGTACGCCAGGAGCAGGCCAGCGCGGGCATGTCCCGCGGCATCAGAGATGGCCGGCAGGCGACTGTTCAGTGCCAGGGAGGCTATCTGTGTCGGAGCGGCCGACCCGGACGTGATCAGCGCTTCGGCCCCCCAGGCTACGGCCGCTTCAACGGTGCCGTCGAGTCCAGCGGGAGTCCCAACGTCAAACACTCGGAGCTGCCCCGCGTGCTCCTCGGCGAGATCGTCCCACGGGCCGTGACCCAGGGTCTTCGTGTTCCAGACGACCGCCACTCGCGACACGCTCGGCACGGCCTCCGCGAGCAGCTCCAGACGCTTGCCCCAGACACTCGGCGCGGCGGCGACCAACCCGGTGAGGTTCCCGCCCGGATGCGCCAGGCCGACGACGAGTCCACGCTGAACAGGATCGTTCTGGAGCGGCAACACGGCCACGATCGGGATAGTTTGGCTCGCGTCTCTGCTCGCCAGCGCGGCTTGAATGCCAGCGGCGACGATCACGTCGACGTTGCGATGAACCAGATCGACAGCGAGGTCGGGGAGGCGTTCTACCCGCCCGTCGGCATACCGTTCTTCAACGAGGACGGTCTCCCCCGGCGCATACCCCAGCTCGACCATCGCCCGCTTGAAGACGACGGCTGCTCGGTCTGAGCTCGGTCCACTTGCGAGGAATCCGATCCTGGGGGTGATCGGCTGCGGCGACAGGCCGAATGGCGAGCGACCGCAGCCGGCGAGCAGCCCGACCCCGGCCAGGGTCAGGCTACCTTGCAGGAAGCGACGACGGGTCAGGAGAGTGATCCCCACGGTGTCCTCCGACAACGGCGTCCGCGGCCCGGCAGATCCAGTGTCTGTTGGTCCTGTCGGCTCCAATCTATCCTCACGAGCCAGTATCCTCAGCAGAGGCCCTTCCGGGTAGGCGACCATGGACGGCTGCAACGGCATCGTCATCTCGTTCCTTGCTGCGGCCCTGGGCAGCTTGGCGTGGCGCACTTACCGGATGATCTCGGTCGCTTGCTGTAGGACCGACTGGGGAATGGTGATCCCGAGGGCATTGGCGGTCTTGAGGTTGATCACGAAGTCGAAGCTGGTCGGCTGCTCGACCGGCAGGTCGGCGGGCCTGGCCCCTTTGAGGATCTTGTCCACGTAGGTCGCGACCTGCCGATTCACGTTGTACAGGTCCACCCCGTAGGCGAGCAGGCCGCCCGCCTCGGTCCACTCCCGAGCTTCGAACATCGATGGCAACCGCGCCTGGTTAGCCAGCCCGACGATGTGCGCGCGTGCGTTCAGATAGACCGTCGCGGATGGGACCACGAGGAGCGCCTCCGCCTGCTCCGCGTTCATAGCCGCGAAGGGGCCGTCGAAATCGTCCGGACCAGCTGCGTGATGTTGAAGCAGGTCCACGCCCAGGTTCCGGGCTGCGTCCTGAACTTCCTGGAGGCCGAGGGGGCCAGATGCGTTCAGGGTGAGATTCCGGAAGTCACCCAGGGCGGCAACGCGTGTGGCCCCGGGCACCACCTCCTTGAGCAGTTGGAGCCGCTTCCCGCCAATGCCTTGCACCGAATTGCTCACGCCGGTCACGTTCGCCTCGGGCCGGCCGAGGTTCGTGACGAGCCCCGCGTTCAGAGGGCTGGTCACCGTGCTGAAGACGATCGGTAGCTCGCTCGTCGCCCGCCTGGCCGCGAGAGACGCCACCGTCGTCCGGGTGACCAGCAGGTCGAGGTCGAGACTGAGCAGCTCGTCCACGACGTCGGGAAAGCGCTCGACCCGGCCTCCTTCTGCCCACCGCCACTCGATGGAGATGTTCTCGCCTTCGATGTAGCCGAGATCGCGGAGCCCCTCTCGAAACCCGTCATCGAAATGGACCGGGGCGAGCCCCAGGTAGCCGATCCGAGGCACCCTCTTCGCGGGCACCACACCGCAGCCAGCAAGCAGCCCGAGGCCCGCCAGAGCCAGACTGCCCTGCAAGAAGTGGCGACGACCGAGCCTCGTCACCGGGTCACGGGCCATGGCAGTCCACTCCTTCGGGACCGCCCACTCAGCGGTAGAGGCGGACTGGCCTCACCTGCACGCAGCCCGCGACGAGTAGATCAACCATAGCACTCCGGCCGGCCGTCAACATGTGATGTCTCTCACAGGCTGCTCCTACCCGCGGACTGGTCCCTCCAAGCAAGACACACCGTGCTGCTCGGCGCGCACCCACTTGACTGTCCGAAAAACGGCCGGCTGTGAGACCATCCAGGAGATTCCAGCTGGCTCCGACTGTTGCTGGGAAGTCTGGCGTCTCATAATCACGTCCTGTATTCAAGATCCCAGACGTGTAGGCGTCGACGAGTTGCGAGGCAAGAGGGTCGTGCGTACCCAGCATGGCCAGGGGCTCCATGCATGACCAGAGGCTCGCGCTCTTGACGCGGGCGGAATCGGCATCGGCGACCGGGGCGCGGTCGTGGAGGACCTATGGGAATGCTCCTTTCGTATGGCACCTGGGGGATTCCGATGGTGCCGATCGACACTGCGATCGAGCACTGCGCGCGGCTCGGCTACGACGCGATGTCGATCACGATCAAGCCCGGCTGGACGACCGACGTCGCGACCCTCGACGCCGCCGAGCGAGGGCGCATCCGTGCGCTGATGGACCGGCATGGGATCGCGCTGGCGGGGATCTCGGGTCAGACCTCGCTGCTGGAGGACGACCCTGACACCCTGGCGCGCAACCTCGACCTCTGCCACCAGTTCGTCGACGCGACCGCCGAGTTCCAGCGCCCTGGCGAGCAGCTCGCACTGGCGATGTCGGCCGGCGGGAAGCCCGGCGAGTGGGACGCGAAGCGCACGCTAGCGGTCGAGCGGTTCGCGGAGCTGGCCCGCCACGCCGAGCAGCGCGGCGTCGTCGTGATGGCCGAGCCGAACGTCGGATCGGCGCTGCTCACGCCCGAGCAGGCGCTCTGGCTGCTGGAGCAGGTCAACTCGCCGGGGCTGGCTATCGACCTCGACATCAGCCACTTCAACGCCCAGGCGATGGACCCCGTCGCGGTCATCGAGCAGCTTGCGCCGCACGCCCGGCACGTCGAAGTGAAGGACGAGCGCGGCCTGGCGCCGAACCACGAGTTCTTGATCCCCGGCGAAGGCCCCTGCGACTACGTGACGATCCTGAAGACGCTCGATCGTGTCGGGTACGACCATTACGTCGAGGTGGAGATCAGCTTCATGGTCCAGCGCCGGCCGAACTACGATCCGCTGGCGGCAGCCGAGCAGTCGTACCGGGTGCTGGCGCGGGCGTTCGAGGAGGCCGGCATCGAACGCCGCCCCCCATCTACAGCTTGAGGCCCTCCGTCAGGCCGCGGATGAACCATTTCTGGAGCAGGATGTAGAAGATGATCACCGGCGCCGCGTACATCAAGTAGCCGGCGCACTGGGTGCCGTAGGTGCTGAACTCGCCCTCCAGCACGTTCGAGTCCGCCCAGGTCATCACGATGCCGATCCCGAGCGTGTACAGCTCCCGGCGGTCGAGCATCGTGAAGGTGAACAGGAACTCGCCCCAGACCCGGATGAACTCGAACAGGCCGACTACGACCATGCCGCCGGTGCCCATCGGCGCGATGATCCGCCAGAACGCCTGCCAGCGGTTGCAGCCGTCGATCATCGCTGCTTCCTCGAAGACGGACGGGATGTTCAAGAACGTCTGCCGCATGATGAAGCAGGGCACGGCGATGCCGGCCGTGAACGCCAGGATCAGGCCGAAGAGGCTGTTCCTGAGGCCGAGGAACGACATCAGCTCGTACTGAGCGATCAGGCCGCCGGCCCGGGGCACGAAGATGAACATCACCATCGTGAAGAAGATCAGGTCGCGGCCCGGGAAGCGCAGCCGCGCGAACGCGTAGCCCGCCAGGCTGGCGCAGACGACCTGAAGGATGGTCGCGCCGATCGCGACGATCAGGCTGTTCTGGAACTGCTGGAGAAACGCCGGCATCCGCTGGATCGCGAAGGCGTAGTTTGCCAGGGTCGGGTTCCCGGGGAGGAGCGACGGGAGCGCCTGGTACAGCTCGACGCGGGTCTTGAGCGAGGCCGAGACCGCCCAGACGATCGGCAGCAGGAACAGCAGCATCAAGGCCCAGACGGCCAGCCGCTGGAACACCGCGCCGCGACGCCACCAGAGGCGCTCCAGCGTCCCCGCCCACGAGCGGTGGCTGGCCGTCGCCAACGTTGCCATCATCGACTCCTACGTGGGTGGATGGACGATTTTCGACGGGATGAACAGGATTGACAGGATACAAGACCAATCCTGTTCATCCTGTCAATCCTGTCCGCGCATTCAGTCGGGGCGGTCACTGCGCAGCACCCGGAACACGATCGCCGACGCCACCATCGAGATGATCCCGACGGTCAGGCTCATCGCGGCAGCGTAGCCCCAGCGCATGTCGCCCAGCTTGAACGCGACGTCGTAGCTGTAGCGCCCGACGATCTGGGCGGCGGCGCGAGGGCCGTTCTCGTTCGGGAAGAAGATCAGCGATTCCTCAGCGGTGCCGAGCACCCCCGCCGAGAGCACCAGCACCAGCACGAACGACGGCCGCAGCAGCGGCAAGGTGATATGAAGGAAACGGCGCAGTGCTCCCGCGCCGTCGATCGCCGCGGCCTCGTAGAGCTCGCGGTTGATGCCGTAGATGCCGATCAGGAAGAGCAGGATCGTCTGGCCCATCTGTTTCCAGACAGCCGCGATGGCCAGCGTCGGGATGACCCAGGCGGCATCACCCAACCAGTTGGGTGCCGGCAGCCCGAGGACGTCCCTGAGCAGATGGTTGACGTAGCCGAACTGGTTGTTCAGCAACTGGCGCCAGAGCAGGAGCGCCACGGCGATCGGCAGCACGACTGGCAGGTACGCGATCACCCGGTAGACGCTTGACTCTTTCTGACCGTGGATCGAGCTGATCAGCACCGCGCCCAGCAGCCCGATCACCAGCAACCCGACGACGTAGTAGCCGGTGTACTGGAACGAGCGATTCATCGCCGCCCAGAACGTCGCGTCGCGCCACATCTCGAACCAGTTGTTGACGCCGTTGAACGGCTGATGGTCCGGGATCAGGAACCGATAATCCGAGAACGCGATCATCAGCCCACGGACGATCGGGTAGCCCTGGAAGAGCAGGTATAACCCGACGGCCGGCAGGATGAAGGCGTACCCCATCAGCGCGTCGCCGACGATACGCCGGCGACGCGCTGCGCGGTTGGCCGCGGCTTCCGCCCTCAGCGTCGTGGAAGTACCTGCGCTCGGCGAGAGCGTCTGCATCGCCTCCGATCTCCCTCGTGCTAGCGCACAGACTTTGCGATCTCCTCCTGGATCTCCTTCATCGCGCCGGTGACGGCTTCCTTGTCGCCGATCTCGCCGGCCCAGAAGCGCTCCATCCAGGGCCAGATCTTGGTCTGGGTGGCAGGGTAGCTGGCGCCGACGACGACCGGCATGATGGTGCTGTTCGCGATCGACTTGTAGCTGTCGGCGATCTCGGGGTAGTCCGTGGCCTTGGTGACGTGCTTTTCGAACATCGTCTTGTGGACCGGCGAGCCAGAGAAGGTGATCACCTTCGGCCACCACTTGTCCGCGATTTCTCCGTCCGGGCCGAGGATCGTGAGCAGCCAGTCGACGCCCGCCTGCACGTCCGGGCCGCGCCCGAAGGCGAAGCCGGAGTCGACGTGCATCCAGGTGCGCGGCTTGTCGGTCTTGGCGGCCTGCGGCGGGAGCGAGCCGGCCACGTTGTCGTTGCCGTAGACCTTCTTCGCGGTCCGGATCCAGGAGTGGGAGTCGATGCCGGCGAAGACCTTGCCCTTCTCCCAGATTGAGATGTCGCCGGCCGGGATGAACGAGTCGGACGTGATCAGACCGTTCTTGAACCAGCGGTTGTACATGTTGATGGTGTCGTAGAACTCGGGTGCGTCGAGCTGGAAGATGCCCTTGTCGTCCCAGATCTGCTGCTTGTAGGTCACGTAGGAGGTCCCGAGGGTGCGGTAGAACTCCTTGCGCATCGCGAACGGGATCACGCCGTCAGCCGCGTTCGCCTTCTTGACCTCGCCGAGCGCCTTCTCGAAGTCGTCCCAGGTGTCCGGGATCTTGTCGATGCCGGCCTTCTTGAGGTAGTCCGAGCGGTACCCCAGCAGGTGGATGTTCAGCTTCATCGGGATGAAGTAGAGCTTCCCCTCGAAGCGGTTCACGTCGTCGATGTTCGGGGCGTAGTAGGTGCTCTTCATGTCCCTGGCCCACGCCACCGGCGACGCCTTCACCAGGTCGTCGATCGGCATGGCCATGCCGGACTTGATGTAGTTGTACTGGTTGAAGAACGGGGCGTAGCCGTGGGCGCTCCAGGGGATCGACTTGTCCTTGATCATCGCGAGCGCCTTCGGTTCCCAGCCGGCGGCTCCAGCTTCGAGCTCGACGGCGACCTTCCCCTTCATCGCCTCGTTGTAGGCGGCGGTCGCGTCGTTCATCCCGAGCTCGGCCCAGGTCTGATCGACGAGAGTCTTGATGCTCTTGGCACCGCCAGCAGCAGCCGGCGCAGCAGGCTGGGCGGCCGGGGCGGCAGCGGCCGGCTTGCTCTCGGCCGGCTTGGCCGGGGCGGCAGGCTGAGCTGGCGCGCTGCAGGCGGCGAGCAAGCCGGCGCCGAGCAGCCCTGCTGATGTACCGAGGAACGTCCGTCGGCTGGACTTCAATGGCATGGGATCCCTCATCATTGTGGCCCTCCCGGCCTTAGGGTAGGCGCGCGAGCGCAGGGTGTCAAGACAGGGTCAGGGGTTTCAACCTACGGCCTCGGTGGCGCGCGCCTCAGCTTCCGGCCCCGGTGGCGCCCGTGCCTTTGTTATTCTGCCTCGATTCCGATCGTCGATCTCAAAGGGGAGGGCCGGCATGCCCGAGCGCATCAAGTACGCCGCCGTCGGCTGTGGCGGCATGGGACGTCGTCATCTGCGCGGCATGGCGCGGCTGAGCCGGAGCTCGTTCAACAACCTGGAGCTGGCGGCCGTCTGCGACCTGAATCAGGAGAACGCCAACTTCCTGGCCGACGAGGCCCATGAGTTCATGGGCGAGCGCCCGAAGGTGTACGCCAGCATCGAGGAGATGGTGCGCGAGAACCCGGATCTCAGAGCTGCTGACGTGACGACCGATGCCGGGTCGCACCACACGGTCGCGACGGCCTGCCTGGAGGCCGGGTTGAACGTGCTGTGCGAGAAGCCGCTGGCGATCACCGTACGGGGCTGTAACCGGGTGATCGAGACGGCGAAGCAGAAGGGGCTGGTCTTGTCCGTCGCCGAGAACTTCCGACGCGACCCGATCAACCGGCTGGCGCGGGCGCTGATCGACGACGGCGCGATCGGGACGCCGCGGTTGATGATCGAGAGCAGCGTTGGCGGGGGATCGAACATCATCATCACGCCGTGGCGCCACATGAAGAACACCGGGACGATCGCGCTGGACGTCGGTGTCCACAACGCCGACATCATGCGCTACTACCTGGGCGACTTCCGGACGGTCTACGGCGAGTCTCGCCTCCACGAGACGGTCCGCCACAATACGGCGTCGGCCGGGCCGGGTGGGTTCTACGCGCGCTGGTCCGCCGACTTCCCTGACACGATCGAGCCAACCGGCGAGGATGCGCTGTACGCTCACATCTCTTTTGAGTCAGGGGCGATCGGGCAGTGGATCCAGGACCATGCCGGGCACGGCGCCCGACTTTCCAGTCGGCTGGTGTACGGCTCGAAGGGCCGGCTGGAGTGCCCGGGCGATCGGAACGGCCGGCCGATCAAGCTGACGCTGGACGACGGCGTGGTGATCGACGACGCCCGGATCCTGGAGTACGCGCCGAGCTACCGGTTGAGCCCTCTGGCCGCCGAGCTGTGGGGAAGCGAGCGCCCCTGGACCTACAACCTGGATTTCAACGAGACGGACTCGCGGATCCTGGCGCTTGAGTACTACGAGCTGGGCGAGTGTATCCGAACCGGCGCGGCTCCCGAGGTGACGGGCGAGGAGGCGCGGGCGGACGTGGCGCTGGTCTATGCGCCGATCGAGTCGGGCCGGCTCGGGCGGCCGGTGACGCTGGAGGAGATGATCGCCGCGACCGCCGACGTCTACCAGCGGGAGATCGACGAGCACCTCGGCCTGCTCTGACGCCGTCACCTGGGCGGCAACAGTTCGAGGAGCTCGGGCGGCGGCGCTGGCGGCAGCACCGCCGACCAGAGCGAGCGGAGCTGCTCCTCAGTGAGCCGGCCGCGTCGAAGCAGGTTCATCGCCACCGTCTGGATGGCGTGCCACTGGCTGCGGACTGTCGCTTCCACGCTCATCGGCAGGTGGTCGACGGCGGCGGTCGCGCCGGCCTCGTCGTCCGGCCCGAAGTGGTCGTGGATCAGGATCGCCGCCGTCCCGAGATCCGTGGCTGGGTCAACCGTCGACGGGTCACGGACGCCTGCTAGCAGCGTCTGGGCTGCCACCGAGGCCGGCTCGTTCATGATCGCGCCCGAGCCGCCGCTGGCGATGTGCTCGGCGATCGGCCCGGCGAGCAGGTAGGCAAGGCGGCGGACCAGGCCGTAGTCTGTCGCGCCGGGCTCCGGCTCGGTCAGTCCCGTCACGTCCGTCCGGCCGCCAACGGGTGGTCCGGACCAGACCTCGATCTGGAAGACCTGAGCGCCGAGCATGATCGCGACGACGGCGCGCGCCGCCTCGGCGTGGGCTCGCGCCCAGAGCTGCGTCTGTAGGTCGTAGCGTCCCGTGTCAACTGGATGGGCCGGGCCCGGCTCTGGTGTGTCCACGCCAGTGATGGTACCAGTCGCGGTCCGGGATGGGGATCGAGGGAGGGACACGACCCGATCGCCGGAGACGTCCCGCCAGCCGCCACGCGATCCGATCGCCGGAGACGCCCCGCCAGCCGCCCCACGACCCGATCGCAGGAGACATGCGGCCGGCCGTGGACTAAAGTCCACGTCTACGGATGTGTCGTCGCTACGCGACTAAGGCCGGGGCCTGTTGCCACGAACCTCAACGCCAGAGGTAGCGCTCATCGTATTCGACGCCGCGGCGCGATAGGAGTCCGCGAAGCTCGTCCTGGAACGTTCTCTTCAGGTGCGCTTCCCGCTGACGTTCGACATAGCGCACCGTGGTTGGCAGGGCTGACTTGCTGACGGTGAACACACCATACCCGTCCTGCCACCGAAAGACATCGAGCTCCGGGAAGGTCAGACGGATCCAGCGCGACGAATTGCCCTTCAGGAGTTGGACGGCCTTGCTGACCGGAACGGGTGGCGGAATTTCCAGCACGACGTGGATATGTTCTTCGAGACCGCCGACCTTGAGCGCCGTCATCCCGTGAACATTTGCGACTTCAGCGAGGTACGCCCAGACTCGGCCTTCGATATCCGTGGTTATCCACGGCTCACGACCTTTCGTGCTGAAGGCAACGTGGTAGTAGAGTGCTGAATACGTGCTCGCCACAACTCGCCCAAACCAGGTCCGGTTTCCTCGATTTCAGCCCGCGACTCCCGTCGTGAGTCGCGTAGCGACGGCACAATGGTAGACGTAGGTTTCAACCTACGGCCTCGACGACGTCACCTCCGCCCTCACGGCCTCGACGACGTGACCTTCGCCCTCACGGCCTCGGTGACGCGACCTCCGCCCCTGTGGCCTCTGTGGCGCAACCTTCGCCCTCACGGCCTCGGCGACGTGCGCTCCGTACGCACGGCCGAGCGCGTCCGTCATGGCATGGCTCCATGCTCTCACACTCCGGAGCCTCCACGAAAGCCGGGGAGGTTCAGTGAGGAATCGCCCTGGGCGCGAACGTGGCCGCCGATGTTCGAGGCGCCTATCATGTGGGCGTCGTGGCGCATACGTTCTCGGCCGAGATCTGCCACTGGCGCCACGGAATCGCACGCTCTATCCGAGAGGGGTCCTCTTCATGGCCTACAAGGTCGTCGCCACGCCGTTCGGCAGAGTCACCGATACGTCATATCCATTGGAGCACGAGGGGCTGCGGCCGCTCGGCATCACCATCGAGACGGCGGACGTCTCCAGCGACGAGGCGTACCTGGAGAGCATCCGCGACGCCGACGCCGTGATCGCCGGCGGCAAGTGGCTGAACGGCGACGTCCTCAACAAGCTCGAACGGTGCAAGGTGATCGCCAACGGCGGCGTCGGCGTGGACCGGATCGACCTGGACGCCGCCACCGAGCGCGGCATCGTCGTCACGAACGTCCCGGACGTCTTCGTGGAGGAGGTCGCCGTCCACGCGATGATGCTGCTGCTGGCCTGCGCCAAGAAGGTGATCAACCTGGATCGTGCGGTCCGCGAGAACCGCTGGGGCGAGGCTCGAGGGTACCTGAAGCCGATGCCGAGAGTCGTCGGCGACACGCTCGGGCTGATCCCGTTCGGGAACATCCCGCGCGTCGTCGCGAAGAAGGCGAAGGGCTTCGACATGCAGGTCATCGCCTGGGACCCGTTCGTGGACGACGCGGTCTTCGCCGAACACGGCGTCGAGCGGGTGACCGACCTGGCGGAGATCTTCAAGCGGAGCGACTGGGTGTCCGGGCACCTGCCGCTGAACCAGCACACGAAGGGGATGCTGAACTACGAGCTGTTCAGCCAGATGAAGCCGACCGGCTACTTCATCAACACCGGGCGCGGCCCGACCCACAACGAGGCCGACCTGATCCGGGCCCTTCAAGAGGGCAAGATGGCCGGTGCTGGCCTGGACGTTATGGAGGAGGAGCCGACCCGGCCGGACAACCCGCTCCACTCGATGGAGAACGTGGTCCTCACGCCGCACACGGCCTCGGTGTCCGACATCGGGAACGTCAGGCGGCGGCAGCGGGTGGGCCACGAGATCGCGGCGGTGCTCCAGGGCGAGATGCCGTTCAGCGTGGTCAACCGCGAGGTGCTGAACGTGGTGACGCTGAAGGAGAGCAGCCAGCAGACGTCGCCGTTGCCACGCGTGTAGCGGGGACGACAAGGAGGTCCAGGTGCCAGTGCAGCCGCGCGAGGAGATGGTCTCGGTTGGGGGGATCAAGGCCCACACGCTGATCGGCGGGAGCGGCGCGCCGCTGTTGGTCCTGCACGGCGCCGGCGGCCCGAACGGCTGGCGCCGCTGGCACGCCGCGCTAGCCGAGCAGTTCACCGTCTACGTGCCGTCCCACCCGGGCTACGGGCTCTCCGATTCAGCGGACTGGATGGAGAGCCCCCGCGACCTGGCGCGCTACTACCTCTGGTACTTGGACGTGCTTGGCCTGGAGCAGGCGACGATCGTCGGGCACTCGATGGGCGGCTGGACCGCTGCCGAGCTGGCGGCGATGAACCCGAGAGCGGTCGATCGGCTGGTGCTGGTGGCGGCGGCTGGCCTGAAGCCGGAGCAGGGCGAGATCCTCGATATCTTCTACTACCCGGTCGACCAGTTGACGAAGATGGTCTACCACGACCCGAGCCAGGTCCCCGAGTGGGAGGAGCTGTTCGGCACGCCGCCGACGCCGGAGCAGGCGGATCTCGCCTTGCGGAACCGGGAGATGTCGGCGCGGATCACCTGGAAGCCGTACATGCACAACTCGCGGCTGCCGTTCTTCCTGCCTCGGGTGACGAATCCGACGCTGATCGTCTGGGGCAGAGAAGACCAGATCGTCCCGGTCATCTGTGGCGAGCAGTACCTGCGGCTGCTGCCCAACGCGACCTTACGGGTCATCGACGGGTGCGGCCACTCGCCGATGATCGAGCGTGTGGACGATTTCCTGGGGCTGATGCGCGACTTCCTCAGCCCTGCCGCATCGGCGGCGCAGGAGGCGCGGCGATGAAGCTGTACTGGTTCTCCGAGATGCCGCACCACGTCTTCGACGAGGGCGAGGACCTCCAGTACCCGGCGATGCGCCTGGAGATGCCGAACACCTACTTTGATCGGGAGATCGCGGCGCGGAACTACCACCACTACTTCGACGAGCACGTCCTGGCGGACGAGGTCGGGTTCGACGGGCTGATGATCAACGAGCACCACAGCACGCCGTCGTGCTCAGACGTCTCGATCATGATGTCGGCCGCGATCCTGGCTCGCCAGACGAAGCGGGCGAAGATCGCGCTGATGGGCAACATCCTGCCGATCCAGGACAACCCGATCATGGTCGCCGAGCAGATCGCGATGGCCGACCTGATCTCCGGCGGGCGGATCATCAGCGGCTTCGTGCGTGGGATCGGCGTGGAGACCTGGTGGGCGAACGCGAACCCGGTCCACAACCGCGAGCGCTTCGAGGAGTGCCACGACCTGATCATCAAGTGCTGGACGGAGCCCGGGCCGTTCCGCTGGGAGGGGAAGCACTACCACTTCCGGCACGTCAACCCGTGGTGCCTGCCGCTCCAGAAGCCGCACCCGCCGATCTGGGTGCCGGGCACGGCGAGCCCCGAGACGGCGATCTGGGCCGGGAGGATGGGCT
>Ga0114129_10008776_pt1 | contig 14415 bp, 12 predicted proteins | sample RhiMetdeltSRZDD1_FD_80071 | JGI IMG/M metagenome (GOLD analysis project Ga0114129, IMG submission 80071) | Populus rhizosphere microbial communities from Tennessee, USA - Rhizosphere MetaG P. deltoides SRZDD1 (version 2) (version 2) | ecosystem: Host-associated > Plants > Roots > Rhizosphere >... | reverse complement strand
CGCAACCGATCCCCTGACCATCCAACACCAGCCGGTCCACTGCCTGGTGGCGGGGAAGTACCCCGAGCTCGATGCGTGCTTCGAGCCGTCCGCTCGTGTCGCCCGGGCGCGCGTGTACTTCAGGGGCGAGCGGGCAGCCGACTGGTACTACGTCGAGATGAAAGCCGAGGCGCCGTGCTACCGCGGCGTCCTGCCCCGGCCGAAAAAGTCCTTGAAGCAGGTTAGCTACTACGTGGCCGTTACGGACCGTGACTTCGCGGAGGCGCGGACGCAGGAGTACGCGACTCAAGTGGTGCCGGACGAGAAGAGCTGCTCGGGCGGGATCGTGGCACCCTTCCTGTCGTCGGCGTCGGTGGTGGTGGGCGGCGCAGGCATGGCGGCGGGGTTCGTGGGCGGCGTGAGCGCGACCGTAGTGGCGGTGACGGGCGCGGCGGTCGTCGGGGCGGGCGCGGCGGGGGCGGTGATCACCCGGGGCGGCGGCGACCCGCCAGCCACGACGACCACGCTCTCCACGAGTCCGACGCCTCGCACCACCACCACCACCACCACGCTTCCAACGACGACCACCACCACGTTGCGGGCGTGCGGCGCCGACAGCGGGCCGCCTGAGGTGCAGTTCCTGAGCCCGGCAGACGGTGCAGAGGTCGGCGCACGAGTCGACATCGTCATCGAGGCGAGCGACCCGGGGCCGGTTTCGAACGGGATCCGGGACGTGCGCGTCTACGCCGAGGAGCAGGGTGGATCCCGCTCCGCGTCGATCGCGACCCTGGCCGGGCCCGGGCCAACCTTCCGCACGCCGTGGACGATACCGCCCTGCATCGGGCCGCAGGACCGTTGGCAGATCTACGCGGAGGCCGTGGACCGCTGTGGCCGCATGACGCTCGCGAGAGTGCGGGTCAAGAGACGGCAGGACAGTTGCGTTGCCGAGTCGTCAATGTCGCCCGCCGCCGAGACGGCCGCCCTGGTCTGGACGAGCGAGCTCGCGCTGCCGGGCGGGCGCGGTCAGCTGATCGCCAACGGCACGGACGTCGTGTTCCCCGGCGCCGGCCGGTCCGATCACGTTCTGCCTGCGCGGCTCGGGCAAAACGGCCTGGAGGCCGTCCTCGTCGAGGGCGGGGCGCCAGGGGTGTGGCGCTTCACACTCGCCGGCGGGTCGATCCGTGCAGGGAGCTTGCGGGTGCTCGCGGGCGATGTGCTGGTCGTCGGGCCGCAGACGGTGACCTTCCGACTGCGGGGCCGCTCCGGCGAGCGCGTCGTCTTCGTCTTCGACGCCGAGTAGAACATCGGGCTGGCCGACGACAGCGTCGCGTCGCGACGGACTTCAGTGCTTGCGGCCGGAGCCGCCGGTGATGAGCGCCGGATTGAGGCCGAGCTGGTCGAAGCAGCGCCGCCAGAGATCGTCGATACTAGCCGAGAACGCCAGGTCCTCGTCGTAGGGCAGGGCCAGCCAGGCTCCCTGCTCCATCTCGCGTTCGAGCTGCCCCGCGCCCCAGCCGGAGTATCCGAACACCAGCCGGCCCGGCACCAACCCCGGGCCCGGTACCCGCGAGAAGAGCAGCGGCAGGACGTGCGCCGACCTCGACACGAACAGGCCCGGCGCGATCTCGGCGCACTCGACGCCGTCGATTGCGTGGTGGAAGACGGCCAGAAGCGCGTCCGCGGGGACCGGCCCGCCCAGGTGCAGCGGCGTCTCGGCGTGGACCGCCCGCTGCTGGCCCGGGGCGAGTAGTTTCCTGACCGGCGTCTCGTGCAGACGGTTGACGATCCAGCCCATGGCGCCCTCGGTGTCGTGGTGCCCCATCAACACGACCGTCTGGACGAAGTTGGGATCCAGCAGGGTCGGGGTCGCGATGAGCAGATAGGGGGCGCCGAGCGTTTCCATGACGCGTGATCGGGGTCTTCCCGACAGGGTAGCAGGATCTGCGCGGCCACGAGCAGCTCCGCGGCGCTCGACAGGCCCCACGAGGACGCTCGCTTCTGAGTCGCAAACCAAGTAGAGTCGTCGCATCCGAACAGTAGCCGCTCCCGTCCGAAAACGGGGGGACCGCGCCAATGACCCTTTCTCCGGGCACGCGCTTGGGTCCGTACGAAGTCAGTTCCCTGCTCGGCTCAGGGGGAATGGGAGCGGTGTACCGCGCGTGGGACGCTCGGCTGGGGCGGGATGTCGCGGTCAAGGTCCTTCCCGCGGGGGCGCTTGCAGACGCTGAGGCGGTGCAGCGTTTCGAGCGGGAGGCCAAGGCCGTGGGTGCACTCAACCACCCTGCGGTCGTGGCCGTGTTCGACGTCGGCGACCACGATGGGCTCCACTACGTCGTCTCGGAGCTGCTCGAAGGCGAGAACCTCCGCAAGCGTCTGAACGGCTCGTCCCTCCCGGTGCGCAAGGCGCTGGACTACGCGATCCAGATCGCCCACGGCCTGGCCGCCGCTCACGATAAGCGGATCGTCCACCGGGACCTGAAGCCGGAGAACCTATTCGTGACGCGCGACGGCCAGGTGAAGATCCTCGACTTCGGCCTCGCCAAGCGCGCGCCGACGGGTGTCGACGGCTACGACTCGACGGGGTCGTTGGCCGATTACACTCACCTCACCGACCCGGGCACGGTGATGGGGACGATCGGGTACATGGCGCCCGAGCAGCTGCAAGGTTGCGCCCCGGACGTGCGGTCGGACATCTTCTCGTACGGGGCCGTTCTCTACGAGATGCTCGCAGGGCGGCGCGCCTTCCGAGGCGAGAGTCCCGGCGAGACCATGACCGCGATTCTCAAGCAGGACCCGACGGAGCTGTCGCAAATTCGCCCGGAGGTCACACCGGGCCTCGAGCGCATCGTGGCGCGTTGTTTGGAGAAGCGCCCCGAAGAGCGCTTCCAATCGGCACGGGACGTCGCTTTCGCCTTCGAGGCCCTCTCGGCGGGAAGCGGCACGGGTCGCCCATTCGTCGCTCCTTCCAGGCGATGGCGTCGACGCGCGACGAGGAGCGTTGCACTCGTCGTCGTCCTGGGCAGCTTGGGCGGCGCCTTCCTGACCGGGCGTCTCACGGCGCCACACCCGGCCCCCGTGTTCCAGCGGCTCAGCCTGGAGCGGGGACCGATCCGGGCCGCGCGGTTCCTGCCGGACGGCCGGACGGTCGTCTACGGCCCCTGGGGGGAAGCCGGTCGTTCCCGGGTGTTCCGAACGGACGCCGCCCCCTTGGCGCACTCCTTCGACCTGCCCGCAGGTACGGTGCTTGGCGTCTCAGCATCGGGAGAGATGGCGCTCCTGCTCGCAGGGGGGCCCGAAGTCTCGGGCACGCTCGCGAGTGTGCCGGCTACCGGGGGCTCACCGCGGGCGCTGAGCCAGCAAGTGGTCGATGCAAGCTGGGGCCCGAACGGACAGCTTTGCGTACTGCGGGCGCTTCGCGGCGGCCAGCAGCTCGAGTTCCCGCCGGGCCAGGTGCTCTACCGTCCCACGCGGCCGATTCACTCCCCTCGGGTCTCGCCGAAAGGGGATCGCATCGCCTTCTCCAACGGGGAGGGAATCCAGGTCATCGACACTGCCGGCAGGAACCTCTTCACCCTCTCGAGCCAGCCGTCTCCGGTGAACGGGCTGGCCTGGTCGCCGCAAGGGAACGAGGTCTGGTTCACGGCGGGCGAGGCGGCGAGCCGCAGCCTCCACGCCGTGAGCCTTTCCGGCAGGCAACGCCTCGTGTACCGGCTTCCGGGCACCACCACGCTCGAGGACATCTCGGCCGACGGCCGGCTCCTCTTGACCTACGGCTTCGAGCACAAGGGCCTCGCGATCCTCGCTGCCGGAGCCACCCGCGAGCGCGAGCTCGCCGGGTACGCGCGCCCGCGTGTAGCGGGGCTCTCGTCGGACGGGCGGACTCTGCTCATCCACGAGGAGGCCGACCGGTCCGGCCACGGTGACGCCGTCTACCTCCAGCGAACGGACGGCTCGCCACCGACTCGTCTCGGGGAGGGTCAGGCTCTCGACCTCTCTCCCGACGGGCGCCGCGCCCTGGTCATCGTCCCTGGCTTCCCGGCTCGCCTCGTCGTGCTGCCCACCGACGGAGGGGTGGCCACTCCCGTTTCCCTCGACCAGCTCGATCCCGTCGCGGGCCGCTGGCTCCCGGATGGAGCGCGGCTCGTCGTCCTGGCCCGGGAGCCAGGGGCCGACTTGCGGCCGTTCCTGGTCGACCCCGTGGCGGGCGTGAAGGCTCTCACGGCTGAAAGCCTGCAGCCACTCGACTCCGCGCCCGAGTCGCGCGCGCTCGGCGCGGTCTCGCCCGACGGCAAGTTCGTGGCCCTGTCCGGCCCCGGCTCAGGAGTTGTCTTGCTGGACCTGGAGCGCGGAGAGCTCAAGGAGATCCCGGGCCTGGGAGCGGTGATTCCCCTGCGCTGGACCGCTGACGGAAGTGCGCTCTACGTTCGCGCGACTAACGAAATCCGCGGGCGCGTCTTCCGCGTCGATCCGACGAAGGGCAAGCCGGAGATCTCGCGAGAGCTCCTGCCCTCCGACTCCGAGGGCGTCACCGGCGTGGATACGGCCGACGTCACGCCCGACGGACAGTCCTACGCCTACACCTACTCTCGCCAGCTCCTCGATCTCTACCTGGTCGAAGGCCTGAAGTAGGTCGACCCGCGCTGTCGATCGTCTTGTCGTCGGTGAAGAAATCGCCGGTTGCGGTCACATCCATTCACTCCGGATCGATGCAGACTGCGCTGCGGGAAGCTCTGGCTTCCACGACCGGAGGCGTCTCCGCCGTCAAATGGGCCGGCGGCCCTGGATGATGTTGATCAGCACCACCGCTACGGCGAGCAGCAGCAGGACGTGCAGGAAGCCGCCCAAGGTATACGAGCTCACCATTCCGAGCAGCCACAGCACGGCAAGAATCACGGCGATCGTCCAGAGCATGTGTCCTCCTTCCGCTCTTCGAGCTCACGCGAATCGCGTGGCGTCGAGCGTCTCGACACTCAGTCCTGAAGCAAGCGACGTGCCCGTTCTCATGCGGCACCTCCGCTTCGAAAGCGTCCAGCGCGGATCGCGTGCCTCCGCTAGATCGAGGCAAGCCCGGCGGGCCCGCGCCGCGCGGGACGCTGCTCCACGCTGCGAGGGAGTGCACGGTCGGTGCCGCGCTTCGTGCGAGGCTGACGACGAATCGAGGACTCGGGCGTTTGTACACTTTGCTCGCAAAACGAGCCCCACACTTCGCTTTTGGGCACAGAGTAGCCTTCGCAGCATTGGCACACGGGTTGCTTTTCCACCGGTAAAGCGGCGCACTCGTACGAGCCCTCGGCGGTAGCCAAGCCTAGCCGCGTGGGCGCACGTGCGTATGCAGCCGCACTGGAGGTCTCCATGAGCAACCGTTTCCGTTCGAGATTGCTAGGTCTGGCTCTCGCCCTGCTGGCGACGGCGGGCTGGGTATCCGCCGACTCGCCGGACAAGTGGATCACGACCAAGGCGAAGATCGCTCTGCTCACCGCTCACGACGTGAGCGTCACGGACGTCAACGTCGACACCGACGACGGCAACGTCACCCTGCACGGAAAGGTCAAGAGCAAAGGCGAGAAGGAGCGCGCGGCATCGGCTGTGCGCAAGGTCGGCGGCGTCAAGAAGGTGGAGAACCTGCTTCAGGTGGTGCCGGACGCGTTCAAGGATGCCACTGACGCTACGGATTCGGCGATCAAGGACAAGGTCGAGGCCTCGCTGAAGGGCGACTCCTTGAAGGACGTGAAGGTGAGCTCGGTCAACAAGGGTGTGGTGCTGCTCTCCGGCAAGACGGACAACCTCGAGCACACGCTGGACGCCATCGAAGCGGCCCACAACGTCAAAGGTGTGAAGCGCGTCGCCTCCAAGATCGAGACGGCTGAGAAGGAAAGGGCCAAGGAAAAGGTAAAGGAAAAGCCAAAGCAGTAGGCGCCCGACAAGAACATCCAGGTCCGTCAGCAGGGGGCCTCGAGCAGGTTCATCGGGTCGGGATCCCCTGCTGACTTCCGTCTCCACTACTCTTGCTCAACTCCAACCTGTAATCGCCATGACTTCTGATTGTCGTGGCGTGAGACACAACAGGTGGTGGGACGCGCTTCATCTTCGTATTAAACCTCTACTAAAAACGTATACTTCTCGCCAGGCCGGCGCGTGCCGTTTGGCGCCCAGCTCATTTCGGCCGGCCCCCAGCAAAACACTCCGGTGACCCCGGCCCTTGAATTCGGCTCAACTCTGGGGGCATGCTTTCGGTCCAATCGGTTCTAGAAAGACGAATGCCCAAGTGAAGCCGCCGCGAAGGCCTGCGGCTAGCCGGAGGTTGTCCCCGTGCCACCCGAAACGCTCGGTCCGCGAGTCGCCCAGCACCTCTTGAACCGGGCAGGCTACGGCCCGCGTCCGGGTGAGATCGCCGGTGTCCTCGACCGGGGGCCCACGAAGTGGATCGAGGAGCAGCTCGAGCCCGGCCCGGACCCGGAGCTCGACACACGCCTCGCCGCGTACCCGGCGATCGCGTACCCGATCTCGCAGGTGCTCGATCTCTACAAGGCCGACAGCCGCACGACAGGCGTGATCCTGGACCAGTTCTTCTCGGCGAAAGTGGTGCGGGCGGTGCACGCGAGGAATCAGCTCCAGGAAGTGCTGGTGGATTTCTGGTTCAACCACTTCAACGTCTTCGTCAACGACGGGTTCGACCGCTATTCGATCTCGTCCTATGAGCGCGACGCGATCCGGCCGCACGTGCTGGGCCGCTTCCGCGAACTGCTGGGCGCCGTCACCTTGCACCCGGCGATGCTCTACTACCTCGACAACTATCTGAACACCATCCCGCGCAAGCAGGGCGGCCGCGAGGTCGGCGGGATCAATGAAAACCACGGCCGCGAGTTGCTCGAGCTACACACGGTCGGGGTCGACGCAGGCTACACGCAGACGGACGTCGTAGAAGCCTCGCGCTGCCTGACCGGCCACGGCATCTTCAACATCGGCTCGGCGGGCAGCTACCGCTACAGCCCCGCCCTCCATGACAACGACGCCAAGCAAGTGTTCGGCCTGTCGCTGCCGGGTGGCGGCGGCGAGAGCGACATAGAGCGGCTGCTCGACTACCTCGCCGTGCACCCGGCTACCGCGCGCTTCATCTCGAGGCGGCTCGCGCAGCGCTTCGTGGCGGACGACCCGCCGGAAGCGCTCGTCTCGCGCCTGGCCGACGTGTTCCTTCGCAGCGACGGCGACCTGCGGGAGGTCACGAAGGCCCTCTTTGGCAGCGCCGAGTTCTGGGCCGAGGCGTTCGGCGCAGGCAAGCCCAGGACGAGCTTCGAGTACGTCATCGGCACCTTGCGCGCGGCGGGTGCGGAAGTGCGGAATGCTCTCGCGGCACGCGTGGCGATCCGTGACTCGGGCATGCCTCTCTACGCCTGCAATCCGCCCACCGGGTACAGCAACCGCGGCGCCGACTGGCTCAACCCCTCCGCGCAGCTTTACCGGATGAACTTCGGACTCGACCTCGCCGCCGGGGCGGTCGCGGGCGTCACGGCCGACATCCGCGGCCTGATCCAGAGCGGCGGCGGCGATCCGAACGACCCGAGCTCGTCCGCCGAAGCGATCAACCGCGTCGTCTTCGGGCGCACGCTCACGCCCGCATCGCTCGCCGCAGCCGGGCGGGTCACCAGCTCGAGCGGCGTGCCCGTGGCGGCGCGGGTGGCCGGCCTGCTCTTCGCCGGGCCCGAGATGCAGGTGAGGTGAGGCCATGAGTTTCGACGTCTCGCGTCGCGTGTTTCTGCGCGGTGCCGGCCTCGCCGCCGTCGGCGTGGGCATTGCACCCTCGTCGCTGCTCGTGCGCACCGCACTCGCCGCGAGCGGCTCCAAGGTGCTGGTCAAGGTGTTCCTGCGCGGCGGCGCCGACGGGCTCAACCTCTGCGCGCCCTACGGCGACTCCGAGTACTACAACCTGCGCCGGGGCATCGGCCTGCCCCGCCCGGGACAGGGCGGCGGCGTCATCGACCTCGACGGCTACTTCGGGATGCATCCCGAGTTCGCGCCGCTCGAGCCCTTCTTCCGCGACGGCCGGCTCGCGTTCGTGCACGCCGTCGGCAACCCGCAGGTCACGCGCTCGCATTTCGATGCCCAGGACTTCCAGGAATCGGGCACGCCGGGCGACAAGCAGACGGGCACCGGCTGGCTGGACCGCGCGATCGCCCAGATCCCCGGCAGCGAGGTGACCCAGGCCGTCTCGTTCTCGTCCCAGCTGGTGCGCTCGCTGCTCGGCCCCGAGCCGGTGCTGGTCGCCCAAACGCTGACCTCGTTCGACCTGCGCGCACGGAACTGGCGGAACGAGGCGGAGGCGCTGCTCACCGCGATGTACCAGTCGGACGCGACCAAGGTCGGCAGCACCGGCCTCGAGACCTTCGAGGCAATCAATACCCTGCGACGCGCGCCGACGCCGCCGCCCGCGAACGGCGCCCAGTACCCGTCGGGCAACACCGGCAACGCGCTGCGGCAGGCGGCGGGCCTGATCAAGAGCGGCGTCGGCACGCGCTGCATCTACGTCAACGTCTCCGGCGGGTTCGACACGCACTCGAACCAGCTCCAGAACAACATCAACGACTACCGGCCGCTCGGCCTGGCGCTCGCCGCCTTCGCGACCGACCTCGGCGGCGTGCTCGACGACGTGACGCTGATGGTGACCACCGAGTTCGGCCGCACCGCGGCGGTGAACGGCGCTGCGGGCACAGACCACGGCACCGGCTACGCGATGATGCTGCTCGGCGGCCGCGTGCGCGGCGGTCGCGTACTCGGCCGCTGGCCTGGTCTCTCGCGCGGCCAGCTCTACCAGAACCGCGACCTCGCCGCCACGACGGACTTCCGCGACGTGTTCCAGGAGGTCGCGCGGGCCCAGTTCGGGATCTCCGCGTCGCTCTTCCCGGATTACACGCCCGGAGCGGGAGTCGGCGTCGCCTAGCCTCCACCCTCTGCGCAGAAAGGACTCGAACGTGCGCCAGCCTCGGCCTGCCCTGCTCGTCTCCATGCTACTGGGTCTCGCTCTCGCCGCCGGCCCCGCCGCCGCGGGCGAGAGTCACGGCACCGACTTGTTCGCCGGCTACTCGTTCGCGAGGATCGCCGACGCCAACCGCCACGGCGGCAACCTGGAATTGGGCTTCGATCTTCCCGGCCCGATCTCCGGCTTCGTCGACACGAGCTTCCACTGGGGCCGCCAGGAGGGCGTGAGCCTCAGCGACCTGACCTTGATGGCGGGGCCGGGCCTGCGCTTCGGCAAGCGGGGCGGGATGGTCTTCTTCGCGCGGGCCCTCGCGGGGCTGGTGCGGGAGAGGGATTCGATCGGCGTGCTCGACGTCGACATCTCCGAGACGGACAACCGCCTCGGGGCGATGGCCGGCGCAGGCGTCGACTTCAAGCTGTCGAGCTCGCTGGTCGGGCGCCTCCAGGGCGACTATCTGTGGAACGACGTCGAGGTAGGCAAGTCGAGCGGCTTCCGCGCCTCGGCTGGCATCGTCTACCGCTTCGCGAACGCGCGGTGAGGAGCACGCGGCGCTTCTTCGTCGCCACGACCGGGGCCACGGTCGCGGGCACGTTGACCGGCTGCGGCGGAGGGTCGCCGAGCTCGCCCACGACTCCTCCGACGCCACCCCCGATCACCGGCGAGATTCGCGTTCCGCTCATGGAGGTCGGCGAGACCGTGAGTGCCTTCGCCAACCTCGTCGGCGGGCTGCAGACACCGCTCGCCGTCACACGGTTGTCGCCGACGGAGGTGGTGGCAATCTCGCGCGTGTGCACACATGAGGGGTGCACGGTCAACCTGCCGGCGACGGCGGGCGCGACGCTCAACTGCCCGTGCCACGGCTCGCGCTTCCGCACGACCGGCCAGGTGGTGAACGGCCCGGCGAGCCGCCCGCTGTTCCCGTTCCCCGCGCGCATCCAGGGGAACGAGGTGATCGTCACCCCGTAGCGTTTGGAAGGCTCGGCCTGGCCTTGCCGCGACACTCGCCCCGGGGCGAGTCGATGCGCCAGCTCAAGAACTGACCCGTCGCAGCCCGGAGACTTCCTCGAAGAACTTCGCGAAGGCCACGATGCCGCCAGCCGCCTGGCCCCAGTCGTAGTTTTCGTTCGGGGCGTGGTAGCCGTGGTGCGGAAGCGACAGGCCCATGAACACGATCGGGCACTTCAGGATCTGTTCCATCGACAGCACCGCGCCGATCGTGCCGCCTTGGCGCACGAACACGGGCGTCTTGCCGAAGGCGAACTGGATCGCGTGCTTCGCGGCCTCGACGTAGGGCCCGCTGGTGATGGCTTTGTAGGCGGGAGCGCTCGGGCCGGCTTCGACGCGCACGTCGGGGTGGCGCTTCTTGACGAAGGCCTTGATCAGCTTCACGACCTTCTCGCCCTTCATCTTCGGGACGAGCCGGACCGAGCACTTGAGCTCGGCGCGCGGTGGCACGATCGTCTTGACGCCCGGGCCGCTGTAGCCGCCTACGAGGCCGTGCACCTCGAAGGTCGGCAGCGCCCAGATCCGCTTCATCACCTCGAGCGGGTCCTTGGTGCGGATCGACTTGAAGCCGTAGTCCGCGACGAAGGCCTTGACGCTGAAGCCCGCGGCCTTGAAGTCCTTGATCTGCGACGGTGTCAGCTTCTCGACGTCGTCGTAGAAGCCGGGAACTTTCACTCGGCCCGTCTTCGCATCGAAGATGTCGGAGGCGAGCTGCGCGAGCTCCGCAACCGGGTTGCGCGCGGCGCCTCCGGTCGTGCCCGAGTGCTGGTCGGTCTCGGCCGTCTTGAGGTGGAACGTGATCCGCTGCAGGCCGCGCAGCCCAGCCGAGAGCGAAGGACGATCGCGGGAGACCCAGACCGTGTCGGAGATCACCACGGCATCGGTCTTCGCGGCGGGACCGATCGCCTTCAAGGTCTCGGTAAAGTTCGGCGAGCCGATCTCTTCCTCGGTCTCCCACAGGAACTTGATGTTCAGCGGGACGCCGGCCTCGATCGCGGCGCGCGCGCCGAGCAGCGCCGTGAGCGCAGGGCCCTTGTCGTCGGTGGTGCCGCGGCCGAAGTAGCTGTCGCCCTGCTTCGTGAAGCGGAAGGGCTCGGTCCGCCACGGCTCCGTCTCTTTCGAGGCCGGCTGGACGTCGAGGTGGTTGTAGACGGTGACGGTGGGCCGCCCCGGTCCAGCATCGAACGAGCCGAGTACCACCGGGGTACCGCCGGGCGCGCGGTAGAGCTCGGCGCGGCCACCGAGGGCGCGCAAGGTGGCGCCCGCGAGCTCGGCACAGCGCTCGACGTCAGGCTTGTGCGCGGGATCGGCCGAAACGCTCGCGACCTCGACGAAGTCCTTGAGCATGTCTTCGAAGCGGTCGCGCTCCTTGGCGGCGAAGTGGTCGAGCTCGGTCCGGCTGAAGGCCATGACGTCCTCCCGGTGATACCGACATCTTGCCATCAACGTGGTGCCGGAGTGGCTGACTTGGCCAGAGGGCGAGGATTGACACGTCCGCGTCGCGGGACTAGCGTTCGGTCACGGCTCGCCCCCCCGGCGACCCGGTTCTGCCACCTCTTCGAAGGAGTCCTCGAGATGCCCCTGAGCTTGATCCTCGCCGTCGCGATCGCGGGCCAGGCGCCTGCGGCCGCGCCCAATCCCGACGCCTACGTCGGCAGCTGGAACGTGCGCATTACCGACGCCTCCGACACCTTCGCAAGCGGCGGCTTCCAGATCACGAGCAAGGACGGCGCGCTCGCGGCCGGCCTGGTGTGGCGCTGGGGCAGCTACCTGCCCGCCAAGTCGGTCGCGCTCAAGGACGGCGTGCTCCGGATCGTGCGCGAGGAAAAGCCGGGCAAGCTCGACGTGTTCGAGGCGCGTCTCGAGGGCGAGAAGCTCAAGGGCCAAGTCACCTACCCCGACGGCAAGCTCCACCATTTCGAAGGCCAGAAGGCCCCGCCGCTGCTCGACAAGAGCGCGCCCGTCTGGGGCGAGCCGGTGACGCTCTTCGACGGCAAGACGCTCGGCGGCTGGAAGCTGCGCGACACCAGCAAGAAGAACGGCTGGGCCGCGGTGAACGGCGAGCTCGCCGTGGTCGAGACCAAGGACAACGCCGACCTCGTGTCCGAGCAGGTGTTTCAGGACATGAAGCTGCACATCGAATGGAGCGTCGACGCCAAGAGCAATAGCGGCGTCTACCTGCGCGGCCGCTACGAGATCCAGATCCTCGACAACCCCGACGCGAAGATGGCTCTCGACGCGCACGGCTGCGGCGGCCTCTACAGCCGCGTGGCGCCGAAGCTCGACGCGACGAAGAAGGCCGGCGAGTGGCAGAGCTACGACATCACGTTCGTCGGCCGCCAGCTCAAGGTCGTGCTCAACGGCCAGGAGATCCTGGACACGATGGCGGAGGGCGTCACGGGAGGCGCACTCAGTCCCTTCGAGGGCGAGCCGGGGCCGCTGATGCTGCAGGGCGACCACGGCAAGGTGCGCTTCCGGAACATCGTCGTGACACCCGCCCGCTGAGGGCGGCGATCCGCGATACCTTGAAACCGATCTCGCGGGCAACGCTCGTGGCGATCGCGGTCGTCGCCTATGCACTCGCCAACCTCGTCCACGAGGGCCTCGGCCACGGCGGGGCCTGCCTACTCGCAGGAGGACGGCCGCTGGCCCTCTCCGCCATCCACTTCGAAGAAGACCCGGGCTCGCTCGACGCCACCGCGCAGAAATGGGTCGCTGCCGGCGGCACGATCGCAAACGTCGTCGTGGGCGTGCTCGCGCTTTTGGCTCTCCGAGCGAGCCGAAGCACTTCGACCCCAGGGCGCTACTTCCTGTGGCTGCTGATGACGGTCAACCTGCTACAGGCTGCCGGATACTGGCTCTTCTCGGGCACCTTTAACATCGGCGACTGGGCAGCTGTGATCGCAGGCCTCTCGCCCCGCTGGGCGTTCCGCCTCGGCCTGGCGCTCGTCGGCGGGGCCGCCTACGTGGGCGTGATCGCGTTCTCGCTGCGGGAGCTCGCACCGTTTCTCGGCGCTGGCGCGGAGCGGCTGCCACGCGCGGTGACGCTGACGCTCGTCCCTTATCTCGCCGGTGGGATCCTGTACGTGGCGGCGGGCTTCCCGAATCCTGTCGGCTGGCTGCTGGTGCTGATCTCGGCCGCGGCGGCGTCGTTCGGGGGCACCTCGGCGCTCGCCTGGATGGCCCAGCTACTGCGTAACGAGACGCGCTTCCCTCCCCGGGAGGGCGAGCCCCCGCCACTCCCGCGCAGCACCGCATGGCTCGCGGCGGGAGCAGTCGTCGCGCTGCTGTTCGTTTTCGTACTCGGGCCGGGGATTCGGTTCTGATGAGCCCCGCCTTTCGCGCCTGCCGGATCTTCGAGGATGCCGGCCGGGTCGCGCCCCGTCTCGTCGAGATGACGGCGGACGAGCTGTCGCCGGGGGACGTGGTGGTGCGCGTCCAGTGGTCGGGCATCAACTACAAGGACGCGCTCGCGCTCACGGGACGCGGGAAGATCCTGAAGCGCTTCCCGCTGAACGGCGGGATCGACGCCGCCGGGATCGTCGAGTCGTCACAGGACCCGCGCTTCAAGCCCGGGGACGAGGTCCTCGCCAACGGCATGGGACTGGGCGAGAGCCACGACGGTGGCTTCGCCGAGCTCCTGCGCGTGCCCGGGGATTGGCTCGTTCCGCTCCCCGCCGGGCTGACCTTGCGCGAATCGATGGTCCTCGGAACAGCCGGCTTCACTGCGGCGCTCGCCATCGTCCGCATGGAGCTCCTCGGGCAGCGGCCGGAGCTGGGCACGATCGTCGTCACCGGAGCGACCGGAGGCGTCGGCTCGGCGGCTGTTTCGATGCTGGCCGCGCGCGGCTACCGTGTGTTGGCCGTGTCGGGCCGTCCCGAACACCACGACTACCTGCGTGGGCTGGGCGCGAGCGATGTCAAGACGCCCGAAGCGCTCGAGCTCGGCACGCGGCCGCTCGAGAAGGCGCGCTTCGGCGGGGTGGTCGACAACGTCGGCGGCGAGCTTCTCGCGGGGCTCGTCCGTCATGTGGACCTGTGGGGCCAAGTCGCCTGCATCGGCATGGCCGCGTCGCCCGACCTCACGACGACGGTTTTTCCGCTGATCCTGCGCGGCGTGAGCCTCATCGGAGTGAGCTCGGGCAACTGCCCGATGCCGCTGCGTGCCGAGGTCTGGACGCGGCTGGGCACCGACTTGAAGCCCCCCCGGCTCGGCACGATCGTCTCGCAGGAGCTTCGCCTGGACGCTGTGATCGAGGCGGCTTCGCTCCTCATCGAGCGCCGGGCGCTCGGGCGGATCCTGGTGAGCTGCGACCGCTAGCAGCTCTGGCCGCGACGCGTGGCCGGCAAAAACGAGAAGGTGCTGTGGCCGCCCGACGGATGGTACGCTGCGGCAGGGTCGGTGGCGGCGGATCACAACCACCGCGGGAGGAGGTCATGGTTCGAGTCCGTTCGGG
>Ga0114129_10008775_pt1 | contig 14416 bp, 9 predicted proteins | sample RhiMetdeltSRZDD1_FD_80071 | JGI IMG/M metagenome (GOLD analysis project Ga0114129, IMG submission 80071) | Populus rhizosphere microbial communities from Tennessee, USA - Rhizosphere MetaG P. deltoides SRZDD1 (version 2) (version 2) | ecosystem: Host-associated > Plants > Roots > Rhizosphere >... | reverse complement strand
CTGAAGCACGGCAAGGTCGGGGTGGTGGCCCCGATCACCTCGGCGCAGGGGGCGGCGGCGGCCGTCATCGCGGTCCTGGCCGGCGAGCAGATCGCGACCGGCGCGGGGATCGCGCTCGGCGCGATCGTGATCGGGGTGGCGCTGTCGAGCATGGCGCGCTCCAGCGAGCCCGAGCCGCACCTGCGAGAGGGGCTGGCCGTCGTGCTCGCGATCGGGGCGGCCGCCTTCTTCGGCCTCGGGCTGTTCGCGATGGGCAAGCTGTCCGAGGACCTTCCGGTCGCGTGGATCGTCTTCCCCTCCCGAACCCTGGCCGTGCTCTTGGTCACGGTCCCGCTCGCGCTCACCCGCCGTATGCCGATGACCAGGGCCGCCGCCCCGCTCGTGGCCGCCTCCGGGCTGCTCGAGGTCGGCGGCGTGGTCGCGTACACACTCGGCGCGCGGGAAGGCATCGCGGTGGCGGCGGTCCTCGGCTCCCAGTTCGCCGCGATCGCGGCGGTGCTCGCCTATGTGTTCTTCCGGGAGCGGTTGTCCCGGGTGCAGGTCGCCGGCGTCGCCGTCATCGCGGTTGGCGTCGCCGTCCTGACCGGCCTTCAGGCCTGATGCTAGCCTCGCCGGACATGCCCGATCCCTTCGCCGACCTGCCCGAACCCGAACTGGTCGACGTTCGCGACGAGGCGGCCGCGCGTCCGGCGCTGGAGCGGTTCGGCGAGGCGGTGTGGGAGGAGGCGCTCCACTACCTGTATACGGTCGCGGCCGAACGCCCGCTGCGGACGCTGCCGTATCCCGAGATGCGCCGGACGTTCTTCGGGCCCTCGGGCGAGCCGGCGCCGCCGCCCGCGAACGCCGCCAAGTCGGCCGACGTGCTGTCCGAGTTCCGCGAGCGGGTCGCACCATGGGTGTTCAACACGCAGCACCCCGGTTCCTATAGCTACTTCACGCCTCCGCCGCTACCGATGTCGATCGCCGGCGAGGTCCTCGCCCAGTGGGTGAACCAGGGCGTCGACGTGTGGGTGGCCGGGCCAGTCGGTGCGCTCGTCGAGGAGGAGGTCACGACCTGGCTCCGAACGCTGACCGGGTTCGGGCAGGGGTCGTGGGCGGTACTCACCTCCGGCGGCGTCATGGCCAACATCATGGCGCTCACGGTCGCGCGCGACGTGCACCTGTCCCGGCTGCTCGACCTGCGGGATCCGCCGCGGGGCGGCGCGCTGGAGGGCGTTCGAGTGTACGCCAGCGATCAGGCGCACTTCTCGATCGGTCGCGCGCTCGACGTCCTGGGGTTCCCGCCGGAGAGTTTGCACATCGTGCCATCGGACGAGCGGTTCCGGCTGCAGGCCGCGCCCGTCGCCGACGCCGTGGCCGAGGACCGCGCGACCGGGCTCGTGCCGCTCGCGATCGCCGCGGTGGCAGGATCGACCAACACGGGCAGCGTGGACGCGACGGGCGACCTCGCCGACCTGGCCGAACGAGAACGCCTGTGGCTCCACGTCGACGCCGCCTACGGCGGGGCCGCCGCCTTCTCCGAGAGGATCGCGCCCCGCGTCCCGGATCTCGGGCGCGCCGACAGCGTCACGATCGACCCGCACAAGTGGCTGTTCCAGCCATACGATGTCGGGGCGCTTGTGGTGCGGCGGCGCGAGGACCTCCAGGACACGTTCCACCGGACGCCGGAGTACTACCGGCATCCCAGCCCAGAGGACACGCCGCTCAACTGGTTCGAGTATACGATCGAGGGAACGCGCCGGTTCCGAGGGCTGAAGCTGTGGCTGTCGTGGAAGCAGCTCGGGACCTCCGGGTTCGCCCGCCTGATCGAGCACAACGTCGACCTGGCCGCGTACCTCGCCGCTCGGTGCCGCGAGGCGCCCGACCTCGAGGTCGTGCCCGAGGAGCCCGAGCTCTCGGTCGTCTGCTTCCGCCACGTCCCCGGGGGGCTCGACCCCTCGGCGCTCGACGCGTACCAGGACCGGCTGCAGCTCGCGCTCGAGGCCAGTGGAGACGCATGGGTCTCCACGACGCGGATCCGGGGCGCCACCTACCTGCGCGCCGGCATCGTGAACTACCTGTCGACGGAGGCCGACGTCGACCTGATGCTCGAGTCGCTCCGGCGGCTCTCGCCGAAGGCCGCGGCCCCCGGCTGAGCCGGATCGGACCGCCGCTACACTCCGCCGCGATGTCGACCCGACCGACGTGGAAGAAGTGGCTGTGGCGCCTGTTCCTGCTGGGGTTCGTCGGGATCGTCACCATCGGGCTGTGGCTGCCACCGATCATCTCCCGCGCGGTCGTGAAGGACTACGACTTCCCCGAGGTGACGATCGACGCCACGGTGCTGCCCAACGGCGACCTGCAGCTGGAGGAGACGCGGACGTTCGACTTCCGCAACGGCCCGTTCACGTACGCCTACTTCAACGTGGACGATCCGAACGACCACATCCGTGACTTCACGATCTCGGAGAAGCTCGGGGACGGTACCGAGGTTCCGGTGGAGCCCGACTACGCGTCCCACTCGATCGTGACCGAGGGGTTCCAGGCGCAGTGGAGCTATGAGGCCGAGGACGAGAACCGGACGTGGGTGTTCCGCTACCGCGTGGCGTGTGCGGTCGACGTCTACACCGATACGGCGCACCTGTACTGGCAGTTCATCGGGACGGGCTGGGACAAGCCGACCCGCCATGCGGTCATCACCGTGCATCTTCCGGGTCACTCGGGTGGCGACCTGCGGCGACGTCGGAACTGCCATCCCGATGAGGGCGTGATCGCGGACGTCGGACAGACACCGCTGCAGCGCGGCGAGGTGCGCGCGTTCGGACACGGCCCGCTGAACGGCGAGGTCACGTTCGTCGACCCGCAGACGATCCGGTACGACGTGCACGACGTTCCGCCCCTGTCCTACGTCGAGGGCTCGATCCTGTTCCCGGCCGACGCTGTCCCGACCGCCGTCGCCACCCAGCAGCCCGGTCTGGAACGCATCCTGGGCCAGGAGCGCGTCTGGACCGACGAGGCGAACGCCCTGCGAGCCCGCCACCAGACCGAACGTGCCTGGGTCCTGTACCTGCTGATCGGCGTGCCGTTCGCGCTGGCGCTGCTGGTCCTGCTCGCCCGGTACCGCGACCGGGTGCCGGGCGTGCCGAAGCTCCTCGAGCAGCCGCCCGAGGACGATCCCGTGCAGGGCGCCGTCCTGTGGTCGGCGTGGCGAGGCCACCTCTCGCCGCAGAGCGCCTACCGCGCGCAGGTGCTCAAGCTCGTTCGGCTTGGCGCGGTGGAGATGAAGGCGGACGGCCGGGTCACCGACCCCAAGAACCTCACCCTGGTCCGAAAGCTCGACGCGCTGGATCTCCAGAGCGAGGTCGACCAGGACTTCATGTGGCTGCTGTTCGGGCGCGGCGACGACACGGTCGGCGAGATCTCGCTCAAGCACCCGAAACCGCGCAGGGCCGAGTCCTCCGGTACCTACGGTGGCTGGTGGGCGGGGGCCAAGGGCAGGACGGGCGATGTTCTGCGGCGCATCCAGAAGGGAGATGCACGCCTCGAGTCGACCCTGTCGGCGATCATCGCGATCGCTGCGGCCGGCTACGGCATCTGGACGGCGGTGTGGGGCGTCGGCGGCTCCATCGGGTGGCTGCTTCTGCCGGTCTCGGCCGTCTCGCTGGTCGCGGCGCTGATCGCGATCCATGCCAGGCTCGGGCTCGAGGACCGAACGCGGGTCAAGCGCCTGGAGGCGTTTCGACGGTACCTCAGGGACTTCTCCGACCTGCCGAACGCGCCCGCGCTGGCGGTGGTCATCTGGGAGCAGTACCTCGAGTGGGCCGTGGCGCTGGGTGTCGCCGACGAGGTCGAGAAGCAGGTTCGGGCGCTCGTGCCGGTCGAGAGCCTGCGCTCGCCCATCCCGGGCGGCCCGACGGGCCTGGCCGGGATCAACGCCTTCCACACCTTCCAGTCGGTCGCCCCGGTCCTGGTGATCAGTTCCATGGCGAGCGCGAGCACCGGGTCTACGAGCGGCGGGTTCGGGTCGTCGAGCTCGTCCGGCGGGTTCTCGAGCGGCGGGTTCTCCGGGGGCGGCGGAGGCGGTGGCGGAGGCACGGGCGGAGGGGCCGGCTAGGCCTGCGGGCCCTCGAGGCCGGCCGAGCCACGGTTAGGCACCCGCCCAGGCTGGGTAAGCGAGCTCTGTGCAGCAGACCACGCACGTCCTGGCGGACCGGTACGAGCTCGGGCCCGTACTCGGCGAGGGCGGTATGGCCCGGGTCCACCGCGGATACGACCGCCACCTGCGGCGGCCGGTGGCCGTCAAGGTGCTCGCGTCGCCGTACGATCGCGACCGGTCATTCGTCGAACGCTTCCGCCGCGAAGCCCGTGCGGCCGCCGGCCTGAGCCACCCGAACGTCGTCTCTGTGTTCGACAGCGGCTCTTACCACGGCACGCGCTTCATCGTGACCGAGCTCGTCGAGGGCGAGACGCTGGCCGAGCGGCTGCATCGTGGACCCATATCGCCCGAGGAGGCGATCGCGGTGGCCGTGGACGTGTGCCGCGCGCTCGAGGCTGCCCATGCCCGTGGGCTGATCCACCGCGACATCAAGCCCGGGAACGTGATGCTCCTGCCCGACGACCGCGTCAAGGTCGTGGACTTCGGGATCGCGCGCGCCGCGGGTTCGGACACGCTGACCGGAACCGGGGTCGTCCTGGGGAGCACGGCCTATCTCGCGCCCGAGCAGGCCTCCGGGCAGCCGGTCGACGAGCGGGCCGACCTGTACGCGCTCGGGTGCGTGCTGTATCAGATGCTCGCGGGCGCGGTGCCGTTCAGCGCCGACACGCCGGTCGCGACGATGTATCGCCACGTGAACGAGGACCCGCCGCCACCGTCATCGATCCGGCCCGTCCCGGCGGGGCTCGAGGCCGTGGTGATGCGCTGCCTGGAGAAGGACCCACGTCGGCGGTTCGGCTCGGCGGTCGACCTGGAGCACGCGCTGCTGGCCGCGCGCGGCGACACGACCCCGCTGGGGGTCGTACCCGGTGCCGAGACCCAGCCGATCACGCTGCGGAACGGGCCGGTGCCCGTCGCGATCCCGGGAAGTACGACGCCGCGCGAGCCGGCGAGGACCGGCGCTTCGCCCGGCGGTCTCACCCGCAGGCGACCCGCGGTCCCGGCCGGCCGGAGAACCACCAATCGCAGGTCCGGCGGGCGCCGCGGCTGGCTGGTCGTGGCGGTGTGCATCGCGGGGGCCCTCGCCCTATTGGGGCTCCTGATCGCGACGAGCGGGGATCCGCTGCCCTCGCGAGCCGACGTTCGAAAGGCAGCCTCCGGGGCCGGGCAGCCGACCCGAATCAGCCCCTCCCCGGAAACGTTCGCGACGGCCTGGTCGAGCCTCGTGGCGGCGATCGGCTCGGCGCGGGCGACCGGAGACATCGACGAGCACGCCGCGGACGAGCTCTCCAAGCACTCCACCGAGCTTGCCGACGCCTACCGGGAAGGGGACACCGAGAAGGTGGGCGATTCGCTGACGAAGCTCGAGGACGCGTTCACCCATGCGGTCGAGGAGGGCGAGATCTCGCCGTCGGCCGCCGACGCGATCGATCAGGCCATCTCCGACGTGGTGCTCGTGCTCCAAGGCGAGGGCGCGCTGGCGACGGTCTCACCGCCGCCGACCTCGGAGGAGGGCGACGAGGGCTCGAGCGGTGGATCCGAGGGCCACGGCAAGGGACCGCCGGCGCACGCCGAGGCCAACGGGCACGACGGGGACTAGTCCTCGACCGGACCGTCCGGCTCGGCGTCGTCGGGCTCCGCGTCACCCTCGCGGCCCCTGAGGCCCGCTTCGTGCTCGGGGACCAGGCGGCGGCCAGCCGAGATCACGAACAGCAATCCGATCACGAACACCGGGATCGGCCACATCCATCTCCATCCGATGTCGGCAGCCGTTCGGTCCCCGAGGAGGAAGAACAGGCCGAGGGCCGCGATCGCGAGGCCGAGCACGAACGAGAACGGATCGAACGCATGCCGCTTCATGGCTTGATCCCCAACACGCGCAGCTCCTTCCTCGTCGGGGTCAGCCGGTCGACCTGGATGTCGCCGAGCCCCACCTCGAGATCGAGCGTGATCGTGGCGCCGTCGCCGAACCGTGGCTCCCACGTGGTCGTCAGCGTCGCTTCGAACGTCGAGTCCGTCTCGTACGGCCCGATGCGCACGCGGCCGACACCCGCTCGACCGGTCGCGATCACGGTCGCGTCGAATGGCACCAGGACGTTCATCGCGCCGGCCCCGGTGGATGCGCTGACCACGGGCATCGCCTGCGTGCCGGTGAGCGCCGTCAGGTCGAGGTAGATGTCACCCGCGACCCGGCGGTACGAGCCGTGCACGGAGGCCGAGTTCAGCGGGCGTTCGTACGGGCGTTCGTAGAGGTTGCCGAACCCGCCCTCGAGCGGGACCGTGATGACGCTGGCCGCCAGGACGAACGGCACCATAACGAGTGCGGGCAGGACGAGCCAGCGCGCCCGGCCGACCCACGTGCCGACCAGCATCGTGAGGCCGAGGATCAGCAACACGATCGCCGGGTAGCGCACGATGCGGATGTCGAGCGCGCCCAGGTTCTGCAGGATCGCCGCGCCCCCCACGACCAGGAGCGCGATTCCCAGACCCAGCCACCCGAGCGGGGAGCGTTCACGCGGGGGGCGCGGGGGGCGAGGTTCCTTCGGGAGCGTGACCGGCGCGGGGGGTGGTGCCCCGGGTGGGGTGTACGCGGGAGCCGGCGGTTCGGTCGGGGCAGCAGTGACGGGTACGGCCTCAGCCCGCGTGCGCCAGATGTCGTTGCGATACAAGAGCGCGCCGCCGCCGATCAGCAACACCGGCCAGATCAGCCAGGTGTCGAGCTGTGCGGCGATCGCCGCTGCGCCGCCGAGCAGGATCAGCACGCCGATCGCCGGCCCGATGCGTGGGAACCGGCGGGTGATGCGTCCCGCGGGCGAGATGCCAACGTCCTCGCGCGGGACGAAGATCCACAGCAACGCGTAGGCCACCACCGCCAGCCCGAGCAGGGTCCAGACGTGGAACGCGATCACCACGAACGTGAGCCCGAACACGCTGCGAACGGCCAGCGAGCTCACGCCGATCGAATCGGCGAGCCCGCCCGCCACGCCGGCGATCACCCTGTCCGAGGCGCTCCGGTGGAGGGAGCGTCGCGCGGGCCGAACGTCCTCGGGGGGCGAGGGTTCGGTCGCGTTCGATCCGGGGCGCTCCGCCTGGCTCGCGGGCTCGGGCTCGGGTCCGTGGTCGTCCATCGAGCACGATGATGCCCACCAATCGGCGGCGGCGCCATCCGGGAAGACCATGGAAGAACCCCGAGATGGACGATCCCTCTCCAGACCGCAGCTCGGGGATGTCCCCGATGCCGCCTCGGGGTCCCCGTGTGCGAGTATCGAAGGCGTGTTCCGACGGAGTTCGACCGACCGGGTCCTGACCGGGGTCGCCGGCGGGCTCGGCGAGCGTCTCCAGATCGACCCCGTCGTCGTTCGGCTCGCGTTCGTCGTGCTCACGTTCGCCGGGGGGGTCGGGCTGCTGCTGTACATCGCGGCGGCCCTCGTCTCGCGCAAGCCCGATCCCGACACGCAGCCGCCGCAGCCGACCACCAGCACGCGACAGGCCATCGCGATCGCGCTCGTCCTGACCGGTGTGCTGCTCGCGCTCCGTGGGATCGGGCTGTGGCTGGGCGACGGCATCGTATGGCCGGCGGCGCTCGTGGTGCTCGGCTCGGCCGTGATCTGGACGCGCGGCGACGAGGCGACCCGAGCTCGCTGGCTGGCGCGCATGCCGAGAGGGATCCGTGACGAGGCCGAGTCGCGCCCCGGCCTCCGCACGCTCGTCGGCGCGCTCGTGATCGCGCTTGGCGCGTGGGCGTTCTTCTCGTCGAACCCGCCCCTCGACGTGTTCGGCAACGCGCCGCTCGCGGTGGCGACCGTGCTGATCGGGATCGCGGTGATCGCCGGCCCGGGGATCTGGCGCCTGGTCCGGCAGGCCTCGGACGAACGCCGCGAGCGGATCCGTCAGGAGGAGCGCGCCGAGATGGCCGCGCACCTGCACGACTCGGTGCTTCAGACGCTGGCGCTGATCCAGCGCACCGAGGACCCGAACGAGATGGTCGCGCTCGCACGCGGGCAGGAGCGCGAGCTCAGAACGTGGCTGTACGGCAGGACCAAGCCGGGCGGGGACGGCTCGCTGTCCGCCGCGCTCGACGCGGTCGCCGTCGAGATCGAGCAGGCGCACCGGACGCGGATCGAGATCGTGATGGTGGGGGACTGCCCGCTCGACGACGGCGTTCGGGCACTCGTGCACGCGTGCCGCGAGGCGTTCGTGAACGCGGCACGGCATTCGGGCGCGCGCGGTGTGTCGGCGTACGTCGAGGTGGAGGACGATCAGGTTACGGCGTACGTTCGGGACCAGGGCGTCGGATTCCTCCGCGCGGCGGTGTCAAATGACCGCCGCGGCATCGCCGAATCGATCGAGGGCCGCATGGAGCGCAACGGCGGCGTCGCCGTGATCGAGAGCTCGCCGGGGCAAGGGACCGAGGTTCGGTTGCGGATCCCGAGGAGCCGCGCGACGTGATCCGCGTGTTCCTGGTCGAGGACCACGAGCTGTTCGCGAGCGGCGTCCGCAACGAGCTGGGGGAGGAGTTCGAGCTCGTCGGCCAGGCAAGCTCCGTGGCCCAGGCGGTGATCGAGATCCCGGGCGCGGAGCCGGATGTTGTGCTCCTCGACGTGCACCTTCCCGACGGCAACGGTCCCGAGATCGTGGACGCGCTCCCCGACGTGCGCTTCCTCGCGCTCAGCGTCTCGGATGCAGCCGAGGACGTGATCGCGGTGATCCGCGCCGGCGCGAGAGGCTACGTGACGAAGTCGATCTCACCCCCCGAGCTCGCCGACGCGATCCGGAGGGTGCACGAGGGCGACGCGGTCTTCTCGCCTCGTTTGGCCGGGTTCGTCCTCGACGCGTTCGCCGGCCAGACGGTGCCGGCGATCGACCCCGAGCTCGACCAGCTCACGCCGCGGGAGAAGGAGGTGCTCCGGTATATCGCGCGCGGATATGCGTACAAGGAGATCGCGCGCGAGCTGCACATCTCGGTCAAGACCGTCGAGAGCCACGTGGGCGGCGTGCTCAGGAAGCTGCAGCTCACCAATCGCTACGAGCTCAGCCGCTGGGCGAGCGAACGCAAGCTCGCGTAGGCGGGATTGCGTCCGCACGTGGGATTACCCTCAGAACATGAGCCTCCATCCCCGACCAACTCCCCGCGTCTGGTTCGACCGGCACCTGCGCTCGGTCGACTGATCGATCGGTCGGACCGCCTCGTTTCATCGTCCTCTCATCGAGGGTGTGGCACGATCTTGAGGAGGCCGCGGATCCGTGGCCGAAGCGAGGACCGCGATGAACTGTCGGCTCCTGAACAAGTCGCGGAGGGGGGCCGCACTGGCGTTCGTCGCCGTGCTCGCGAGCGCATGCGGCACGTCGAGCGGAACGAACCCGTCGCCGACGCCCGCACCGGCGCCGGCGTCCGAGCTCGCGCCGATCCAAGGCACCTACGCGCCGACGATCGACCCGGCGAACTTCGTCTCCACGGTCGACAACCCGTATTGGCCGCTTCGGCCCGGGACCACCTACGTGTATCGGGGGGTCCGCGGCTCCACGCCGCAGACCGACACCGAGGTCGTGACCGATCAGACCAAGCAGATCCTGGGCATCACCGCGACCGTCGTTCGGGACACCGTGTCCGAGCACGGCGCGCCGATCGAGCGCACCTTCGACTGGTACGCGCAGGATCGCGCGGGCAACGTCTGGTACATGGGCGAGGACTCCCTCGAGATGCGTCATGGTCACTTCGTCACGGCGAGCGACTCGTGGGAGGCCGGGGTCGACGGCGCGCAGCCGGGGATCATCGTGCCGGCGGACCCCTCGATCGGTGAGGCCTATCGGCAGGAGTACTACCCGCCTGGGCAGGCGCTTGACGAGGCGCGCGTCCTCAGCCTGACGGGGACCCTGACCGTGCCATACGGCAGCTACTCCGGGCTGCTGGTGACCTCCGAGCGGAGCCCGCTGGAGCCTCAGACCGAACAGAAGGATTACGCGCCCGGTCTCGGCGAGATCGCGGAGCGTGTCGTGCAGGGTCACCACGAGCGTTTCGCGCTCGTCCGCGTCCTGCACTGAGGATCCAGGACCGCCAGCACCGGAGCACACCCCCAACCGGCGCCACATGATTGGCGCAATGACGACAAGCATGGGAGGGTCTCGCTCTCAGACGGACACCATGGGAGGGGGCCGTGTCCGAAGAGGGGCGCTCGGCGTCGACGGTCGTCGTGGTCATCGGCGGCCTGGTCATCGGCGCCGTCGAGACGGTCCTCGCGTGTGCGTTGGCGGCCCTTGTCTTCAACGGCTACCTCGAGGACTTCATCACTCGGGGGACCCCCCTGTACCTCGGCGCGGCGGCGGTTGTGCTCGCGATCTTCGCCTGGCGGGCGGGTTCGCGGGGCGTCGTCGGCAGCCTGCAGGAGCCGACCGCCGTGGTACTCGCGTTCGTGGCCGCGAACGTGGCCGTGACCGCGTTCGGCGGCCCGGAGCGGAGCTTCCTGAGCGCGATCGCCGCGACGCTGGTGGTCACCCTGCTGGTGGCGGGGGCGTTCCTCGCGGTGGGCGTGATGCGTCGCGGCAACCTGATCCGATTCATCCCGTATCCGGTCGTGGGCGGGTTCCTGGCCGGGATCGGGTGGTTGCTGGTCAAGGGCGGGGTCGCGGTCGCATCACACGTCTCGCCCGTCGCCTGGGAGACCTTCGAGGACCTGAAGGATCCGTCGACGTTGCAGCAGTGGGCGCCCGCGGTCGCCTTCGGCGTGCTGATCCTGATCGCCGTTCGGGTGATCAAGCGGCCGTGGGTGATCCCGGCGATGCTCGTAGTCGGGCTCGCGGCCTTCGGGCTCGGCTTGGTGATCAGCGAGAACTCCTTCCAGAGCGCTCGGTCGTTCGGATGGCTCATGTACGGACCCTTCGACCAGGCCGAGTCGTGGCAGCCCTGGACCCTGCGGGCGATCACCGGCGCCGACTGGTCGGCCGTGGTGGGCCAGTGGGCCGGGATCATCGCCGGGGTGTTGGTGGCGGTGATCGCGATCCTGTTCAACGTCTCCGGATCCGAGCTCGTGCTGCACCAGGACCTGGACACCAACCGGGAGCTGCGAGACGCCGGGATGCTGAACATGATCTCCGGCGCCGCGGGCGGGGTCCCCGGTTACCACGCCCTCAGCCTGACCGCGCTCGCCGAACGCATGAATGTGGACGCCCGCCTGGCCGGGCTGATCGCCGCGGTGGTCCCCCTCGCCGCGGTGATCTTCGGCGCCTCGGTGATCGCGAAGATCCCGCGGATGATCGTGGGCGGCGTGCTCGTGTTCCTTGGCCTGTTGTTCATCGTCGAGTGGGTCTGGGACAAGCGCAAGGTGCTCCCCCCGATCGAGTACGGGGTCGTGCTGGTGATCCTTGCGGTGATCATCGGCAAGGGATTCCTGCCCGGCGTGGTGGTAGGCCTGGTGCTGGCGGTGGTGCTGTTCGCCGTCAGCTACGGGCGGGTCGAGCTCGTGCGCGAGGTGGCGTTCGGGGAGAGCTACCACTCCAACGTCGACCGCCCCCCGGACCAGCGCGCGCGGCTTCGGCAGATGGGGGACCTGGTTCAGATCCTTCGCGTCAACGGGTTCGTGTTCTTCGGCTCGGCCAATGGGCTGCTCGAACGGATCCGAAGGCGGGTGGAGGCGTCCCCGCTGCGGTACATGGTGATCGACCTTCGCCGCGTCACCGGTGTGGATTCGTCGGCGGTGGTCTCCTTCCTGAAGGTCGTTCACCTGGCCGAGGCGCACGGCTTCGAGCTGGTGTTCACCGGGGCGACCGATGCGGTGCGCCGCCAGCTGGCCCGCGGCGGGGTGGTCGAGAGCGACCTGGTTCGCTTCGAGCCCGATCTCGACCGTGGGCTGCAGCGATGCGAGGAAGGGCTGCTCGCCACCGTTGCACCCGAACAGGTTGCTTCACTGGACGGCGACGGGGTCGTGGCCGGCATGCCCGAAGGTCTGTCCCCCTACCTGGAACGAGTCGAGCTCACCCCGGACACCACGCTGATCCACCAGGACGAGGCTCCCGGCGACGTGTTCGTCCTGGAGTCGGGACGCCTGCGCGTGGAGACGCTGACCGCCGAGGGCACCCGCATGCGCCTTCGCACGCTCAGGCCCGGGGTGGTGGTGGGCGAGGTCGCCCTCTACACCCGCGTCCCGCGTACCGCTGATGTCGTGACCGAGACGCCGGCCGTGGTGCTCCGGCTGAGCGCGGACGCGATCGCGCGGATCGAAGCCGCGGATCCCGAGCTCGCCGCCCAGTTGCACCGGTGGCTCGCCTGGACGCTGGCCGAGCGCCTCGGCGACACCATGCGCACGTTCGACGCGATGCTCGACTAGGGGAGGAGGAGCGTGTCGGAGGAGCGACGTGCCCAGCGCTGGCCGGCCATGCTCGCCGCCGGAGCGATCATCGGGGCGGTCGAGGTGGTCCTGGCGGTCGCGTTCGCCGCCTTCGTCTTCGGCGGCACGCTCATCCGGAACCTGGGCGACGGCATCGGCCTGTACCTCGTCGCCGCCGCTCTCACGCTCGGATTCCTCGCGTGGAGGGCGGGCTCGCGAGGGGTCGTCGGCAGCGTGCAGGACGCGGCCACGGCCGTGCTCGCGGGCGTCGCGGCGACCATGGCCGCCAGGGTCCTCGAGCTCGCGCGCCAGGCCCAGGCGTCGGGGGTGACCGGGTACGAGCGCCCCGACATCTTCCTGACCGTCATCGCCACGACCCTCGTCGTCACGGTGTTGTGCGGCGTGGTCTTCTACACGCTCGGGAGGTTCAGGGCGGGCAACCTGGTTCGGTTCGTGCCGTATCCGGTCGTCGGGGGGTTCCTGGCCGGTACCGGATGGCTGCTCTTCAAGGGCGGCATCTTCGTCGCCTCGGGCGTAGAGGTCCACTTCCGCTCGGCCGAGCTCCTCGTGAGCCCGGTGACGCTCAAGCACTGGGCGCCGGCGCTGGCATTCGGCGTGATTCTGCTCGTCGCCGTCCGGCTGGTGAAGAAGCCGCTGGTCATCCCGATCGTGATCGCCGCCGGGCTTACGGCGTTCGCGATCGGCATGGTCGTGACGGGCTCCTCGCTCGATGCCGCAAAGCATGGGCGGTGGCTGCTGGGACCCTTCGAGTCCGTGCGGTTGTGGCAGCCCTGGACGCTCCGGGCGATCGGCGGCGCCGACTGGTCGGCCGTGCTGGGCGAGTGGGCCGGAATCGTCACCGCGGTGTTCGTGGCCACGATCGCGATCCTTTTCAACGTCCAGGGCACGGAGGTCGTGCTGCACAGAGACCTGGACACCAACGTGGAGCTCCGTGACACCGGTGTGCTGAACGTGTTCTCGGGGGCACTGGGCGGGATCCCCGGTTACCACGCCCTCAGCCTGACCGCCCTCGCCGAACGCATGAGCACGAACACTCGCGTTGCCGGCCTGATCGCGGCGGCGGTGCCGCTCGCCGGGGTGGTCTTCGGCGCCTCGGTGATCGAGCTCATCCCTCGGATGATCGTGGGCGGCGTGCTCGTGTTCCTTGGCTTGGCGTTCATGGTCGAGTGGGTCTGGGACAAGCGCAAGGTGCTTCCCCCACTCGAGTACGGGGTCGTGCTGGTGATCCTGGCTGTGATCATCGGTCGCGGCTACCTGCCCGGTGTGGTGGTCGGCCTGGTGCTGGCGGTGGTGCTGTTCGCGATCAGCTATGGGCGGGTCGAGCTCGTGCGCGAGGTGGCGTTCGGGGAGACCTACCACTCCAACGTCGACCGGCCCCCGGACGAGCTGGCGCAGCTTCGGCTGATGGGTGACCGGGTCCAGATCCTCCGCCTGAACGGGTTCGTGTTCTTCGGCTCGGCCAACGGTCTGCTGGAGCGGATCCGAAAGCGCGCGGAGGCCTCCCCGCCCAGATTCCTCGTGATCGACCTTCGCCGCGTCACCGGCGTGGACTCCTCGGCTGTCGAGGCTTTCGTCAAGGCGGTGCACCTGGCCGAGGCGGCCGGCTTCGAGCTGGTGTTGACCGGTGCGACCGATGCGGTGCGCCGCCAGCTGGCCCGCGGCGGGGTGGTCGAGTCCGAGATCGTGCGCTTCGAACCCGATCTCGATCGCGGGCTGCAGCGATGCGAGGAGGGCCTGCTCGCGCGGGCTGCGGCCGATGCGCCCGCGACGGCCTCACCGGATGGCGACGGGGTCGTGGCCGGCATGCCCGAAGGTCTGTCCCCCTACCTGGAGCGAGTCGAGCTCACCCCGGAGACCACGCTGATCCACCAGGACGAGGCCCCCGGCGACGTGTTCGTGCTGGAGTCGGGAAGGCTCCGCGTGGAGACCGTGACCGCCGAGG
>Ga0114129_10008774_pt1 | contig 14416 bp, 17 predicted proteins | sample RhiMetdeltSRZDD1_FD_80071 | JGI IMG/M metagenome (GOLD analysis project Ga0114129, IMG submission 80071) | Populus rhizosphere microbial communities from Tennessee, USA - Rhizosphere MetaG P. deltoides SRZDD1 (version 2) (version 2) | ecosystem: Host-associated > Plants > Roots > Rhizosphere >... | reverse complement strand
GGCGCGCGTTCGACGACGCGCTCGACGATCGGAGGGAAGGTGCAACCCATGAGGTCCCCGTCTGGGCAGGAACGGTTCATCCGGGCCACGGCCGAGCGCCTGGTGCGTGAGGCTCCCCGGCTCCCCGCGTATCAAACGCGGACCTGTGCGCACTGCGGCGCTCGAACGACCTTCGTGTTGCAGGATCAGGCCGGATGGTACGCCTGCATCGAATGCGGGCGGTACGCGTAACAGGGCAGAGACGTCTCGACCGTCTCGGCCCGCGGCATGACCGATGTCGTCGTCGCGGCGGTGGACGCCTCGCCCGAAGCTCCGTCGCTGAAGGAGAAGGCCAACCGGGGATGGCTCGTGGCGAAGGTCCTGTTCGCCATCGCCGTCATCGTCGCGTGCTTCTTCTACGCGATCCCGAAGTTCGCCAGCTACTCGCAGGTCTTGACCGAGATCAAGACCATGACGCCGCCGGAGATCGGCGTGCTTCTCATCGCAACCGCCTTGAACCTCGTCACGTATTGGTGGCAGAACATGGTGTCCATCCCGAGGCTGAGTCTGTGGCAGGCCGCCGTCAACAATCAGACGGCGACGACCGTGGCGAACACCATGCCGGGCGGTGGCTACGTCGCCGTGGCGGTCAGCTACGACATGTATCGATCGTGGGGGTTCTCCGGGACGGATGTCGGGGTCTCCGTGGCGGTGACATCCGTCCTCAACATCTTCGCGAGACTTCTCCTGCCGGCGGTTGCCCTCGCCCTCGTCATCCTGACCGGACGGGCGAGCGGCTCGCTCGTCGGGGCGTCCGTGGTCGGGGGCATCATCCTCGCCGGATCTTCGGTTCTGTTCGTGCTCGTCATGTGCAAGCAGCAGTTTGCGTACCGGATCGGCAGCGGGCTCGGACGGATGGCCATGTGGGTCTCCCGCCTGGCCCGTAGACCCAAGACGTTCGGGTGGGGGGATAAGGCGGTTCGCTTCCGACGCAGCACGATCGACCTCATCGTCTCCCGCTGGCTCGCCCTTTCGAGCAGCACGATCATCAGCCACCTCACGCTCTACATGGTGATGCTGCTGTCGCTCCGTTTCGTCGGGGTCTCGAACGACGAGGTCTCGTGGGCGCAGGTGCTGGGCGTGTTCGCGTTCGGTCGGCTGCTGACGGCGCTACCGATCACTCCGGGAGGCGTCGGCGTGGTCGAGGTCGCCTACATCGCCGGGATCATCCTGGCGGGGCGAGGCCATGTCACCACGCCGGTCGAGGTCTTCCACGCGCAGGTGACGGCCGGCGTGCTGGTGTTCCGGGCGCTCACCTACGGGATCCAGATCCCGATCGGCGGGATCACCTACATCATCTGGAAGACCAACAGGCGCTGGCGCACACCGGCTGCGACGGCTCCGATCCCGGTCGCCGTGTCGACGCAGGAGGCGTCGACGGCGTCCCTTCCCTAGAGGGACCGACCCAGACCGAGCTAGAGATCTCGAACCCGGACCCTCGCGAACGGCAGTGCCAGGATCTCTTTCGCAGTGAGCCTGTGCGTGCTGTCCGCGAGCCGGAGCCCGATCATCCCCCGAGGCGCCTCCGACCAGGTCCCGTCCTTGAGCATGTCGACCCGCAGGGCTCCGTCGCTGTCCTCCTCGACGCGGATCGTCTTGCCCAGCTCCGTACGGAAGTAGTCCCATGCCGACCCGGGATCTAGAGAGCTCATCATGAGGGGCTCGGCGAGGCGCATCCATCCGGTGCGACGTCGAACCGGGTTCCGCTGTTGTCGTCCGTGACGGTTGACGTTCGGCCCGATCCTGCGCCGAACGATCGCGCGGCGCCGACGGCCCGCTCCCAGCTGGCATAGGAGCGGACGGCGGCGTCCGTTCGGAGCGTGAAGCGCTGGCTCCGTCTGCGCTTGATCCACGACTGCGCCGGAAGCTCGACCGGCGCGATCGGTTCAGCCGGCGTCGTTGCCAGGATGTCGACCTGGACCGGATCCGTGAGGTCGGTCATCGTGCCTCCTCGCTCGGAGGGGCAGCTCACGGCCTCGACGCAAACGGTCCCTGTGGATGATGCTGAACTCACATCATCTCACGTTCGTGAAGTGACTCGCCCGAAAACGCACGGCGCGTTCGAAGCCGTCGGGTGCACGAGGAGACCGAGTACACTCGACGAAGACGCGACCCCCGTTCCTGTCGGGAGAAGAGAACGCACGGGGATCTCCACCGTCGCTCCATCGCTGGTCCCAGCGAAGGCTCGAAGCTCCGAACGCGTTCCGCTTCGGATCCGGCTTCCGCCGATCGGCCACGAGCACGACCGACAGAATGGAGAACACGCATGAAGCACGTGAGGGTCGCAACGTATGACATCAAGCAGGGGTCTTTCGAGGAGCTCGCAGGGATCGTTCGCGAAGAGATGATGCGGGTGTTCCGGAACCAACCGGGGTTCATCAAGTACGGCCTCGCCGATCTCGGCGACGACAAGTGCCTGTCGCTGAGCCTGTGGGAGACGCGCCAGGACGCAGATGCGGCGAATGCCGTATCCGCGGACTGGGTACGCGACCTCATGAGCGATCGTGTGGAGCTGCGAACGAACGAGGTCGGCGATCTTGCCTTCTACGAGGGCATACCCGCGACGGTCTGACCTCGTCCGGCACTGAGCCGACCCGCCTGCGCACCGCGCGAGCGTGGTCGTGACGGAAAGGGAACCCACCGAGGTGGGTTCCCTTTCTTTCTAGGTGAGGTCGGGAGGGTCGTGCTCCTCTCTCACGACCTCCCGGCGATCTGCGATGGGCCGGGCTGTGTCAGAGGGCTCAGCACCAGGATCAGGCGACTCAAGGCTCGAGTAGCCGGCCACCAGCATGCCTACACCCAGACCAAAGACTGCCGATCCGAGGATCGCCGCAAGGATGGCTCCGGAACGATCGAAGACGAGGAATCCCACCAAGGCTCCGACGATGGCGCCGGCGACCGCCCCCACGAGACCACCCAGAGGCAATCGGAAGCCCAGCCGCTTGTGCATCCGGCCCTGGGAAGGGGTCTCGGTTCCGACCCTACGCCCGCTCCGCGCTTCGGTTGACGGTTCCTCCACGAGAGAGGTGTTACCCGCGACACTCAGCTTGAACCCCGTCAACACCTCCGACGGACGAGGGCATACGGATCGAGCGTATGCGACGCCGGCTAGTTGGGTACGCCCGCCATATGTGGTTGCGAAGATTTGCGGTCAGCGTAGGGTCGAGCCTTTGGTTCGTGCCGGTCATGTGTGTCCTCGCGGGCGCGGCGATCTCATTCGGCACCATCTCCCTCGACCGAGCCTTCGACTATCAGGCGATCCCGCAGGTGATCGTCGGTCGGCCGACCTCAGCGAACGCGATCTTGACCACGATCGCGGTCTCGATGGTGAGCCTCGCGGCGCTCGTGCTGACGATCACGATGGTGGTTGTCCAGCTGGCGATGGGCCAGTTCTCGCCCCGGATCGTGCAGCGGATCCTTCGCGACAAGCCCAGCCAGCTCGCGATCGGACTCTTCGTCGCGACCTTCGTGCACGCCGTTCTGACGATCCGCGAGGTTGTGGACCGGGGCGATGGCACAGGGCAGGTCCCGGGCATCGCCGTGGCGACGTCGTACCTCCTCGTGCTGGCAAGTATCGCCGCCTTGGTGATCTACGTGCATCACATCGGTCAGTCGCTGCGCGTATCCGCGCTGATCGAACTGGTCGGTCACGACACGCGTAAGCTCGTCGACCGTCGCTATCCCGACGCCGGCCCGCCGCCTCCAGTCGATCCGGAGGCGCCACGCGTGGTCGCTGCGCGAGAGTCGGGCGTCGTGACCATGATCGGGACGGATGCTCTCGTCGCCGAGGCTGCACGGGCCGACTGCGTGCTTGAGCTCGTCCCGGCTCTCGGCGCGTTCGTTCCTGCGGGTGGACCACTGTTCATCGTTCACGGCAGTCTCGACGATCTGGACGAGGACCGGCTCTTCTCTGCCTTGAGCCTGAAGCCCGAGCCGACCCTCGATCAGGACGTCGCGTACGGAATGCGGCTTCTGGTCGACATCGCGGAGCGCTCGTTGTCTGAATCGGCATTTCAGGACCCCACGACGGCCGTGCAGGCGATCGACCGCTTGCACGACATCCTCAGACACCTCGCGCGTCGGCCATTCTCCGATGGTCGCGTTCCCGATGAGGACGGCGAGATTCGACTGCTCGTGAAGACGATGACCTGGGAGAACTACGTTCATCTGGCTTTCGACGAGATCCGGATGGCCGGGGCGGGTTCACCACAGGTGTCGCGACGCCTTGTCGCCGCCCTGATGGATCTCCGTCGCGTCGCGCTTCCGGAGCGCATCGGCGCGCTCGACGAGCAGGCTGCGTTGCTCCGCGCCGCGACGGTTGAGGCCATACACGACGAGCGGGACGTCCGCTTTGCGCTCGATCCGGACCGCGAGGGACTGGGAGCTGCCGCGCCGTAGTTCGCGCGAGACGTAACGATCCTGACTGCGCCACCAAGCCCTGCTATCCGCGGATCCTGCTCCACGTAGACGACAGACGGTCTTCGGAATTCGCGGTCGTGAACTGACTCGGCTCGCGCGCCGACCCGGCGGCCTCGTGGGAGGCTCGCCGGGCCGACGCATCCTTCCTACGTGATGTCGCGACGCTGCATCAGGATCGCCCCGCTCGCAACGGCCACGGCTGCATAGCCACCCAGCAGGAGAGCGCCCATCGTGGGCGTCAGCAGCTCGGCCGGGTTGATCCCGACGACCGCGAAGCCCGCCGCGCCCGGGAAGTACTTCGCGACGTCAGGCACCAGGCCGGAGAAGATGCCCTCGGCAGCCAGGAGCCAGACCAGCGCCCCGGCGATCGCCGCCACCTGGTGCTTGACCGCCAGGCCCACGCCGACCCCGATCGCGGTCCACAGCATCGTCGCCCCGACCAGCCGGCCGATGACCTCGGCCATCGCCGGCGCCGACCACGTGATCTCGACACCCTTGGCGACCAGCAACGGCACGCCGATCGCGATCGAGACCGCCGTTGCCGCGAGCGTGAGCGCCACTCCCCCGCCGGCGGTCGCGACCAGCTTGGCGCCGAGCACCCGGCGACGGTTCGGGCTCGCCAGAAGCGTCGGGACGATCGAGCCGTACCGGAACTCGTCGGTGAACGAGCGCAGGCCAAGCAGGAGCCCGAACAGCGGCGCGATCGTCAGCGATACGTGCAGGAACACCTGCCGCTCGAGCGGCAGGACCAGGTTGGCCCCACCACCATCCGTGACGATCGCCACCACGCCGAGCCCGACGATCACGGCCAGCCCGCCCGCCATCGCGTAGATGCTCCGGGTCGTCGCCAGCTTGCGGACCTCCGATGCGATCTGCCTCCTCATCGTGCGTCCTCCTCCGTGAGCTCGAGGAACGCGTCCTCGAGGCTGGTCTGGGTCTCCGCGAGGCCGAGCACCGGGACGCGGGTCTCGAACGCGATCATGCCGACCGCCGCGGCGTCGGCCCCGGACACCCGCAGCTCGCCGTCGCCCGTCGAGACGACCCCGAGCCCCCGCTCGCGCAGAGCTGTCGCGAGGCGCGGGGCCTCCGAGGTGACCACCGAGAGCTGACGCGAGCCGTGCGTCAGCTCGGCGATCGAGGCCTGGCGAACGAGTCGGCCGCGGTTGATGACGATCGCCTCGTCTGCGAGCTGCGCCATCTCGGTGAGCACATGGCTCGAGACCAGGACGGCGTTGCCCTCGCGCGCGAAGCCCCGCAGCAGGTCACGGAGCCACCGGATCCCCTGCGGATCCAGGCCGTTGGCCGGCTCGTCCAGGATCAGGATGCGCGGCTCGCCGAGGAGCGCCGCCGCGAGTCCGAGCCGCTGGCGCATGCCGAGCGAGTACGTCCCGGCGTTGCGCCGGGCCGCCGCCTGCAGGCCGACCTGCTCGAGGACCTCGTCCACACGTGCCTGCGGGATCCCCGACGCCGACGCAAGCACCCGGAGGTGATTCCGACCGCTCCGGAGCGGGTTGAAGCTCTGCGTCTCGAGCACCGCGCCGACGGTCTTGGTCGGTTCGGGCAGGCTTCGGTACGGCATGCCGAGCACGGTGGCCGAACCCTCGGTCGGCGCGACCAGCCCGAGGACGATGCGGAGCGTGGTGCTCTTGCCGGCCCCGTTCGGCCCGAGGAACCCCGTGACCACGCCCGGGTGCACCTCGAGGCTGAGGTCGTCGACCGCCGTGACCTTCCCGAAGCGCTTGCTCACGCCGCGGACCGAGATCGCCGGCCATTCGAGCGGCGCCCGTTCGACCGGCGGGCGATCCGCCGTGCTGGTAGCTCCCATCTCGGTGCTCCTTCCGATCGGGTCCATTCGGGAGCCACGCTAGGGAGGGCGGGCCTGGTCGCCGTCGCCCGAGAGGACGAACCTGCGGGTCCTCCTGGAGGAGGAGGCCCGTCTTGGGTCAGGCGCGGCGCGCCGTCACGTCGATCGCTGGTCGGCCGCCGTGCGTTCGAGACGCTCCAGGAACGCCGCCTGTGCCGCCTTGATCTTCACGCTGGCCTCGCCGAGCTCGAACCAGGCGACGCGGTCGATCTCGGGGAACTCCTGCGTCCGACCGGAATGGGGCGGCCACTCCATCTCGAAGGTGTTGCTGACGGCGGTCTCCGGATCGAGATCTCCCTCCACCGCCCACGCGAGGACGCGCTTACCGGACTTCTGGCGGATGTCGCCGAGCTCGATCGCGGAGCCCTCCGGCACGTCGTGCCCGGTCTCCTCCTCGAACTCACGCCGGGCGACGGCAAGCAGGTCCTCGCCCGGATCGACCTCGCCCTTGAGCACGGTCCAGTGATCCGCGTCCTTCCCGGCGAAGTACGGGCCTCCCGGGTGGCCGAGTAGCACCTCGAGGCGACCCTTGCGCCGGCGCCACAACAGGATGCCGGCGCTCGTTCGGCCGGACTTGTCGATCTTCGGCTTCCGGACGCGCGCCATTCGGTGATGATGGCAGGCGCACAGAGAGTGGGGGCGCCCCTATACGAGGTAGCGAGCCAACGCGAACGTGGTGGTCTCGGCTCCGGCCGAACCCGCCAACACGATCTTCCCGTCGGACTGGACCCCCATCCCCCGGGCGAAGTCGAACCCCGCGGTGAACGACGTCGTGACCATCCCGTCGCTGCTGAAGGTGTCGTCCAGGGCGCCGTCCGCGTCGTACCGGGCCAAGGCGAACGAGGCCGAGGCCCCGTTGAATCCGGCCGATCCGCCGGCGACGATCTTCCCGTCGGGCTGGATCGCCACCCCGCTCGCGCCGTCGTCGTCGACCGTGAAGTCCGTGACCACCATCCCGTCCCCGTCGAAGCCCGGGTCGAGAGCTCCCTCGGTCGTGTAACGGGCGAGGGCGAAGGCGCTCGTGTACTCGCCAGGGCCCCCCGCGTCACCCGCGACGACGATCTCGCCGTCGGACTGGATCGCGACGGCGCTGGCCGAATCGGTCCCGACCGTGAAGTCGGTGAACGCGAAGCCGTCCCCGTCGAACGTGGTGTCGAGATTGCCGCTCGCGTCGTACCTGGCGACCTCGAATCGGCCCGATCCCGTTCCGACCGCGACGATCTTCCCGTCGGTCTGCATCGCGACGTCGTCGGCGAAGTCGTACTCACCGCTGATCGCCGTGGTCACCTTCCCGTTGTCGCTGAACGTCGTATCGAGCGTCCCTTCGGGGTTGTAGCGAGCCAGGGCGAACTCCGCGGTACGCGGGCAACAGGTGAGCGACTCGGCGGTCCCGAGCGCGACGATCTTGCCGTCGGTCTGGACCGCGACGGCCGTGGCGCCCGCCTCGGATCCCGCGAACTTCGTGAACACGATCCCGTCGCCGCCGAATGCCGGGTCGAGCTTCCCGTTCGACCGGTAGCGAGCGACGACGAACCTGCCGTCGAGCGAGCCCACGGCCAGGATCTTCCCGTTGGCCTGGACGGCCACCGCGGGGGTGAACTCGAACTTCCGCGTGAAGTGCGTCGTGACACGGCCGTCGCGGCCGAACGTCGTATCCAGCTTCCCGTGGAGGGTGTACCGGGCCAAAGCCCAATCCACGTCTGGGCTTCCGGCCCTCCCCACGGCCACGACCTTCCCGTCGGGCTGGATCGCCATGTCGAAGGCGGCTCCGCCGCCCGCGAACCGGGTGAGGACCTTGCCGTCGCCCCCGAACGTCGGATCGAGATGCCCAGGAGTGGCGAGGGCCGGAGTCGCCGAGGCGATCAGAAGGCCCGCGAGGACGACAACGAAGACGGCCTTATGTCGCACGTTCGCGTTCCTTCCCTCTCTCCAACAGGTTGGAAGCATCGGTCTTGCCGTGCCCACTATGCCCTGCACAGTTGAGCACGACAGAGCTCGAGCCGGTACCCAAATGAGGCACGGCGATACGAGCCGCCGAGCGCGCCATCCACACCGTGGCGGACATCGGCGTATCTGATATGCCTCCTCGGAGGTCTGCCGCCGAGAACGACGAAGGACCAGCGCGATGCGCCGGTCCTTCAACGTTCGTCAGCGACGATCAGGTGATCGGGCGTACGTTCGCCGCCTGCGGGCCCTTCTGACCCTGCGTGACGTCGTACTCGACCTTCAGGTTCTCCTCGAGGTTCCGGTATCCCTCACCCGAGATGGCGCTGAAGTGCACGAACACGTCTTCGGTCCCGTCCTCAGGGGTGATGAAGCCGAAGCCCTTCTCCGCGCTGAACCATTTCACGGTTCCAGTTGCCACTACGATCCCTCCTTCCTTTCGCCGTCCGGGCCTTGGAACTGCCCTTCGGGCGGCCGGCGTGACGGCCGACGGTGAGGGAACTGCTCGTAGCGAACCGCGATCGTTGCCCTCAACCCAGACCGTACCAGCTTGAAGGCCGATATCGCCCGTTCGCCTGGGATGGTGCGCGGAAGCCGGGGTCAGGCCCTTCCATTCGATGCCTGCTCGATCACGGATCCGATGAACTGGACGATCCGGCGCGCGTGGACCCGTTCGGGATCGAGGTCCGGGTTGTAGATCGTGATATCCCAGCCGCGTGGGTCAGCACGCAGAGCCGTGTTCGCGACGGCCACGAGCTGGTCCCAGCCGAGACCGCCGGGCTGCGGGTAGTCGATCGCGGGGAGCGCCTGCGTCGACAGCACGTCGAGGTCGAGGTGGAACCACCAGGGATCGTGAAGCGACTCGCAGGCGGCCGCGGCGATCCCGGCGGGATCGACCCCCAGGCGCCCCCCGTCCACGAGCGCCACCCGGTCGCGCAGCGACTCGACCCCCTCGGCGCGAAGGAGCTCCGCGTCACGGGCGCCGAGGATCTGGACGTCGGCAGGCACGACGAGGGGAAGCAGGGTGGCAAGCTCCGGAGACCATGAGGCGTCCACCATCCCCAGCGCGAACGCGAGCTCCATGTCGGCCGCCTCGCCGGTCGATGACTGCTCGGGCAGGTACGCATCCTCGTGTCCGTCGACGAACAGGAGGCCGATCCCGTCCTGTACCGAGGCGGCAGCCAGACACCCCAGCAGCACCGGGCAATCGCCGCCGATGATCAGCGGGAGCTGCCCGTCGTCCAGGATCGGCGCGACCCCATCTCGAACACGAGTGACGAGCGCGCCGAGACCGTCCGGATCGATGACGTGAGATCTCGCGTCGCGATCCGGCGACGGTTCGGGCAACGTGATGTCCCCGTGGTCGCGGACCTCTGCGTGCCGGCGGAGGACTTCGACCAGACCTTCTTCTCGCAACACGCGCGGGCCCCGGGCGACGCCGTCGATCGTGCCCGCCGAATTCGCCGGGACACCGAGGAGCCCGATCGTGCGCATCTCAATGCAGGCCGTGCTCTGCCGGCCTGTACGCGTGCTTACGACCCAGCGCCTAGCTGCTCAGGCGTCCTTCGCGGCGTCGGTGGCCTTCGAGGCGGCGTCCTTCGCCGCCTTCGTCGATGTCGCAGCAGCATCCTTCACGGCGCTCGTGGCCGTCGTGGCCGCGTCCTTCACGGCGCTCGTAGCCGTGGAGGCGGCGTCCTTCACAGCATCGGCGGCCTTCGAGGCGGCCGTGGATGCCCGGTCGTACGGGTCACCGGCGGCGAACGAGTCCCATTCGTCGACGGTCGAGCCCGACCGCTTCCTCATGACGGCGACGGCGGCGATGACGCCACCCAGGATCAGCAGCAGGATCAGGAGTCTTTTCATCCGTCCCTCCTCTGTCGCGGTTCTCCACCCTAGCGTCCTCGGACGCCCGAAGGCCACCCGCCCCCTCTGACCCGAACGGTGCCGGTGATCGGGCTCAGGTTGTCCCGCACCACCCGCAGGCTCACGTCGTCGCCGTGGCTCCTGCCAAGTTAGTGCAGGAAGTGCTCCAACGCTGGGGACACGGGCTCGAAGGCCGAGGACTCCATGATCGGAGCGGGATGTAGGAAGTGCTCCAGTGCCGGGGACACGGGCTCGACGGCCATCTCGAACCAGATGGCAGAGGCGCCTGAGGCCCCGACGGCCGCGAACGTGGCCTCGGCGGGTCCAGCACCGTTCTCGATCGCGGGCTCACAGCCAACCCGAGGGATGCAAGCTGTCGTCCCGGCGGCTGTCGGAGAGATCGCGAACGGACCCGCGACCATGAGTGCGGCCAGCATCGCACCCACCACGAAGGCAGCGACCGGCGCGAGAGGCGTCCGTGCACGCGTCCCGGAGATACCAACCCTGGCGGTCTGGACCGTGGCGCTCATGGGGTCCTCCCTTCGCATGCCGCCATCGGCAGCGGATCGAACGTAGCCCTGGAGGAAGACCCCTTCTGTGGCGAGCGCTACGAACGCGATGTGCCGCCGGGCACGTCAGCGTGGCCGAGCCGGCCATCCCTCGGGTGGACGTCCACGACCGGCCGCCTCACATCTTCTTCCGGAGCGGCTTGGTGATGCCTTCCAGGATCCGCCGGCCGATCGAGCGATCCTCCCAACGACCCGGCTGGATCTCCTCGCTCCGCTCGAGGTCCACGTCGAACTGCCGATCCAGCAGCCGGACGAGTTCTGGGTCGAGCGCCACCAGGTTGATCTCCTCGTCGAGCTCGGTGGAGCGCGCGTTGAAGTTGGCCGAGCCGACGTTGGCCACGAGACCGTCCACCGTCATGACCTTCGCGTGCAGCATGGTCGGCTGGTACTGCCAGATACGCACCCCGTGCTCGAGCAGCCGCTCGTACGTCGCCTGTCCGGCCATCTGGACGAACCGCTTGTCGCCGTGCGGTCCGGGGAGCAGGATCTCGACCGTCACGCCGCGGTCGCTCGCCGAGCTGAGGTATCCGACCAGCTCGTCGTCCGGAACGAAGTACGCCGTGGTGATGCGGATCCGATCCTCCGCCATCCTCAGCAGGGCCAGGAGCAGGGTGGAGATGTCGCTCCAGCCCACCTCCGATGCCCCGCGAACGCACTGGATGACCGCCCCGCCAGGCTGGGGTTGATCGGGGAAGCGGTCGATCGAGCTGTCGAACACCTCTGGGTCGGTTTCGAGCCAGTTATCGAGGAAGGCGGCGCGAAGCCCGTCCACGGCGGGGCCCCGCACGCGGAAGTGGGTGTCCCGCCATTCCTTCTCATTTCGGGCGTCGCCCTGCCATTCGTCGGCGATGCCGACACCTCCCGTGAAGCCGGTCGCCTCGTCGACGATCAGGACCTTGCGGTGGGTCCGGTGGTTGACCTTCGTCGGCTGCAGCCTGCGGAGCGGCCGGAACCATCGCAGGCGCACGCCGGCATCCTCCATCCCGGAGACCGAGGCCGGGTCGATCGAGGAGCAGCCCCAGGCGTCCAGCAACACGCGAACGCGAACGCCCGAGCGGGCCTTCTCGGAGAGCGCATCGGCGAATCGGACGCCGATGTCGCCGCGCCAGTACACGAAGGTCAGCAGATCGATCGTGCGCTCCGCCTCGCCGATCGCCTCGAGCATCGCCGGGAAGATCTGGTCGCCGTTGACGAGCACGTCGACGAGGTTCCCCTCGGTCGCGGGGACGCCGATGATGCCCTCGAGCATGCGGCGAACCTCGGCCGTCCGGTCCTCGGATGCGCGCGGGGGCCGGCTCGTGTCCAGGGTGGTCACGAGGCCACACCGGCCGGGGCGGGCGGGGTCGGCGCCTCCGATCTCGTCGGTTCGGGCGTGACGCCGTCCACCTGGGCGCGCCTGCGAGGCGCCGGCGCCCCGGCGCGGACCGCCTCCAGCTGAGCCGCCACGGCGACGCCGTAGAGCAGAGCAATGGACGTCAGGATGGTCCAGAGCAACAACGCGACGAATCCCGCGAGTGGACCGTAGGTCTGACCCAGGTTCGAGCTCGCGCTCAGGATCGCGCCGAGCGCGAGCGTGACGATCAGCACCAGGGTCACGGACAGCAGCGCGCCCAACGTGAGCCAGGACCACGAGGGTTGGTGCCGGCGCGGGCTCCAGCGGAAGATGCACACGGTCGCGCCGACCAGCAGGACGAACGCCAACGGCCATCGGGCGATGTTCCAGACGTCCTGGGCAGCCGGTGACTTCCACACGTCGGCGAGTCCGCGCCCGAGGGTCGTCGCGACGAACGCGGCGACCGCCAGCAGGCCGGCGCTGATCGTCAGGACGAACGCCCGCGCGTACTTGTGCAGGGTGGGGCGGTCGATCTCGATGCCGTAGATGCGGTTCATCGCCCGTTCGATCTGTCCCAGGAGCGTCGTCCCGGTGATGAGTGCGCCGACCACCCCCAACGTGAGGGCGAGGGAACGGTTCTGGGCACCGGCCTCATGCGCCTGCTGGACGGCGTCGGTCAGCACCGTTCCCGCGGGGCCGGGGAACAGATCCTTGAGCATGCCGACGATGCTCTCGCTCAGCCTGCCCTCGTCGAGCGCGCTCGCGAGGCCAACCAGGGCGATGAGGCCCTGGACGAGGATCAGCGCGGTCGCGATCGCCATCGAACGTGCGTGACTGAACCCGTCCGAGGCCCGCAGCCGCTGGAACGCGTCGGTCAGCAGCCTGCGGGAACCGGCCTCCGAGAGGGTCTCCTTGGCGTCGGATCCGGTGAGGTTCCAGGTCTCCGGGACGTAGTTCGCTGTGCTCATGAGGGCTCTCCTTCGGGAACGCAGACGGTGATCGCCGACGGCTTCACCTTGATCTTCAACTTCTTGGTCGCCTTCCGATCGCCGCCGTCGAGCTGGTACGGCGTCCGAGACGCCAGGCGGACCTCGAAGGAACGGCCGGTGGTGGTCTGCACGAACGGCGAGGCGCTGACGTCGCCCACGACCGCGCGGCCCAGGGTTCGCGCCCACTCCCAGGCGCCGTCTGCCGTCACCACACCGATGTCGAGGTAGCCGTCGTCCGGCACCGCATCGGGGAACACGGTCAGGCCTCCCAGGACGTCGCCGACGTTCCCGAGCAGGACACAGCTCGCATCGCCTTCGAACCACCGCGCTCCGTCGACCTCGATCGACATCGCGACGGGGTCCATCTGCACGTTCCTTGCACCGGTCCACACGTAGGCGATGCGCCCGACCCGATCCTTGAGTCCCGCATCGGCCGCCTTGATCATCATCGCGTCCAACCCGGCGCCGGCCATGACGGCGAAGTGCTCCCCGTTGACCTTCCCGACGTCCAGCCCGCGGCGGGTGCCGTCCAGGCCGATCCGGACGCAAGCCTCGAGGTCCTCGGGCAGACCGAGGTTCGTGGCGAGGAGGTTGGCCGTCCCGGCGGGCAGGATCGCGAGCGTCACCGGCTTACCCACGACGGTGTCGATCGCGCGCTGCACCGTGCCGTCGCCGCCCCATACGAAGAGCAGATCGACGCCCTGATCGACCAGCTCCTCGACGCGATCGGGCACGTCCTTGCTCTTCGGCACCTCGTGCCAGGGCAGGTCGGTAAGGCCGTAGTCGGCCAGGGTCTTGCGGAGCTCGGCCAGGCCTCCACCGAGCCGCTTCTCGGCGTGCGCCACCACCCCGACGGACGTCATCTCGACACCTCGACACCCGCAGGCGGCGCGGCGGGAAGGGATGCGGGGGCGGGCAGCTCTCCGTCCGGGGGCTGCGTGTCGGCGTCGTCGCTCGCGGCGCGTTCGTTCGCCTCGGCGACGGCCACGCCGGTCCTCGTCGCGAGGAACGCGAACGCCAGACAGCCGAACGCGCCGATCACGCTCCCGATCACGTCCGTCGGATGGTGCATGCCCCGGTACAGGCGCGAGAGCGCGACGAAGGTCGGGACGGCGAAGGCCACGAGCCACGCGAGGGCCTGGACGATCCTCGACCGGACCAGCGACATGACGATGAGCGCGATGCCCACGTACAGGACGATCGATGCGGCCACGTGGCCGGAGGGGAAGCTCGAGGTCGGCGGCCCCGGGTCCAGGTGCGGCACGTTCGGCCGGGGTCGGTCGATGACGAACGTGGTCGTCACGAACGTCGTGACCTCGATCAGCAGCGCCCCCACCAGGAACGCGATGTGTGCCCAGTGGCGGCCGAGCGCGAGGATCCCGACGGCCACCGCGGC
>Ga0114129_10008773_pt1 | contig 14418 bp, 10 predicted proteins | sample RhiMetdeltSRZDD1_FD_80071 | JGI IMG/M metagenome (GOLD analysis project Ga0114129, IMG submission 80071) | Populus rhizosphere microbial communities from Tennessee, USA - Rhizosphere MetaG P. deltoides SRZDD1 (version 2) (version 2) | ecosystem: Host-associated > Plants > Roots > Rhizosphere >... | reverse complement strand
GAACAGGCGCTGATAATTCCGGCCGAGAGGAACGGGGAGATCGCGCAGCTCCAGTTCTCTCAGTTCGGCCCGCACCTCTGCGCGATCGGTCTGCAGAATCGGCGACTCGCCGACCACGGTCACCGTTTCCGCCAGCTCGCCCACCGGCAGCGCGGCGTCGACACGCGCGACCGTGTTGAGCGTGACCGGCACGTTCGGCCGCGTGAAAGTCCGGAAGCCCGTCAGCGTCACCTTGACGGTGTACGTTCCGGTCGGCACCGCCGTAAACGTATAGGTGCCGGCGGAGTCGGTTGTGGCTTCTCGCGTCAGCCTGGTCTCTTCGTGAACGATGACGACCGTTGCGCCGGGCAGCATCGCGCCCGTCGAATCGTGGACGTTCCCGACCATCGATCCGTAGAGCACCTGGGCACCGGCGGTCTGTGTGAGCATGACGAACGCGAGCGAAACAGCGACGGCAAGCACGCAACGCGGCCGAAATGACAGCGTCATATCGCGTTCCTCCCAGTCTCGCGAACGATTAGGTGCCGATACCTTCGTTGGCGGCTACGCTAAGCAGCTGGAAGGTGTGTGTCAAGCGTTTCTTGGACGAGCAGCTGTCGGCTCGAGCGTCGCCAGGTCCCAACGGCTGTAGGGAAAGTGCGGATGAGTTAGAGGAAGTCCCGCCCGGCTCAGGGTCAGCTCGGAGGGGCGCTGCTGAGGATCTCGTCCAGCGGCGGCCCCCGTGCAAACGCTTGCGAAACCGGACGTCAAGAGCAATGAGCGCTCCTACGACGCTCCACAGCTCCTTCCTGCCAGGAGTCGACGGCATTCGAGGCGGTAGCGGGCCCTTTGGCACATTCGCCATTTCAGATTCCGGCACGTTGGCGTGCCGGGTGGCTCGGCTATCTCGTCGGCGCGAACGTTGTGTGGGCGCGCAGGACGATGAACACGCCGCCGAGCAGGTTGCTGCGAGCGACGGTTCGCAGGACGAGCATCAGGACAGTCAGGATGAGCGAGAACGCGAGCGCTGCAAGCGGGACGACCATGAGCGCAGCCACCGTTCGATGAGCGGCGACGCAAATATTTGCGGACGACAACGAGTTCACGGAGCGATCGGCAAATGGAGGGCGATCGCGGTGCCGGCGCCGGCGGCGGACGTCACTCGAAGGGTGCCTCCCAGCGCTGCCGCACGGCTGTGCAGGTTGACCAACCCGTGACCTTCGTTCGGCATCAGCGGATCGAATCCCCGTCCGTTGTCGTGCAGCTCGAGCCTCAGTACATCGACGTCGATCGCGAGCGTCATGGCCACCTCGGTGCACGCAGAGTGTTTGACGATGTTGTTGACCGCTTCCTTGAAGATCAGGAACACCTCGCGTCGCACGTTGGCGCCAAGCTTGATCTGCTGATCTGCGGCAGGGAAGTCCAGGGACAGCGTCGTGTTCGTCGCCGTGAAGGTGTCGGCCGCAAGGCGCCGCATACGCTGCGTCAGGTCGGCGAGATGGTCCTTCGCAGGATCGATCGCCCAGACGATGTCGCTCATCGTGTCGACGAGCTCTCTGGAAGCGGTCGCAATCATCCCGAGTGGATGATTGAGTTGGGGTAGGACGCCCGCACCCTGCTGCCGCGCCACCTCGCTGAGGATCGAAATCTGGGTGAGACTCGACCCGATCTCGTCGTGGAGATCAGCCGCGATTCGCCGGCGCACGCGCTCCAGCTCCGTCAAGCGCTCTTCGCGCGCTCTGCTGATTGCCCGTCGCGTTGCGGCCCGATAGCGCTCGAATGCCATCATCCCGCTGAAGACCACGAGCCCCGCGAGCGTGAGGAACCACCAGCGACGCCAGATCGGAGGCAGCACGCGAAAGACGGCGCGTGCGGGCCGGGGGCTCTGCGCTCCGCCAGTGGACACGGCGCGCACTTCGAATTCGTACGCGCCGGGTGCCAGGTTCGAAAACATCACCGAGCGCAGCGGGCTCGGCGCGCTCCAGTCGTCGCCGGCGCCGACCAGCCGATATTGGAAGGACAAGGTGTCGCCCGTCGCGAAGCTGATCCCGAAGAACGCAACCTCGAGCTGCGTCCGTCCCGGAGTTAACTCGACGCCCGACACGGTGTCCTCGCCCGCTGGCGACACGGCCCGATCGACCCCAGCGACGCGCAATCCGGCGATCCGAACCTCCGGGGCACCAACGTTTCGACGTGCGTCCGGCTCGTAGTACGAGAGCCCTTGCGTCGTGCTGAACCACAGTCGGCCCGCACGATCGGCGTACGCACCGTTCACTTCGTTGGCAGCCAGCCCGTCACTCGTCTTGTACATCTTGGCAATTCGAGGCGTCGCGGATCCGACGGCAATCGAGGTCCTCTCCATCTGCGCGATACCCTGACCAGTAGAGATAAAGAGACTGCCGACAGCATCCTCCACCATCGCGCCAACGATGCCGCCAGTCAGCTGCCCTCGAGTCGCAATTCTGATCGGCTGCAGGCGCACTGCATTGGGATCGTCGATTCGGTAGACGCCGCTCGTGCTCCAATACCACAACCGGCCCGCGCGATCCGTGATCGCACCGCCGATGTTGCCCGCGGGCAGGCCGTCGGCCGCAGACAGAATCCGGAAGCGGGCGCCGTCATACCGCGCGATGCCGCCGTCGCGAAGCGTGATGAACAGCACATGGTGCCGGTCTTCGCAGAAGCTCGTCGGCGCATTGAACGGCTGCAGGCCGTCAGCCTCCGAGTACTTCTGAAAGCGGCCCGACCCACGATCCCAGCGCGTGAGCACCTCACGGCCCGGAATCAAGCTCGCGATCCAGATGTCGCCCCGTGAATCTTCGAAGAGTCGGTTGATGCTGTCCTGCGCGAGGCCGTCGCGCGTCGTGTACAACGCGGGGATCCGAGTCGCGAGGTCATCGATATGGCGGATGCCTGTAAAGCGGACCAGCCCGGCGCCGGTCGCGAACCACCACTCGCCGAAGTGGTCCTCGATCGCTTGCTGGTTCTCTCTCCATCCGGCGGCGCGGGCCAATGCTGGGATGTTCGCGCGGACGGTCTGGAACCGCTGGCCGTCGAAGCGGCTGACCCGCCAGTCCTGACTGATCGCAATGAGCTCCCTGTTGCGGTCCTCGAACACGGACGCGACGAGCTGTCCCAGCCCGTCCGAGTCCCGGTAGGTGATGAATCCGTGACGCGCCACGCGAAAGAGGCCCGCTGCCTGCGTCGCGATCCAGAGATTTCCGTCCCGGTCCTCGGCGGCGCCCGCGAGCCGGGCGTGAAGGCGTGGGTCCTCGAGCCTGGCGAAGCGCCCCGCCACAAACTCGATGACGGCGCCAGCGGTGACGACGTGTATCACTCCCGACGGCGATCGCACCAGATCCGGCACCCGCAATTCGCCTAAGTCCGACGTATCGAAGTACACCGCTGCACTTGGCGTTTGTGGTACGGCTGCGACGCCAGCGTGCATTCTGAGCTTCCGCGCCGCTGCCCGCGCGATCGCTTCATCCTCGAACACCTGGTCGCGTGCCGGTTCGGCGTCGTACGACGAAGCCGGCGGCGGCTTGAGGATCGCCAGGCCGGACTGGTGGCCAATCCAGAGCGCGTCATCTTCCGGTGTGTACAAGAGAGAGAAGACGTGGTCGGTTTCCAGTCCCTGAGCGAGGGGATACGACACGATGCGGCCATCGCGCAGCAAGCGAACCAGCCCGAACCGCGTGCCCACCCACAGCGTGTTCTCGCGATCGTTTGCGAACGACCAGACCTGCACCATTTCATCCGGGTGGCCCCGTCGTCGAAGTTCGACGCGCGCGAAGAGCGGCCGCCCTTCGGGGCCGACGGTCATGCGGAACAGGCCGCCGTCGGTGCCGGCCCACAGCGTGCCATCCGTGGCGCGGAACAGTCGGTTCACCCGATTCGCCGTCGGCTCGCGATCGACTGAAAAGGCGTCGTACCGGCGCTCGGCCGCCGAGAATCGAACGTGAATCACACCGGCGCCGTTCGACGCGAGCCAGAAGCCATCAGATGTTTCGAGCAGGTCGTTGATGATCGGAAACGGCAGGCCTTCAGCGACGCCGAAGCTTTGAAATTGCGCACCGTCGAAGCGGCTGATGCCGCTGTTCGTGCAGATCCAGAGCAGGCCGCGCGAATCGGAGACGATGCGCTTCACACGGTCGTCGCCGAGGCCGTCGGCGGTCGTGAAGGATCGCACGGGCAACTCGCGCGCGCCGACTTGCGGTGCCAGCATCGCCGTGACCATCGCGACAATCGAGAGCAGACGACTTCGCATGCGCAGTCGGCGCTGGGCTCCGGATTTTCTCACGGTTTCGACGATTCCTAGCTGTTCTCGTAGCCGAAACCGGCCTTCGCTGCCTGACCGCCACACATGACTGCCTCTTCGCGTAGGGCGCTTCGGCCAGCCCCGCCGTATCGTAAGCAGGCCCTCGCCGGGGGCTCCGATTTCCATCAAGAGGAGAAGAGAATATGGCCTACGAAAAATGGCGCGCGATGCAGCTGGCCATCGTCGTCGCGACCGTCATCGCCCTGCCACGAGCGGGCTTCAGCCAGATTGCGCACAGAGTGAAAGACATCAACGAGACCGCGTCCGCCGCGGGATCAACGTTCGTGGCCGGCGTCACGATTGGCAATGTCACCTATTTCGGGGCGGACGACGGCCTGAATGGGTTCGAGTTCTGGCGAACCGACGGCACGACGGCCGGGACGTGGCTGGTGAAGGACCTTCAACCCGGCCGGTTCGGTTCGAACGCCGGTAGCTACAGAGTCTTCAATGGGAAGGTTTTTTTCACAGCCAACAATGGCCTCTACAGCAGCGACGGTACGGCCCAGGGAACCGTCAGGATTGCCACGGCGAATACGAGCTTCTCGCCGACCGTTGTGGGCAATCGCTTGTTCTTTGCTGCCAGCGACGTGGCGACCGGCACCGAGCTGTGGGTGACCGACGGCACCACAGCCGGCACAGGGATGGTGATGGACATCAACCCAGGCGCCGCCTCGGGGATCCAGTTCAATACGTTCGTCAGCGCCAACGGCCTCCTGTATTTCATCGGCAATGACTCACTAACGGGGTTCGAGTTGTGGAAGAGCGATGGCACGGCGGCGGGCACGGCACTCGTGAAAGACATCGCGCCAGGCAGCGCGTCGTCGAATCCCAATCAGATTGTGAACGCCAACGGTGTGGTCTTCTTCCGAGCCTTCCAAAGTACAACCGGGTCGGAGTTATGGAAGACCGACGGCACCGATGCGGGCACGGAGTTGGTGATCGATCTTGTTCCAGGTGCCGGCAGCTCGTTCCCGAACGGCCTTGTGGCTTTGGGCGGCAGCGTCATCTTCGCCGCCAACGATGGCGTGACCGGCAGCGAATTGTGGAAGAGCGACGGAAACGCTGCCGGCACGGTCCTTGTGAAAGACATTACGCCTGGTGCCGGATCGGGATCGCCCGGCTCGATGATCGCGGTGAACGGAGTGGTCTACTTCGGCGCAAACGAACCAGGGTTCGGCAATGAACTGTGGACGAGTGACGGAACGGGTCCGGGGACGATGCGTGTGAAGGACATTCGGGCGGGCGCCGGATCGTCATTCCCGTTCAACATGTTCCTGGCAAACGGAACGCTGTACCTGTCTGCGGACGATGGCGTCAGCGGGCGTGAGCTGTGGAAGACGGATGGAACGGAATTCGGAACCGTGCGGGTATTAGACATCTTTCCGGGCGCAGCGGCATCGGGTCCGACTCCGCTTGCGGCCGCGGCATTCGGGATGCTGTTTACGGCCGATAACGGATTGGTCGGGCGCGAATTGTGGCGGACAGATGGAACCGGCGCGGCAACCGCGTTGGTCAAGAACTTGAACGTCGGCGCCGGCTCCGGAATCGCTCAGGGAACGATGGCCGTGCCGGTTGAGTGGAATGACGCGCTCTACTTTGCGGCCAACGACGGCGCGACCGGCGTGGAGTTGTGGACGAGCGACGGAACAGAAGCGGGCACCGTGCGACTGAAAGACATCCGCGCCGGGGCGGCCGGCTCAGGTCCCACGCTGTTGACCGTCTTCAATGGCGCGTTGTACTTCATCGCCGACGACGGGGTGTCGGGACGTGAGCTTTGGAAGACCGATGGAACCGAGGCGGGCACCGTGCTCGTGAAAGATCTCAACCCGGGCGCACCCGCGTCGGGCGCAGCCACGATGATGGTCTTCAACGGCACCCTGTACCTGACCGCGACCAATGGCGTGAACGGCACGGAACTCTGGAGAAGCGACGGCACCGCGGCGGGCACGGTCATGTTGAAGGACATCAACCCTGGTGCGGCGAGCTCGTTCCCCGGGTCGCTCAAAGCCGTCGGATCGACGCTGTTCTTCGCCGCGAGTGATCCTATTGCGGGTCAGGAATTATGGAAGACCGACGGCACCCCGGCCGGCACAGTTCGCGTGAAGGACATCGTCCCGGGTGCCGGCGGATCTTCTCCGTTCGGTCTGGTGGCGGTGAACGCTACCCTGTTTTTCACCGCGTTCACGCCCGCCACCGGTACGGAGTTGTGGAAGAGCGACGGGACCGAAGCGGGTACGGTGCTGGTGAAGGATGCACGTCCGGGCCCTGCCGGAACGTCGCCGACCAGCCTCACCAGTTACAACGGCAGACTGTTCTACGGCGCCGATGACGGCCTGCACGGTCGTGAGCTCTGGGTGAGCGACGGCACTGAAGGTGGTACCTACATGGTGGCCGATCTCAATCCGGGGCCGGCGTTCACGTCGCCGAGCGAATTCCTGGAGTCGGACGGCGTTCTGTACTTCACGCCGATTTTCGGACTGCTGGGGGCGGAGTTGTGGCGCACGGATGGCACAGCGGAAGGCACGACGATTGTGATGGACATCAACCCCGGACCTGACCCGGGAAGGTCAACGGCGCCGGGCACGCCGCGCATCGCGGACGTCGGAAAGGCGGTCGTCTTCAGCGCGAGCGAAGGCATCTTCGGCCTCGAGCTCTGGAAGACCGACAAGCAGGATACGTTTCACCTCATCGATCTCGCCCCGGGAGCCGGTTCTTCGGCTCCGGAGCATTTCGTGCTGACGAAGAAGCTCCTGTTCTTCACGGCAGACGACAACACCACGGGCCGCGAGCTGTATGTCATGCAGGCCGACGTCGCCCACCTGCCAAAACCCGCGGTGCAGAACCTGGCGGACAAGTTCAAGGAGAAGAAGTACTCGCTGGGCCACGGTCACGACATGGCGGAGCTGCTGGCGCTGCTGGCTGAGCACAATCTGTTAGACATCGAAATCGGGCCAGACGAGATTCAGTGACAGCGTTCGATCCGGAATGGCAGCTCCCGCCATTCCGGATCGGAGCCCTTCATGTGAACATGGCTCAGCATTGCTCGTCGGGCTGTGACGCCCTACACTGCGTGGACACCGATGACCACGGGGAGCGAGACGACCATTCGCGTGGCGATCGTGGAAGACCGACGGGAGATTCGCGACGGCCTCGCCATGATCATCAACGGGACGACAGGATTTCGCTGTACTGGCGCTTACCGTTCGATGGAGGAAGCCCTCGCGAGCATCGACGGCGATCTGCCGGATGTCGTCCTCAACGACATCGGTCTCCCCGGTATGAGCGGCATCGACGGGATTCGGATCCTGAAAGAGCGCCATCCCGCTCTTCTCGTCCTGATGCTCACGATTTACGACGATGACGATCGCATTTTCGAGGCGCTGTGCGCCGGGGCGTCGGGGTATCTGCTGAAGAAGACTCCGCCCGCGCGCCTGCTCGAGTCGCTGCGCGAGGCGGTGGCGGGCGGCGCACCGATGTCGCCTGAGGTTGCGCGGCGCGTTGTCGCCTTGTTCCGGGCCTTTCGTCCACCCGACGACACGAAATGCGATCTGACGCCGCATGAAACCCGACTGCTTCGACTGTTCGTCGAAGGGCACAATTACAAGACGGCGGCCGCGGAGCTAGGCGTCACCGTTCACACCATCAGCTTTCACCTCCGCAGCATTTACGAAAAGCTGCAGGTCCACTCCAAATCCGAGGCGGTCGTGAAAGCGCTGCGCAATCGGCTGGTCTGAACTCCCGCGGTTGCGATGACTACATGAACTCGTAGGTCAATCCGCGTTTCGTCCCGCTTCGTCTCTCTCGCCCCTACACACATGCGCGGTGCGTGCCCTGACGACGAGGCCGTATGCTCTCCGGCCTTGCGCGCGTCCGATCGGCGCGCGCGTCCGTGAACGAAGGAGACGAGAACATGATCAAGAAGCTGCTCCTGTTTGCCGTCGCGCTGGTCCTGGCGTCGGCGGGCGCCGTTCGGCTGTCCGCCCAGGGCCCCAATGGAACGAACCCGCGACCGTTCTACGTCATCGGGCACAACCCGAACACGCTCGAGATGGCAGAGCTTGCGCTGCTGAGCGGCGCGAATGCCCTCGAGCCCGACGTGATCGTCCTGCCCGCCGGTGCCGTCGGCCTGCCCTTTTTCCTGTCCGATCCGACTGGAATGGTCATCTATCACGACAACGTTTTGCTGACGGCGCGCGTGCCTCTGACGCTGGAGGAGTATCTCGATGGGGTCCACCTCCTCGCCGAGAAGTACCCACAGCTCGCGCTGATCATGCTCGACGTGAAGCCTCAAGCCGCGAAGAAGGCGAACGGCCAGAAGATTCTGGACGCGATCCACCAGCATCTCAACTTCGGCGACGTCATGCTGAACGTGATCATCAACGTCGGCAACAGGGTTCCCGACGCCGAGTTGTTCACAGACATCTATTCGCAGCTGGGTGAGCGGGAAGGGGTACAAGTCGACGGAGAGGACAATCCCGCGCTGGTCGTAGCGGCGCTCGCTGCGGCGGAGGGAGGGAACATCGGCTACGGAGACGGCACACTGGGTCCCGGCCCGAACCTGCCGAAAGCCATCGATTGGGGATCGTTCCTAAAGGCGAGCTGGGGGTTTCCTCGTGTCGTCTCGGACGTGTACACGATTGCGAACGCGGGGATGATGGACTTCTTCATCGAGGCTGGCGCCGATGGCATCATCCCCGATCACTTCATCCCCATTCCCCCGATCCCGATGCCGGGACTGGGGCTGACCGAATACGACCTGCTGAGCGCTCCTTTCACGCTTCTCCTCGCGGGAAAGGTTCCGCAGCATCCCGAAATCCGGTATGCGACGCGGGATGACAATCCCTTCAAGCCGGAGCTCCAGGCGTATGGGCTCAAGACCCGGACGCTGGACGTGGATGACGGAGCCACGGACGCGCCCCTGACGTTCACGCTCGAGGGATGCCGCGGCACCTCGGAGGTGACGTTCCACACGGGGATCGCTCCCAACCTCTTTGGCACCGGACGAATGGAGCGCGGCGAGACCGATCACGTGACGATTCCAAGCCTCAAGCTCGGCAAGCTCACGAAGCTGCACATCCTCAATCACGGCGGGTTCTTCAATCGTCCGGACTGGGCGCTGCGGGACGTGGCCGTCAGCAGCGCGCGCTGGCTGGGTTCGGATATTGGCGGCACCGTCGAATACGGCGCCACTTTCAACGGGTTCATCAAGAGCGGGGAGACAAAGACGTTGGACTTGACACCGAACTTCGCGGAGCCGGAGCCGACGATCGAGTGCCCGGCACCGATCACGGTGAACAACGACGCCGGCAAATGCAGCGCCGTTGTCAATTTCGCGCCGAAGGTGGACGGCATGTGCCCGGACGTGACCGCCACGTCAGTGCCGCCGTCAGCAACGGCGTTTGCGGTGGGCACGACGAACGTCACGTCCACCGCCGCGAGCCCGTCCTTCCCCAATTCGCATCCGATGTGCGTGTTTGGTGTGACCGTCAAGGATGTGGAGGCGCCGTCGATTGCGTGCCCCGCGCCGATGACCATCGACGCCACCGGTCCGCTTGGTGCCACGGCGACGTTCGCGCCGACGTCGGGCGACAACTGCTCCGCCACTGTGTCGTCGGTTCCAGCATCCGGCAGCGTGTTTGCCATTGGCACCACCACGGTGAACAGCACGGCACAGGATCCGTCCGGCAACGCCTCCTCGTGCAGCTTCACGGTTCACGTCAAGGGCGCCGCGGAACAGCTCGCCGATCTGATCGCGGCCGTCGCGAACGTGTCCGCGAAGGCGGGGACGAGAACCTCGTTGCTGGCGAAGCTGCAAACGGCGCTCGCCCAGGTGCAGACCAACGACGCGTCTGCGTGCGGGGCGCTGGCTGCGTTCATCAACGAGGTCATGTCACACAGCGGGAAAGACATCAGCGTGGCCGATGCTGACGCGCTGATCGCGAAGGCCAACCAGATTCGCGCGGTGCTTGGCTGCTGACCGATACGCGGGTTCGATCCGGAATGGCCGCGCCATTCCGGATCGAGCTCTTCGCGTCAACATCCTCAACAGGCGATCGACTGGTCGTACGAACAGAAGGTCATTCGGCGCCGGCTCGCGGTCGACGAGCTGTTCGACGACACAACGGCCGTGCTCAGAGTCTGACCTGGGCGACGGCCTGTAGCGCGAGCAGCGACGCGCCGCCGCCGACTCGCCGCCGCGTTGACAATCTGCCAGGGCCGATGGCATCTTCTCTGCCTCGTCCAGCCGCATGTAGATCGCTTCCTGACATCTGTCGTGTTGAACACTTGACGTGCCTATGAAACCGACGATCGTTCGCTCGATAAAACGCGTGGGGGCTGAAACGATCCGGGTGTTGCGCGACCTCGGCGTCGCGACCATTCATGAGGCGCAGGGACGCACCGGCTTGATGCGCCCGTACATGCGGCCGATCTACGCCAGCGCAAGAGTCGCTGGCAGCGCCGTCACCGTATCGTGTCAGGCGGGGGACAACCTCATGATTCACGCCGCCCTCGACGTGTGTCAGGCGGGCGACGTGCTCGTCGTCACGACGACGTCGGAATCGACCGACGGGATGTTCGGCGAGCTGCTGGCCGTGTCCGCGCGTGCGCGCGGCGTGGCCGGACTCGCCATCGACGCCGGTGTCCGCGACGTCACCGATATCACGGCGATGGACTTTCCGGTGTGGGCCAAGGCGATCAGCGCGCATGGCACTGTGAAGGCGACGCCCGGATCGGTCAACATCTCGGTCGTCTGCGCGGGCGCGCTCGTACGTCCCGGCGACGCGATCGTCGGGGACGCCGATGGAGTCGTCGTCGTGCCGCGCGCGATGGCGGATACCGTCGCGACCCTGGGGACCGAGCGCGTGGCGAAAGAACAGAAGTCGCGGGAACGTCTGCGCGCTGGCGAGCTCGGACTGGACATGTACGGATGGCGCGAACGGCTGACCGATCTTGGCGTCCGGTATGTGGACAGCCAAGACCACGAGGAGTAACTCATGGCACGTGCCCTTCAGCGTTGGCTCGGTCCCAGCGCGGCGATTCTGCTCGGCTTCGCCCCACTCGCGGCGCACCACGCGATCGCGGCGAAATTCGACAGCACGAAGCAGCTGACGCTGCGCGGTCCTGTAGCGGCCATCGACTGGGCGAACCCGCACGCGCACGTGTTCATCAACGTCGCCGACCCTGGCGGTGGCGTTACCAACTGGGCCATCGAGCTCGAAAGCCCCGTCGATCTGCGCCGCCAGGGGTGGTCGCGGAGCACTCTCGCCCTCGGTGACGTGGTGACGGTGGAAGGGATCGCGGCGCGCGACGGCAGCAAGCAGGCGTGGTCGCTGTCGATGGTGGTGGCGCGGACCGGACAGCGAGTGTTCTTCGCGCGTCCGGTGCCGCAGCCGGCGCCGACGAAGAAGGCGACGCCCCGCTGGCCCGACGGCCAGCCGCGCCTGGGCAGCGAGCCCGGCGAAGCTGGACACTGGGCGAGTCCCAGCGCGACGACGCTCGCCGAACGGGGCGTCGTCGTCGACGCGGACGCGAACGGGCTGCTGCGCAGCATCGCCGACGCGCCGCGCGTGGCGCCGTTTCAGGACTGGGCGCGCGATCTGTACGCGTACCGGCAGCGCGTCTTTCTCAAAGACGACCCGATGTTCCAGCACTGTCTGCCGCCGGGCGGACCGCGCATGTTCCAAAACCGCTACGGGCTCCAGATCCTGGAACACCGCGAGCGGCAGCGGATCTTCGTGATGATGGGGGGCGGCAATCGGAACTGGCGCCTGATCTACACGGATGGCCGGGAGCAGAAGGGCCAGGTGTCAGGCGACGCCGACAACCCGCTCTACTTCGGTCGGGCCGTCGGACGCTGGGAGGGGGAGACGCTCGTCGTCGATACGAAGGGCTTCAACGAACGGTTCTGGTTCTCCAACGGCGGCCTGCCGCACACCACGCAGCTGCACCTCGCCGAACGGTTTGCCAGGCCCGATTTCGACACATTGCGCTACGATGTCACCATCGAGGATCCGGGCGCCTACACACGGCCGTGGTCGGCCGGCTGGACGCTGCGGTGGGTGCCGGGCGAGGACATGCCGGAATATTTCTGCCAGGACAATCGACCATGAGAACACGCTTCTTCACGTCCGCACTCTTCGCATTCGGGGCTCTGGCGACCGCGTTGGTGACGCCGGCGATCGCCCATCACTCGTTTGCCGCGGAGTTCGACGGCAGCAAGCCGATTACGCTGAAAGGCACGGTCACACAGATCGACTGGGCGAATCCCCACGTCTGGTTCTACATCACCGTCAAGGGTGACGACGGCCGGGCAGCGCGATGGGCGTGCGAGATGGGCGCGCCGCACCAGTTGCAGCAGCGAGGGTGGCTGCGAGACACGATGAAAGTCGGCGATATGGTCACGGTCGCGGGCAGTCTCGCGCGCGACGGCAGCAAGCGGGCCAACGCCAGGTTAGTGACGACGGCCGACGGCAAGACACTCGGAGCGGCCTCGAGCGGCGAACCGACGACACGCCAGCAATGACGCGCGTTCGAACGCTCGCCGCGCTCGCCGCGCTCGCCGCACTCGTGTCCGCGACGGTGTTATCGATTCCGGCGATGGCGCAGCGCCGAGGCGGACCGCCGCAGCCCTCGAAGCCGGCGCCGCACTGGCCCGATGGCCGGGTGAACCTCGGCCCTCCGCCGGGAGAGAAGGGCATCTGGGCGCCTGCCGGCATCGTCCAGCTGTCGCTCAATCCGAAGAGCGTCAACCGCGCGAACCCGGGGAGTCACCTTCCGGATAACATCACGCTCGAAGCGGTCCCCTTCCAGCCGTGGGCCCGCGCGCTGCACGCGTCGCGCCAGGCAAACTTCGAGAGCGACGAGCCGCACACGCGCTGCAAGGCGTCGGGCGGGCCGCGTGAATTCATCACGCCGTACGGAGTGGACTTCGTGGACATGCCGGAGACGAAGAGGATTTACATCTTCGATGTCGGCGGACCACACACGTTCCGCACGATCTACATGGATGGACGCGCGCATCCCAAGGATCTCGATCCCAGCTATTACGGGCATTCGGTCGGCCGCTGGGAAGGTGAATCGCTCGTCGTCGACACCGCCGGCTACAACACGAAATTCTGGATGGATCGCGAAGGCACGCCGCATACCGAGCAGCTGCATCTGGTCGAGCGCTTCACGCGGACCGATTTCAATTCGCTGAAGTACGAAGTGACCGTCGACGATCCGGGCGCCTACACTGCCGTGTGGACCGGCGGGTTCATCATGCGATGGAGCCCCGGCACGGAACTGTTCGAGTACATCTGCCAGGACAACAACCGATCGCCGCAGGGGATGGTCGGCGCCGACGCGTCGGTTTCCCGCCAGCGGAGGATCATTCCGTGACCCGCAGTGTGTGCGCCGCCGTCTTGCTGGCGTGCCTTGCTGCGACGGTGTTCAGCCAGGAAGGACATCCGTTGGTGGGTACCTGGTACGGCGATTGGGGTCCGACGCCTCAGCAACGGCACGACGTCACCGTTGTCATCACGTGGGACGGCAAGACGATCGGTGGCACGATCGATCCAGGGCCGGATGCCGTGCCCTTCAAGACAGCCACGCTGGATTCGAGCACGTGGACCGTCCACATCGAAGCCGAGCGCGCGGCCAAGGCAAACAGCCCGGCCGTTCGCTACGTGATCGACGGCAAGCTTGCCAACCTCGGCTCGTACAACCGCACGCTCAGCGGTACCTGGACCCAAGGCACCACCAAAGGTGACTTCAAGCTGACGCGCGACTAAGTGGAGTCGAAGCCAGGCCGCGGCGTCCTGACCGCCGCTCTTCTCGCCCTCACAACCCTCTCGGTCGGCGCATCCGTCCTCACGCTCGCTGTTGGACAATCGCCTCGACCGGTTGTGTACGAAGGCGCTCGCGTGATCGTCGGCGACGGCAGCGCGCCGATCGAGAACGGTGCCTTCCTCGTGCAGAACGGTCGCATTTCCGCGATCGGTCAGGCGCCTCTCAGCGGTCCCGCCGGAGCCGCGCGCGTTGCCTTCGTCGGCAAGACCGTGATGCCGGCGATGATTAACGTGCACGTGCACATCGGCTTCGAGGGCTATACGACCTGGGGCGCCGACAACTACACGGCG